>Ga0209577_10004033_pt1 | contig 13834 bp, 10 predicted proteins | sample GraSoiAngelo_109_FD_185874 | JGI IMG/M metagenome (GOLD analysis project Ga0209577, IMG submission 185874) | Grasslands soil microbial communities from the Angelo Coastal Reserve, California, USA - 14_0903_12_20cm (SPAdes) (version 2) | ecosystem: Environmental > Terrestrial > Soil > Grasslands...
ACGCGGGCGATCGTCTTCTCGTCGGGCGCCTCGATGACGTTGATGAAGTCGTACTGCCCGAGGACGGCCCACTGCGCCTTCACGGTGGCGCCGAGCTGCTCGACCTCGCGGTTCACCTCGCGGATCCGCGCCGGGTTGTTCTTAAGCGTCGTCACGCCCTCCGGCGTGAGCGTCGTCAGGAGGATGAATGTGGGCAAGGCGGCTCCCTAAGAGTCGTGGTGGGGTGCAGGAGAGGTTCTCGCACAGTCTCGCGCGCGGCGCAAGCGGGCGAAGGGGGTCAGGACTCGTCGACGCCCTGCGCGGCCACCGCGGCCTGAAGCGCGGAGGCGCCCGCGAGCACCAGGACGGCCGCGCGGCTCGATCGCGGGATGCGGTCGCCGGCCAGCAGTCCGCACGCGAAGTCGACCGCGTCGGTCAGGGAGATCGCCTCCAGCCAGCCACGCGCCGGCTTCCCGCGCCGCATCGCGATCAGGGCACCCAGCCCCATCGTCAGGTCGCGCGCGCCGATCGCCTGGGTGAGAACCTTCGGGGCGGGCCGGTGCGAGTCCTCACCGATCCAGATGCGCCCGGTCCATCCCGGCATCGTGATGAAGCCGATCCCGAAGACGACGCGGCCGATGCCCACGCCCTGAGCGAGCTGCTTCGGGTTCACGCGAGCAACGTACTACCCGGCCGATGCCGGGGGCGGTCAGGCAGCCGCCACTGCGTGCTCGATGGGAGCGCCCTTCGCGAAGGTGAGCTCGCCCTCGCGGGCGTCGACCGTGACCGTGTCGCCTGGCGCGAACTCGCCCTCGAGCAGCGCCAGCGCCAGCTTGTCGATCAGGCGCTTCTGGATGACGCGCTTGAGCGGCCGGGCGCCGTAGGTCGGGTCGTAGCCCAGGTTGCCGATCAGCGTGCGGGCGTCGTCCGTCAGGACGATCTCGACACCCCGCTCCCGGACTCGCTCGGCGAGCTTCTCCACCTGCAGGTCCACGATCCGCGCGATCTCCTCCCGCGAGAGCTGGTGGAACTCGACGATGTCGTCGAGCCGGTTCACGAACTCCGGCTTGAAGGTCGCCTCGACGCCGGCCCGCCCACCGGGCACGTTCGAGGTCATGATGAGGACCGCGTTCTTGAAGTTGACCGTCCGGCCCTGCCCGTCGGTCAGCCGCCCGTCGTCCATCACCTGGAGCAGGACGTTGAAGACGTCGGGATGGGCCTTCTCGATCTCGTCGAGCAGGATCACCGAGTAGGGCCGCCGCCGCACCGCCTCGGTGAGCTGGCCGCCCTCCTCGTAGCCGACGTATCCGGGCGGCGCGCCGACCAGCCGGGCCACCGAGTGCTTCTCCATGTACTCCGACATGTCGATCCGCACCATCGCCTGCTCGGAGTCGAACATGAACTCGGCCAGCGCCCGGGCCAGCTCGGTCTTGCCGACGCCGGTCGGTCCGATGAAGAGGAAGGCGCCGATTGGGCGATTGGGGTCCTGCAGCCCCGCACGCGAGCGGCGCAGCGCGTTCGACACCGCATCGACCGCCTCGTGCTGGCCGACCACGCGCTCGTGCAGTCGCTCCTCCATGTGGACGAGCTTCTCCACCTCGCCCTCCATGAGCTTCGACACCGGGATCCCGGTCCACTTGGCCACGACCTCGGCCACGTCTTCGTCGTCGACCTCCTCCTTGAGCATCGTCGAGCCCGACTGCAGCTCCTGGAGGCGCGCCTCGTGCTCGCGCACGCTGCGCTCGAGCTCGGGGATCTCGCCGTAGCGGAGCTCGGCGGCGCGCTGGAGGTCGGCGTCGCGCTCCGCGCGCTCGGCCTCCCGGTGCGCCTGCTCGAGCCGCTCCTTGGCCTCCCGCATCGCCTCGATCGCCTCCTTCTCGGACTGCCACTGCGCCTTCATCCCCGCGGAGCGCTCCCGCAGCTCGGCGAGCTCGCGGTCGATCGCCTCGCGGCGTGCGACGGACGCGTCGTCCTTCTCCTTCTTCAGCGCCTGCAGCTCGATCTCGAGCTGCTGGATGCGACGCTCGACCTCGTCGATCTCGGTGGGCAGCGAGTCGATCTCGATGCGGAGGCGAGAGGCCGCCTCGTCGATCAGGTCGATGGCCTTGTCGGGCAGGAAGCGGTCGGCGATGTAGCGCTGCGAAAGCATCACGGCGGCGACGATCGCGGAGTCCTGGATGCGAACGCCGTGGTGCACCTCGTAGCGCTCCTTCAGCCCGCGGAGGATCGCGATCGCGTCCTCGAGCGAGGGCTCCTCGACGTAGACGGGCTGGAAGCGACGCTCCAGCGCCGCGTCCTTCTCGATGTGCTTGCGGTACTCGTCGAGCGTCGTGGCGCCGACCGCGCGCAGCTCCCCGCGCGCGAGCATCGGCTTCAGCAGGTTGGCCGCGTCGACCGCGCCCTCGGCCGCCCCGGCGCCGACGATCGTGTGCAGCTCGTCCATGAAGAGGATGACCTGGCCCTGGGCCTCGGCGATCTCCTTGAGGACGGCCTTGAGCCGATCCTCGAACTCGCCGCGGTACTTGGCGCCGGCGATCAGCGCGCCGATGTCGAGCGCAATCACGCGGCGGTCGCGCAGCGAGTCGGGGATGTCGCCGGACACGATCCGCTGCGCCAGCCCCTCGACGATCGCCGTCTTGCCGACGCCGGGCTCGCCGATCAGCACCGGGTTGTTCTTGGTGCGGCGCGAGAGGACCTGGATCACGCGACGAATCTCGTCGTCACGTCCGATGACGGGGTCGAGCTTGCCCTCCTCCGCGGCCTTCGTCAGGTCGCGGCCGAACTTCTCGAGCGCCTGGTACTTGTCCTCGGGGTTCTGGTCGGTCACGCGGTGCGGGCCGCGGACCGCGCCGATCGCGTCGGCGAGCTGGTCGCGCGTCGCGCCCGTGTCGACCTGCGGGTCGGATGCCAATGCGAGCAGGAGGTGCTCGGTCGAGACGTACTCGTCGCCGAAGCTCCGCGCCTCCTCGTCGGCGCGCTCCAGCAGCTTGCTCGTCGCGGTGTCGATCCCGGGCGCCTCGGTGGCGTCCCCGGTGACCGTCGGAAGCTTGTCGAGCGCCTCGTTGGCGCGGCGCCGGACTCCGTCGGGGTCCGCGCCTGCGCGCTGCAGCACGGGCACCACGATGCCGCCCTCCTGCTCGAGCAACGCGACCAGCAGGTGCTGCGGCGCCATCGATGGGTTTCGACGCGCGCCGGCGAGCCGCTGCGCTGCGGCCAGAGCCTCCTGAGACTTGATCGTAAAGCGGTCTGGGTGCATAGAAATCTAAGTGTGTATATAGCAGATTTTGCTTGCCTTGCCTACTTGGTGTTCGCAGGATAGAGTCGCAAACGAGGCGGCTATCCAATGGAACCGGTCGACGTCTTCACGAAGAGCTACGACGAGGTTCTTGCCGCGCTCAAGCACCAGGACGAGAAGCTCAACCGCACTCTCATCACGCTGGCCTTCCTCACCGGCGCGGGGGTGGCGTTGATCCTGAATCTCGACAAGATCATTGCGGGCCACCCGGCGCACCTGGGGAGCGGTCCCTCGGTTACAGGGCTCATGTTCGTGGTCTTCATCGTCGCCGTGGCGATGGCCCTTGCCCTGGCGCTTGCCGCAATCGGGCCGAGCTCGCCGCTCTCCTTTCCGGGGAAGCGGCCGGAGGCGAATTCCCTACTCTTCTGGGGCGAGATCGCGCATGACGGCGCCTGGGACGCCAAGGGCACGGAAGCTTCCGACCCACTCACGCGACGGCTGCAACACGATCTACACGAGGAGACGCGGAAGATCGCGCTACGCGTCAAGTACAAGGTCGCGCGCTCGCGCGAGTCCTCCGCCTTCGTGCACTTCGCAATTGTCTCGCTTGCGCTGATCGGGATCTTCGGCACCGGCGCCCTGAGCACGCGTGCCCGCTGGTGGATCGCGGCGGGCCTCCTCGGCCTCGTATTGCTCCTCCCCTTCTTCGACTGGCTGAACATGAAATTCACTGCCTTCCCGGAAGACGGCTCCCGGATCGCCTACTCCCTCCTGGCGATGGCCGTCGGGCTGACCTTCACTCTGCTCGTGCTCGGACAGACCGAGGGGTACTACTGGACGGCGCTTTACAACGCTCTCGGCGTTTTGCTCTTGAGCCGGCTCGCGCTCATCAGCCAATCGGTTGCCGTCGTACTGGTGCCGATCGCCCTGGTCGGGAGCGCCTGCGCTTTCGTCAGCGTCGTGGCGTAGTCGCAAGCCGGAAGCTGTCCGCACCCCAGGAGCCGTCCGCCTCGCCCGTAAAGTCCGCTTGACCGCTGTGGATGATGTTGCGCATTCCGATAGGAACCGGGCAGAGGGCTGGGAGAAGAGCTACCAGGAGGTCTTGTCGGCGGACAAGCACCAAGACCAGAAGCTCAGCCAGACCCTCGTAGCCCTGGCGTTCCTCAGCGCGGCGGGCGCGACCCTCTTCAGGGACCTCGACAGGGGCATGCAGTTCGGGCAAGCAGGCCCGAACCCCACCGAGTTCTTCTTCGTCCTGTTCCTCGTAACGGTGGGCGTGTCGCTCGTAACGGCCCTGGTGGCGATCGGGCCCAACAGCCCGCTCACCTTCTTGCGTGCCGGGCGGCCGCCGGCGTCGCTCCTCTACTACACGGTGATAAACGAGGACGCGAAGTGGCGCGAAAAGCTCGACCTCGACGGGCCAGCCCTTTGGCGCACGCTCGCTGAAAACTTCCACGGCGAGGCGAAGAGCCTTGCCGGACGAGTCGACTACAAGATCGCGCGCGCGAGAGAGTCGGCCGCGTTCGTTCAGCTCGCAGTGGTGTGCCTCGTGCTGATGGGCGTCTTCGGCAGTAAGCAGCTCGGTCCGAACGCACGCTGGTGGATCGCCGCCGCCCTGCTCATGATCCTGCTCCTCCTTCCGTTTTGGGACCGGCTTCAGATGCACCGGTTCAAGTTTCCAGAGCCTGGATCGCGGCCGGCGTACGTTGTCCTGTCCGTCGCCGTGGCGTGCGCGGTCGTGCTACTCGCCACCGCGAGGCACGGGCACCGGGAATGGATGGCGATGTATCTGGCGCTCGCCGACCTGCTCGCGATTCGCTTGTCGGTCGTGAGCCGTACCCTTGCGGTCGTGCTCGTTCCACTGGCCGCGCTCGCGAGCTTCGTCGTCCTCATCGTCTCGATCTGAGCGGTGGGCGCACGGACCTCACCCAAGCCGCCGTGGAGCGAACGCCGGCACAGGGAGGAACGAGCGCGCCAGCGGGAGCATCCGTTCCAGGTCGATCGCGATCGGGTCATCCACTCCGCGACGTTCCGCGAGCTCCAGCACAAGACGCAGGTGCAGAGCGTCAGCGACGGCGGGGGCGCCCCCGAGCTTCGGATCCGGCTCAGGCGCGACCGTGGGACCGGGTTCAGGACCCGCCTCAACCACGTCCTGGAGGTCGCTCAGATCGCGCGTGGACTGGCCGACGATCTGGACGCGGAGGAGCCGCTCGCCGAGGCGATCGCGCTCGCCCACGATCTTGGGCACACCCCGTTCGGACACGCGGGCGAGCGCGCTCTCTCCGAGGCGCTCAAGGCGCACGGCGTAGCCGAGGGGTTCAACGCCAACGTCCACTCCCTGGCGGTGGTTGACGAGGTCGAGTGCGCGTTCCCGGAGTTCCGGGGCCTGAACCTCACCTGGGCCACGCGCGAGGGGATCGCTCGCCACGCCACGCCGTTCGACGAGCCGATTTCGTTCGGAGAGTTCGCGAAGGAGCCGAACGCCGGCCTCGAGGCCCAACTCGTCGACATGGCGGACATGCTCGCGTACCTCGCGCACGACCTCGACGACGCCATCGCGGCGGGATTGATGAAGCTCGACGAGCTCACCGCGCTGTCCCCGGTTCTGGCGGAGCTCGTGAGCTTCGACCCCAAGACGATGGTCTGGCCTCCGGAGGAGCGCGACCTCCTGATGCGGAAACGGCTCGTCGCCAGGCTGACTTCGCGCCTCATAGAGGACATCGTCGTGTGCACGAAGGAGCGCCTGAGCAAGAAGGGGATAGACGACCCGGCCGCGGTTCGAAGCTGCCGTGAGCGCGTGGTGACCCAGTCGGATGCAAACGCGAAGCTCACGCGTGACCTGCTCGGCCTACTGTCGAAGCGCTACTACCGAAGCCGGGAGGTCGCCGAGAGCGACAGCGAGGCGGCGACCGCGATCACCGGGCTGTTCGAGGCTCTGGTCGCGGACCCCAGCCGCATACCCGCGCGATTCAACGGTCGATCCGAGCTCATGCGCGCGGCCACGTACGTGGCCTCGCTCAACGACGTCTCCGCGCGCGTGCTCGCACAGAAGCTCGGAGCTATCGAGTCCGACGGGTCGCCAGCGATGACCGCGCCCAGCTGACGATCTCCTCGTTGAGGCTCGAGGGTAGCTCCGCGGGACCTTCCTCGAGCCGGCCCGCGTAGACACGTCCACGGTCTTCCGCGGAGACGGAAAGCCAGTCGCCGGTCTCGACTCGATGCTCGCCGAAGCGGGCGGCGCCCGACTCGAGCACGAGCTCGCGGCAACCGACGACCGAGACGATTCCAGCTTCCAGGGCGAGCACGGTTGCGTGCGACGTGGCCCCACCGCGGCGGGATACCGCGCCGGCGATCTTCCGCATGTACGGATAGTCCGAGGGGTCTGGGACGTCCGTCACAAGGATCGCCGAGTCGCCCTCCGCACGTATCCGTTCGATGGCGTGGACGTCCAGCGCAACTCGGCCAACCGCGAGACCCGGTGCCGCAACCCGTCCTTCCGCCACCGGTTCCTGTCCCTCGAGCAGCAGCCGTCTGCGAGCGAGCCGCTCGATGTCGACGCCCGCCAGCAGCTCACGCGCGCGGTCGGCGGAGATCTCGCCGCCCTTGAAGAGCTCGTACCCGATTCGAACGGCGGCTTCCGGGCTGCGCTTGGCGGTGCGCGTCTGGAGAAGGAATCCGCGCCCCGACTCGACGGCGAACTCGAACTCCTGGACGTCACCGGCCAGATGCTCGAGTGCGCGGGCCCACCCGAGGAGCAGTCTTCCAAGCGCGGGGAATGCGGATTCGAGCTCGGACAGCGTGAGCGTCGAGGCCTCCCCACCTACGACGGGCGGTCCCGCCGAGCGGCGGCCGAACTCGATAACGGGTAGCGCGTGACCGGTCGCCGGGTCGCGCGTGAATCCGACTCCGCTCCCGGATCGGTCGTCAGCGTCGCCGAAGATCATCGGCTGAACGACGACCGCCAGGCCGGCGTCGTCGCGGATGGCGCGAGCTTCGCGGTACGCCATGGCGCGCGCGGACGTCCACGACGCGAGCACTCGCCGGACCGCCTGTTGAACCGCATCGCGATCCCACTCGGCGCCGAGCACGGTCTCGAGCAGCCCGGGCATCGAGACCGCCGGAGACGATCGTACGGCGAGCAGGGAAGGTCGCTTGTCGCCGATCGACGAGCGAGCGGCCTGGGCCAACTCTTGGAGGGCCGTATCCAGGCTTGCACCCCACGAGTCCGGTAGTTCACCGCCGGCCGTGCCGTTGGCCACCGTCAGTACTACGGTCGGAGGTACTGGGAGGCCCGCACGGAACATGCGCCAGAGCCCCGCGCCCTTCCCTCCGAGCGCGTCGGGCAGGTCGCCGGAGAGCGCGTCCGGATCGCGCAGCCCATCGACCCCGACTCCGACGACGTCACCGTGCCGGCGGACCGCGGCACGGGCCAGACCGCCGCGCGCTCGGGCCGGCGCCCGAAGCGAGATCGGCCGCCACTCCCAGAACAGCAGCGGTTCTCGGCGTTCGCCAACCGGTCGCGACTGGACGTTGAATTCGAGCAGGATCCGGTCGTCGGCGTCCGCCCCAATCGCCTCGAGCAGATCCGAGTCGAGTACGCGCTCGACCGCCTCGCGGATCGCGCGGTCCGCGATCTCGTCGGGGCACGCGAACGCACCCTCCCGGAGGTCGGCGGCGCCGGAGTCCGGCGGCTCCTCGACCTCGCGGACGCGGTAGCGGCCGGCGAGGGCCTCGTAGCGGCCGGCCCCGATCGGCGACACGATGAAATTGCCCGCGAGGAGCGTCTCGTCGACGTCGATCGCCTCCTGGAAGAGGACGTTCCACTCGCGCGAGTACTCCTCTGCGAGACGGATCGCCTCAGCGACCGGGATCTCCGGCGCGAATGGGCCTTTCGCGAACGTCACCTCGTCGGTCGGGTGATAGGTCCGCACCGTCATCAGCTCGTCTCCGGCCGCCACGGCCAGGAGACGATCGCGGAGTGCGTCGTCGAACTGTGTGCCGACTTCGACGAGCGTGATGCGAGGTGTGTTGAGGCAATGCTCCGCAAGCTGGCGGATCCGCTCCAGCTTGCCCGCAGCCGTGCTCGGGCTCGGCGGCGTCGTGGCCTGCGGCACGGCACGGATCGTAATGCGGTGCTCGGCGGCCCCGCTCGCGGGGAATCGGACGATGCCCATACCTCGATAAGGCCGACGCGGCGCGGGCGTCGCCCCCGCTGCCTCAGCGTGGCTGCTGTCGCTTGATCGGTATGCGCACGCGATCGGCAGCGTCGCGCGCCCGAATCAGCGCGCTGCCCGGCGGCTGGTAGGGGACGAGCTCGCGCTTGAACGACTTCCGCACTCGCTCGATCTCCTCGTGTAGCCGTTGCTGCGCGCGCTCGGCCTCGCGCTGCAGTCGCGCCATCCGCTCGCGCAGGCGGTCGAGCTCGTGCTCCATCTCGAAGACCTTCTCGACGCCCGCGAGGTTCATCCCGAGCTCCGTGGTGAGCTCCTGGATCCGTCGCAGGCGCTCGACGTCCTCCTGCGAGTACAGGCGCGTGTTGCCGGTCGAGCGCTTCGGCGTGATGAGCCCGCGCGTCTCGTAGATGCGCAGGGTCTGCGGATGCATGCCGGCGAGCTCCGCCGCGACCGAGATCATGAACACGCCTCGCCCCGGCTCCGGCGCCGAGCGTCCGCTGCGGCGGCCGCCGCCTCCGTCGCGCGCCGCCATCATGCGTCCTTCCCGGCGAACAGCCGGTCGCGCGGGTTGCCGTCCATGACCTGGGCGAGCTCGTCGACCGCCTCCTTCTGCTGCTTGCTGAGCGAGCGAGGCACGTCGATCACGAGCCGGTAGTGGATGTCGCCCCGGCCCTTCCCGCCGAGCCGCGGCGGGCCCTCGCCGCGCAGGCGCTGAACCGTGCCGTGCTGGGTGCCGGCCGGCACGCGGATCCGCTTCGACCCGCTGAGCGTGGGGACCTCGACCGTCGCGCCGCGGATGGCCTCGACGATCGTGATCGGAACGTCCACCTCGAGGTTGTCGCCGCGCCGGCGGAAGATTGGCGACTCGCCGACGCGCGTGATCGCGTACAGGTCGCCGGGTGGGCCCCCGCGCCGTCCGGGCTCGCCCTTCCCGGCCAGCCGGATGCGCGAGCCGTCGCGTACGCCGGCCGGGATGTTCACCCGGTAGCGCTTGACCTGACGGGTCTGCCCGCTGCCCTTGCAGGTCGGGCACGGGTCCTTGATCTCGGTCCCGGTCCCGCCGCACCTCGAGCACGGCTGCGAGATCGAGAAGAGCCCCTGGCCCTGCTGCTCGATGCCGCGTCCCTGGCACTGCGGGCAGACGGTCGGCGAGGTGCCGGGCTTCGCGCCGGTCCCGCCGCACGTCGGGCAGGGCGCGGACAGCGGCACCGTCACGGGCAACTGCGCGCCCGAGATCGCCTGGTCGAACGAGATGTGCACCTCTGTCTCGAGGTCGCGACCGCGCTCTGGAGCGTTGGCCCCACGGGCGCCGGCCGCTCCGCCCGAGCCGAACAGGTCGGAGAGGATGTCGCCGATACCGCCGAACCCCCCGAAGCCGCCGCCCGTGTTCGTCCGGAAGGCGCCCGGGTCGAATCCGCCGAAGATCCCGCCGCCGGCGTCGTACTGCTTGCGCTTCTCGGGGTCCGACAGGATCGAGTACGCCTGCTGGACCTCCTTGAAGCGCTCCTCCGCGGCCGCGTCGTCGGGATTGCGGTCGGGGTGGTACTTCCGCGCGAGCTTGCGGTAGGCCTTCCTGATCTCGTCCTCGGGCGCCTTCTTGGCGACCCCGAGGACCTTGTATGGATCCTGGATCGCGGGCATGTCAGACCCCCATCAGGCAGAGACGACCACGCGGGCCGGTCGGATGACCGTGTCGCCGAGCCGGTAGCCCTTCTCGACGACCTCCACCACGACGCCGGGCTTCGCCCCGTCCTCGGAGCGCGTGGAGATTGCCTCGTGGACCGTGGGGTCGAACTCGTCGCCCGCCGGCGCGATCGCGGTAACGCCCTCGCGGGCGAAGACTCCCCGGAGCTCGCTGAGCACGAGCCGGACGCCCTCGGCGAGCGCGGAGTCCGTGTCGCCCGCGGACGCGAGCGCTCGCTCCAGGTTGTCGACCACCGGGAGCAGATCGCGCACCAGGCCGATCTTGGCGCGCGCGCCGGCGGAGGCCACGTCCTTGGCGGTCCGCTTGCGGTAGTTCTCGAAGTCGGCCTGGGCGCGCTGGGCCAGCTCGAGGTAGCGGTCGCGCTCGGCCTCGGCCTCGGCCAGGGGATCCTTCGGCTGAGCCTCCGCCGCCTCGGCCGCCTTCGGCTGCTCCTCGGCCGGCGCGTCGGATTCGGGCGCCGCCTCGGGGGCGACGCCGTCCTCCTCCGCGCGGTCCCGGAGCTCTTGGCGGACCGCCTCCTCCTTGGGAGTGGGTCGGGGGGTCACGAGGACTTGCCCTCGCCGTCGACGACCTCGGCGTCGACCACCTCGTCGTCGGCCGCGCCGGCGCCGTCGGTCGCCGCGCCGTTGCCGCCGGCGGTCGAGTCGGCCTGGGCCTGCGCCGCCTGCGCGTACATCTGCTCGGAGACCGCGTGGAACGCCTCCTGCAGCGCCTGCGTCTTGGCCTGCAGCTCGCCGACGTCCTCGGACTCGAGCGAGTCGCGGACGTCCTTGATCGCGGCCTGGATCGACTCCTTCGAGGACTCGTCAACCGAGTCGCCCAGCTCGTTCAGCTGGCGCTCGGCCTGGTACGCGGCGTTCTCGGCGTTGTTGCGCGCCTCCACGACCTCGCGCTGCCGGCGGTCCTCCTCGGCGTGCGCCTCGGCGTCCTGGACCATCCGCTCGACCTCGTCCTCGGAGAGCCCCGAGCCGGACTTGATCTCGATCTTCTGCTCCTTGCCCGTGCCGAGGTCCTTCGCAGACACGTTGAGGATGCCGTTGGCGTCGATGTCGAACGTGACCTCGATCTGCGGCATGCCGCGCGGCGCCGGCGGGATACCCGTCAGCTGGAACTTGCCGAGCGACTTGTTGTGGTGAGCCATCTCGCGCTCGCCCTGGAGCACGTGGACCTCCACGCTCGGCTGGTTGTCCTCGGCGGTCGAGAACACCTCGGACTTGCGCGTCGGGATCGTCGTGTTGCGCTCGATGAGCTTGGTCATCACGCCGCCCTTGGTCTCGATGCCGAGGGTGAGCGGGGTGACGTCGAGCAGCAGCACGTCCTTGACCTCGCCGCCGAGCACGCCCGCCTGGATCGCGGCGCCGACTGCGACGACCTCGTCCGGGTTGACGCCCTTGTGCGGGTCCTTGCCGGTGAGCTCCTTGACCTTCTCCTGCACGGCGGGCATACGCGTCATGCCGCCGACCAGGATCACGTGGTCGATGTCGTTGCCGGTCACGCCGGCGTCCTTCATCGCCTGCTTGGTCGGGCCGACCGTGCGGTCGAGCAGGCCGGAGACGAGCTCGACGAGCTTGGAGCGGGTGAGCCGCTGGTCGAGGTGCTTCGGCCCCGACGCGTCGGCGGTCACGAACGGCAGGTTGATCTGGGTCTCCTGCGTGGTCGAGAGCTCGACCTTGGCCTTCTCGGCCGCCTCGTAGAGACGCTGGAGGGCCATCTTGTCCTGCGACAGGTCGATGCCCTGCGAGGCCTTGAACTCCTTGACCAGCCAGTCGACGATCGCCTTGTCGAAGTTGTCGCCGCCCAGGTGGTTGTCGCCCGAGGTGGCCTTGACCTCGAACACGCCGTCGCCGATCTCGAGCACGGACACGTCGAACGTGCCGCCGCCGAGGTCGAAGACGAGGATCGTCTGGTCGTTCTCCTTGTCGAGCCCGTAGGCCAGCGAGGCCGCGGTCGGCTCGTTGATGATGCGCTTGACCTCGAGTCCGGCGACCTTGCCGGCGTCCTTGGTCGCCTGTCGTTGGTCGTCGTTGAAGTAGGCGGGGACGGTGATGACCGCGCTGTCGACCGTGTCGCCCAGGTACGCCTCGGCGTCGGTCTTCAGCTTCTGAAGGATCATCGCGCTGATCTCCGGCGGGGAGTACTGCTGGCCCCCGGCCTCGACGCGAGCGTCGCCGTTCGGGCCGCTCACGACCTTGAACGGGACGATCGTCTCCTCCTCCTTCACCTCCGCGTGCTTGCGGCCCATGAAGCGCTTGATCGAGAAGATCGTGTTCTCGGGGTTGGTGACGGCCTGGCGCTTGGCCACGGTGCCGACCAGCCGCTCGCCGCCCTGCGTGAAGGCGACCACGGATGGCGTCGTGCGCGCGCCCTCGGCGTTCTCGATCACGGTCGGATCGCCGCCCTCGAGGACGGCCATGCACGAGTTGGTCGTGCCGAGGTCGATTCCGATTGTTCTCGCCATAGTCCTGTTGCCTCCTAAAGTCCCTGGACAGGGAGCCTAATTCGAGGTTCCGTAAGAAATCTAAGCGGGATTCTGGCAGATCTTGCGCGCGTTGCCAACCCCGGGGGTCATCCGGCGAAGCTGATCGCATAGGCCACGAAGCCCATGCCGAGCGCCGCGAGCCCCGCGTAGTCGCGCGCGCCGCGGAGGTCGGTCGGACGGACCAGCATCATCACGGCGAGTAGGGCGAACGGGTCGAAGTACTTCTGGTAGATGATGCGGACCGGCACCGCGGCGACGAGGAAGGCGGCGAAATAGACCGCCGGCAGCGACCCGAGGCCGGCGCGGCGGACGAGCAGGAACAGCGCGACGGCGCCGACGGGCACGAGGACCCAGAAGAGCAGCTCCGACGAGAGCACCGCGGGGCTGCGATCGGCGAGCTTCCAGAGGTAGCCGGCATCGCCGGCGTGGCCCGGCGAGATCGGGCGGTAGACGAGCGGGGAGACCGCCAGCAGCACGACCCCGACGGCCAGTGGGACGCCCACAGAGCGCAACGAAGACCACCGCAGCGTGCGAAGTCTTCCCGCGACGACGGGTAGGTACGTCACGGCCGCGTAGAGCCCGAAGATCGCGATCGTGAAGCCGACAGGACGGAGCGTCAGCGCTTGGTGGCCCACGCCGGGCGGCGTGTTGCACAGCCCGCAGGACGAGGCGTTCGCGCCGACGGGCGCGAGCCCGCCCCAGTACGCCACGAGGGCCGCGAAGGGAGCCAGCGCGAGGCCTGCCAGGGCGGCCGCCGCGACCCGCCTTCCGATCGGAGCGCGGCTTCGGACGAGCACGTAGGCGGCGACCAGGCCCAGCCAGAGGAAGGCCTGCCGGGTCAGCACCGCCGCCCCCATCGACAGCGCGCCGAGCGCGAAGGTCGCGAGCGACCCGTCGGCCTGGAAGCGGTGGAAGCGTTCCAGCGCGAGCAGCCCGAAGAGGATCGCCAGGTTGTCCGTCAGCAGCGTGAACGACGCGCCGAAGAAGTACGGCGACAGCGCGAACACGAGCGCAAGCGCACAGGCCAGGCCACGACCCAACCCGAGCCGCGCGAGCAGCCGGTAGAGCGCCAGCACGGCGAGGTACGAGATGACGACGTTCAGGAGGCGGAGCTTCCAGGGCTCGAAGCCCACGGCCTTGCCGTAGACCGCGAAGAGGAGGTGGAAGAGGGGCGTCTGCGCCGCCGGATAGCTGTGCAGGCGAAGGCCCGGAAGAGCATGCGCGAACTGGAGGATCGTGGGGAGGTGGAAGACGCGCGCATC
>Ga0209577_10004036_pt1 | contig 13826 bp, 14 predicted proteins | sample GraSoiAngelo_109_FD_185874 | JGI IMG/M metagenome (GOLD analysis project Ga0209577, IMG submission 185874) | Grasslands soil microbial communities from the Angelo Coastal Reserve, California, USA - 14_0903_12_20cm (SPAdes) (version 2) | ecosystem: Environmental > Terrestrial > Soil > Grasslands...
AGGGGCAGGCGGCGGATACCGGGCACGGGCGCGGTGTCGTCCGTGTACAGCGTCACCGGCAGGCCGGCCCGGTGCAGGGCCAGGGCCGTGGCCGCCGAGCCCACGACGCCCACCTCCCGGGGGATGTGGACGCGCAGGTCGGCAACGACGTCGGGGCCGGGCGGGTCCGAGCGGGTGTGGAGCACGCGGTTGGCCCGGACCCGGAGCCTGGAGGGAGGCTCCCCGTCGCCCACGACCACGAGCACGTCCACCGCGCCATTGTCGCGGACGGAGCCGGTCAGGTCAGAGGCTCGGGACGGGTGGTGAATCCCGGGTAGAGGTGGCCGGTGTCGTTGTAGCGGCGGATGATCCAGCGCTCCTGGAGCACGACGAGGTGGGACACGGCCCCGTTGTCGGATCCGGAGAAGGCGAAGGGCCGGGAGCCCGACGCGTCGGCCAGGATCTGGCCGATGGTGCCGCCGTGGGTGAACACGGCGACGCACTGGTCGGGGTGGCGGGCGGCGATGCGGTTGATGGCGCCCCGCACCCGGGCCGAGAACTGCTCGGTGGGCTCGGCCCCGGGGATCACGTCCCAGCGCTGCTCCTCACGCATGCGCACGGCGATGGGGTGGCCTTCGCTGACGTGGCGGCGGAACTCACCGCCTTCCCACTCGCCCAGGTGGACCTCGCGCAGGTCGGCCTCGACGACGGGCTCCAGGCCCAGGCGCCGGGCCAGGGGGGCGGCCGACTGGGCCGTGCGCCTGAGGTTGGTGACGTAGATGGCGGCGATGTCCTCCCCGGCCAGGCGGTCGGCCACCAGGCGGGCGTGCTCGTGGCCGTTCTCGTCCAGCTCGGGGTCGCCTTGCCCGTCTACCAGGGGGAACGGCTCCTCCGGGCGGGCGGCCTGCGACTCCCCGTGCCTGACCAGGAGTATCTCGGCCGCGCCCGGCGGGCGGGTGAAGCGCAGCTGGCGGTAGCGGCGCGTCTCGGACACGGACGGGCAGCGTAGGCAGGACGTCGGGCCCGGCCCCCATCGGCCGGACGGCGGCCGGGCCCACATCGGCCGTTTCCACGGGTACCGACCGGGTACTACGGTTATAGGTCCCCCAGCTCGGTGTGGGCGGATTGTGTGGGGGCCGGCGAGAGGAGGCAGGTGCGATGCCCGAACAACCGCGGCACGCGCGTTCGATTCAACAGACGATTGAGCAGGGCTGGGTCGCGGGCACACCGGTGCAGGTTCGCAACCGATTCAACCGATCCTGGTCGTCGGGCTTCGAGGTGGCGGAGGAGAGCAACGAGGGCGACGTGCGGACCTACCGCCTCAGGCGCCGCTCCGACCGCGCCGTCCTTCCAACCGCATTTCCTTCCGGCGAGCTCCGCATCGACGCCGACACGCCCCGGTCCCACCGCCGCCAGCGCTAGGGGGCACGGCCGGGCGCCGTTCATCCCGGCCCACCCCTCACTCGTACTGGAGAGCCTCGACCACCTGTAGCCGCACGGTGCGCCAGGCCGGGAGGGCGGCCCCGGCCAGCACCACCACCAGGACGAGCAGGCCGTCGACCAGGGGGGCCCGAAGGTCGAGGCGCACGGGCTCGCCGATGCCGAACATCACCGGTGCGGCCTTGAAGAAGGCGAAGAGCATCCCCGCTCCCGCCACCGTGCCCAGCACCGAGCCCAGCACCCCGATGGCCCCCGCCTCGGTCAGGGCCATGCGGCCCAGCTCCTGAGGGCTCATGCCCACCGCGGCCATGAGGCCCAGCTCGCGCCGGCGCTGGACGCCGACCAGCAGCAGGGTGGAGAGGACGGCCACGAAGGCCACCAGGAGCAGGCCCCGCTGCAGAGCCCAGAAGGGCGAGACGAAGGACGAGACCTCCCGGCCCACGTCCAGGCCCGTCTCTGTCGGCGTGCGGATCTGGAGGTCGCGGTCGATGGCCGGCGCCGCCTGCCTGAGCCGCTGGGCCAGGTCCTCCATGGCCACCCCGGGTGCGGGGGTGACGCCGACGAAGCCGTCGGGCTGGCGCCCGAAGAGCGACGCCAGCGTGGGCATGGGCATGAACACGTTCCTGCCGTTGTTGTCGGGCGCCTGCCAGACGCCGCCCACCGTCACGTGAGCCACGCCCGTGGGTGTGTCCAGGGCCAGGGTCGACCCGGCGTGGAGGCGGCGCTGGCGGGCCAGGGTGGCACCGACCAGCACCCGCCCCCGGGCGAAGGCGTCCGGCCCCGTCTCGCCGGCCACGTGCCGGAAGGGGAAGCCGGGATCGTCCTGGGCGCCGACCCCGATCTGCCGGCTGGGGCGCACCCCGGTGAGGACGAAGGCGCCTCCGTGCACACTCCTGACGCCGGGGACGGCCTGGAGGCGGGCCACGGCCGCGGGGGAGAGGCGGGCGTCGAGGTTGAAGGAGTTGTTGGAGGGGACGACCGACGCCGACACCCAGTTCTGGCTCTGCTTGAAGGAGCGCAGGATGCCGCTGCGGATGGAGAGGACACCGCTGGCGATGAGGAAGGCCATCCCCACCGCGCCCGCCACCGCCGCGGTCATCACCGACGTGCGCCGCGGCTCGCGCACGAGGTTGGTCAGGGCCAGGCGCACGGTGGTGTCGGCCCGGGCCGCGGGGCGCTCGGCGAGGCGCAGCAGGGCAGGGGAGACCGAGCCGACGGCGAGCATGAAGCCACAGGCGCAGGCGGCCACGCCCAGCTCGGCCTCGGCCGGGGCCAAGGGCGAGAGCCCGCCGTGGCGTGACGCCAGCGAGGTGGCGGCCACGCCGGCCAAGCCGACGACGGCGTAGGCGCCGGCCCGCCGGAAGGAGGCCCGGGGCGCGCTCTCCGCCCGCATCCCCCGGGAGGACAGCTCGCCGGCCACGTCGGCGCGGGTGGCGCGCCGCACCGGGCCCCAGGTCGCGGCCAGGGCCACCAGCGTGCCCACCACCGCGGCCAGCACGATCAGTCCCGGCGCCATGTGGACGCTCATCCGCAGGGCCGTTATCCGCTCCGTGAAGGAGCTCAGGCCCGCGATCATGGGATGGGCGAGGAGGTCGGCGCCCGCCGCGCCCAGCAGCCCGCCGATCAACCCCACGGCGGTCGCCTCGGCCAGGGCGCCGCCCAGCACGACCCCGGGGCCCGCCCCCACCGCCCGGGTGATGGCGAGATCGCGCCTGCGCTCCTCGAGGCTGAGCGTGGCGATGTTGCCGATGAGCACGGCGCCGATGGCCAGGCTGAACACGGCCAGAAGGGCGAACAGGGGGAGGAAGCCCCCCAGGGTCACGTCGGCGACCGAAGGCGGGTCGGTGGCGCGGAGCACGCCGTTCCAGGGCCCGACCGCCTGCTCGAGGCGACGGCGCAGGTTGGTCAGGTCGACCCCGGGCTTGGGCATGACGTAGACGACGTCGAGGCGCGCGGGCCGCTCGAAGAGGCGCTGCGCCGTCGGGAGCGGGAAGACCGCCACCCTTCCCCCGTTGAGGGTGTCGAGCTGGGGCACAGTGGGCGCCCCTTTGAGGGGCACGCGGTCCAGGTCGGTACGGATGACGGCGTCGGGGCCGAGGGAGCGGGCGAGGGAGGGCGAGGTGACGGGCGGCGCCGTCTCGGGAGCGCCGGCGACGGTTGCGGCGGAGCAACCGAACGGCCCCAACAGTTCCTCCACCCGGCAGTCGACGCCCAGGGCCAGCACCAGGGCCTTGCTGCCACCGGGTTGCTCGGCATAGGTCACGGCCTGCACCACAGGGACGGCGGCCGCCACCCCGTCCACTCCTTCCACCCGTGGCACCACCCGCTCGTCCAGGCCGCCCCGGCTGAGGGGCCCGACCACGCGGAGGGGCGCAGGTCCGGCCAGGCTGCGGCCCAAGCGGGTGAACGAGGTGGTGACGCTGTCCCGCACCACCAGAACGGTCACGGCCAGCGTGACCCCGGCGGCCATGGCCGCCACGGCCAGCAGGGCCCTGAGGGGCTGGCGGCGCAGACGGCGGAGATTCAGCAGGCGGACGGTGCGGATCATCCCGTCACCTCTCGCGGACGGGCTCGGCTCCGGCAGCCGCCGCCGCCGCCGCTCCGGCTCCGGTGAGGGTGCCAGTGACGGCGCCGGTGACGGCGTCGTCGCCCGTGGTGGCGCCCTTGGTCCGGCCCCTGGACCTGGCCCCGGGCCCAGGGCTGCTCACCGCGGCGCTCACCCGCCCGTCCCGCAGCGACAGCGAGCGGTCGGCCCGGGCCGCCGCCCCCAGGTCGTGGGTGACCATGAGCAGGGCGGCTCCCGTCTCCCGCACCCGCTCGGTCATCAGGTCGAGGGTGGCCTCGCCCGTGGCCGAGTCGAGGTTTCCGGTGGGCTCGTCGGCCAGGATGAGGGCGGGGTGCGACACCAGGGCCCGGGCGATGGCCGCCCGCTGCATCTCGCCCCCCGACAGCTCCCCAGGGAGGTGGCCGGCCCGGGGGGCCAGGCCGACCCGGTCCAGCATCTCCAGCACGGGGGCGTCGACCCGTCGGGCCCGGTCCAGCGTCAGGGGCAGAGCCACGTTCTCGGCCACCGAGAGGGTGGGAATGAGATGGAAGAACTGGAAGACGAAGCCCACCCGGCGCCGGCGCAGGCGGGCTCGGTCGGCAGCCGAGAGGGTGGCCAGGTCGTCGTCTCCCACCAGCACCCGTCCGGAGTCGGGCCGGTCGAGGCCGCCGGCGATGTGCAGCAGCGTCGACTTGCCCGAGCCGCTCGGCCCCACCAGGGCGAGAAACTCACCGGCGGCCACCTGGAGGTCCACCTCGTCCAGGGCGACGACCTCTTCCAGGCCCCGGTGGAAGCGCTTGGACACGCCCTCCAGGGACAGGGCGGTCAGTGACGGATCGGGTTCTCGCAGCACCGCTTCCCCCCAGCCGCTCTCGAAACGGCCCATAGTCTCGTGCAGCCCCGGCCTCCTGCACCCGTGAATTGCGTCACAGGCGAGGCGCGCTCACGAGGAGCCCGCCCGGAGAGTTTCGTCGCAGCCCGCCGCCAGTCCTGCTCCGGCAGGGCGGCGGGCCCCACCAACACGCGACGATAGGGTGGTGCCGGTGGCGTTTTCGGGGTGGCCGGCCGAGGCGTTCGAGTTCTTCGAAGGCCTCGAAGCCGACAACACGAAGTCGTACTGGACCGAGCACAAGCCGCTCTACGAGCGGGTCGTGCGAGGGCCCACCCAAGCCCTGCTCGACGAGGTCGCCAACGAGTTCGGTGAGGGCAGGATCTTCCGGCCCTACCGCGACGTGCGCTTCTCGGCCGACAAGTCGCCCTACAAGGAGAACATCGCCGCGGTCAGCTACCGCCCCGACGGCGGCGTGCACTACCTGTCCCTGTCGAGCGCCGGCCTGTTCGCGGCCACCGGGTACTACCAACCCGCCTCCGACCAGCTCGACCGCTACCGGCGCGCCGTGGACGGGCCCGGGGGCGGCGAGCTGGAGAAGATCGTGGCCGCCCTCGAGCGAGGTAAGTACGACGTGGGCGGTGAGGTCCTCAAGCGCGCTCCTCGCGGCTACCCGGCCGACCACCCGCGGGCTCGCCTGCTGCGGCACAAGGGGGTGACGATGGGTCGGTCCTTCGCTCCGGCCCGCTGGATGGGCACGGCCAAGGCCAAGGACCGGGTAACCGAGGTGTGGCGGGCCGGGAGCCCGCTCAACGCCTGGCTCCAGACCCACGTGGGCCCGTCGGACTCGCCCCGGTAGGGGCGGGGCTCACCGCCGGGCGGTGGCGGGCGACCGGCGGCCTCGCAGCTCCTTGCGGCGCACGAACTTCAGGGCCGACCAGTCCTCGCTGATGGCCGCCACCTTCACGTCGACCAGCCCGGTCGGCAGGACCAGGTCGCGCAGGGCGTTCTCGCTGATGTCGCTGTCGTGGCCCGCGGCCCTGCGGGGCCAGGCCAGCCAGAGGGCGCCGTCGTCGGGTAGGCCGCCTTCCAGGGCGGGGAGGCGCCGGGTCAGGTCCTCCAGGCTGCGGGCGAAGGCGACCACGACGTCGGTCCTGCCCCGCAGGGACCGGCGCACCACCACGCCATCGGGCAGGCCGTCGATGGCAAAACCCGATGGGGCGCCCACCAGGGCCACGGTGCTCCCCGCCTTGATGCCGAGCTTGCGGGCCAGGGGCGTGCCCGAGTATCCGGCGGCCATGGGCCCCATTCTCACCCCATAGGCCGGCTCGGGCTCGGCCGGGATGACATGGCCGGGCGCGGTTGTTGTCATGCTCATGAAGGTGGAGATCTGGTCCGACGTCGTGTGCCCGTGGTGCTACATCGGCAAGCGCAACTTCGAAGAGGCCCTGGCCCGCTTCGACCACCGGGGCGAGGTCGAGGTGGTGTGGAGGTCATTCGAGCTCGACCCCGGCGCGGCCCGCAGGCGTGAGGGTGAGTACGCCGACCGCCTGGCCCGCAAGTACGGGCTGGGCCGGCCCGAGGCTCAGGCCATGGTGGACCGCATGACGAGCAGGGCGGCGGAGGCCGGCCTCACCTTCCGCTTCGACCTGGCCCAACCCGGCAACACCTTCGACGCCCACCGCCTGATCCACCTGGGTCGGGAGCGGGGCGTCCAGGACGCGGTCAAGGAGCGGCTGCTGGCGGCCACCTTCGCGGAGGGAGCGCCCATCGGCGAGCGTGACGCCCTGGTGAGGCTGGGCGCGGAGGCCGGCCTCGATCCCGACGAGGCCCGCTTGGTCCTCGAAGGCGACCGCTACGGCGCCGAGGTCCGCGACGACGAGGAGGCGGCCCTGGACCTGGGCGTGACCGGGGTTCCCTTCTTCCTGGTCGACGGCAAGTTCGCCGTGCCCGGAGCCCAACCCCCCGACCTGCTCCTGCGGGTGCTGGATCGGGCCTGGACCGAACGGACGCCCGTGGAGGTCATCTCCGGCCCCGGCGGCGGGGAGGTGGCGCCCGGGTGCGAAGGAGACGCCTGCGCCCTGTGAGCTCGGTCAGGGAGCGAGGCGCAGCACCCTGGACGCGTTGTCGCGCAGGAACTTGGGCCAGACCTCGTCCTTGAGCGGCACCGCGGCCATCTCGGTCATGATCCGCTCGAGCGACAGGCCCATGGGGAAGTACCCGGCGTAGATGAGCTTGTCGGCGCCCCGGGTGTTGGCGTAGTCGAGGATGTGCTTGGGGTAGTAGCGGGGGGCGAAGGCACTGGTCGAGTAGTAGAGGTTGGGCCACTTCAGCATGAGCTTGACCATCAGCTCCGTCCAGGGTTCGCAGCCGTGGCGGGTCACGAAGACGAGCTCGGGGAAGTCGTACATGACCTCGTCTATGAGCTCGACCCGCTGGGGAGCGAAGCGCAGGCGGGGGCCGGGCACACCCGCGCAGCAGAACACGGCGATGCCGAGCTCCACGCACTTGGCGTAGACGGGATACATGAGCTTGTCGTTGATGGCCACCTGGGGGGACGTTCCCGCCGGAAAGAGCTCGACGGCACGGATGTCGTAGCGGTCGTGGGCCGTCTGTATGGCGCGGATGCCGTCCATGCCCCGGTTGGGGTCGACGTAGAGGGAGGCCAGGAAGCGGTCGGGATGGTCCTGGACGGCTCTGGCCCCGGGGCTGTCGGAGCCGGCCAGCCCCACCAGGCCCTTCTCGATGCCCCACAGATCCATCTCCCGCAGGGTGGTGGAGACGGGGTCGTCGACGTCCTTCAGGCCCTTGTTGGGGACGTCCTTGAACATGTACTCGACCGGGAACTCGAAGTCCTCTTTGGACTCCTTGTCCCGGGTCTGGCGGGTGATGAATCGGTAGGCCTCTTTCATGTCGCGATGGGGAAAGCCGATCATGGTGTCGATGATCCCGATGCCCGTCGGCATGCCCATGGGCGACCCTCTCCGAGGAATGATCGAAGCCCCCGGGAGGTTAGGGAAAATGGGTCGTGTCATGCTCATGACGCCCGAGGGGCCGGCGGCGGCCGCTCACGGAAGGAGCCTCCCGTGCCCATAACCCGCTTGAACCACGCCGTGCTCTACGTGCGTGATGTCGCCCGCAGCGTGGCCTTCTATACCGAGGTAATGGGCTTCCGGCCCGTGGCCATGACGCCGGAGGGCTCCTCCGGCGCCGCCTTCCTGCAGGCTCCGGCGTCGACCAACGACCACGACATCGGGCTGTTCCAGATCGGCCCCGACGCCGGTCCGTCGCTGGCCGGGCGGTCCACCGTCGGCCTCTACCACCTGGCCTGGGAGGTCGACACCCTGGCCGAGCTGGAGCGCCTGGCCGCGGTCCTGAGCGCACACGGGGCCCTGGTGGGCGCCAGCGACCACGGCACGACCAAGAGCCTCTACGGCAAGGACCCGGACGGGCTGGAGTTCGAGGTGGCCTGGATCGTGCCCGCCGACCTGCTGGACGACCAGGCCATGGGCGCCCGTCGCCGCATCGGCCCCCTCGACCTCGAGCAGGAGAAGCAGCGCTACGGCGCCGAGACCCAGGGCGGCATCGGCATCTCCCGGCCCGCCCCGGTCGCCGGTTAGCCCGGGCCCGGCGCCCGGCTGAGGCCTGCCGCCCCGCCCGGCGCGAAAAGGCGCCCGGCCGACGGGATGTGGCCTCGTTCGGCGAAACCGCCAGCGGCGCGGCGGCTGACATCATGCGTCGGTGACCGAGGTCTCATGCGGCCCTAACAGGCGCGGTCGACGCTGAGGGCATGACCCGGTCGTCAGCGCTCACGACGGGTGCGAGAGCGCTGGTCCTGGCCATCGCCGTCAGCCTGGTGGCCGCCGCCTGTGGATCGGGCTCGCACCGAGCGGCCCCGGCCTCGCCCACCCCGGCGAGCACGCAGCCCAGCACCTCCTCGACCACGCCGACCACGCCGCCGGGCACCTCCCCCGACGACTCGACCTCCGGGCCCGCAGCCGCCGCCGGCATCCACAAGATCCAGCACGTGGTCGTGATCATGCAGGAGAACCGCTCCTTCGACTCGTACTTCGGCACCTACCCGGGGGCAGCCGGGTTCCCCCGCAACCCGGACGGGACCTTCGCCGTGTGCGTCCCCGACCCGGCTCGGAGCCGGTGCGACCGGCCCTTCCACGACGGCGCCGACCTCAACGGGGGTGGTCCCCATGGCCAGGCCGCGGCGATCGCCGATGTGAACGCAGGAAGGATGGACGGCTTCGTGGCCCAGGCCGACCGGGGCCGCCGGGGCTGCACCGACCCCAACAACCCCGTCTGTACCAACAGCCGGGCGCCCGACGTCATGGGCTACCACGACGCCCGGGAGATCCCGAACTACTGGGCCTACGCCCGGAACTTCGTGCTCCAGGACCGCATGTTCGAGCCCAACGCCTCCTGGAGCCTGCCCGAGCACCTGTTCATGGTCTCGGAGTGGTCGGCCCGCTGCACCACGCCGGGCGACCCCCAGAGCTGTCGGAACGCCCTGCAGAACCCGGGCAACCCTCCGGACTTCCTCCAGGGGGCGGGGAGCGGGGGCACCCCCGACTACGCCTGGACCGACCTCACCTATCTGCTCCACAACAACGGGATCAGCTGGGGCTACTACATCGTCAACGGCAGCGAGCCCGACTGCGAGAACGACTCCGCCGTCACTTGCACACAGAAGCCCCAGAATGCCCGTACGCCGGGGATATGGAACCCGCTGCCGTACTTCGACACCGTGAAGGCGGACGGCCAGCTGGGCAACATCCAGCCAGTGCAGACGTTCGTGTCCTCGGCCCAGGCGGGGTCCCTCCCCGCGGTCTCCTGGGTCGTCCCGTCCGGGCCCGTCTCTGAGCACCCCCCGGGACTCGTCTCCGCAGGCCAGGCCTACGTCACCAGCCTGGTGAACGCGGTGATGTCGGGCCCGGACTGGTCCTCCACGGCGATCTTCCTGGCCTGGGACGACTGGGGCGGGTTCTACGACCACGTCGTCCCGCCCACCGTCGACCCGAACGGCTACGGCCTGCGGGTGCCCGGCCTTGTCATCAGCCCCTACGCCAGGACCGGCTTCATCGACCACCAGACCCTCAGCTTCGACGCCTACGTCAAGTTCATCGAGGACGACTTCCTGGGCGGGGCCCGGCTCGACCCTCGTACCGACGGCCGACCCGATCCCCGGCCCAGCGTGCGCGAGACCGCCCCCCAGCTCGGGAGCCTCCTGGCCGACTTCGACTTCTCCCAGGCGCCCCGCGGACCGGAGTTGTTGGCGACCCACCCCGCTCCCGGCCCCGCCTCGCGCTGACCACGGGCCCGGGAGTCGGGCCGGGCCGGGCGTGCGGGAGACCCGCCCCGGCCGTAATCATTCGGCCATGGTCCCTGCGCCCGGTCCCCAGCCCATCGCCAGCCGTCCCCACATGCCCGGCTACGGGATCGTGGGCCCGGGGGAGGGCAGCGGCCTGCTGCCCTGGTCCTGGGCCGAGGAGCGCCTGACCTCGTCGCACGACTACTGGGTGACGACGACGTGGCCCGACGGGCGCCCGCACGTCATGCCCGTTTGGGGCATGTGGCACGGGTCCTGCCTGTGGTTCAGCAGCAGCGGGACCTCGCGCAAGACGCTGAACCTCGAGCGCGATCCTCGCTGCAGCGTCGCCACCGACCGGCCCAGCGAGCCGGTGGTGCTCGAGGGCAGGGCCGAGGTGGTGAAGGACCTGGAGGTCCTCGAAGCGGTGCTCGACCTGGAGAACCGCAAGTACGGCACCAGCTACACCATGGAGATGCTCGACCCGGCCGTGAACGCCTGCTTCCGGGTACGACCGTCCTGGGTGTTCGGGCTGGCGGCGGCCGACTTCACGGGCTCGCCCACGCGCTGGGTGTTCGGCGAGCAAGGTCCGTCCGGCGATTAGCGCCGTCCTTGTCCCAGAGGAGGTAGCCCATGGAGGCAGGTCACGTCCGCGAACGGCTTCACCAGGCGATGCATCGCGGGAGTCGCAAGGCGTCGGAGGAGGAGGTTGCCGAGGTCGCGGCCGTGGTGCTGGCCGTCGTCGCCGAGGTCACGGCCGAGCTGGCCGAGGTGATCGCCGAGCTGGCGGCCCGGCTGGAGGCTCTCGAGAAGCGGGCGAGCTGAGGGCGCGGGCTGGCCAGGTCGGCGGGGCCCGAGGGCTGCTCAGTCCACCAGGGCCTGGTACACGAGCTGCTTCAGCTGGGAGCGGATGGGGTGGGTGCTGGAGGGAAGGAGCTGGGTCAGGAACAGGGCGGTGATCTCCTGGGCCGGGTCGACCCAGAAGGCGGTGCTGGCCGCGCCGCCCCAGGCGAACTCCCCGCCCGTCGACAGCACCTTGTTGCTGACGGGATCCTCCACGACGGAGAACCCGAGCCCGAAGCCGACGCCCTCGAAGGTCGTCTCCGCGAAGAGGGGCCGGCCGAACTCCTCCAGGTCGGCGCGGCCGGGGAGATGGTTCTCGGTCATGTACTCGATGGTCCTGGTCCCCAGCAGGCGGGCGCCCTCCAGCTCGCCCCGGCGGAGCAGCATCTGGGTGAAGCGGTGGTAGTCGGCCGCGCTGGAAACGAGCCCACCGCCGCCGGACAGGAACGTGGGCCGGCGCAGGGCGGCCCCGCCCATGGCGTCGTTGCGGGCGGCCAGGCGGGTGGCGGGCGCCGGGCTGTACAGGGCGGCCAGCCGGTCGGCGTCCTGCTCGCCCACCCAGAAGCCGGTCTCGCCCATGCCCAGGGGGCCGAAGACGCGCTCCTGCAGGAATTGGTCCAGGGGCCGGCCTGACACGACCTCGATGACGCGCCCGAGCACGTCGGTGGCGACCGAGTAGTTCCACTCCGTCCCGGGCTGGAACAGAAGGGGGAGTCGAGCCCAGGACTCGCAGCACGCCTCCAGGTCGGCGCCCTCGGGCTGGCCCCATTCGAATCCCGCCGCCCTGTACATGGAGTCGACGGGATGGGCGTGGTGGAAGCCGTAGGTGAGGCCCGTGGTGTGGGTCAACAGATGCCACAAGCGGACGGGTTCGACCGCGGGCTCGGTCACGGGGTTGAGGGCCGAACCGCTGCGGTAGACGCGGGTGTCGGCGAAGGAGGGGATGAAGCGGCTCACCGGGTCCTTGAGCTCGAAGGCCCCCTCCTCGTAGAGCATCATGGCCGCCACCGACGTTATGGGCTTGGTCATCGAGTAGATGCGGAACAGCGTCCCGATCTCGACGGGCAGGCCCGCCTCCTTGTCGCGGTCGCCGTAGGTGGCCAGGTGGACGACCTTGCCCCCCCGGGTGACGAGCACGAGCCAGCCCGGCAGGCGGCCGTCGTCCACATAGCGGGCGAAGTGGCGGTCGATGCGCCTCAGGCGCTGGGGGTCGAACCCCACCTCTTCGGCGTCGACCTCGACCTTGAGCTCGGCCATCGGTCAGGTGGTCGCGGCCGAGGGTCGCCCGCTCGTGGCCGAGGCCCACTCCAGGGCGGCCACGATGGGGGCGACGGCTCGTTGCTGGAAGGCGTGCCCCATTCCCCGCACCAGGTCCAGGCGCCTCGGCCCCCTGGCCGCGGCGAAGAGCTTGTGGGCCGCGGCCGCGGGAACGAAGCGGTCGTTGCGTCCGTGCACGACGGCCAGGGGCCCCTCGACGATGGAGGCCAGGCGGGCGGGCGGGTCCAGGCCCCGCCACTCGGGCGAGAGGCGCACGCCCAGCCAGCGCCGGGCCGCCCACCTCCCCGGCTGACTGCGGGTGACACCGGCCGCCAGGAGACCGCGGGCCGTGCGGGGCAGCTCCCACTCGCCCGGCGTGCTCACCGCGACCACGCCGCTGATGCCGGTGGCGCCGGCCGCGTAGCGGAGCACGGCGATGCCCCCCATGGACGCGCCGACCAGATAGATGGCGTCGGACAGCTCGCCTGCGACGTCGACGGCGGCGGCCACGTCGAGGCACTCCAGCTCCCCCAGGGTGCACCTTCCCGCCGACCGGCCGTGGCCGCGCGCGTCGTAGGTCACGACGGCGAAGCCGGCCTGCTCCATGGCGTCGGCCGTGGTGGCCACCGCGCCGTTGTCCATGGAGGCGCTCATCCCATGAGCGACGACGACCGCGCCCCGAGGGGCGTCGACCGCACGCAGGCAGCCGGCCAGGCTCACGCCGTCGGCCGTGGTCAGCGAGAGTTCCAGGCGTCGAGCGGTAGGGGAGCAGCTCTCGTGTGAGTCGGGCACGGGGGGGCCACCTGGGTCGGAGGCGGCCATCATGCCAGAGCCCGCGGCGCCGCCCCAGCTCGCCAGATGCGCCGCTCACAGCGGGCGTCCGTCTCCCGCTCAGCTCCAGAGCGCCGGTGACTCTTAGGCGACGAGGACGGCCGCACCGTCGACCGCGTCGTGGGCGAGATGGCGCAGGGCGGCGTCGGCCCGGACCAGCGGATAGCTGGTGGTGGTGACCTGTATCCCGATGCGCGCGGCCAGAGCGAGGAACTCCTCGCCGTCGGCGCGGGTGTTGGCCGTGACGCTGCGCAGCTGGCGCTCCTGGAACAGATACCTCTGGTAGTCGAGGGCGGGGATGTCGCTGAGGTGGATGCCGGCCACGGCCAGGGTGCCGCCCCGGTCGAGGGCGGACAGGGCCACCGGCACCAGCGCTCCGGCGGGGGCGAAGAGGATGGCGGCGTCCAGAGCCTCGGGAGGCTGGTCGGTCGGGCCCCGGGCCGAAGCCGCGCCCAGCTCCAGGGCCAGGCGCCGGGCCCGCTCGGATCGGGTGAGGACGTGGACGGTGGCGCCCTGGGCCAGAGCCACCTGGGCGGCCAGATGCGCGGAGGCGCCGAAGCCGAAGATCCCCAGGCGCCCGCCGGGCGGCAGCTCCGCTCGCCGCAGGGCGCGATAGCCGATGATCCCCGCGCACAGCAGGGGAGCGGCGTGCTCGTCGTCGAAGCCCTCGGGTATGTCGTAGGCGAAGGCCTCCTCCACCACGGCCCGCTCCGCGTACCCGCCGTCGGCGTCCCAGCCCGTGAACCGAGGGTCGATGCACAGGTTCTCCGATCCCCGCAGGCAGT
>Ga0209577_10004037_pt1 | contig 13825 bp, 16 predicted proteins | sample GraSoiAngelo_109_FD_185874 | JGI IMG/M metagenome (GOLD analysis project Ga0209577, IMG submission 185874) | Grasslands soil microbial communities from the Angelo Coastal Reserve, California, USA - 14_0903_12_20cm (SPAdes) (version 2) | ecosystem: Environmental > Terrestrial > Soil > Grasslands...
CGCGCGATTGCGACTTCGGCGCGCTCCCCGGCTGGGACGGCCCCGGTCGGCCGACGCTGCCGTGCCCGCGCTCGAACGAGATCGGCAACTCGACCGGCGACGACTACGGCGGAGCGATCACCGTCACGCAGAGAGGTCTCGGGCTTGGCCGGCACGTCGTCAACGCGTCGACCGCAGGCTCGACCTGCCCGCCGTCGAACACGCATGGGTGCTACCAGCTCACGTACACGGTTAGTCGTGTGCACTGATTGGAGAAAGGGGCGCTATGGCTACCAAGAACCCGCTCGATCGTCTCGCCTCCCTCGGCGAAGAAGTGCTCGGCAAGGCCGCACAGAACCCGACCGCCAACAAGGTGCTGCAGAGCGCGATGCAGATGAGGGAGCGCGTCGACGATCTCTCGAAGCGCGTGCGCGGGCTCGAGGCGATGGAGAAGCGCCTCAACCAGCTGGAGAAGCGGCTCGCGAAGCTCGAGGGCGGCACCCGCAAGACGCCGGCCCGCAAGACGTCGAGCTCGAAGAAGACGTCCAGCTCGTCGAAGAAGAGCTGACCCTGAATCTGGTTCGCGCCTGCGGCGTGAATCAGCTTCCGGGCACGCGGATGCGAAGCGCGCCCGGCACGACCTCGAAAACCGCGGGCGTCGTGCCGACCTGTTCGCCCTCGACCTCGATCGGCAGGTGCTCGGAGGCGTCGACCTCGACGCGTGCGCTGCGCACGACCTCCACCTTCGGGTGGGTCACGTGCTTGCCCTTGTAGATCTTCGGCGCGGTCGTCAGGAAGTCGACCTTGCCGACGTCGCCGATGAAGACGACGTCGAAGAGCCCGTCGTCGGAGGCGGCGTCCGGCGCTAGCATCATGCCGCCGCCGTGCCACACGCCGTTCGCGACGATCACGTCGTGCATGCGGCCGCGGCGCTCGCCTTCGTCCAGCTTCACGACGACCTCGGTGTTCTGCCACTCGAGGAACACGCGCGTCAGCGCATAGAAGAAGGTCACTTTGCCGCCGAGCGCCTTCGACATCCCGTTCGCGCGCTGCGCCACCGCGCCGCTCATCCCGACGGAGCCGACGTTCGCGAACCAGCGCTCGGCCTCCTCGCCCGCCCACGTGCGGTAGCGGACCCGGCCGGCGTCGATCGTGCGGGGCGTCCCTGCGAGCGCGATGCGGACGGCGGCGTCGAACTTCGTCGGGATGCCGTAGGTGCGGACGAAGTCCATGCCCGTGCCGAGCGGGATCGTCGCGAGGTCGACGTCCTTCTGTGCAATCCCGTTCACGACCTCGTTCAGCGTCCCGTCGCCGCCGACCGCGACGACGAGCGTCGCGCCACGCTCGACCGCGGACGCGGCGAGCTCGATCAGATGACCGGGCCGCTCGGAGAAGAGCGTCTCGCCGGCGAGGCCGAGCAGGCCGGCGCGGTGCGCGAGCTCGGGCCAGCGCTTGCCGGTCGCGCCGTTGTCCGACGCCGGGTTGACGAGGAAGAAGGCCTTTTCGCTCACACGAAAAGGCTAGTGGGGCGTTCGGCGCACGTCATCCGCTCGCGTATCGGCAAAACGGTCGCGCCCGGCAAACGATCCTCTAGACAAACGCCGTCAGGCGTTTGTCGCGACGTCCAAGGCGATCTTCGTCATGCGGTCGACGGCGGCGCGCAGGTCCTCGTCGGGGATCCGCTTGAACTCGCCTTCGACGACGATGTCGCTGACGGTCAGCAGGCAGCCCGTCTCGACCCCGCGGATCGCGCCGACGGTGAAGAGCGCGGAGGCCTCCATCTCGACTGCGAGCACACCGCGCTTCGACCATCGCTCGTACTGCCCGTCGTCCGGGTTGTAGAAGAGGTCGCTCGAGACGATCGGGCCGACGTGGATGTCCTGGCCGATCTCCTTCGCGGTGTGCACGGCGCCGTGGATCACCGACCACGAAGCGGTCGGGCAGTGCGGCTCGTTGCCGACGAGGTGCATCGCGGTCGAGTCGGCCGGCACTGCGGTCAGCGCGACGATCACGTCGCCGAGCGCATGGTGCGGCTGGAGGCCGCCGCAAGTGCCGACACGGATCAGGCGCTTGCAGCCGAGCTGAACGAGCTCCTCGAAGACGATCGTCGCGCCGGGGCAACCCATGCCCGTCCCCTGCACGGAGATCGGCTTGCCCTTCCACGTCCCGGTGTAGCCGAGCAGGCCGCGCTCGGAGTTCTTCTGCACGGGATCGTCGAAGTACGTCTCGGCGATGTACTTGGCGCGGAGTGGATCGCCAGGGAGCAGGACGGCTTCCGCGTAGTCCCCCTGCTCGGCGCGAACGTGGATCGGCATGGGCGCTGAGCCTATAGAAGACTTCTCCCATGACCGTGTTCGAGCCGTCGCTGGAGCAAGTGCTCGCTTTCTGCGCGCAGCAACCGATCGAGCGTGTCTTCCTCGAGGACGTCGCGCGTCGCGGCTACGGCCGCTTCAGCGCGCTCGCCGACTCGTCGAGCTCGTTGACCGCGTTGTGTCACGCGGGCGCGAACGTCGTGCCGTCGGGCGTGGGCGTCGCGGCATTCGCGCCGGTCGCGGCAGATTCGCGCGCGCGAATGATCATCGGCGAGTCCGACGCGGTGAGCGAGTTGTGGGACGCGACACGCGAGCAGCTCCCGCCGGCCCGCGAGGACCGTCCGCACCAGCCCGTCTACGCGATCGACGAGCCGCCGGCGCCGGGCGAGACCGGCTTGCGTGCGGCGACGCTCGACGACCTCGACCGGCTGATCCCTGCGTGCGCGGCCGCGCACGAGCTCGAGCTGCACGTCGACCCGGTTGCGCGCGACGCCGAGGGGTTCCGGTGGCGCACCGCCGCGCAGATCGAAGAGGGGCGCTCGTGGCTCTGGATCGAGGACGACGTGATCCTCTTCAAGGCGGAGGCCTCCGCGTGGACGCCGCAGGCTGTGCAGCTCCAGCAGGTTTGGGTCGACCCCGAGGTGCGCGGCCGGGGTCTCGGCACGCGTGGCCTGCGCGACCTGATCCGCCTGCTGCTCGAGACGACGCCGAACGTCACCCTCTTCGTGCGCAGCGAGAACGCGCCGGCGATCGCGACGTACGAGTCGGTCGGGATGCGCAAGGTGCTCGAGTACCGGAGCCTCCTCTTTTGAAGCGCGTCCTGAAGCTCGCGTTGCTCGTCTGGGTGGCGCGCTGGGCGGCAGGTGAGGTTGCGGCAGCTTTGGGGCGACACCCGCGCGAGCCCGGTCCGAATCCCTTGCATTCGAGCCCTCCTCCGGGGCACATGCCGGGTCCCGAACGAGGGATGGAGGAGGTTTGAGCAGAACCCGATAGCTGGGGTGCATGCTGCGGCTCGGGGTTGTTGTCCTGTTGTTTCTGTCGTTGATGGTCTTTCTCGGATTCGCGAGGGCCTCGTCGGCGCGTGCGCGCCCGGTCCAGCACACCTGCGGGCTGACCGACCGGCAGTTCCTCACGGTCTACGACCTGCAGCTGCAGGCGGTCGGGATGTACGGCACCGACTACATGAACGGTGACGCGAAGGCCCAAGACGCGATCTCCGCGGCGAAGGAGGCCGCGATCGCCGTGCGCTCGTCGGCGCCGTTCGACCCGACGCTGCAGACCGTCAAGCACCTCGCTCCGCCGATGTTCCTCGAGTTCGGCAAGGCGGTGAAGCTGCGCGCAGCCGGCAAGGACGCGAGCCCCGCGATGTACCGCGCGTACAGCCTGAGCGCGCGTGTTCGTGACGTGCTGACCGAAGCGCAACCGAAGCTCACCCAGCTCGGCTGCGACGTCAGCGACGTGCTGTAATCCCCCTCTGGAGCTTCTCGAGCGCATCGAGTCGCACGTTCGCCGCCACGACCTGATCGAGCCCGGCGGCGACGTCCTCTGCCTCGTCTCCGGCGGAGCGGACTCGACGTGTCTCTTCCACGCGCTGCGCGAGCTTGGCTACCGCGTCTCGGCGCTGCACGTCGACCACGGCCTCCGCGGCGCCGAGTCCGACGAAGACGCGCGCTGGTGCGCGGAGCGGTTCGGCGCCGAGGTCGTGCAGGCCGCCGCGCGCTGTGCGACCGAGGCCGAGCTGCGCGACGTGCGTTACTCGTTCCGCGCCGACGCATTGCGCGCGACCGGGCACACGCTCTCAGACCAGGTCGAGACGATCCTCTACCGGCTCGCAACCCGCGGCACGGCGACGGGCATCGAGGTGCAGCGTGCGGACCGCGTCGTGCGGCCGCTCCTATGTCTCTGGCGCGAGGACACGGAGGCCTTCTGCCGCGAGCGCGGGCTCGAGTGGCGCGAGGACTCCTCGAACGCCGACACGATGCGCGGCGTGATCCGCTACGGGGTGCTGCCGCTCCTCGCGCAGCTCCATCCAGCGGCGCGCGAGAACATCCTTCGCTCGCTCGACCAGCGGCGGACGCTGCCGCCGGCGCTCGCCGAGCTGCTCGACTCGACCGCGGGCTCGAAGCGCGTCGACCTCGGCGGCGGCGTGCAGGCGGTGCGCGAGCACGACCGGCTCTGGCTCGAGGACGGCCCGCGCGCGCTCGACGGGCCGGTCGAGTGGGGCGCGTGGCGGATCGAGTCCACGCTGCCAGGCCTTAAGGTACGAGGGTGGCGGCCCGGCGACCGGCTCGCCGGCCGCTCGAAGAAGGTCCAGGATGTGTTCGTCGACGCCAAGATCCCTCGCTCCGATCGTGAAGGCTGGCCGCTCGTCGTCCGCGGTGACGACGTCGTCGCGGTGCCCGGCATCGTCGAGGCCGAGGGGGTGACGGCAACTCGTGTCGCAGACTGAGGTCGAAGCGGGCGTCGGCGAGATCCTGATCGAGGAGGACCGCCTGCAGGAGCGGATCCGGGAGCTCGGCCGCGAGCTCTCGCAGGACTACGCCGGACGCGAGCTGCTGCTCGTCGGGGTGCTCAAAGGGGCCGTGTTCTTCATGGCCGACCTGATGCGCAACCTGTCGGTCCCGTGCGAGATCGACTTCATGGCGATCTCCTCGTACGGCGCTGCGACCGACTCGTCGGGCGTCGTGCGGATCCTCAAGGACCTCGACATCAACATCGAGGGCCGGCACGTCCTCGTCGTCGAGGACATCATCGACTCGGGCCTCACGCTCTCGTACCTGCTGCGGAACCTCGAGTCGCGCGAGCCCGCAAGCCTCGAGATCTGCGCCCTCCTGACGAAGCCCGACCGGCGTGAGATCGACGTCCCGGTGCGCTATGTCGGCTTCGAGATCCCCAATAAATTCGTGATCGGTTACGGGCTCGATTTCGCAGAGCGGTACCGGAATCTCCCCTATGTGGGGGTACTGCACCCGGATCTGATGCCCGAGGGTGCCTGAACGGTTCTTTAAGAAGGGGTCCGGGGTAACCCCATGAACATCCAAAGAGCTACCCTGATCGAAGAATCCGTATGAATCGTTTCTTCCGCAGCGCTTTCTTCCCGCTCATCGTGATCGTCCTGCTCGTCTGGCTGGCGAGCCAGACGCTGATCCCGAAGAGCAACAACGCGCAGAAGATGACGACGTCGGAGGCGCTCGCCGCGGTCAACAAGGGCCAGGTCGACGATGCGGTCTTCAGCCCGGCCAAGCATTCCGTCCAGCTGAAGCTCGACGACGGCAAGAAGGCGACGGTCCACTACGCGTCGGACCAGGCGCAGCTGCAATTCCAGAACACGCTCGAGTCGAACCACGTCAGGTGGGACTCGAAGGGGACGGGCGGCTTCTCGTGGACGGCGCTGATCGGGTCGTTCCTGCCGTTCCTGCTGCTGATCGGCTTCTGGATCTTCCTGATGAACCAGGTGCAGGGTGGCGGCTCGAAGGTGATGAGCTTCGGCAAGTCGCGCGCGAAGCGGATGGCGCCGGACACGCCGAAGATGGGCTTCAAGGACGTCGCCGGTGTCGACGAGGCCGTCGAAGAGCTCCAGGAGATCAAGGAGTTCCTCGAGAACCCGAAGAAGTTCCAGGCGCTCGGTGCGTCGATCCCGAAGGGCGTTCTGCTCTACGGGCCTCCCGGCACCGGTAAGACGCTCCTCGCGCGCGCCGTCGCAGGCGAGGCAGGCGTCCCGTTCTTCTCCATCTCCGGCTCGGACTTCGTCGAGATGTTCGTCGGCGTCGGCGCGTCGCGCGTGCGCGACCTCTTCGAGCAGGCGAAGCAGGCTTCGCCCTGCATCATCTTCATGGACGAGATCGACGCGGTCGGCCGCCATCGCGGTGCGGGCCTCGGCGGCGGTCACGACGAGCGCGAGCAGACGCTCAACCAGCTGCTCGTCGAGATGGACGGCTTCGAGATGAAGGACAACATCATCCTGATCGCCGCCACGAACCGGCCGGACATCCTCGACCCGGCGCTCCTCCGCCCGGGGCGCTTCGACCGGCAGATCAGCGTCGACCGGCCCGACCGCAACGGTCGCCGCAAGATCCTCGAGGTGCACGCGAAGGGCAAGCCGCTCGCGTCCGTGATCGACCTCGACTCGCTCGCAGCCGGCACGCCGGGCTTCACCGGCGCCGACCTGCGCAACCTGATCAACGAGGCAGCGCTCCTCGCGGCGCGCCGAGGCAAGAAGGTGATCGAGCAGGACGAGCTCGAGGAAGGGATCATGCGCGTGATCGCGGGCCCGGAGAAGAAGGCCCGCCTGCTCTCCGAGAAGGAGCAGCGGATCACCGCGTACCACGAGATGGGCCACGCGCTCGTCGGGCATTTCCTCGAGCACACCGACCCGATCCACAAGATCACGATCGTCTCGCGCGGCCAAGCGCTCGGCCTGACGATCTCGCTCCCGGGTGAGGATCGCTACCTGACGACGCGCAAGGCGCTCCTCGAGCAGATCGCGATGACGATGGGCGGTCGCGCAGCCGAGGAGATCGTCTTCAACGAGATCACCACCGGCGCCTCGAACGACATCGAGAAGGTGACGTCGACGGCGAAGGCGATGGTCATGCGCTTCGGGATGTCGGAGAAGCTCGGCCCGCGCGTCCTCGGCCGCAACCACGACATGCCGTTCCTTGGCCGCGAGATGGGCAACGAGCCCGACTACTCGGAAGAGGTCGCCCGAGAGATCGACGACGAGATCCGCCGCATCATCGAGGACGGTCACGACCTCGCGACGCGCGTGCTCCGCGAGCACCTCGACGACCTGCACCGGATCTCGCAGATCCTGATCGAGCGCGAGACGATCGACAAGGACCAGTTCGTGGCGCTGCTCGCCGGCGAGAGCGAAGACGCAGTCTTCCCGCCCGATGCGCCCGAGCCGGAGCCGACGAAGGAACCGGAGCGCCGCCCGCAGCCGAAGCCGCGGCCGTTCCCGCTCCCGGGCGGCGCTGCGATGCAGCCGCCCGAGCCCGAAGCCTCCTAGCTTCGAAGAGGTAAGCGCGACGACGAGCGCCGCGCGACCTCCGGCCGTTAGGCTCAGCGCATGGCCGAGCCGAAGATCGTCGCCGACGACGACGTGCGCGAGTTCATCGTCGAGCACGGCGGCAACGTCTACGTCTGGGCCGACGGCGCGGGGCTGAAGCACGTGCATCTCGACCCGCCCCATCACGAGGTCGAGTTCGAGAGCTTCGAGGGCGAGGGCTTCACGTTCCACCAGGACACCGGGATCGAGGAGCCGCCCGACGAGTGGAAGCTCGTGCTGCGGCACTTCCCCCGCAAGCACGTCGACGCGCTCTGGGGCGGCTGGGAGCCCGGCGTCTCGGATCCGCTCGACGTCGACGACGCCTAGCCCTTGTTCAAATCGAAGCGCCGCCCGGTCGTCTTCCCGCAAGCCGATCACGCGCGCTTCGCCGGGGCGATCGCCCTCGCGTGGCGCGAACGGCCGCCGCTTCCCTTCGACTCGTTCGTGCGCGGCGTCGCCGACCACGACCGCGGTTACGCCGAGCACGATGCCGACCAAATCGGGGCGGTGGAGAGCGGGCGCTGGACGGAGATCCAGCGCCGCGGCTTCACGCCGCGAGGCGACGACGCCGTCGTCGACCTCGTCGTCGCGCTGCACGTGCGCCGCCTGCTCTCGTCACGCGACGACGAGTTCGAGCGGCGCGCGTATGACGAAGTCGACGCGCTTATCCCCTCGCTACTCGACGGCGCAGACGTGACGGCCGAGCAGGCCGAAGCGGCCGACGCGATCACGAACGTCTGCGACATGCTCTCGTTTGTCTTCTGCTTCGAAGAGCCGGCGAGCGGCAACGTGCGCGGTTACGCCTACGAGCTGGACGCCGAAGGGACGATCACGCTCGACCCGTGGCCGCTCGCGGTCCCGCGTCTCCTCGGACTGGTCACGGGCTTCGAGGCCGACGGCTACCCGGAACGGCTCGTCCCGGCCGTCACGCGTCCGCGACGCGGCCGGGCGGACGGAGATCTTGCCGGGCGACGTCTTGAACGCCTTCACCGCCTGCACGATCCACGTGCCGGTCACGAGCTCAGTGCTGTAGCGCCCGTGGGCGTCCGTCCACACCATCTTGAGCGCGCCGTCCTTCGTCACGCTCGTGCGCGTGAACATCAGCAGGACGTGTGCCGCAGGCTTCGCGCACGGCGCGGCCGTGGGGCAGGTCGCAGGTGCAGCGGTGACGAGACCGTGCAACGCGACGACGACGGTGGATGCGGCGGCGGCGACCACAGCTCTCAGGGTACGACGCCTCCCGCTCGATCGACTCCCCTGACCGGGGGATCGCTATGCGACGAGCCCGGCCTGCCAGCTCGCCCAGAGCCGCGCGTAGCGGTCGCCCTGGACGACGAGCTCGTCGTGCGCGGCCACCTCGACCAGCCGCCCGTGCTCCATCACGGCGACGCGATCGGCGCGCTCGGCAGTCGAGAGCCGGTGCGCGATCGTGATCACCGTCCGCCCTTCGGCCAGCACCGAGAGCGCCTGCTCGACGGCGGCCTCGGTCTGCGGGTCGAGCGACGAGGTCGCCTCGTCGAGCACGATCACCGCCGGGTCGACGAGCGCGACGCGCGCGAGCGACACGAGCTGCCGCTCGCCCGACGACAAACGCACCCCGCGCGAGCGCACGTCGGTCTCGAGCGCGTCGGGCAGCGACTCGAACCGCTCGAGCGCGCCGACCGCGTCGAGCGCCGCGCGGACGTCCTCGTCCGTCGCGTCGGGGCGCGCGAGGCGGACGTTCTCGGCGAGCGTCCCGGAGAAGAGGTGGCCCTCCTGCGGCGCGAACACGATCCGGCGCCGCAGCTCGTCGAGCGCCGCCTCGCGCAGGTCGACGCCGCCGAGGGTGACGCGGCCCGCATCGGGGTCGTACGCGCGCACGAGCAGCTTCGCGAGCGTCGACTTGTCCGCGCCGGTCGCGCCGACGAGCGCGACGTGCTCGCCCGGCGCGAACGCGAGCGAGACGCCCGCCACTGCCGGCGCTGAGTTGCCGTAGGCGAACGTCACGCCGTCGACGACGAGCGCGCCGGACGCCGGCAGCGGTGTCGAGCCGCCGCGCACCGTCACCGGCTCTTCGAGCAGCGAGGCCCGACTGGAACTCGCTGTACCAGTCGCCGAGCCGCGCGATCGGGTCGAAGAGCGAGAGCAGGTAGAGCGCGAAGGCGACGATCGTCCCGGTCGTCACCTCGCCGTGTCGATGCAGGTAGCCGCCGTAGAGCACCACCGACGCGAGCGCGAGCGCCTGCGCGAGCGCGAGCACGGGGAAGAAGCCGATGTTGACGAGCGACACGCGCCGCCACGCCGAGACCTGCGCGCTCGACCGCGCGCGGTACGACGCGTAGCGGTCGCGCTCGCGCCCGAACGACTGCACGACGCGCACGCCGGTCAGCCCTTCCTGCAGCGACGACATCGTGTCCGCGACGCGGTCGCGCAGCGCAAGGAACGCCGGCCGCGAGCGCTTGCCGTACCGCAGCGACGACCAGACGAGGAGCGGCACCGACACGAGCATGACGAGCGAGAGCTTCCAGGAGAGCGTCACGAGGATGACGAGCGAGACGGCGAAGAGCATGAGGGAGCCGACGACGTCGACGAGCACGAGCCGCGTGAACGTCGTGAGCGTCTGCACGTCGGCGGTCAACCGCGAGACGAGCACGCCGGCGCGCGTCTCCTCGAAGAAGGGCATCGAGAGGGCCTGGAGCTTGTCGAAGGCGGCGACGCGCAGGCCGCCGAGGAACCGCTCGCCGGCGCGCGCGCTCGCGAGCACGATCACGCGCTCGAGCACGGGGCGGATCAGCACCAGGATCAGGAAGACAACCGCGACGACGTCGATCACATGCGGGTCGTTGCCGTTGATCCCGCGGTCGATCGCGATCTTCGCGAGGATCGGGGCGGTGAGCGTCACGGCGGTCGCCGCCACCATCGCGATCCCGGCGACGACGATCAGCCGACGCTGCGGACGGAGGATCGGCCCGATCGGCCCCTGGCTCACGCCGCCTCCTCCTGGGCGAGCGCGAGCAGCTCGCGGTAGTGCGCCGAGCGTGCAAGCAGCTCGCCGTGCGTTCCCTGCTCGACGACGCGTCCCTCGTCGACGACCGCGACGCGGTCTGCGAGCGCGATCGTCGCGGGCCGGTGCGCGATCACGAGCGTCGTGCGGCCGCGCATCACCTCGGCGAGCGCCGATCTGATCTCGTGCTCCTTCGTCGCGTCGACTGCCGAGGTGGCGTCGTCGAGGATCAGCACCTGCGGGTCGGCGAGGATCGCGCGGGCGATCGCAATTCGCTGCCGCTGCCCGCCCGAGAGCGAGAAGCCCCGCTCGCCGAGGATCGTCTCGTAGCCCTCGGGGAGGTCCTCGACGAAATCGGCGGCGCCCGCGAGCTGTGCTGCGCGCTGCACGTCCTGCTCGTCGGCGCCCGGGACGGCGAAGCCGACGTTCCCGGCGACGGTGTCGCCGAAGAGGAACGTCTCCTCGAACACGAGCCCGACGCCACGTCGCAGGTCCGTGAGCTTCAGCTCGCGCACGTCGATCCCGCCGATCTCGACGTGCCCTTCGTCGGGGTCGTAGAAGCGCGCGAGCAGCGCCGCCGCTGTCGACTTGCCCGAGCCGGTCGCGCCGACGAGCGCGAGTGACGTTCCCGCGGGGATCTCGAGCGAGAACCCTTCGAGGATCGGCCGCTCGTCGCCGTGGTAGGCGAACGTGACGCTCTCGAAGCGGACGTCCGCCCGCTCCGGGAACGGCTTCGGCGTCGCCGACTCGACCACCGCCGGTTCGGCTTGCAGCACTTCGACGACCCGTCGCGCCGCGGCGACGCCGCGCTGCGCCGTGCTGACGCGCTGGCCGATCGTGCGCAAGGGGTTGACGAGGAGTGCGAGATAGAAGCTGAAGAGCGCGAAGGTGCCGACGGTGATGTCGCCCGAGAGCACGCGATGGCTGCCGTACCAGAGCACCACGAGCGTCCCGACGAGCGGCAGCGCCTCGAGCGCCGGCAGGAAGACCGCGTCGACATTCGCGACGTCGAGCGCCGTCCGCACGACGTCGTCCGACTTGCGGCGGAACCGCGCGGCGAGCGCCGGGCCGGCGCCGAGCCCCTTGACGACGCGGATCCCGGAGATCGTCTCCTCGGCGAGCGAGGTCAGCTCGCCGAGCTGCTCCTGGTTGATCTTCGTGCGGGCGGCGTACCGCGTCGAGTAGCGGCCGAAGAGCAGGCTGATCAACGGCAGAGGCGCGAGCACCGCGAGCGCGAGGTGCCAGTCGACGACGAAGAGGACGATCGACGCCCCGACGATCGTCAGCACGTAGCCGATCGTGTGGCCGATCGAGTCGTAGACGCGCGCGATCAGCTCCGCGTCGTTCGACGCGCGCGAGATCAGCTCGCCGGCGCCGACGCGGTCGTGGTAGCGCGCGTCGAGCTCGAGCGCACGCCGGAAGATCCCGTCCCGCACGTCCGCGTCCGCCTTGGCCCGGTTCCGGATCGCGAAGTAGTGGCGGAGCGCGCCGCCGATCGCCTCGGCGAGGCCGAGCACCGCGATCCCGAGGCACGCGAGCCAGAGCGCGCGGTTGCCTCCGCGCACGATCCCCGCGTCGATCCCGTACCGGACGAGGAGCGGCGCGCCGATCGCGGCCGCCTGCCAGGCGAGGCCCGCGGCGACGGCGCCGACGATCGTCCAGCGGAGACGGCGCGCGAGGCCTCCCAAGTACTGCCAGCCTGCGTCCATCACAGCCATTATTCGGAAATGTCAACTCAGAGGCCGCCGATCGACGAACGCTTTCCGGCGCCGTCGGTGATGGGCGTCATCAACGTCACCCCCGACTCGTTCTCCGACGGCGGCGTGCATCTGCGCGTCGAGCCGGCGGTGACGTCGGCGTGGGGGATGCTCGACGCGGGCGCCGCGATCGTCGACGTCGGCGGGGAGTCGACGCGTCCGGGCTCCGACGGGATCGGCGCCGAGGAAGAGCTCGCGCGCATCGAGCCGGTCCTCGCGGACCTGAACGGCGCGCCCCTTTCGGTCGACACGTCGAAGGCGGCCGTCGCGAAGCGCGCCGTCGAGCTGGGCGCCGAGCTCGTGAACGACGTCACCGCGCTCCGCGGCGACCCGGAGCTCGCGGGCGTGGTCGCCGACGGCGGCTGTTACCTCTGTCTCATGCACATGCAGGGCGAGCCGCGCACGATGCAGGACGCGCCGCGCTACGACGACGTGGTCTCCGACGTCAAGCGCTTCCTCGAGGAGCGGCTCGCGTTCGCCGTCGCGGCGGGCGTACGCGAGGAGCTCGTCTGCCTCGACCCGGGGATCGGCTTCGGTAAGACGGCCGAGCAGAACTTCGAGCTCGTGCGCCGCCTCGACGAGCTCGTCGCGATCGGGCGGCCGATCCTGGTCGGCTTCTCGCGCAAGAGCTCGCTCGCGCGCGCGCTCGGCGACACGGAGTCGAAGGTCGGCTCGCTGCACGCGTCGGTCGGCGCGGCGGTCGCTGCGTTCGACCGCGGCGCGACGATCCTGCGCGCGCACGACGTCCGCGAGCACGTCGAGGCGCTCGCTGCGGCGAAGGCGGTCCGCGGGTGATCGTCGAGCTGTACGGCCTGGAGGTCTACGGCTACCACGGCGCATACGAGGAGGAGCAGCGGAACGGGCAGCTCTTCCTCTTCGACGTGCAGCTCGACGTCGAAGAGCGCGGTGCCGACGACGATCTCGCGACGGCGATCGACTACACGCACGTCGCCGCGCGCATCCGCGCGCTGAGCGACGAGCGGCGCTTCGACCTCATCGAGGCGCTCGCGACGCACGTCGCGGACGTGCTCTTCGCAGAGTTCGCGCCCAAGCGGCTCAAGCTGCGTGTCCGCAAGCAGCCGGCGGGGCTCGGCGTCGAGCACTCGGCGGCGATCGTCACGCGCCCATGACGCTCGCGTACGTCGGCCTCGGCTCGAACCTCGGCGACAGCGAGCGGCTGATCCGCGACGCGGCCGAGCTGATCGGTGCACGCCGTCTGTCGCCGATCGTCGAGACCGAGCCGTGGGGCTACGCGAACCAGCCGAACTTCCTCAACGCCGTCGCCGAGCTCGAGACCGCCCTCACCGCGCGGCAGCTGCTCGACCACCTGCTCGACGTCGAGCGGCGCCTCGGCCGCGAGCGGATCGGCCATCGCTGGGGGCCGCGCACGATCGACCTCGACCTGCTCCTCTACGGCGAGGAGGTGGTCGACGAGCCGGGCCTCGTCGTCCCGCACCCGCGCCTCCTGGAGCGCGAATTCGCGCTCCGGCCGCTCGCCGAGCTCGCCCCGGCACAGAAAATCCCCGGTTTCGGCACGGTTCAAGAGGCCCTCGCAGGGCTACAATCCGACGCGTGAGCCACCTCGACGAGCTCGACGAGTTCGAGGCAGAGGCCGAGCTGCGCCTGAAGAAGGAGTACAGCGCGGTCTTCACCCTCTTCCGGTACTGCGTCCTGACCCAGGATGCGACCTACCTGTGCAACAAACTGGACTTCCAGTACGTCCCGCAGCCGCAATACCCGTTCTTCC
>Ga0209577_10004038_pt1 | contig 13825 bp, 11 predicted proteins | sample GraSoiAngelo_109_FD_185874 | JGI IMG/M metagenome (GOLD analysis project Ga0209577, IMG submission 185874) | Grasslands soil microbial communities from the Angelo Coastal Reserve, California, USA - 14_0903_12_20cm (SPAdes) (version 2) | ecosystem: Environmental > Terrestrial > Soil > Grasslands...
TCAAGACGCCGCCAAATAACAGATCAGGCTTTTCGAAACCGCCGCCTGTTGTCGATTTTTCCAGTAAGAGCAAGAATACGATTAGGATTAAGAATAATATTGGTAACAGGAGACACGTCATTCATGGGCGGCGTGAAAAAAGCGAAACCGGATCTAACAAAAAAAGTGCATGAGGTACCCCATAAACCGGGCGTGTATCTGATGCGCGACCGTTTTAACCGTGTCATTTACGTCGGTAAGGCGCGCGACCTGCGCAAACGAGTCGGTTCTTATTTTATGCCATCGAAAGTGGCGGTGGCCGATCTGAAGACGCGCGCCATGCTGGATGCGGTTTGGGATTTTGAAACCCACACCGTGCAGAGCGAAGCGGAATCAATTTTGCTCGAAGGCAAACTGATCAAGGAATATCGCCCGCGTTACAATGTTTCTTTCCGCGATGATAAACGTTTTCTGCTGGTAAAGGTGGATCAGACTGAGGAGTGGCCGCGTTTTCGCCTCGCTCGTTTCAAGAAAGATGACAACGCTCGTTATTTCGGGCCCTATGCCCATGCCGGCGCGCTACGGCAAACGTTGAATTTCATGCGCAAGAAATTCGGCGTTCTCACCTTTGGTCGCGGCTCGCCGACGGAGCGGGAATTAAAATCATCAACCTATCAGGTACCGATGAAATTAAGCGAGATTACGCCGGAGATTTATCGAGAACGCGTCGCGCAGGCCTGCGAATTTCTCGAGGGACATTCCCGCGAGATGATGGCGGAGTTGGAAAAACAAATGCGCGCACAAGCGGAAAAGCTCGATTTCGAAAAGGCGGCCGAACTGCGCAACATGCTGGATGACTTGCGACGCACCACGCGCCCGACACGCCGTTTCACCCGCGGCTCCCTCCCGACAACGATCGAGCCTGAAGCGGACCTCCGCGCCTTAGCTGATGCATTGCAATTGCCGAAGATTCCGCGGGTGATGGAATGCTTCGATATCTCCAACATCAGCACCACCCATGTCGTCGCATCGATGGTCTGCTTTCGTGACGGCGTGCCGGACAAGAATTGTTACCGTCGCTATCGGATTCGCACCGTCGCAGGACAGGATGATTTCGCCAGCATGGCAGAAGTGGTACGGCGAAGATATTCCCGAATTTTGCTGGAAGCGCGTGAAGCCGATCCTGGTGCGGCCGAATTTTCCCAGGAAAATCCAGCGGAAGCACTTCAACGGCTCGGTCATGGAGAGCAGATTCCGTTGGAAAACTTACCGGTAACGCAACGGGATCCCTCCACTTCGCTTCGCTCCGGTCGGGATGACGAGCATTTCGTTGCTGTCAGACTTCCCGATCTAATTATTGTCGATGGCGGTAAAGGCCAGCTTTCGTCCGCCTGCAGGGAACTTCAGCGACTTGGGCTACACGATCTACCGGTTATCGGGCTGGCGAAGGAGCACGAGGAGATATATCGACCAGGGCGCGCGCTGCCGTTGCACTTGCCGGAAGATTCAGGCGCATTGCGTCTACTTCAGCGCATCCGTGACGAAGCGCATCGTTTCGCCAACGCCTATCATCAATTACTGATGAAGAAACGAATCGGCGAAAGCATTCTGGACGATTGCCCGGGTGTTAGTCAGCATCGCAAAAACCTGTTGCTGCGAAAGTTCGGGTCGGTAAAACGATTGCGGCGGGCCAGTGTTGAAGAAATTGCGGCGACGGACGGAATTGGGGCAAAGTTAGCGGCGGACGTACACCGATTTTTGCAAACACACTAGGACTTGTCATTCTCGACCAAGCGCAGAATCTCCGACCGGATGAGACGTTTCGCAATGATGCTTAAGCTAGCACTGCTGCTCTTCGCGTTCTCCAGCGCGACGGGGCAGCAGCTGGCACCTGCATCCTCTTCTGTAGCTCCCAGCGCCACGCCCTCGGCAGAGCCATCGCCGCCTGCGCTTGATGAAGAGATTGTTCCCACATTCGAGACACAAAAACTGGCGCGCACTTACATTCTCGATATCCCCGCTCCACGCGGCCAAATCACCGATCGTAACGGCGCGCCGCTCGCGCAAAACCAGCTGAGCTATAATCTAGCCATCAATTTTCCGACCCCGCTCGAATTTAACGATACCGAGACGCTTGACTTTGCGCATCGCCAGATCGCGGCCGCGTCCAAGTTGATCGGCCGTCAAATCCGCGTGGCGGATGAAGCAATCCTGCGGCATTATCACAATCGCGGAATTCTGCCTTTCGAGATCGCCACGAATCTTTCGGCGGAAGAATACGACGCGGCCAAAGCGCATTTGCCGCCGGAAATGACGTTACGCGGCGTTTACCTTCGCGTTTATCCGCAAGGCAAAATCGCCGGTCAGATTGTTGGTTATTGCGGACGCACGGGACGAAATCCTGACGGGATCATCGACAATCATGAAACAATTTGGCCGGAGACGGAGGGACGTGAAGGAATCGAACAAACCTTCAACGCCATGCTCACGGGCAAACATGGCGAGTACAAAATTACCTTCGATAAAGATGGCCGGAAAACATCGGAAAAAATCGTCTCGCCGCCTATTCCCGGTCACACGGTTGTGACCACACTCGATCTGCGTTTGCAGGAATTGGCCGAGAAAGCGCTTGAGGCCAAAGCAAAGCGGGGCGCAATCGTGATTATGGATCCGAACAATGGCGACATTCTCGCGTTAGCATCGTGGCCAAATTATAATCCAAACCTTTTCGTCCCGTCGATCTCGCCGGAAAAGTTCAAGGCCTTGCAGGATGATCCTGGGATTCCGCTCTTGCCACGCGCATTTCGTTCATCCTACCCGCCAGGCTCGACCTTCAAGGTTGCCGTGGGCATCGCGGCATTGGAAAGCGGCGCGGTGACCCCCAGCGAGCAATATCAATGTGTCTCATCAATCCAGATCGGTAACTTGACGTTTCACAATTGGAAGAAAAGCGATCGTGGTTTCCTCAATTTCGTCCAGGCTCTTACCGAATCGTGCGATACCTGGTTTTACCAGGTGGGAATAAAGACCGGCGCTGAGCCGATCATCGATTGGGCACAGAGACTGGGCTTCGGTGCCAAATGCGGGATTCCAATTCGCGGTGAGGTGGAAGGCCGCGTGCCTAACGATTCCTATATGAAAGCAACACATGGCCGGAAGTTACTGAACGGCGACATTGCCAATCTTTCCATCGGGCAGGGCGATACCCAGGTTACGCCATTGCAGATGGCGCAGGCGATGTCGATCGTTGCCAACGGCGGCACCTTTTACCAGACGCGACTCGTCCAGCAGGTGCAATCAATCGATGGCGGGATCGTTACAGCTTATAATGTGCGCGAGAAAAAGACACTCAATTTTTCCGCAGAGACCATGGCACAGCTTCGCACGGGAATGGTTGACGCGGTCAACGGCCCTGCCGGAACGGCCCATGCCGCCAACCTGGAGACGGTAACGGTGGCAGGCAAAACCGGCACCGCGCAGTGGGGGCCGAAAAACAAGGAGCGAACTGCCGCTTGGTTTGCTGGCTATGTGCCCGCGGAAAAGCCGCAGTACGCCTTTTCCGCTCTTTATGAGGGCGACGTCGGGGTGAAGGCGCATGGCGGGACCGTCGCCGCGCCGATGATTGCTCAAGTTCTCAAAGAGCTCTACAAAGGCGAGCTGGCCAACGGCCGCCGGCAACGCCGGGCTCAACCAGAAGAATCGCCGACCGTTCGGCGAGCCGAGCCAGTCGAGGAAGATGCCGGGGATTGACCGGGATAGCCCCCTTGAGCTAAACCAGCCCCTGATCCATCATCGCATTAGCAACCTTTAGGAAACTCGCAATGTTGGCGCCGTTCACATAATTGCCCGGCGTCCCGTACTTTTCCGCGGTACGATGGCAAACCGCGTGGATGCTTTTCATGATTTTGTAGAGTCGCGCATCTACTTCCTCCCGTGTCCATGAGATGCGCATGCTGTTTTGCGCCATCTCCAGCCCGGAAGTAGCCACACCGCCCGCGTTTGCCGCTTTGCCGGGGCCATAAAGGATTCCCGCCTGGAGAAAACGATGCACTCCCTTCATCGTCGTGGGCATGTTTGCGCCTTCCGAAACGACATAGACCCCATTCTTGAGCAGATTGTCCGCGTCTTTGTCGTTAATTTCATTCTGGGTTGCGCTGGGAAAGGCGCATTGTGCTTTGATATTCCAAAGCGGGTTGTGATCGAGCTTCGGGTCGACCGGCGTGAACACTGTGCCCTTGAACTTGTTGACATATTCCGAAATGCGGCCACGCCGGACATTTTTTAGCTCCATTACAAATGCGAGCTTCTCCCGCGTAATCCCATCTTCGTCGTAAATGAATCCGGTCGAATCGGACAGCGTAACCGGTTTGGCGCCTAACGAATTCAACTTCTCCACCGTGTACTGCGCCACGTTTCCGCTCCCCGACACGAGCGCGATCTTGCCTTTAAGATCTTCCTTGCGCGTGCGGAGCATTTCTTCCGCGAAATAAACCGCGCCGTAGCCCGTCGCTTCCGGACGAATCACAGAACCGCCCCAGGTAAGGCCCTTGCCCGTCATCACACCCGTGAACTCGTTCTTCAATCGCTTGTACATCCCGAACATGAATCCGATCTCGCGCGCGCCGACGCCGATGTCGCCCGCCGGGACGTCCGTATTCGGTCCGATATGCCGGAAGAGCTCGCACATGAACGCCTGACAGAAGCGCATCACTTCAAAGTCAGTCTTGCCCTTGGGGTCGAAGTCGGAGCCGCCCTTTGCGCCACCCATCGGCAGGGTAGTCAACGCATTCTTAAATACCTGCTCGAAGGCGAGAAATTTAAGGATACTTAAGTTGACCGTGGGATGAAAACGCAACCCGCCTTTGTAGGGGCCGATCGCGCTGTTCATTTGAATCCGGAACCCGCGATTGACATGAAGGTAGCCTTTATCGTCCCGCCACGGAACGCGGAACATGATGACCCGTTCCGGTTCGATGATGCGGTGCAGAATTTTCTCATGCCGATATTCGGGGTGCTGTTCGATAACAATCGTAAGCGAGTCGACCACCTCCTGGACCGCCTGATGGAACTCTGGTTCGGCCGGGTTCTTCGCCTTTACCTCGGCCATCAACTCTGCAACGTAATCTCTCATGGAATGCCTCGCCCAACGCGCAAGCCCTAGACGTATCCGTCAGGGAAGCCAAAATCGAAAGTAAAATTTACGATGGTTCCTAAAGGTGGGAATGGTGACAAAGAAACCAGTATATTAGGATTTAGCATTTCGCGTATTTTGCGGATGGAATGTTAGCGGCGTGTCTGTGCGTAATTTTCCGCGCCGAGAAAATGAATCGAGACATAGGGCTTGTTGCCGACCACCCAGCTGTCGTGACCCGGGCCGATATAAAAGAGATCTCCAGCCCGCATCTCGTAGTAGCGGCCATCCTGCATTCGACAAGCGGCGCAGCCGGACACAACCACGCCGACATGTTCTACCTCACATAACGCCGCGCCCGTCGCAGGGCCCACATGCTCTGACCATTTCCATCCCGGCGCGTAACTCGCGCGCCCGAACGTCATTGATCCGATCTTCACCGTTTCAAATCTTCCCTTTTCGAATGTCCGTATTTCATCCGGCTGCTCGAAGCGCTTGATCAAGAAATCATCGTAGCTCGGTAACATTCCCGAATTTAACCGATGAAGAAGTCGTCTCGCAAACGATCGAGAACCAAAGGGGGCGAGTCGGAGGCCTTTTCTAGAGCTTTTCGAAAATGAAAGGAATGAGCGGCGGATTAATTTTCACACTTCGGACCACCGTGGTTTCGAGCAATTTGCCGCTTTGGAGATCGGTTTCAGTCGATGCGAATGCGAATTGCACCCCGGATATCGTCCGAAAATCGAAGCTACGCTACTCGATTGTGGTCGGTGTCGGATCGACATCCACGTGCAACGGCCGAACATCGCGGCGATGCGTGATTAACCAACTGTCTGGATCGACATAGAGTGTGGTGGCGTAGCCGTCGTTCAACGTTAACCGCAGAACGTAATAACTGATGCCGTCAATTTTCTCTCGCTTGGCCAGCTCGATCCGATGGCCACGTGCTTTCAATTCGTGCAAGCCAAACAATTTTCCCGGCAGGTCCACTCCGTGCCGCAACGCTGCGGTCGCTTTTTCTGTCGCCGCCGTTTGCGCACTTCCTTTCCCTTCCCATTGCCACCCTTTTTCGCCGTCAAACGCTTCCGCAAAGACGTGCTCCCCACCAGCGTTGACATCAATTCTCATCTGGCCAGGGCGCGCCGCGAAGTAAGTGCCGTCCACTTCAAACTTCGGATCGGTGATGTGAAGATCGAACGCGATCGATTGGATCGCTTCGATAGCGGCGCGACCACCCATGGCTTTGGTGTGACGCTCGATCACTTCGTCAACCGTCGTTGGCGAGCGGCTACATCCAAACGACGCAGTTGCGAGTATGGCTGCCCAGACCAAAGCCATCAAACGACGTTGCCGATTCACGATTACGCGAAATGACGCCGCCGAAGATTAAATTTGTCTAAAAGAGGATCCCTGACGCAAAACAGCCGGACTCTTGCGAGTCCGGCTGCTGTTGAAGCTTAGTTGTCGACCTTGACGTCGAATTAGTAATCCATGCCGCCCATACCACCCATTCCGCCGCCCGGCATTGGAGGAGTTTTTTCCTTCTCCGGTAGCTCGGTAACGATGGCTTCGGTAGTGAGCAACAAGCCCGAGATCGAGGCCGCGTTTTGCAACGCGCTGCGCGCCACCTTCGTCGGATCGACGATACCTGCCTTTACCAGGTCGGTGTATTCACCGGTGGCGACGTCGTAACCTTCGTTGCCCTTGCGCGCCTTGACTTCTTGAACGATAAGCGCGCCTTCCTGGCCCGCATTATCCGCGAGCTGTCGGGTCGGCTCTTCGATGGCCCGCCGCACGATTTGCACGCCCACCTTCTCGTCGCCTTCAAGGCCTTTGATGTTATCGAGCGCTTTCTGCGCGCGAATGAACGCGACGCCGCCGCCCGGGACGATGCCTTCCTCAACCGCCGCGCGCGTAGCATGCAATGCATCTTCCACGCGAGCTTTCTTCTCTTTCATCTCGGTCTCAGTGGCAGCGCCGACGTTGATCACGGCTACTCCGCCCGCGAGTTTTGCCAGACGTTCCTGGAGTTTCTCACGATCGTAATCGCTCGTCGTCTCTTCGATCTGACGGCGAATCTGACTCACTCGACCCTGAATGTCGCTCTGCTTGCCTTCGCCCTCGACAATAGTGGTGCTTTCCTTGTCAATGGTAACGCGCTTGGCTCTGCCGAGATCGTCCAGCTTCACGTTCTCGAGCTTGATCCCGAGATCTTCCGTGATGCAACGACCGCCGGTCAGCACTGCGATATCCTCCAGCATCGCCTTGCGACGATCGCCGAAGCCAGGAGCCTTGACCGCGCAAACCTGCAGGGTTCCGCGCAGCTTGTTCACCACCAGAGTGGCGAGCGCTTCGCCTTCCACATCTTCCGCGATGATCAGAAGCGGACGACCAGCCTTGGCTACTTTTTCAAGCAGCGGGAGCATGTCCTTCAAGCTCGAGATTTTCTTCTCGTGAATGAGGATGTAAGGATTTTCGAGGACGGCCTCCATCGCTTCCGCGTTGGTGACGAAGTAGGGCGAGAGATAACCTTTGTCGAACTGCATACCTTCGACTACGTCCAAAGTAGTCTCGATCGACTTGGCTTCTTCGACGGTAATAGTTCCGTCTTTCCCCACTTTGTCCATGGCGTCGGCAATGATCTCACCGATGGTCTTGTCCCAGTTAGCTGAGACCGTCGCAACCTGCGCGATCTCAGTGCGATCACTGACTTTCTTGGAGATTTTCTTCAGCTCCTCGACGACTGCATCCACCGCTTTCATGATTCCGCGCTGCAGCGAAGTAGGATTCGCCCCCGCGGTCACATTTCGCAGGCCTTCCTTGTAGATCGACTCTGCCAGGACGGTCGCGGTAGTGGTGCCGTCGCCGGCGATATCCGAAGTCTTCGAAGCCACTTCGCGCACGAGCTGGGCGCCCATATTCTCATAGGGATCCTCCAGCTCGATTTCCTTCGCGACCGTGACGCCGTCTTTCGTAATCGTCGGGCTGCCGAATTTCTTATCGAGAATCACATTGCGACCACTCGGTCCGAGCGTGGCCTTGACGGCCTTCGCCAGTTTCTCGATTCCGCGCAGCAATGCATGCCGCGCACTTTCATCAAATTGTAATTGTTTAGCTGCCATATTCTATGTTTTGGTTGTTTGGTTGCTGGTTGATCGACAATCAGCCGATGATGCCGAGGATGTCGTCCTCCCGCATGATCAGGTAAGTATCGCCGTCGATCTTGATTTCGGTGCCGCCGTACTTCGAGATCAACACTTTGTCTCCCGACTTCACGGTGAAATCGACTTTCTTGCCGTTGTCGTCGATTTTACCGGTGCCAAGAGCGACGACTTTGCCTTCCTGCGGTTTTTCCTTCGCGGTATCAGGGATAATGATGCCGCCCTTTTTTGTTTCCGTCTCTTCAATCGGCTGCACTAGCACCCGATCTCCAAGTGGTCTGACGTTAACTGATGCCATAGTTTCTTTCTCTACTCCTTTGTTTACTTAGGTTGTTGCCGGCAGTAGCTCGGGAGTTTACGAGCTACAGCCGACAAATTCGTTGTTATTTCTTCTTGTCTTCGTCAACTACTTCAAACTCTGCATCGACCACGTCGCCATTGCCGCCACGAGCCCCTGCGCCTTGTTCAGCCCCTTGGCGCGGCTGCGCTTCCGGGCCTGGCTGTGGTCCGGCCTGCGCACCCGTTCCAGCTGACGCTTGTTTGTAGAGTTCGGCGCTGACCTCCTGGAATTTGTTCTGCAAATCATCGTAGGCTCGTTTCATCGCTTCGGTGTCGTTCTTTTCGATTGCTTCGCGCACCGCGGCGATGGCGTCTTCCACCTGCTTCTTCTTGTCGCCGGAAATCTTGTCGCCGAGCTCCTTCAATTGCTTCTCGGATTGATAAGCAAGGTTATCGGCGTTGTTCTTGATCTCGATCGCTTCCTTCGCCTTCTTGTCCTCATCGGCGTGGACTTCCGCTTCGCGTTGCATCTTCTCGATCTCTTCTTTCGAAAGTCCGGAGCTGCCGGTGATGGAAATCTTTTGTTCCTTGCCCGTGCCCAAATCTTTCGCTGATACGTGCAGAATGCCGTTGGCGTCGATGTCGAACGTCACTTCAATTTGCGGAACGCCGCGCGGCGCCGGCGGAATTCCATCAAGATGGAACGTGCCGAGCGTTTTGTTGTCGCGCGAAAGCGGCCGCTCGCCTTGGAGCACTTTGATTTCCACACCCGGCTGATTGTCGCTGTAAGTCGAAAAGATCTGCGATTTACGCGTCGGGATCGTGGTGTTGCGCGGAATCATCGGCGTCGCCACACCGCCCGCGGTTTCAATCGCGAGCGTGAGCGGGGTCACATCGAGAAGCAGCACGTCTTTGACGTCGCCCTTGAGCACGCCGCCTTGAATGGCCGCGCCAATGGCAACGACTTCATCGGGATTAACGCCTTTGTGCGGCTCTTTCCCAATAAGATTGCGCGCGATCTCGACGACCTTCGGCATGCGCGTCATACCGCCTACGAGCACCAGCTCGTTGATTTCTTTCTCCGTCAGTTGCGCGTCTTTCAGGCACGCCTTCACTGGCGGTATCGTTCGTTGGAACAAATCATCGCAGAGCTGCTCGAGTTTTGAACGCGTCAGTTTCTTCTGAATGTGTTTCGGCCCACTCGCGTCCGCCGTAATGAACGGCAGATTAATTTCATATTCCTGTGTGGACGAAAGCGCGATCTTCGCCTTCTCCGATTCCTCCTTGATGCGCTGAATTGCGTCCGGCTGTTTCGTTAAGTCGATGCCGCTTTCTTTCTTAAATTCGTTCACGATCCAATCCATGATGCGCGCGTCCCAATCGTCACCACCAAGGTGAGTATCGCCGTTGGTTGCCTTCACTTCGAAAACGCCGTCGCCGATTTCGAGAACGGAAATGTCAAACGTGCCGCCACCCAAATCGTAAACGGCAATCTTCTCGTCCTTCTTCTTGTCGAGACCGTAGGCGAGCGATGCCGCCGTCGGCTCGTTGATGATGCGCAAAACTTCCAGACCCGCGATCTTGCCTGCGTCCTTTGTCGCGTTGCGCTGCGAGTCGTTGAAATACGCCGGCACCGTAATAACCGCCTGCGTAATTTTTTCGCCGAGCTTCGCTTCCGCGTCGGCTTTCAACTTCGACAAGATCATCGCCGAAATTTCCGGCGGAGAAAAAGTCTTCTTCTGGCCGTCCACTTCCACTTGCACGTGGGCGTCACCATTTGCCGCCTTCACGATCTTGTAGGGCACACGCTTTTGTTCTTCGTGCACCTCATCGAACTTGCGGCCCATGAACCGCTTGATCGAGAAGATCGTGTTCTGCGAATTGGTTACCGCCTGCCGCTTTGCCGCTTGACCGACCAGACGCTCGCCGTTTTTCGTAAATGCAACCACCGAAGGTGTCGTGCGCGCGCCTTCGCTGTTCTCCAAAACGACGGGATCCCCGCCTTCCATCGTCGCCATGCACGAGTTCGTCGTACCCAGATCAATTCCTAAAACTTTAGCCATTTGTGTACAGTCCTCCGAGAGGTTCCAGCAGCGTCTATTCCAAATGGTCGAAACAAAGCCTAAGTGGCACTTTCGCAAGGAATTGGCTAGTAAATCGAAATAATGGCGATTTCATAGAACGCGTCAAATTGACGCGAAATTTCCGATTAGGAGCAGGTTGCTGCGCCAGCTCGTCACCTTGCTTGGTATAGCCTCTGCTGAGTCAGTTAATGATGAACCATGTTCGTCCGCAGGCAAGAAACGAAACAGGGGACGTCCTCTTCAAGTGCCAGCACTGCGCCAGCCCGCTCGTGGTCAACGCGGCAGCCGCTGGGATGACCCTGAACTGCCAGCGCTGCGGTAAACCTACGCTTGTTCCAACGGCGTCGGCAAGTGCGAGCCCGACACCGCCGCAGGAGCTCACCGATCTGCAGCGCAAGTTGAAAGAAAACGAATCGCAGCGCACCGAAGTGACCGGTTACATCAACCAACTTAGTATTCAGCTCCATCGCTGGAAACTGCGCTTGCAAACGTTGAACGAACGCAAGACTGAGTTGGAAGCGGAGTTACGTAAACCGACGTAGCCGGGTATCGGCGCGCTGCCGATGAATTATCGAAACATCGGCTGGAAGCCGACGCCAACCTTCATTACCGTTTGGAGGTGCGGCAATATCACGATCTTCTTCGCCTTGTCCTGGAGAAAGGAGTAGCGCGCAGCGATCGGACTGGAACCGGCACGTTGTCGATCTTCGGCGCGCAGGCGCGATTCGATCTGCGCGAACGCTTTCCCCTTCTGACGACCAAGAAGCTCCATCTCAAATCGATCATCTACGAGCTGCTTTGGTTTTTGCGCGGCGAGACCAACGTTCGTTATCTGAATGATCACGATGTCACCATTTGGGACGAATGGGCAGATGAACACGGAGATCTCGGCCGGGTATATGGCGCACAGTGGCGCGACTGGCGTGGAGCGAGTGGAATCCGCGTCGATCAGATCGACAAGCTGATTTCGGAAATAAAAGAAAATCCATCGAGCCGCCGCTTAATTGTCAGCGCGTGGAACCCGGCCGAAATCGACGAAATGGCGTTACCGCCGTGTCACGTGCTTTTCCAATTCTACGTCAATCATGGCGAGCTCAGCTGTCAGCTTTATCAGCGTAGCGCCGACTTATTCCTCGGCGTGCCCTTCAACATCGCGAGCTACTCGTTGCTTACAATGATGATTGCGCAAGTGTGCGGTCTTCAGGCGGGAGACTTCGTCCATACTTTCGGCGACCTCCATCTTTACCAGAATCACCTGGAACAGGCCCGAGCGCAGCTACTCCGCGAGTGCCGGCCCCCGCCGCGCATACAATTAAATCCTGCAATCACCCGCCTCGAGGACTTTCGCTTCGAAGATTTTACCCTCCTCGACTACAATCCGCACCCGTCGATCAAGGCGCCTATTGCGGTCTGATTATTTCTCATTTTTCGGCGATCGCCACTGAGACTTTTCACGCTTATCCGGGTTGAAGTAGATATGAAGGTCCTTGGGGGATTGTCGATCTTGTTGCTATCGCTTGCAGCAGTGAGCGGACAGGATGGAAATCCGTTCCGTGTCGAGATCGATCTTCAACAACAGACCGTATTTCTGATTCGCGGACGCGGTCTAGTTCTCGAATCGCCAATCTCGAGCGGGCGGTATGGACATCTTACCGAAACCGGGTCGTTCAAGGTCCTCGAGAAAGAGGTAAATCATTACTCAAGCATCTACGGGAAAATCGTGGATGGGAATGGCAAGACCATTGTCGCCGACGCTGACGTCGACATGAAAGTGCCGCGCGGTGGCAAATTCATTCCCGCGCCCATGCGTTACTTCATGCGCTTCCATGAAGCTGATGGAATGCACGCGGGATATCTCCCCGGTTATCCGGCATCGCATGGGTGCGTGAGGATGCCGGAGCAATTGGCGATTGCGTTCTTCCGTGCGGTCGACATCGGAACCCCGGTTACAGTTTTCGGGAGAACGCCTCGAGCAAACGAATACTCCCCATATGGCCTACCACCGAATCGAAGGATGCAACCATGGTTTGGCCGACCAGCGGATCCCAGATTTCAACCGCAATACGATCCGCGTTATCTAGATCCCTGGTGGCGCTGATTACGATTCAGCCAGAAGACGTCGGTCTTTCGAAGAGCGCAGGTCTTAACCGAATCGGAGAAGCGCCGGAGCACACTGATCATTTGGCAGCTTCTTTCGGCTGCTCTGCTTTCCAAGCCGGTCCGCTTTTTGCAAAGACGGGCACTTCTACTCCGCCGCGGGTCGGGACGGATCCGTTCCGACGCGAACAAGGCGCCCGTGGATCTAGCCGCAGAGCGTCGCTACCAGTGAACCTGACGCAAGCCCGCCCTGCTAGAGCGAGACGCCGTCGAGCCGCAGCAACGTCCGCAGCCAAAGCTACTCAGTGATTGGTGCTGGCTGTTTTTGGTCCGCGCTCCACTTGAATCAGATCGGCTAAAATGTTGGTCGTTTCGTCTCGTTCCGGATCGATCACAGGCTCTTTCGTGTCCTCGTCCTGGCCGCCCAGCACGTCATTGTCAGTATCGGAATCGCCCGCGGCTTCCGGCGCGACCTTGGCCGATCCGTTCTTTTTCGCCGAGGCCAGCTTACCGGGATACATGATGAGCTGAAGATTTGGCTTATCCACGGTATCGAGTGTCACCCGATAAACACGCGGCTCCTCGATGTTGCGCGCGAGCCGCTCTTTGGTGCGCAATTCCTTGCGCAGCTTGTCATCGGAAAGTTCTTTCTTCCGCACATCTTCATTAAGCGAGATACGATTGTCATCCAGTCGATGACGCAGCCGCTCCATATCTTCCCTCACGTAATGGAATTCGGGATCATTTTGCGTGCGTTCGGAAGATCGGCGTTTTAGCTCATCGAGATAAAGCGAAACCGGCTCGCTCCATTTGGTGTATTTTGCCTTGGGCACTTCGTCGTAGGGCAAACAATTTTTCAGCGCTCCTTCGGCGAATTCCGGTAAGTCCGTTAGCGACGGCAAGACAATGTCCGAGGCGACGCCGTGGAGCTGGGTCGAGCCGCCGGCAACGCGATAAAATTTCTGGATGGTCAATTTTAGCGCGCCATCCTTGTGCGACCGGCTACCGAGCAACGAGGTATAGTTGCCGATGTCGAGAATCGTCTGCACGGTTCCTTTTCCAAAAGTGCATTGATCGCCGACGACCACTGCGCG
>Ga0209577_10004040_pt1 | contig 13824 bp, 12 predicted proteins | sample GraSoiAngelo_109_FD_185874 | JGI IMG/M metagenome (GOLD analysis project Ga0209577, IMG submission 185874) | Grasslands soil microbial communities from the Angelo Coastal Reserve, California, USA - 14_0903_12_20cm (SPAdes) (version 2) | ecosystem: Environmental > Terrestrial > Soil > Grasslands...
GGCCTGTCGACGTGCGCCACCTGCGACGGCTTCTTCCACCGGGGCGAACACATCGCCGTCATCGGCGGCGGCGACTCGGCGATCGAGGAGGCCATCTTCCTGGCCCGCTTCGGCGACAAGGTCACCGTCGTCCACCGGCGCGACGAGCTGCGGGCGTCGAAGATCATGCAGGACCGTGCCTTCGCCAACGACAAGATCGACTTCCGCTGGAACGCCATCGTCGACGAGGTGCTGGGCGACAGCAAGGTGTCGGGCATCCGCCTGCGCGACACCCGGAGCGGCGAGACGTCCGACCTCCCGGTCACCGGGGTCTTCGTCGCCATCGGCCACGCCCCCAACACCGACGTCTTCCGGGGCCAGATCGACATGGACGAGAACGGCTACATCGACACCCATGACGGCACCCGCACCAACGTCGAGGGCGTGTTCGCGGCCGGCGACGTCCAAGACCACACCTACCGGCAGGCCATCACGGCCGCCGGCTCGGGCTGCATGGCCGCCATCGACGCCGAGCGCTGGCTGGAGAGCCAGCCCAAGACCCCCACGAACTGGTAAGCGGGTTTTTGGCATCCCCCGGCCCGAGGCTGGGAAGGAATGCGGGCAGGGATCGGGAACGTTTCAGGAGCAGGCAGCTACCATGCCGCCCGATCCGAGGAGGGACCCGCAAGCCGATGAGCACCCTGACCGCGCTGACCGACGCCACGTTCGAGGAGGAGATCAACTCCTCTGACCAGCCCGTTCTCGTCGATTTCTGGGCAGAGTGGTGCGGTCCGTGCAAGCTGATCGCCCCGATCCTCGAGGAGCTGGCCACCGAGTACGACGGCAAGCTGCGGATCGTCAAAGTCGATGTCGACGAGTCCCCTGACGTGGCCCGCCGCTACGAGATCATGAGCATCCCGACTCTGGTGGTTTTCCACGACGGTGTGGCCAAGAAGCGCATGATCGGGGCCAAGGGCAAGGGTCAGCTGGTTCAGGAGCTGGCGGAATTCCTGTAGCCCGCCGCCTGGAGCCCCTGCTGCGGCAGGGGGCGACGGGTGAGGCGGTCCGGGATCTCCAGTCCCGCCTGGGGGCCGCCAGCCACGAGAGCGGTCCCGACCGGCCGGGGGTTTTCGGCCAGGGGACCGAAGCCGCCGTTCGGTCGTTCCAGGAGCGCCGGGGGTTGCGCGTCGACGGCATCTGCGGCCCCCAGACGTGGGGCTCGCTGGTCGAGGCCGGCTACCGGCTCGGCGACCGGCTGCTCTACCACACCTCTCCCCCGCTTCGGGGCGACGACGTCGCCGAGCTGCAGCGCCGCCTCGGCGCCCTCGGCTTCGACGCCGGCCGGGTCGACGGGATCTTCGGCGAGGACACCCAGCGGGCCGTGCTCGAGTTCCAGCGCAACGCCGGACTCACCGGCGACGCCGTCTGCGGCCCGGCCACGCTGGCCGTGCTCGGCCGGGTGAAGGCCCGCAACGAGGACCCGATCCCGGTGGCCGAGGTCCATGAGCGGGAGTCCCTGCGCCAGTCGCCGCGAACCCTGCACGGCCGGCGGGTGGTGGTCGGTCAGGCCGGCGGGCTCGACGCCCTGACCGACGCCGTGGTGCGGGCCCTGGCCGAGACCGGTGCCCAGGCCATCCCCCTCCACCATCTCGACGGCTCCGCCCAGGCCCAGCAGGCCAACGGCGTCGGCGCCGACGTCTTCGTCGGCCTGGTCGCCGTCGACAGCGGCTGTGCCTGCGCCTACTACGCCGCCCACGGCTTTGAGTCCCAGGGCGGCCGCCGCCTCGCCGAGTGCATCGAGAAGGAAGTTTCTTCCATCCTCGGCGCCGACCCACAGCCGGCGGCGGGCATGGCCCTTCCGGTTCTTCGTGAAACCAAGATGCCCGCCGTCCTCTGCGAACTGGGCCCACCTCCGGCACTCGTCACCCACGGCCCCGACCTGGCCTGCGCCTTCGCCAAAGCCCTCGAGTGCTGGGTCCAGGGCCTCGACGAGGTCTGAACTGCAACTGCGGCGATCAACCAGCAGCGGTGTGCTCCCCCGCCGAGGTGACCTACCAATCCCTGGCACCGTGGCCTGAACCCCGTACTGAGGTAGAGCTACCCGCGGGTATCCACAGTCTCAACCACAGGCTGTGGACGAGCGTGATCGAGGGTTGGCCTCAACCCTTGATGACGGGACGAAACGGAAAGCCTCAGGAAGAGACCGAGGCAGGTTCCGGGTCCGTCATGGCCCGGTAGATGCGCTCGAGGTCCTCAAGGGTCGCGAACTCGATGAGCACTCGACCCTTGGTCGCGCCCATCTCGATCTTCACTCGGGTGTCGAGGTGGCGGGCCAGAAGTTCCTCGAGCTCGAGCAGCCCGGGCGGGCGCAACCGCTTGCCGGGATCCGAGTCCGGGGCGGGCGCGGGGGCGTCGGCCGGTGTCGGGGTCGAGGCCTTGCCCGTGCGCTCGCGGACCGCCTCCTCCACCGCCCGCACCGACAGGCCCTCGGCGACCACCCGCTTGGCCAGCGCCTCCTGGTAGGCGCGGTCGGGCGTGCCGAGGAGGGCTCGGGCATGGCCGGCCGACAACGAGCCGTCCACGAGCATCTTCTGGACCTGGGGCGGGAGCTGGAACAGGCGCAGGGCATTGGAGACGGCGGCCCGGCTCTTGCCGACGCGGGTGGCCACCTCCTCGTGGGTCAGCTCGAAGTCCTCGATCAACTGCTGGTAGGCGGCGGCCTCGTCGAGGGCGTTGAGGTCCTCACGTTGGAGGTTCTCGACCAGGGCCTGCTGCAGGACAGCGGTGTCGTCGGCGGTGCGCACGATGGCGGGCATGGTCTGCAGACCCGCCCGCTTGGCGGCCCGCCACCGCCGCTCACCGGCGATCAGCTGGAACGACCCGATCTCCACTTGGCGAACCAACACAGGCTGGAGCACGCCCAGCTCCCGGACCGAGGCCGTGAGCGAGCTCAGGCTCTCCTCGTCGAAGGTAGTCCTCGGCTGCCCCGGGTTGGGTTCGATGGAAGAAATAGGAATTTGACGGTAGGCCGACTCACTCTCCCCCGGCGCCGGGGGGATGAGGGCCCCAAGCCCCTTACCCAGTCCGCTGCGGCGTCCCACCGCTCACCTCCTTGGCCAGCTCGCGGTAGGCGAGGGCGCCCCGCGAGGACGAGTCGAACACGATGACGGGCTGCCCGAACGACGGCGCTTCCGAGAGGCGCACCGTCCGGGGCACGATGCTGCGACAGACCGTGTCGCCGAAGTGCTCGCGCACCTCTCGGGCGACCTGCTCGGCCAGCCGGGTCCGGGCGTCGTACATGGTCAGGACGATGGCGCTCAGCTCCAACCGAGGGTTGAGGTTGGTCTGGACCAGCGAGACGTTCTTGAGGAGCTGGCCCAGACCCTCGAGTGCGTAGTACTCGCACTGGATCGGGACGAGCACCTCGCTGGCCGCGGCTAGGCCGTTCACGGTCAGCAAACCGAGTGAGGGCGGGCAGTCGATCAAGGTGAAGTCGAATTCGCCGGCTCCGTCATCCAGGGCCCGGCGCAGCTTCAACTCCCGGCTGAAGGCGGGCACCAGCTCGATCTCGGCGCCCGCCAGGTCGATGGTGGCGGGGACGACGAACAGGTTGCGGACCGCGGTGGGCTCGACGGAGTCCTCCAGCGGGCTGCCGTTCATGATCACGTCGTAGATCGAGGACTCGACATTGCGGGGGTTGATCCCCAGGCCCGTCGAGGCGTTGCCCTGGGGATCGAGGTCGACGACGAGGACCCGGTAGCCGAGCTCGGCCAGGGCGGCGCCCAGGTTCACGGCCGTGGTGGTCTTGCCGACGCCGCCCTTCTGGTTGGCCACGGCGATCACTCGGGGCAGGGCTCGAGCGGGCCGGGCCGGCACCTCGGGCTCGGCGGCCGCCACCACCGGTTCCGGGATCTCCTCGGGCTCGACCAGCCGCTCGGGGAGCGCCGGCTCCTCCTCCCCGACCGCAGGAGCTTCTTCAACGACCGCAGGAGCTTCTTCAACGACCGCAGGAGCTTCCTCAACCGCCGTATCGACTTCAACTGCGGTGTCCTCGACGGGCGCCGCGACGACCTGCACCGCGGCAGGGTCGGGCACGCCGTCCGGCTCGGGCTCCGGGACCTGCTCTTGGTCCTCGGGTTCCGCTCCGAAGGCCGGCTCGCTCACGGCCTCGACCACGGCGCCGTTCGTCGAGGGCTCCGGGGCCGCTTCCTCGGGCTGCTCTTCGACATCGTCGCGCAGCCGAGCGAAAATGGACCGAGCCCGCGAGACGAGATCCTCCCCGTCGCTCACGCCCGGCATCCTCTCATCCCGGGGCAAAAGTCTCAAGCATTTTCCGACGTTTCACGGGAAACCCTCAACCCGGCTCGGTCCAGGGGTTCCACGTGAAACGTGGCTTCAGAAGAGGGGTCGCTTGCCCGGTGCCCGCCGAGGGAACCGCGCCGGGCATGGTTCTTGCTGCTCGAGCACCATCACCGGTCCCCGGCGGCCCACCGCCGCAAGGCCCAGCTTACCGAGCGGGCCGGCGGGCCAAGGCCGCTGGTCGGGCGGCTCCGAGGTCAGCAAGCGGCCGCCGACCGACAGGAACGGCGCCCCGCACTCGGCGGTGACCGCCGGTGGCCCGAAGCCGCGGGCCACCACTGCCTCGTATCTCCCCCGCTCTGCGACATCCCGGCCCAGGGCCTCAGCCCGCGCCTGGTCCACCCGTACCCGGCCGTCGAGACCGAGGCGATGGACGGCGTGGGTCAGAAACCGGGCCCGCCGCCCGTTGCCCTCGACGAGCAGCCAGGCCGTGTCGGGCCAGGCGAGGGTGAGTGGGAGCCCGGGAACACCGCCGCCGGTCCCCAGATCGACCGCTGCTGCGGGCGGCGAACCGTCCCACGCCTGTTGGAAGCCCTCGGCATGGGCCAGATGGGGTTCGACGGGGCCCGGCCCCAGGAACCCGAGCTCCCGTGCCTCCTCGAGAACCTTGAGGAGAGCGGCGGCGGGGGAGTGGTCGCCCAGCTAGCTGGTGCTCTCGGGCATGATCACGACTCGGCGGTTAGGCTCTTCGCCCTCGGATGTCGTGGTCACGCCGTCGATGCCGTTCACGGTGTCGTGTACGACCTTGCGGTCGGCCGGGTGCATGGGCTCGAGCGCCGTCGGGACGCCGGCCTCCTTCACCTTGTCAGCCACGCCGGTGGCGAAACGCTCGAGGGCAGCCCGCCGAGCTTTGCGGTACTCGGCCACATCGACGAGCAGGCGGCCGGAGCGCGCCCCGAGCGTGCGCTGCACGACGGTGCGGGTCAGCTCCTGCACCGACGTCAGCGTCTGGCCCTTGGGCCCGATCAACAGACCGAGGTCGCCGCCGGTCACGGCCACCTCGACGGTCTCCTCGTCGAGTTCCTCGCTTCCGACGTCTCCCTGGAGCTCGAAGGACTCGAGCAGGCCCTCGAGGAACGCCTTGGCGACCTCGGCCTCCTCAGCCAGCGAGGGAGGCTCGACCTGGGCCTCAGACTGCTCGGTCGTCACCGTCTGTCCCTTCCGCCCGCTCGAACGGGCCTCGCTCTGCTCACTCCGACTGCTCTGCTCACTCCGACTGCTCTGCTCACTCCGACTGCTCTGCTCACTCCGACTGCTCTGCTCACTCCGACTGCTCTGTTCACCCCTGCCGCTCTGTCCACTTCGACTGCCGGACTGGCCTCGCCCGCCGGACTGGCCTCGACCACTGGTCCGTCCACCGCCACTCCCTCGACCTTCCCTCGACCCTCGGCGGCGCTCGCGGCGCTCGACCTTGGGCCGGGGCGAGGTGGGCACCACACGGGCCCGGACCCGCGCCTCGGATCGGAGGCGGCCGAACAGCCCGCTCTTCGGCTCCTCGAGAACCTCGAACTCGGCGTCGTGCTCGTCGACACCGAGTTGGTCGAGGGCCGCCTCCTTGGCCTCCTCGACGGTTCGGCCCGTGACCTCAACCCACTGCACTGCGTCGTTATCTCCCCTTGCGGCGGCGCCGGCGGCGCCTGCTTCGGTTGGATGGGTTCGACCCGCCTTTGGACGAGCCCTGCGGATTCCCCGACTGACCCTTGGGCGGTGCGGCCGGCTTCGTTTCGGTGGACGTCGCCGACTTGGCCTCGATGACCTTCGCATCTTTGCCGACCGTCGTTCCGCCGCCCCCGCCCTTGCCGCCCCCGGCCTTGGCCGCGGCGTCGGCCGCATCTTGCTGGCGGAAGATGATCGCCTGCTGGCCGATCTGCCAGAGATTGGAAACAACGAAGTAGAGCACCACGCCGGCGGGCACCTGCAGGGAGATGAACCCGAAGAACAGCGGGAAGATCCGGCCCATCATCTGCATCTGCTGGTTCTGGGCCGAGGCCGGTGTGCGCGCCGTCATCTGGCGCTGCTGGTAGTAGCCGGTGACGACAGTCAGGGCGACCAGCAGGTACATGCCGATGAGCTCGGCCCCCTGGCCCTGGCTCGGCCGTTTGGCCAGGTCCATGCCCAGCCAGTCCATCTTCCCCGGGGTTTTCTCGAGGTCCTTGGCCAGCTGGCTGTCCTTGGGGATGTGCTTGGGATTGGCGTGGACCTGGGCTCCGCCCTCGCCGACGCCGATCTGCGCGCCCTGGATGGTGCCGATCTGCTTGTCAGTCTTGGGGTCGACGACAGGCGCCGGGTCGTTCTTGGTCTTGCCGTGGACGACGTTGTCCGTGACGGTCCCCTTGAGCTCGCCGACGACCTTCCCGTCAGGACCGAGGACGTCGGCCGTCACCGAGTCGCTGAGCTTGTTGTTCTTGATCGTGCCGTCAGAGATCACGACCTTCTGGAACGTGACCGTCGGGGGCACACCTCCACCAGTGGTGAAGGCCCCGACGACGACGGCGCCCGTGATCACCGTGGCCGTGAGGTCGTGGATCAGCCGGTAGAGGACGATGAAGAGCGGAAGCTGGAGAATCAGAGGCAGGCACCCCGACAAGGGGTTGACCTTGTTCTCCTTGTAGAACCTCATCATCTCTTCGTTGAGCTTCGTGCGGTCGTTCTTGTACTTCGCCTGAAGCCGTTTGATCTCTGGTTGCAGCCGCTGCATCGCCTGCATCGACTTCGTCTGCTTGACGGTGAGCGGGTAGAGCACCAAGCGGACGACGACCGTCAGCAGGATGATGGCGATGCCGTAGGAGGGGATGAAGCTGTAGAGCAGCGCCATGACCCAGCCCAGGGCGGTGTACAGCGGGTCCAGCACGGACCCCGTCGCGACCACATATGCCCAGGTCAGAAGGCCTGTCATGGGGTCACCACCCGCCGCGGCGGCACCGGGTCGACACCCGAGCCACCCCACGGATGACAGCGCAGGATGCGACGGAGGGTGAGCCAGCTACCACGAGCAGCGCCGTGGAGCTCGATGGCCTCCAGCCCGTAGGACGAACAGGTGGGCCAGTAGCGACAGGGCGACGGGCGGGCGGCGCTGAGCGCCTGGTACCAGAGGATGAGCCGGCGCAGGATCCGGGCCGCCATCAGCGGTCCGTCCCGCGGTCGAGCGCGCCAAGAGCCTCGGCCACCGCCGCCTTCAATTCCCCGTATGACAGCTTCGCCACCTCCGGAGTGGCGCCGATGAGCCAGGCCCCCGATCCGAGGGGGCGCTCAAGGTCTCGAACGATCTCTCGCATCCGACGCCGAATCCGGTTGCGCTCGGTTGCACCACCGACCTGCTTGCCGATGGCGTAGGCGACCCGTGGAGGTTCGGCGGGGTCGCCGGGCGCCCACGTTACCGTGATCGGTCCCCGCCTTACCCGCCGGTTCGAGCGGCGCAGGGCGACAAAGGTGGCCCGGTCGCGAATCCGCCAGATACTCGGAGTCAGGAGCGCTCAGGCCGACAGGCGGTGGCGGCCCTTCTGCCGCCGGGAGCGGAGAATGGCCCGTCCGGCGCGCGTCGACATGCGGTGTCGGAAGCCGTGCTTCCTCGCTCGTTTACGCGTGTTCGGTTGGAAAGTTCGCTTCATAGGTCTCTCCGAACGGCCGGGGGGCGAGGGTAGACGAAAATGGGCCGCGCGCCCCCTTGTGTCGGCTGGGGGGGCCGATGCTACGGTGCGCAAGCCCTCCGGAGCGCGGCCTTCGGAGGGTGAGCTTTCCACTTCCCCGCATCACGAGCAGGTCCACACGGCCGCAGACGGAATAGCGGTTCCACGCCGCTGCTTTTCCACATCTGTGGACGGCGCTGTGGACGGAAAATCGGCGGGGAGGCGTTCAACCTGGTGGTCTCGGAAGACCGGCTGTGGAACTCCTGTGTGGGTGTACTGCGCACCCGTGTTCCTGAAGCAGCGTGGCAGAGCTGCTTCGGCGTGGCTCGACCCATCGGCCTCGAGGGCACCTGCCTCGTGCTGAGCGTGCCGAGCGTGCTGGCCCGCCAGCGCATCGAGGCGCGGTATCTCGACGTCTTGCGAGCGACGCTCGAAGAGGTGGGCGGCGCGTCGTATGACGTCCGCCTCGAGGTGAGCCCCGACGCCCGGGCCGACGCCGGCATCGACAACCTCGACGACCTGGACGAGGTCGAGGAGATCGAGGACCGGTTCGCACCGCCAGCGTCGGCCCAGACCCCGCGGGTCGACGCCGATCGACGAGGTGACGAACTGCCGGTCAACCCCCGGTACACGTTCGAGGCCTTCGTCATCGGCGCATCGAACCGATTCGCCCACGCGGCGGCCCTGTCGGTCGCCGAGACGCCGGCGAAGTCCTACAACCCGCTGTTCATCTACGGCGACGCCGGCCTGGGCAAGACCCACCTTCTGCACGCCATCGCCAACTACATCGCCGAGAACTACCCGGGGATGCGCGTCCGCTACGTCTCCACCGAGACGTTCATGAACGAGTTCGTCGACGCCATCCGCACCAACGCCATGCCCGCGTTCAAGCGGCGCTACCGCGACTGCGACGTGCTGCTCGTCGACGACGTGCAGTTCATGGAGAACAAAGAAGGGCTCCAGGAGGAGTTCTTCCACACGTTCAACACCCTCCACGGCGCCGGCCGCCAAATTGTCATTTCGTCCGACCGGCCGCCGCGCGCCATTGCCACCCTCGAGGTCCGGCTACGCAGTCGGTTCGAGTGGGGGTTGATCACCGACGTCCAGCCGCCCGAGCTCGAGACCCGTCTCGCCATTCTCCGCAAGAAGGCGGAGGGGGAGCGGGCCCAGGTGCCGGATGAGGCCCTCGACTACATCGCCACCAACATCACCGACAACATCCGCGAGCTCGAGGGTGCCCTCATCCGCGTGTCGGCCTACGCCAGCCTCACGCGTGAACCACTCACGCGTGACCTGGCGGAGCGGGTCCTCGGCGACCTCATCAGCCCCAACGAACCGCGCCAAATCACACCCCGCCGCATCCTCGACGCCACGTCAGAGATGTTCGGGTTCTCCGTCGACGAGCTCGCCGGCAAGAGCCGCAGCCGCCCCCTCGTCACCGCCCGGCAGATCAGCATGTACGTCTTCCGCGAGATCACCGACTTCAGCTACCCGGCCATCGCCCGGGAGTTCGGCGGCCGCGACCACACCACCGTGATCCACGCCGTCGAGAAGATCTCCACCCAGATGAAGGAACGCCGCGTCATCTACGACCAAGTCACCGAGCTCATGCACCGAATCAAGGGTGGGCAAGGTTGAGGAAAGTCATGTGCTCCGGTTGTGGACACCCGCGGCTTACCAACAGGCCGTCCGCGAATCACCTCTCGTCCTGTGCGCGGCTGGGGACGACGCCGGGACAGCCAAAGGGGCTCTCACCTGCGAAGGTGTGCGTTCATCCCCAATTCACAGGACCTACTGTTCCTGTCGTTCTTTAGTTCTTCTTTAAAGACATAGAAGGTCGCAAGCGATGAAGTTCCGTGCCGAGCGCGATGCGCTCCTCGAAGCCATCACCACAGCAGGCCGAGCGGCGGCCACGCGTGGCACCGCACTGCCGGCGCTGACCGGCGTGCGACTCGAGGTTGCGGGCGACCAGTTGCATCTGGCCGGCACCGACCTCGATGTCACCATCCAGGTGCAGATGCAGATCTCGAACGGCGACGCCGGCGTCTGTGTGATTCCCGCCCGCCTGGCCACCGACATCGTGCGGGGTCTCGACCCGGGAGCCGTGTCGTTCGAGGTCGACGAGAACGAGGCTCGCATCGCCGCCGGACCCACCCACTACGCGGTTCGTGTGCTTCCGCCCGAGGAGTTCCTGCGCCTGCCCCAGCCGAGCGGCGACGCCGTCACCCTGGCGGCCAGCGACTTCGCCGATGCCCTGCGCCAGGTGGTGCCCGCGGCCAGCCGCGACGAGGCCCGGCCGATCCTCACCGGTGTGCTGATGGCGGCCGAGTCCGGCGGCCTGCGCCTGGTCGCCACCGACTCCTACCGCCTGTCCGTGCGCGACCTACCGGGCACGAGCGTGCTGAAGGAAGGCCAGACCGTGCTGGTGCCGTCCCGCGCCTTGGCCGAGCTGAATCGTGTGGTTTCCGCCGCCGACCAGGTGACGCTGCGTCTGGCGTCCGACGAGGCCAGCTTCGAGGTGGGGGAGACCCGCCTGACCACCCGCCTCATCGAGGGCGACTTCCCGAACTATCGCCAGCTCATCCCCCAGAGCTATCCCAACCGGCTGATCGTCGGGAAGGAGCCGTTCCTCAACGCCATCCGGCGCGTGAAGCTGCTGGCCAAGGACGCCACGCCCGTCCGGCTCACCCTGCGTCCCGACGGCCTGGAGCTGGTGGCCGTCACCCAGGACGTGGGCCAGGCCCGTGAGGATCTGGAGGCCAAGTACGAGGGCACCGAGATGGTCGTGGCCTTCAACCCCGAGTTCCTCATCGACGGCGTGGAAGCCATCACCGGCGACGAGGTGCAACTCGACACGCTCGACGCCCTGAAGCCGGCCACGGTGCGTTCCACCGAGAATCCCAACTTCTTGTATTTGTTGATGCCCGTCCGGGTGTCATAAGCGATGTCGCGCTCGCTCCGCTCCGCTCCGCTCGGCGAGTTCAATCGTGCTTCGGGCGACCGGCAAAGCCGGCACGCCCTTCGCGCTCCTCTTTTCGAGGTGCCGACAGCCGACGAGAGGGCCTTCGGCCCTGAGTGCGGCCATCGGCCCCTGCCGGCCACACTCGCCGCCGAAGGCGGCCTCTTTGGCTGGCAGCTCTCGCCGACTGAAGGTCGGCCTCGGGGGGTAGCTCGAAGGGGGGCCTGCCCCCCTTCGAATTAGTGCTCGTCAGTCGGATCTGGCTGACCGATTTCCGGAACTACACGACCGCCGAGACGGCGCTGGCCCCGGGCTTGACCGTCGTCGTCGGTGGCAACGGAGAAGGGAAGACGAGCTTGCTGGAAGCGGTCGGCTACCTCGCCACGCTCTCGTCGTTTCGCGGCTCGCCCACCGACGCGTTGATCCGGCACGGCTGCGAACGGGCGGTGGTGCGGGCCGAGGGCCTGCGCGGCCAGCGGGAGTTGTTGCTCGAGGCCGAGGTCCCCGTCACCGGTCGGGCGCGTGTGGCCGTCAACCGCCAGCCACTGCGGCGCTCGCGTGAGCTGCTCGGGGCCCTGCGGGTGACGGTGTTCTCGCCCGACGACCTGGTGCTGGTGAAGGGCGGCCCGGGGGAGCGCCGGCGCTATCTCGACGACGCCCTCGTTGCCCTGCATCCCAAGAACGACGCCTTGCGCAGCGACGTCGAGCGCGTGCTGCGCCAGCGAAACACCCTGCTGCGCCAGCTCGGTGGCCGTCTCACGCCGGAGGGGGCGGCGACCCTCGACGTGTGGGACGCCAAGTTGGTCGAGGCCGGCGAGGCCCTGGCCGACGCCCGCCAGGCCCTGGTCGAGACGCTGGAGCCGGTGCTGGCGCGCGCCTTCGCCGATGTCGCCGGCCACGGTATGGCGGTGTGGGCCCACTACGAGGCGCCGTGGCGGGAGAAGGGCCTGGCCGCGGCGCTCACGTTGGCGCGCGCTGACGAGCTACGCCGGGGCATCAGCCTGGTCGGACCTCAGCGCGACGAGCTCGTACTCGAGCTCGAGGGTCGACCGGCCCGGACCCACGCGTCGCAGGGCGAGCAGCGGGCCCTCGCCCTGGCCCTGCGCCTGGCGGCCCACCAGGTCGTCACCGCCGCGGTGGGGGAGCCGCCCGTGCTCCTGCTCGACGACGTTTTCTCCGAGCTCGACCCCGTGCGGTCGGAGGCACTCGTAACTCATCTGCCGCCGGGCCAAGCGCTTCTCACCACCGCCCACGCCCTACCGCCCGGCTCGCCTCCCGACCTCGTGCTGCAGGTTCGCAAGGGCACGCTGGTGCCGGCCTGATGGGGAAACAGGACCCGCCCGAGCCGAAGTCGCTCAAGGCGTCGCTCGACCGGGTGGCGCGCACTCTCGGCGGCCCCGACGCCGGTTCGCTGAGCGGCGTGTTCGGTCAGTGGGCCGACATCGTGGGACCCCAACTGGCGGCCCACGCCCGGCCCCTGAGCCTGTCGTCGGGGGTGCTGATCGTGGCCGTCACCGAGCCCGCCTGGGCGACCGAATTGACCTATCTGAACAGCGAGTTGCTGCGCCGATTTGGGGAGGCTTTGGGGGAGGGCGTAGTGCAGCGCGTGGAGGTCCGCCTCCGCCGGAAATGACACCCTTCTCTGGTAGACTTGCATAGGTGGTATTCGGCCCTCTGACCTGCGGTTTTGTGTCCGAACCACCCTCTCTCGACCGCTCGGTCGACTGACGTAGATTCGACTCCGAAAGGCCTGCCCGCGTGGCCCAAGCCGCACCGTCCTACGGGGCAAAGGACATCACCGTTCTCGAGGGGTTGGAGGCCGTCCGGAAGCGCCCCGGGATGTACATCGGGTCCACCGGTCTCAACGGCCTGCACCACCTCGTGTACGAGGTCGTCGACAACGCCGTCGACGAGGCCATGGCCGGCCATGCCACCCGCATCGACGTCACCCTCATGAAGGACGGCGGCTGCCGCGTTGTCGATGACGGGCGTGGCATTCCCGTCGACCCGCACCCGAAGTACAAGTCCAAGTCGGCAGCCGAGGTCGTGCTCACGATGCTGCACGCCGGCGGCAAGTTCGGTGGCTCGGGTTACAAGATCTCCGGCGGTCTGCACGGCGTCGGTGTGTCGGTCGTGAACGCGTTGTCGAAGCGACTCGACCTCGACATCGACCTCGGCGGCAAGCGCTACCACATGGAGTTCGCCAACGGCGGCAAGGTCACCAAGAAGCTGACGCCCACCGGCAGCGCGCCGCGCGGCCGCACCGGCACCACCGTCACCTTCTGGCCCGACCCCGAGATCTTCCAGGCCGAGGGCACCGAGTTCCGGGCCCAGACGCTGCTCGAGCGCCTACAGATCATGGCGTTCTTGAACAAAGGCCTCGAGATCCGGTTCAAGGACGAGCGCGCCGGCCACGAGCAGCAGCAGACCTACAAGTACGCGGGCGGCATCGTCGACTTCGTGAAGCACTTGAACGCCTCCAAGGAGTCGCTGTTCAAGCGCGTTGGTCAGTTCGAGATGGTCGAGAAGGACCAGGAAGTCGACGTCGCCCTCCAGTGGAACACGGGGTACTACGAGAGCCTCCACTCCTTCGCCAACGGCATCGCCACCATCGAGGGCGGCATGCACGAGGAGGGGTTCAAGAAGGCCCTCACCAACGCCGTCAACAAGTACGCCCGTGCCAAGAACCTGCTGAAGGAGAAGGACGGCAACCTTCTCGGCGAGGACGTGCGCGAGGGGCTCACCGCCATCATCAGCGTGAAGCTGCGCGAGCCGCAGTTCGAGGGCCAGACCAAGGCCAAGCTCGGCAACGTCTCCATCCGGTCGATGGTCGAGCGGGCCACCAACGAGAAGCTGGGCGACTGGCTCGAGGAGCATCCGACCGAGGCCCGCCAGGTCGTC
>Ga0209577_10004041_pt1 | contig 13824 bp, 8 predicted proteins | sample GraSoiAngelo_109_FD_185874 | JGI IMG/M metagenome (GOLD analysis project Ga0209577, IMG submission 185874) | Grasslands soil microbial communities from the Angelo Coastal Reserve, California, USA - 14_0903_12_20cm (SPAdes) (version 2) | ecosystem: Environmental > Terrestrial > Soil > Grasslands ...
AAGCCCGGCGCGCTCCCTACGATCCTCTCCGCCAGGCGTTTCGGCTCGGCCCACAGGGCGCCGTAGGCCTGACGCAACCGCACCAGCTTGCCCATCAGCTCGCGCTCGAGCTGGCGGCGCAGATCGTCGCGCTCGACCCGGATGCCGGGCCAGGGGTCGCGCCCCGCCAGCAGGCGGTGGGCCTCGCGCATGTCCTCGTACTCAATCGGGAAGGCGTCGCCCGACTCGCGCCATTCCCGCTCCGTGAGAATGAGCGGCGCCGGATGGCCGGCTTTGGTCCAGGCGCGCACCACCGGAGCGAGGGCGTCGAACAGCGCACCGTCGACGGCGTCGCAGATGAGCAGCGTGTTCACATCGGACCGCTTGGGGACGTGCGTGCCGCGTGCCGCGGATCCATAGAGCAATAGGGCCACGAGCCGGGGCCCTAGCGCCCGGGTCGCCGCGTCGCCAAGCGTATCGAGTGTCAGTTGTGCGACCATGCAGGGAATGTGCATGCTGTCGCGGAGAATCAACAGGACCATGAACGCGGCCAGGGGCTGGCGCTGTGGCGTCAACCGCTCCATCGTACACTCAGCAGCTGGTCCTACGCGGAGGTGCGCCATGCAGCGTTTCCATTCCGTCCCCGTCCTGCTCGCGCTCCCGGTGCTGGCGCTCGGCTGCGCGACGTCCCGGCCGTTCGACCGGTCGACTGAGCCCGGTGGGAGGCCGCTGTCGCCCACCACGGCGGGTAGCGTGATCATCACCGGCGACGCGCTGTCGGCCGACCCCGGCCGCACCGTCCTCGACGCCGTCAAGAAAGCGATGCCGCAGCTGCACATCTCGAGTTGGTCGCAGTACAGCCGCTGTCCCAACCTGGAGCTACGCGGCAAGGACAGCGTCACTGGCAGCTCCAACCCGGACGTGTACGTGGACGGGACGCGGACCGTCGACACCTGCCCCCTGGTGACCATCCAGGCCATGGACGCGCGTCGCATCGAAGTCTATTCGCTGGGTGTCACGTCGCGGCCCGGCTATCCCAGCAGCGGCCACGGCCTGATCCTGATCTTCCTGCAGCGTGCGGACAGCACGGCGAGAAACTGACCGGACGAGGGCCGGCTGAGGCGAAAAAATCCCCGGGGAGCGGCGTGCTCCCCGGGGACTTGGCTGTCGGGAACCCGCGCGGCGACCTACTGCCGTCCCGTGAACCAGAGTGGCGTCTGCAGGTCCGTGCTGTTCGTGAAGTGCTGCGCCGCCACGGCCGCGTCGACGTTCGCCTTGTTCAGCACCAGCTCGTTGTCCGCGTAGGGCAGGCGCTCCGGGATCTTTGGGAGCACCGCGTTCGGGCCGGGCACCAGAGTCGGAACCTGCGTGCGGCGCACCTCGGTCCACGCTTCCATGCCCTGCATGAACATGGAGACCCACTTCTGGTACGCGATCTGGGTAAGACCGGTGGCGGCATTGTACCGCACCCGGACCGTATCGGAGAGATAGGCGTTGCTGGCCGAATCGCTGATGCCGTACTGCTTCATCGACGCTCGGATCGCCGCGGTGTAGAGCGAGTCGGCACTGCCGCCGATCCAGCCGCGCTGCGCGGCCTCCGCCTCGAGGAACAGCACCTCCGAGTACGTCAGCAGGGCAATCGGCGCGTTTGGTGTCTCGCGCCAGTAGGCGCCGTAGCGCGAGATCAGGAAGAGCGGGTCGCCCGCGCCATCGTTCAGCCCGTTCGGCAAACCCCTGTAGGTCCGGTTGGCGACGATCGTGTCTTTGTTGAGCTGCGCGAAGACCGGCAGGCGCGGGTCTTTCCAGCTCATGAGCGAGTCCACATAGGTCTTGCTCATGCCGTAATCATCGCGCCCGCGGGCGTCGTTGTAGATCGGGTTCTGGTTCGGCGCGCCCGCGAGGTACATGAGCTGGGCATTGTCCCCGCTGCTGTCGAATACGCCCGCCGTGACGGCGGCCTGGGCTTCGCTTCGCGCCGTGGCGGGATCGACATTCGCCAGATGCATCGCCAGGCGCAGCCGCAGCGAGTTGGCAAACTTGCGCCACTGGGTCATGTCGCCACCGTACATGATGTCGCCCGTGGTGAAGCCGATGCCCGCGGGGTCGATCTGCCCGCTGGCCTTCGCCAGGTCGGCGAAGAGTGCCGTGTAAATCGCCTGCTGCGAGTCGTACTTGGGCGCAACGAGCGTGTCGCCCTTGAACGCCTCCGAATACGGAATGTCGCCCATCGCGTCGGTCATGACGCTGAAGGCGTAGGACTTCATGATCCGCCCCACGGCCTCCCAATTGGGTATACCCGCGGCCGCGCCCTTGACGATCATGCGCTGGGCGTCCTCGAGCGGTCCACTGTAGAAGCCCCACTCACCGTCGGTGCCGGGGCGCACGATGTACTTGTCCTCGTCCCGATACTGGATCTCGGCATAGTACTGCACCCAGAGCCCACCGCCCCGGATGTTGAGGCTGGTGACGCCGCCGACCCCGTTGACCGTAGTCTGAATGACGCTCGACAAGAGCGATGGCGGCGGCACGTCGGTAGGGCCATTGGGGTTCTGGTTGATCGACGTCAGGTCGCCGCACGAAACGCCGCCCATGGTCAGTGCAGCGCAGACGCTCAGGAATTTGTATCGCATAGTGGCTCCTTTCTCCCAAGCGGCTATGGCCGCACGGACAGGGTGAAGCCGAAGCTGCGTGCCGTCGGCAGCTGGCCGTTCTCGACGCCCTGGCGGTTGCTGGTATCGAACGCGGTCTCCGGGTCGATCGTGGGCTGCTTGGCCCAGAGCAGCAGGTTGTGCCCAACCAGCGCGATGGTCGCTGCGGAGAGGCCGAAGTGCTGGGCGATAGACGACGGCACCTCGTAGGCGAGGCGCAGCTCGCGCAGCTTCAGGTAGCTCGCGTCCAGGATGCCCATTTCATTGGCGTAGAAGGTGTTGTGCCAGTAGTCCTGCGCTAGCACGTGCACGGTGTCTGGTACGAACGCGCCACTGCCGTTCTGGTAGACGGCATTGGGCACGACGAACATGTCGTTCCAATCGTGCTCGCGTCCCTGCAGGGTCGCCTGCAGCACACCGGAGTACTGACCGAACCACTTCGTCACCGAGTAGACGTTGCCGCCCATCTGGCCGTCGAACGAGAACGACAGACTCAGGTTCTTGTAGGTGAAGGTGTTCGTGATGCCCCCCACCCAGTCGGCGTTGTAGTTGCCGAGCGGGACCTGCTTCGAGTCGCGGATCGGCAGCCCGCTCGCCGAGTCGACGACGATGTGACCCTGGTCGTCCCGCATCCACTTGGTGCCCACCAGAGTGCCGTACGGCTGGCCGGAGTCGGCCGTCACGCTGACGCCCCAATAATTACCCACGACAATGCGCTGCACGCCGTTCGAGAGCGAGAGCACTTTGTTCGTGTTCTTCGACCAGTTCGCCACTACTTCCCAACGGAAGGTGGGCCGGTCGATCGGCCTGATCGTCGTCGCGAGCTCGATCCCGCGGTTGCGCACCTCGCCGGAGTTCACGATGTGCTCGGTGTAGCCCGTCTCGGACGGAATGGAAACGGGAAGAATCTGGTCCGTGGTGGACTTCTGATACACCGTCGCATTCAGGGCGACCCGGTTGTCGAACAACCCCAGATCGACGCCGACCTCCTCACCCGTCGTTCGCTCAGGCCTGAGGTTCGCGTTCGGCAGGCGGTTCGGCGCCGTGAAGGTGGGCTGTCCACCCCACGCCGTCCCGGATCCGTACACGGCCGCGAGCTGGTAAGGGTCGGTGTCGTTGCCCACGCGCGTCCAGCTGGCGCGCACTTTGGCGTAGGACAGCAGGTGGCTCTGAACGCGCAGCGCGTCGGTGACGATGAAAGCAGCGCCGACCGAGGGGTAGAAGATGGAGTTTTGATTGCGCGGCAGCGTCGACGACCAGTCGTTGCGGCCGGTCACATCCACGTTGAGCCAGTCTTTGAAATTGAAGCTGGCCAGGCCATAGAGCGAGTTGACCTTTTTCTTCGACATGCCGATACCGACGCTCGGCGAGCCGTCCGAGTTCGCCAGTGTGTAGACGCCGGGAATCACGAGACGGGAGACAACGCCGGCGGCCGCGTTGAGGTCGTTCACGCGCGCGTTGCCGCCGGCGTTGACTGTCAAGGTCAGGTCCTTGAGCAACGGACGCGTGCCGGTAACGAGAAAATCGCTGTTGGTTTCGCTGTGCGTTTCGGCGACGTCCAGCAGTCCCCCCCCGTTAAAGGGAGAGATGTTGTTCACCGGGTAGTTCGCTCGATAATGGTCCTGGTACCAGTCGCGACCGGTACGGCCGGTGACACTCAACCAGTCGTTGAACTTGTACGTCACCGCGACGTGGCCGATGCCCCGGTCCCGCGCATAGTCGGTCGTCTTGGCCGTGGCCTCCCAATACGGGCTGGGGTGGTAGCTGTAGTTCCAGCTGTACGGGATGGGCGCGTCGGTGCGCAGCAGCCCATCGCCCTTGATGATCTGCTGGGTGAGCGGATCGTTCAGGTTACGGTACAGGTTGTCCTTGAGGATCCGGGTGTCCACCTGACGGCCGAACCAGATGAACCCCTGCATCGGGTCCGTCTCCTCGTACGCCTGCTGGGGCTGATTCTGGAAGACGTTGTTGACGTAGTTGATCGACGCTTCCGCGCTCCAACGATCCGACATCTGCGCCCCGCCGGCGAGGGTCAGGTCGGTGCGGGTGTTATCGTTGTTCGGGTACATCCCGGCCTCACCGGTGCGCCCGACCGACAGCCGGATGTTGTTGCGCTCGCTGCTCTTGGTCACGGCCACGTTCAGGTTCGTCATCACGCCGGTGTTCCAGAAGTCGCGCACGTTGTTCGGGTGCGCGGACCACGGCCCCACGCCGAAGAACTGGTGGCACGGCTTCGTGGTGTCGTAGCCGGCACTCACGATGGGATTCCCCTTGGCATCGCGTGGGTAGACGCACCCGGCCGTCCGGTTGTCGAGCTTGGGGCCCCAGCTCTCGTCCGCTCCGTCGTTGATCCCGCCGAAGTTGCCGTCCACGAAGTCGAACTCACCGTAGAAGCCCTGGCCGTATCGGTTCTGGTAGTCCGGCAGCCGCAGCGGCGCCTCCGTCGTCGTGCCGAACACGGCGGTGACGCCGAAGCCCTGGTTTGGGCCGCCCTTGCCGCTCTTCGTGACGATGACGATCGCGCCGTTCGCCGCGCGCGAGCCGTACAGTGCCGCGGCGTTCGGGCCTTTCAGCACGGTGATCGACTCGACGTTGTTCGCGTCGATGTCCGCCGCCGCGTTGCCGACGTCGTAGCCGCCCAGCGAGCCGCCCCCGTAGCCATCGTTGCGCGCCGCCGAGTTGTCGATCGGAATGCCGTCCACGACGACCAACGGCTGATTCTCGCCGAGGATCGAGCCGGCGCCGCGCGAGACGATGCGCGCCGAGCCGAACGGGTTACTGGAATTGGTGACATAGAGACCGGCCACGTTGCCCTGTAACGCCGAGACCACGTTCGTCGTGGGCACGTCCGTCAGCCGCGCGCCGTCGACCCTCTGCGCCGAGTACGGCAGGGTGCGCGCCTCGCGCTCGATGCCGAGCGCCGTGGTCACTACCGGCTCCAGCTGCATCGCCTGGAACTGCATCGCGACGTCGACGACGGGCGCGACCTTGCGGACCACGGGCCGATAGCCGATGCGCTTGAAGGTGAGACTGTCCCGGCCCGCCGGAACGTCCAGCGCATAGCGACCGTTCGCGTCCGTGAAGGTTCCCGCGAGCATGCCCATGATGCCGACCCGCACGCCTGACATCGGCTTCTGCGTGCCGGAATCCTGCACCTGGCCCACCACGTGTGTGGGCTCTTGTGCCGGCGCCCTCCCTACGGCGACGAGGAACAGCGCGAGCAGCACGAGGCCACTGGTGAGAATGGAACGAACCAAACAACGATCCTTGGTCATACGGATCCCCCTTTTGAATCCCGGGTCTAGAGCACCCAGCGCCTAGGGACAACGCCGCGCCGCCCCACCTGACGGTGGTGCGGATCCGCGCACGACTGCTCTTGTCGGATGACCCAAGGGATGACGGCCATTGGGAATCCCCGAACGCTGACGGCGTTACTGCTGCATATACGGGCCCTTGGCGACCTCGTCAAGAACCCCTGATCGAGATTAGAACCGCCCTCCCGCCCCCCCACCCGAGAACCCCCCACCGCCCCCGAATCCACCGAATCCGCCGCCGAACCCACCACCGCCGCCCCCCCAACCACCGCCTCGGCCCCCACTCCAGCCACCGCCCCCTCGTCCCCATCCGGCGAACCAGAGCGGCAACAGCAGAATCCGCCCCCGCGACAGGACAATCAGCAGGACCACCGCTACCACGATCCAGCCCAGCGGAATCGGCAACGGCTGGGCCCCTTCGCCGGGCGGGAGCTCGGGGACTCCCGTCAGCGTGACGGCGAACTCCTGAGCGAACGCCCCCGCGATCAGGTCGACCCCACGGGCCAGGCCGGCGCCATAGTCCTCACGGGTGAGGTAGGGCGTCATCGCGTCGCGGATCCGCCCCACCCGCGCGTCGGGCAGAAAGCCCTCGGCGCCGCGTCCGGCGGCGATGAAGACCTGCCCCGTACTGGGCCGGTGATTCTTTAGGGGCACGAGCAGCACCACGACGCCCAAGTTCTTCGCCGGGTCGCCGGCTTCGCCTTTGGCACCGACGCCCCATTGGCGCCCGATCTGGAGGGCCACGTCCGCGGCGGGACGGTCGGCGATGTCGGCGAGCGTCACCACGGCGATCTCGCCGCGCGTCTTCTCGCGCAGTTCGGTGATCACGGCCGTCATGTGCGCGACGGACGTGGCGTCGAGCACGCCGGCGAAATCGTTGACGTAGCCACGGGGGGGCGGGACGGTGATCTGCAGCAGGGCGCAGCAGAGGGCGGCGAGCATGGGCGCGTGGAATCTTACGTTATCGCGCAGCTGTTTGCTTCGCGTGCTTGACGCTCGTGGTCGCGTGCGTGACTATACAGCTGAAACAAGGACGCCGTCGCCCTCGAACCGCGAGGCCTCCATGAAGGCTCTGCTGCTGTCGCTCACCGTGGCGCTCGCCGGCTGCGGCCCAACGGTCCGGCACGACGCGACCGCCCGCCAGCCCTCCGGGACCTTTCTGATCAGCGCCGAGCAAATCGCCAAGTCCGGTGCCCAGAACGCGTGGCAGGTGCTGCAGCGCTCGGCGCCGATGCTCGTTGCTCAAAACGACAAGGATGGTCGGCCAGGGAAACTGACCCGTAGAGGGCGATCGAGTCTGCTGTTGGACGATTCTCCCGTCGTGCTGCTGGACGGCGTGCGCATCCCGGATTTTCGCAACCTCGACACGGTCGGCGCCGAGTCGATTCGGTCGATCGCCATCGTGGACGGCGTCGAGGCGACGACGTACTACGGTACCAACTCTGGTAGTGGCGTGATCCTCATCAAGACCAAGGACGGCAGCGAGCCGTGAACGGCGACGGGGAGGAAGCGAATCCGCTCCCTCCCCGCCTGATGTCAACGCTCGTCAATCAGGGGTTGCGGTCGAGGCAGCCCCTGAAGTTCGGGTTGTTCTGCTCCGTTACGGGCAACGGGATGTTTTCGTCCGTGCCGTACGGCCCGCCCTTGAAGTACGTACCCGTCGGCCAGACCGCCGCATCGGCCCTGCCGTATCCGCCGTTGGCGATCGGCCGCACCAGGCGTCGCAAGTCGCCCAGCCGGTGCGCCGTGAGCCACAGCCAGCGCGCCCGCTCCGCGAACAGTAGGTTCACGGCGCCACCCGCGCTCACGGTATCGGCCCCGGTCAGGGGGGCGAGGGCGGGGATGGCAGCCGTGTTGGGGTTCGTCAGATCGACCGGGTCGGCGTTGAAGTAGGCGCGCTCCCCGGGGTTGGCTCGAGGCTCGTTGAGCTTGGTGAAGAACGTGGCGGTCTGTCCGGCAGCGAGCGCCGCCTCCGCCTCGATGAGCCTCGCCTCCACGCCGGTCGCCACCGTGATCGGCGACGCCCGGCCGCCGTACCGCAGGTTGTCCCACAGCGGCGTTGCGCCGTCGAAGCTCCCCACCGGATCTAGCAGCAGGGGCGTGCGGGGATCCGGCACGGAGAGGAACGGGAACCCGTTGATGCCTTCCCTGCCAGGGAACGTGTCGTCGGGAGTCGAGTCCGATATCGAGTAGCGGCCATCCGTCGCACCGGCGTTGAAGACCCCGTTGTTCTCGCGATCGGTGGTCGTCGTGTGCTGCAGCTGGTAGACGAAGTCCGTCGGCACGGTCGCGGCCACGGCCGCGGCCGCGGCGTACTGCCCTGAGCCCTGGAACAAGAGCGCCCGGGCCTTCCCTACCGAGGCGAAGTTGATGAGCGCCGCCTGGCTGACTGGATCGGCCGAGTCCCGCACCGTCGCAATGTGGATCGCCGAGTCGAACCGGGCGATGGCGGTGTCGAGCAGCTCGGTGGTGGTGCGCGGCTGTCCGTACGTGATCTTGCCGGTCGAATCGATCTGGCTCACGGCGGTGCCGGAGCAGAACGTCTCGGCGAAGAAGATGTAAGTGTACCCCGCCAGCGTGAGCATCTCGGGATACCCGGGATCCGCGGGTGCGATCGCCCGGTAGCGCGCGGCGGTCGCCTCGGCCGAGCGCCGGGCGCGGTGCATCAGGCGGTACCACAGGTCGACGTCGGAGTTGGTCGTCGATCCGGCCGCGTAGGTGATGTTGCGCGAATCGACCTGAATCCGCGTGGGGAACGTCTCCGAGTTGACGAATTCATCGGCCAGCAGGCCGCCGTACAGGATCACGCCTTCCCCGTTGCCGCCCGAGCCGTCCGGGTGGTCGCCGGTATAGGCGAGATCGAAGTCGCCGATCGCGCCCGCGCGCAGCGTCGCGAGCGCGGCCGAGTCGCTCAGCGCAGCGGGAGGAATGATGTCCGGAAGCTTCACCGTCAGCGGGTCGTTGCAGCCGGCTTGCGCCAGCGTCAACCCGACCGCGACGAGCACGAGTAGCTTGGCTGTATGCTTCATGGTGTCGGTCCTCGGGCTCAGAAGGTCACGTTGACGCGGCCGGTGAAGTAGCGCACCGGCGGCTGGGTGAGGAAGTCGGCCACGCTGAAGTTGAACTGGCCGATGTCGTTCAACTCGGGATCGACGCCCCGGTACTTCGTCCAGGTCGCCAGATTGCGCCCCGTGACGGTGAAGCTCAAGGAGCTCGCGCCGATGTGGGACGCCCATTGCGGGGGACCGAGGTAGGTCAGCGAGAGCTCGCGCAGCTTCACGAAGCCGGCGTCCTGGTAGTAACCCGTCTCATCGCCGAAGAAAAAGGTCGCACCCGCGGCGGCTTGATCGGCCAGGGATGAGCTCTTCACGCGCATCGCCTGGCAAATCGCAAACCCGCAGCGGAACGATTCCGTGGCATTGTCGAGCTTGTTGCCCCAGCGACCATCGAGCAGGCCGTACAGCTGAAAGTGTTTCAGGAGTGTGACTTCGGTGGACAGCGTCGCGCCGCGGGTCGGGACCGATGAGCCCTGGAACGTGTCGACGGTGTCGAACGTGATTTCGGTCAACGGATTGATCAGCCCGTCCCGGTTCGCATCCTTGAACGTGTAGGACGTGCCCCAATACCCGCCTGCCGGATAATTCGCCTGGTGCCGCTGGCTCGACCCGCCCAGGCCGAAGATGATGGGAGTATTGCCGGGCCCGGTGCTGATGACGCGGTTGCGATTGCCCCAGGCACTGGCCGTCAGGCTCCACGACACGTCCGGACGATCGAGGACCTGCGCGGTGAGCAGGAACTCGACCCCTTTGTTGGTCACTTCGCCCAGGTTGTCGATCCGCGTGGCGTTCACGCCGACATCAGGTGCGATGGGCACCAGCACGAGCGCGTCGCGTGAGTTCTTGTCGTAATACGTGGCCTCGAAATGCAGGCGCCCCGAGAGGAAGTCCGCGTCGAACCCGCTCTCGATCTCGCGCGTGCGCTCGGGCTTCAAGCTGTCGTTGCCGACGCTTCCAACCGTGATGCCCCCTACGTCGGTGCCATTCAGCGCCACGGCGGTCGGCGTGGAAAACACGTGCGCGTCGAGCGGCCCGGGCGCCCGACCCGACTTCCCCCACGCCGCCCGGAGCCGCAACGCCCCGAGCCAGCTGGGGTGCGGGAAGAATGGCTCCTCCGAGATCACCCACGAGCCGGAGAGCTTCGGGTAGTTCGCCCCACCGAACCGGTGGCCGAACGACGAGTTGTCGTCGTGCCGGAGCGCTGCGGTGAGGAACAACCGGTCGTGGATGGCGACGCGCTCCTCGGCGAATTCCCCCAGGGTCACCGCTGGCAGCGTGACGTGGTTGACGGCCGGAAACACCACACCAGAAAGGCCGCCAGTGCCGGGGATCTGCACGCGTCCGGATGCGAGCACCTGATCGGACACGTTCTTGTAGAACTGCACCCCCGCCGTCGTGTTGGAGGTGATGTCCGCCGAGAGACGGAACGAAGCCGTGGCGGAGGCATTCGCCGTGTAGGAAAAGGTCTGCGTGCGATTCTGTACCGCGTTGCCCTGGAACTGCGCCGTGCTCAGGGGAATGACGTTGGGCGGCGTCAGCACATTGTCGCCCTGGTTGGTGACGTCGTAGCCCCCTGTGCCGTTCATCGTCAGGAAGCTCCACGGACGGAAATTGAGCGTGGCCCCGCCCGTAAAGCGCTCGATTCGCTCTCCGGCGAAGACCTGGGTGGCCTGGGCCGGGCTGAGGAAGCGGTAGCCTCCGTTGGGAGCGAAAACGCCCGCCAGCGGTGCCACCGTGTCGAAGGCGAACCCCAACAGCCCGCTCGACAGGATCCCCTGGTTGTTGTTGTCGTTCTGCGGCAGGTTGACATCGCTCGAGGTGTAACCGGTGGAGATCGACAAATCCATCAGCCGACTGATCTGGTTGTGCAGGTTCGCCCGCAGGCTGGTTTTCTTGAGGTCGTTCGATTCGTACACGCCCTTCTCGCGTTCAAAATCGCCGGCGACGTAAAATGTCGTGATGTCGCTCCCCCCCAACGCACTCACGCCGTAGTGTTGACGCACGCCCTCACGAAACGGCGGGTTCTGCATCAGCGGGTTGAAGCTGTCGACCTTCACGATGGTGCACGTACCAGCGGCCATCGACGTCAGGCGGCACGACGTGCCGTTGGCGCGCTCCGAGAAGTAGTTCGCCGGGTAGTCCGTGACGTCGTTGAGCGTTCCCCCTTCGGCGTAGGCCGTCCACTGCGTGGGTCCCGGGCGTCCCTGCTTGGTGCGATACTGGATCACGCCGTTGGCCGCGTCGGTTCCGTAGAGCACGGCGGCCGACGGACCCTTGACGATCTCGACGGACGCGACGTCCTCCGGGTTGATGTCGTTGATGCGCGACGGCGCCTGGCCCCCCGTGAAGTTGTCGAAGCCGCCGGCCTGCGCGGTGTTGTCCATCCGGATCCCGTCCAGCACGATGATCGGCTCGTTCGAGAGCGAGAGGCTGGTGGCGCCGCGGATGCGGACGCGCGAGCCGCTGCCGGTTGCGCCACCGCTCTGCATCACCTCCACGCCCGGCACGCGCGAATTCAGGAGGTCGGCCGCGTTGGTCGGGGCCGCCAACTGGGTGATCTTGGCCGCGTCAATCGTCGCCACGTTGTTGCCGAGCTCGCGCTTCTGTTGTTCCTCCCCCGTGGCCGACACGACGACCGCGTCGAGCGGCACCGCCGCCGGCGTGAGCGCGAAATCGAGCGTGGCCGACTGGCCCGCGGTCACGTTGACCGGCTGCGTCGCCGTCGCGAACCCGATGAATCGGACCTGCACCTGGTACCGTCCGGGCGGCACGTTGGTGATGCTGTAGCGCCCTTCGCGGCCGGTGCGGGCCTGGAGGCTCGTGCCCACGACGAGCACCGCCGCTCCCGCCACCGCCTGCTGATTCGACTTGTCCGTGACTTGCCCAGCCACCGTCCCCTGCTGGGCCTGCACCGGGCCGGCGGCAAAGGCCGCGGCGACGAGCCACACGGCCGCGACGCCGAGCGAGCGAATGGATAGAAGCGTCATAAGATGTGCCCTCGAATGAAGGAAACGCCCGCGCCCTCCCCCGCTGACGGGAGCCGCGCGGTGTCAAGACGTCCGCGAGAACGCTGTGTGCCTACGGCCTGCGCTGGCTACATCGCGTTGTGTGGAGACGACGCGGCGGGCAAGATGGACGGCGGGCCGACGAGGTGTGATGCATGAGCCACGCTCCTAGGGCCGGAGGTGAGACTTATACGGCACGCGTAAAGTGAGAAGAAGCAGGTTGTCTCGCAAGAAAACGAACGTTTCACAAGGGAACGCGCGTGCGGGGTGCCCTGTCAGAGAACTGTTATAAGTGTCCGCGGCGATCTCGATCGCTTTCGCGGATCGCCCGGCGGGAAATCGCCCTCACCGTGACGAACCACATCTATCTCGACGTGGTGATCTACGTCGTGCACGATGGCCAGCAGACGCGGGTCGGGACGGTGCCTTCGCGCGCACTCAGACGTTGATCCTTCAGCTGGGGCAATACATCGAATGGACGCTCGAGACGGACCTGCGCCGCTCCAGCGTCGGCGTGTTCTGACCGCCGGCCATCTCTTATCTAGCCGCCCCTCGCCGCCGGGCTTACTGTTAGACGCATGAACCGATCAATCGGGGCGCTGCTCGGCCTCGCGGCCGTCGCCGCATGTGGCGACCTCAACGTAGGGAGCGGTCTCGGCGCGGTGGAGGTCTCGCCCGTGCTGGACTCCTTGATCGTGGGGGATCGGCTGCCGGCGCTCCGAGTCACCTACATCGCTCCGGACGGCAAGCCTGCACCGCCCGGCCAGATCATTTGGGCGAGCAGCGACACCTCCATCGCCCAGATCGACACCCTCGCAGGAGGGATCACGGGGCGAAAACGCGGCGCCGCGATCATCACCGCGCGAGCACAGGGGCAAACCGGTGGCGCACTCGTCGTCGTGTCGGACACGCTCGACATCACGTTGCTGCTCGACACCGTGTACATGATGCCCGGGGACACGATGAGGGTCCCCGTCGTCGTCCTGAAGAGCAACCCTCCCGCCGCCACGGTCTGGTTCACGGCGCCGAGCAATTCGGCCTATGCGATCGACTCGGCAAGTGGCCGGATCACTGCGCTGGACATCGGCGGACCGATTCCCTACATCGTGCACGCGGATTCGCTCGCCGATACGGGGGCCGTGTACGTCAAGAAGCTCGCGGACACGACGGGCGGCAAGATCTTCTATTCGGTGCGCGGCACCGTCATCTCACACGTCGGTGGCCCGGCCCGCGCCGCAAATTTTGTGGCGACGAGCGGCAGGCAGGCCTTCCGGCTCACCGGGACGTATTTCTCCAACGGCGTGACCCTGCAGCTCGTTCAGATCACCCGCCCGGATTCGGTGATCGCGGCGGGGACCTACCCGATCGACTCCCTGAGTCCTGCCGAAGATACGCCCTCGTCTACTGCGCGGTCGGCGCCGGCAATTTGCGCCGCGCCGCGCCCCTGGGCAGCCTGGACCGCGCTGAACGTGGGCATCGCCGGCTTATCACGGCGGGGAGGCACGCTCGTCGTCGCGCAGATCGACAGCGTCCCGGGCGGTCAAGTGATCAGTGGGCATTTCACGTTCACGGCGCAACGGACCACGCTCTACACCGATCCCCTGGGGGTGCTGTCCATCACCGGGAGCTTCGTGGCGCCGCTCGCGCACAGCATCGACCCCCCTTGTCGGTAGCAGCGGCCGTCACGTCCGGCGCACGGTAATCTCCAGCTGACCAGCCGGCAGCGGCGCGAGGGTCTCGCTGCCACCCGGCCAGCGCACCCACACGGCGGTCGGGTGCTTGCCCTCGTCTAGCCCGAGCACCTGGACCGGCCCGTCCTGGG
>Ga0209577_10004042_pt1 | contig 13824 bp, 11 predicted proteins | sample GraSoiAngelo_109_FD_185874 | JGI IMG/M metagenome (GOLD analysis project Ga0209577, IMG submission 185874) | Grasslands soil microbial communities from the Angelo Coastal Reserve, California, USA - 14_0903_12_20cm (SPAdes) (version 2) | ecosystem: Environmental > Terrestrial > Soil > Grasslands...
CCCGCAAACAACGCGGGGATCGCCGTCGCCAGCGCGGACCTGGTCCTGCTCCTCAACAACGACACCCGGGTGGCGCCCGGCTTCTTGGAGCCAATCCTCCAGGTCATGCTGGAAGCACCGGACGTGGGTGCCTGCCAGGCACGGCTGCTGACCCAGGACGACCCGCCTCGCGTCGACGGGCTGGGCAGCTACCTGACCTGGTCCGGCTTCCTCTATCACTACCGCTATGGCAAGCCCGATCCGGGCGCCGGTCCGCCTTTCGAAATCTTCGCCGCCAAGGGGGCGGCGATGGTGGTCCGCCGGGGCGTGCTGGACCAGGTTGGAGCTTTCGACGGCGACTTCTTTGCCTACCTGGAGGACTCGGACCTTTCCTGGCGGATCTGGCTCAAGGGCTGGCGCATCCTCTGCGTGCCGGCGTCCTGCGTCTGGCACAAAGGCGGTGTGACCGCCCGGCGCCTGCCCTCTGCGCTAGTGACCTTTCACTCCTTCAAGAATCGGCTCTGCATGCTGCTCAAGAACCCGGCCGGGGCGGCGGCGTGGCGGATTCTTCCCGCGCACCTGGCCCTCATGCTCGGCCTGGCGCTGGTCGAGCTGGCGCGCGGCCGGCCCCGGGTGGCGATGGCCATCGCCCGGGCGCTGGAATGGAACCTCCGCCGGCTGCCGCAGACCCTGCGCAAGCGCCATGAGGTACAGCACCGGATCCGCCGTGTCAGCGATCGGGCGCTGCGGCCCCGGTTGTGGCGTCGCGTGCGCCCTTCCTATTACTACTACCTGTGGACCGACCTCAGCCGCTATCGGGACTGAACGGCAGCCAGTACCTCGATCGTGTCGCCCCGCCGGAAGAGGTCGAGGAGATCGTCGGCGGCGAGCGCCAGCGGCCAGGCGACAGGTGCGGGAATCCTGGCGCCGGCCCTTGTCTCCAGCAGGCTGGAGTAGAGCGTGCCGACCGAGCGATGGGAGAACTGGACCACTCGCAGGCCGGCGCGGGTCAGCCCCGCGCGCAGCGTCGCCGGTTCGAAATGGTGAAGGTGATAAGGAAGCTGGAGACCACTCCAGCGCGCTCCGAAGAGCCGGCGCACCGGTGAGGCGAAGTCGGGAACGCCGACGATCAGCCGCCCCTCGGGAGTCAGCAGGCTGCTGGCACGGCGCAGCGTCTCGACCGGATCGGGAACGTGCTCCAGGACGTGCCAGAGCCGCACGAAGTCGAAGCTCTCCGGCTGAAGATCGGCGGATGACAGATCGCCCAGCTGCACCGGAAGGCCTGCGCCCCTGGCGGAGGCGACTGCGGCGGGATTGACCTCGAGGCCGTAGACGTCCCAGCCCTGGCGGCGGGCCTGGTAGAGAAAGTAGCCGTCGCCGCACCCAGCGTCGAGGAGCCGGCCTGGTTTCGCGACCCGGGGCGGCAGGCCGCCCAAACGATTGCGGACCGGCAACAGCATCAGCCGTGCCGCCAACGACTGGGTCCGACCGAGATGGACCGCGTAGGCATGGGCCATCACGCGATCGCGTAGTCGAGCCGGCCCGGCGGCACCCGCGTCCAGGTTGTCCGCCAGCTGGTGCGCCGAGTAATAGCCCGCGTCATAGGCGGCACCCGCGACCTCCGGGTGAGGATCGGTGCGCACCAGCTGGCAGACCATGCAGCGCGAGAGGCTGTAGGGACCGCTGCGCAGGACCTGCGCCCAGCGCCTGCCGCCGCAAAGGCGACAGGGGACGGTCGCGTCGTCTGTCAGCGGCGCGGCGATGCGGTCACGGACGGGCGTGCTGCCAGAAGACGCAGGTGTCGTCGACTCGCTGGATCGGATCGGTGATGCCATGCGCGGCACGATACTCGTCGACCGCCTGCCGGCATCCTGGAACCGACCCGTAGTCGTCGATGATGGCGTAGCCGCCCTTGGACAGCCTGGGATACAGATGCTGCAGGGCGACCATCGTCGACTCGTACATGTCACCGTCGAGCCGGAGAAGCGCCAGCCGCTCGATCGGCGCCTCGGGCAGCGTGTCCTTGAACCAGCCCTGGAGGAAGCGCACCTGGTCGTCGAGGAGCCCGTAGCGGGCGAAGTTGCGCCGCACCTCCTCGACCGGTACCGCCAGCTGGCTGAAGGTCCACAGACGCTCGCGCCGGTCGCTCTCGGGAGCGTCCGGTCCCGGCGGCGGGAGGCCGGCGAAGGAGTCGGCGACCCAGACCACCCGGGACACATCGCCGTAGGCCTTGAGCACGGCGCGCATCAAGATCGTCGCCCCGCCCCGCCAGACGCCGGTCTCGATCAGGTCGCCCGGCGTCCCGGATCGGAGCACGTCGACCGCGCAGTCCTGAAGGTGATCCAGCCGCTTGATGCCGATCATGGTCTCGGCGTCGACGGGCCAATCGTGGCCGTCGGCGCGCACCTCCGCTGGGAAACGCTGGACGAGCCGGAGGTCGCGAGAGCGGAAGAGCGCGCGCGCGGGCGCGTAGAGCGCCCACATCAGCGTGCCTTTGGGCGGGACCACCTGGTGATAGGTTTCACCGAAACCGAGGCGGGTCAGGCATTTCTTCACCAGGTCGAGGTAAAGCTCCTCGGGCGTCGCGCGCCTGGCGGTCTCCCGCGCGATCATGGCGATCCGGTCAGGAGGCGGCGCTTGCCCGCTCCCGCTGCGGCTCGGCCTGGGCCACCCACCACTCGACGGTCTGCCTGAGACCGGCCTCGAAATCGGTGCGGGCGCGGAAGCCGAACTCCCGCTCGGCGCGGCTGACGTCCAGGCAGCGGCGAGGCTGGCCGTTGGGCTTGCTGGTATCCCAGACGATCGCGCCCCGGTAGCCGACGATGTCGCAGAGCAGTGCTACCAGCGCCTTGATCGCGATCTCGCGGCCGGCGCCGATGTTGACCGGCTCGCTGCCGTCGTATCGCTCGGTGGCCAGCACGATCGCCTCGGCGGCGTCGTCGACGTAGAGGAACTCGCGGCTGGCCGAGCCGTCGCCCCAGACCTCCACCGACTTCTGGCCGCTGGCCTTCGCCGACCAGATCTTGCGGATCAGCGCCGGTATGACGTGCGAGGAGCGGGGGTCGAAGTTGTCACCGGGGCCGTAGAGGTTGACCGGCAGGAGATAGATGGCGTTGAAGCCGTACTGCTGCCGGTAGGCCTGCGCCTGGACCAGGAGCATCTTCTTGGCCAGGCCATAGGGCGCGTTCGTCTCCTCCGGGTAGCCGTTCCAGAGGTCGTCCTCGTGGAAGGGGACGGGAGTGAACTTGGGATAGGCGCAGACCGTGCCCACGGCGACGAACTTCTTGACGCCGTTGAGCCGCGCCTCCTCCATCACCTGGGCTCCCATCATCAGGTTGTCGAAGAAGAGCGTCGCCGGGTTCTCGCGGTTGAAACCGATGCCCCCCACCCGAGCCGCCAGGTGGATCACGGTGTCGGCCCCCTGCACCGCACGGCGGCAGCTGGCGCGATCGGTCAGGTCGAGCTCGCGGGAGCGGGGCGCCACCACCTCCGACGCGCCGCGGGCGCGCAGGCGGGCGACCACGCGGGAACCGAGGAAGCCGCCGCCGCCGGTGACGACGACACGGCCTTCGATGGCTGAGGGCATCAGCGCCATTATCCCTAAAGTAATGCGCAACCCGATGCCATCCCGTGCACTCAGAGTGCTCTTCGATGAGTCGCTCGCGGTCAACCCGGCGGGCACCGGCACCTTCGCTCGCGGCCTGCGCCGGGCGCTCGATGGAATCGACGGTGTCGAGGTCGTCGGCAGCCGAATCGGCGGGGAATCGATGCGCAGCATCGAGGTCGCCCGCAAGCCTCTGCGTCGACGGCTCGGCAGCGCAGCCGCGCATCTCCGTTATTACGGCCTGGTGCTCCCCGCCCGCGCCCGGAAGATTCACGCCGACGTCGTCTTCTCCCCCTCGACCCTGGGTCCGCTGCGGGGTCCGACACCGTGGGTGGTCACCGTCCACGACCTGGCGCCGCTGGAGCAGGCCGCGACCATGCACTGGTTGAGCCGGATCTACCTGCGCCGCACGCTCGAGCTGCAGCTGCGCCGGGCGACCGCCGTGTGCACCGTTTCGGCGGCGGTGCGGGCAGAGCTGGGGGAGCGCTTTCCTCAGCTCGACCGGGACCGGGTGCACGTCGTCCCCGACGCGCCCGACCTCGAGCTGCTGGCCGCCGAGCCTCGTCCGCTCGAGGGCCTGGACCGGCCCTTCCTCCTGATGGTGGGCACCATCGAGCCCCGCAAGAACCAGGTGACGGCGCTGCGAGCCCTGGCTCGATACCTGGAGCGCGAACCGGGGTCGCCACTGGTGCTGGTCATGGCCGGATCTCCCGGCTGGCTGGTGGAGCCGATCGTAAAGGAGATCGACCGCCTCGGGCTGGGCTCGCGGGTCAGGCGCACCGGCCGGGTCGACCCGGCCCGCCTGAGCTGGCTCTACCGGCATGCCCGGGCCCTGCTCTTCCCCTCCCTCTACGAGGGCTTCGGCATCCCGGTGATCGAGGCCTTCGCGCTTGGATGCCCGGTGATCGCGGCGCGGATCCCGCCGGTCTGCGAGGTGGCGGGGGCGGACGGGGCGACGCTGCTCGACCCGCTGGAAGTGGAGCCGTGGGCCGAGGCGATCGCGGCGGCGGCCGCCGCGCCGCCCGATCCGGCCCGAGTCGAGGCGGCGCGCGCTCGGGCGGCGGCCTTCACCTGGGAGGCGTCGGCCGGCGCGCTTCACCGCGCCCTCCTCAGCGCGGTCCAACGGTGACCTGCAGGAGCCGACCCTGATATCGCTACACAAGCGCGTCGTCGAGCTTGAACGCTTGTCGCGATGGGTTGACAGATGATGCTTGACAGCCTGTGATACCGGATATATCGTCAGGCGGAGGTTCAGCAAGGAAAGCGGGCCTCGGGCGCCGCCATATTGCGCGCTAAGCACACCCTTTCGATTGTTTGGCACATAGCCTGGCGCAGGCTCGGCCAGCTGAGGAGGTGACGCACGGGATCAATGTCAGAAGACGCACCGCCCGAAGTCGCAATCTCGCCCACTTTGGCAGGTATCGCCAAGCGGTTTAACATCGATTTATCCGCCCTAGCCGAGGAGGCATTGAATGACCGGATGCTCCGTGATCCGGTCTCGGCTCTAACCGCCCGAATGCGGATCGCGCTCTTGGCTGGGCTCGAGGCGGCTCGGCAATCCGGGCAGAAGCACGTTGGGACAGAGCACGTCTTTCTTGCGATCCTGCTCGATCCGCACTCAATCCCCAGCCAGATGTTGAACGACATCGGCGTGCGCGACCAACTCGTGAAACAGATCGAAGCTCTTCTCGCGAGCAAGTCGTATAACGCTCCAGCCGAACCTGAAGGAGGGGCCAGGAATGTACCAACCTGATGCTTTCAAGGCGTAAGCAATGGCGGCGCTTGGCGAACGTCGCCTTCGCGCTGTTGTTGTCACTGGCCGTCGCGACGCCGCTGCTGACACCTCCCGTCCGAGCCCACGCTACGATGCCGCCAGGTGCATGCACTCCAGAAGAGGATGGGAACCGAATCGGATACAACGGCGTCTGGTACGAGTGTCGGTGCACGAGGATACCTGGCACTACAGTCTGGGCGTGCAACTGGGTGCAAGTGTCGAAGAATGCCATCCAAGCCAACGCGAACTACGACTATGTGTCGACGGAACTCGGGTACGGCGGAAGTTACTATGCGATGTTGCGGGCACGTGCAGTCTCGATTGGACCCTAGGAACAGTACAGCCTCGGCGATAGTAATGCCGGCAACGGCACATGGGCGCTACGATCACTGGCCAACAACCGCTACGTGACTGCAGAGTTTGGCTTCGGTGGGAGCAACAATGGGATCGTAGAAGCACAGGCTGTCGTAATTGACGATTGGGAGAAGTTCTACCTGTATCAGATAGGTTCTCAATACGCCTTCCAGTCGTACCTGCCGCCAAACTCTACCTGTTGCTACGTTTCGACTGAGATCGGGTACGGGGGATCGGAGTACGGCGTCTTGAGAGCTCGAGCGTACTCGGTGGGCTCCTGGGAAAGGTATTGGATAATCGGGCTCGGCGGTTTTAGTGCCATGGGCTCGGCAATCCAAACACCGCTTGGCCATACGTCTACAAGCCCAACGTCGCCTGGCAATGTACCCGTAACCCACGCCGGGGCGGTCGCATGCCCGTCATGGCTCCTGTCGCAGTTACACAACGCAGCTTGCAAGAAACTGATTCCAATTGCCGCGAGTGGCTAAGGCCAACCTTCCTTTCTCGATGGATCCGACAGCTGTGATGCGACCAGGCCGAAGGAAGGAGGGGCGTGCAAGACCCTCCTTCACCGACAAGGAGGAGGGTTAGGCTTGGTACACGCGGAGGCGGGCCCGGTCGTAGGCCTCCTCGACGCGGGCCACGACCCTGGGCCAGCTGAAGCGCTCTTTGACCTCCTCCTGTCCGCGCCGGCCCAGCTCCGCGGCCAGAGCGGGGTCTGAGATCAAGCGCTCCAGGGCGCGGCTCAGCTCGCCCGGCGACCCCGGCTCGACCAGGAGGCCGGTGCGACCGTCCTGGACCACGTCGGCGACCGCCGGGATCCGCCCCCCGATGACCGGCTTGCCTTTGGACCAGGCCTCGAGATAGATCCGTCCGAAGGCCTCGTGGCGGGAAGGCAGGCAGACCACCGTGGCCGCCTCGATCGCGTCCCACTTCTCCTGGGCGCTGACCTGGCCGAGGACTGAAAGCCAGGGACGCGACTGGCGCTGGAAGAAGCGCCTGGAGAACGGCGTGTGCGGGCCGGCGTAGGCGAGGTTGGCGCGAATCCCCCGGGCGTGGAGCAGGTCGACCGCCAGGAGCAGCTCCTCGACTCCCTTGTAGGCGTAGAGCTGGCCGACGAACAGGACCAGGGGCGCCGCGGGATCGGCGAACCGCCGCCGGAAGCGCTCCGGATCGCCCGGGAGCGGGTCGTCGGCGGCGCTCCAGATGACCTGAATCCGTTCCGGGTCCAGGCCGAGGCGGACCAGCTCGCGCTCCTCGGCGGGAGTGTGGGCGAGCACGGCGTCGGCCGCCCGGTAGACCTTGAGCCAGGCGAGGTAGCGGTAGCCGGTCCACTTGGGGTGATGGTGCGGGGTGAGCACGAAGGGCAGACGGTGACGGCGCGCGATTTCGAGCGAGGCCAGGGCGAGGAACTCGCGGCCGATCCGGTGGTTGTGGACCAGGACGTGCTCCGGGCTGAGCACCCGCTCCACCACAGGCCGGATCTCGGCGGCGATGCGTTCCGCCGCCAGCGGGACCATGGCGTAGTAGGAGAGGACCCAGGGCGCCAGCCGCAGCCGGGTCGACTGCGGCCAGGCCAGCCTCTCGATGCCGTCGTCGTTTGTGGGCCGCCCGTCCTCCTGCCGCAGCCGGAGGGTGGTGCCCAGCAGCCAGTCGGTGCGGTTCTCGCGCCAGAGTGTTGCGACATCCGCCCGGTAGCGGGAAAGGCGATGGCGCAGGTCGGCGACGTGTGCCTGCACCCCGCCCGCCGAGGGTGGGTAGGCCGTGGTCGTGATCAGGACGCGGGGACGGGCTTCGGAGGCCGCCTGGGCTACCTCTGCGGGACGCGCTGGGGAGAAGGCTGCCAGCTCCAGGCCTGCATGCCCTCGGGCGTAAAGGCCATGGGCACCACCTCGCCCCCCAGCCGCCGCAGGCGCTCGGCCACCGCCGGGCGGCAGTCGAAAGGGCAGTAGAGGAACATGTAGCCGCCGCCGCCCGCGCCACTGACCTTGCCTCCGACCACCCCCAGACGGCGCGCCTCCTGGTACATCTCGTCGATCAGCGGTGTCGTGACCGCGTCGCTGGTGCGCTTCTTCGCCGCCCACTCCTCGTCCAGGATCTGGGCGAAGTCGTCCAGCCGACCGGTGAGGAGCGCGTCCTTGGCCATAAGGGTCAGCTGCTTGAGCCTGTCCATCGCCTCCACCACCGGGGTGCGGTGCTGGGAGAGTCCGGCGATCTGAGTGGTGATGATCCGGCCGCTGGAGCGCGTGGCTCCGGTGTAGACGAGCAGCATGTTGTACTCCAGCTCGCGTATCACGCGGGGCTCGATCCGAAGCGGGTTGACCAGGGCGTCGTGCTCGTCGCGAAACTCGATCAGGTTGAAGCCGCCGAAGCTGGCCGCGTACTGGTCCTGGAGCCCGCCCGGAACGCCGACGTCGCGGCGCTCGATCTCCCAGGCCAGCCGCGCCACCTCGTACTTGTCCAGGATCAGGCGCCGCCACTCGGCCAGCGCTCCGATCGTCGCCACCACCAGCGCCGACGACGCCCCGAGCCCGGAACCGGGCGGGGCCTCCGTCTCCAGATAGAGCTCGACCCCGCCCGACGCCGCCTCCCACTCGGGCTGCAGGCGGCGCAGGCAGCCCTTGATCAGGTCGAGGTTGCCGTCGAAGGGAGGCGGCTCGTCGACGCTGAAATCCAGGCTGGCGCTGAGGTCGAGCGACCGGACGCTGACCACGCGGTCCTCCCGCAGCCTCAGGGTGGCGTAGGCATAGCGGTCGATGGTGGCGTTGAGCACCAGGCCTCCGCGCTCGTTGACGTAGGGCGCCAGGTCGGTGCCGCCACCCGCGAAGCTGATCCGCAGAGGAGCGCGGGCGCGGAAGATCACGAGCTCGAGTCCCCTTTCGCCGGCCCGCCGTAGAGAGCCTGCTCCACCAGGTCGCAGAGCAGGTGCTCCAGCGGCAGGAGGCTCTCCTGTACGTGCTGGGTGTCGCGGTCGGGAACGACCACCGCATGATCGACGCCGTCCTGCAGCGGGCCACCCTCGCCCAGGAGGCCGATGGTGGCGATCCCCTGCCGGCGCGCCTGCTCGACCGCCCTGACCACGTTGGCGGAGCGGCCGCTGGTGCTGATCGCGATGAGTATGTCGCCCGGGCGGCCCAGGCCCTCGACCTGGCGGGCGAAGACGCCCTCGAAACCGAAATCGTTGCCGTAGGCGGTCAGGATCGAGCTGTCGGTGGTCAGGGCGAGCGCCGCCAGCGCCGGCCGTTGCAGGGTCCTGGACAGCCGGCAGACCAGCTCGGTCGCGACGTGCTGGGAGTCGGCGGCGCTGCCTCCGTTGCCGCAGAGCATCACCTTCCCGCCGCCGCGGAGCGACCGCACGACCGCGTTGGCCGCCTGGACCAGCTCCTGCAGGCAGGAGTCGAGGCTGCGGCGCTGGACCTCGAGGCCGGCCTCGAGATAGGCTCGACCGTACTCGACCTGGCCCGCCTGCGCCTGCAGCGAGTCGAGCTCCACACCGAGAAGGGTATCGGCTTTGGCCAGGCTCTCGGGCGTGCCGATGTCCAGGAAGGTGCCCTCGCCCACGACCCCGTAGAGGCCGCCGCCGGCGAGAGCGGGGAAGACCTCTCGCTCCAGGCTCACGGCGCGACCCGCCGGGATGGCGTCGATCGCCCGCCGCTCGATCAGGTAGACGCCGCAGCTGAAAAGGCTGTGCCCGTTCTGCCCCTTCTCGAGAAAGCGCAGGATCCGGCCCCCCGCGTCGAGCTCGACGCTGCCGTAACGAGGGGCGTCGGCGTGGCGCTGGAGCCAGATGGTGGCCTGGGCCGCACGCTCCCGATGCAGGCGCAGCATGCGCGCCGGCTCGAAGCGGCAGAAGCTGTCGCCGTTGAGGATCAGCAGCGGGCTGGTGCTGGTCAGCGAGGCCGACAGCCGGAGCGCTCCGCCGGTGCCCAGCGGCTCCGGCTCCTGCGAGTAGACCAGGTCGACGCCGAGACCGCGGCCGTCGCCCAGCGCTCGCGCGATCGCGTCCCCGCGGTAGCCTGTGGCGAGCACGATCCGGCGCAGGCCCTTGCCGGCGAGCGCCATGAGCAGCCACTCGATGAAGGGACGGCCTCGCAGGGGAGCCAGCGCCTTGGGCCGGTCGGGGAGGACGCCGCGAAGACGCTCGCCGCGGCCGCCGCAGAGGATCACGGCCTCGAGCTGCGTCAGGGCTGCCCCAGGATCAGGTCGGCCGCTTCCGGCAGGCTGCGGACCCAGGCGTCCCGCGGGAGCCCCGCCTGCGCCGCCCGGTCGCCGGCCGGGTCGACCAGGATGGCGGGACAGCCCGCCGCGCGGGCTGCCTCGAGGTCGGAGAGCTGGTCACCGACGAGAACGGCCCGCGCCAGGTCGATGCCCAGCTCGTCGCGCGCGCGCAGCAGCAGACCTGGGGCCGGCTTTCGACAGGCGCAGCCGTCGACGGGCGTATGCGGGCAGAGGAGGAAGGCCTGGATCCGTCCCCCCGCCTGCGCGACGACCGCACTCAGACGGCGATGGATCTCATCGACCTGCTTCCGGGTGGTGAGGCCGCGGCCGATCGCCGACTGATTGGTGAGGACGACGACCTCACAGCCCGCCCGGCTCAGCCTGGCCAGGGCCTCGACCGCGCCGGGCAGGAGCTCCAGCTCCTCCCAGCGCTTGACGTAATCGGGGCGCATGCGATTGATCACGCCGTCGCGATCGAGCAGGACCACCGATGGTCGCTCCATACAATAGCCTTCATGGTAGAGGCCGGGTGCTGAGCGCGATCAACGTGCTCGGAGTCGGCATCAGTCCGATCACCATGACGATGGCGCTCGACCAGATCGACCAGTGGGTCAGCCGGCGCGACCGCCAGTACGTCTGCGTTTGCACGGTGGCAACGATCATGAATTGCCGCCGCGCCGAGGACCTGCGGCAGATTGTCAACCGGGCCGGGATGCGTACGCCCGACGGCATGCCGCTGGTGTGGCTGGCGCACCTGCGCGGCCATCGCGAGGTGACGCGCGTCTACGGCCCCGACCTGATGCTCGCGCTGATGGCCCGGTCGGCCGCCCGGGGCTACCGGCACTATCTCTACGGGGGCGGACCCGGAATCGCACAGAGGCTGGCACGGGTGATGACCGGCCGATTTCCGGGTGTGAGCGTAGTCGGAGCGCAGAGCCCTCCCTTCGCGCCTCTGGAAGAGCTGTGCACGCCGGACGCCGCGGCGGCGATCAACGGTCCGAATCCGGACATCGTGTGGGTCGGCATCGGCAATCCGAAACAGGAACGCTGGATGGCGCGAATGCGGCCGCACCTGCTGGCGCCGGTGCTGATCGGCGTCGGCGCGGCCTTCGACTTCCACACCGGACAAAAGCCGCAGGCGCCCCGCTGGATGCAGCGCGGCGGCCTGGAGTGGCTCTTCCGGCTGTTCCACGAGCCCCGGCGCCTGGGACGGCGCTACCTGGTCGACAATCCCTGGTTCCTCTACGAGGCCGCACTCCAGACCCTGGGCCTCAAACGCTTCGAACTTCCGTGACCATCGCCGGCATCATGCTCGTCCTGGTCCTGGCGGGCGTCTACGCCGCCGCCATCCGGACCATCCTGAGGGCGCCTTTCCGCGCGCTCGGGATCCTGGTGGCCGGCATGGCCGTACACAACCTCCTCCTGATGATCCTGCTGCGGCTGTCGACGCCCCACCCGCTGGTGCGCGTCGTCCAGGCCTGGAAGGAGGGCATCCTGCTGCTGCTCTTCCTGCTCGCCCTGCGCGCGGCTGCGGGGCGGTGGCGCGCCGGCTGGCGGCCGCGCCTCCAGTTTCTCGACTGGCTGATGCTGGCGTTCACCGTGGTGGTCCTGGTCTACGCCGCGCTGCCCGGCCGCGTCTTCCCCGCTCCGACGACCCTGGCCCAGCGGCTCCTGGCGCTGCGGGTCGACCTCCTGCTCCCGCTCCTGTACGCCTACGGCCGGATCTTCTGGACCGACCGCCGCCAGGACCTCACCTGGGTGCTCTGGGCGATGACGGGGTCGGCCGCCATGGTCGGCCTCCTCGGCGTGCTCGAGCTCTGGTTGATCCCGACCCGCTGGTGGCTAGACGGGGGCGTGAGCCTGTACGACGCCTGGCTCGGCTTCACCTACCACGGGCCCAGGGGACTGCCGGAAAACTTCTTCCAGGGCACGGCGCAGGGGCTGTATCTGCGCCGCGAGGTATCGACCTACATCAGCCCGCTGGGAGTCGCCTACACCGGCCTTCTGATCATCCCCCTGGCGGCGGCGTTTTCAGCCAGCCGTATCAACACGCCCAGGACCCGCGCCCTCATCCTGTCTCTCTTCCTGCTGCTGATGACCGGCATCCTGTTTTCGATCACCCGGCTGGCAATCGCCCTCATGGTGGGCGGCATAGTGATGCTGACCCTCCTGCTGCGCAGACCCTGGCTGATCGGGGCCTCCGCCATCGCCGCGGCCGGCGCGCTGGCGATACTCTACGGCTATCCGCGCGTGGGGCCGCTGGTCGACGGCAACCTGAACGCCTCCTCTCACCCCTCTCAAGTACGTCTCGTCACGAGTACCGATCCATCGCTCCGGGAGCACGCCGGCCAGCTAGGCTACGACCTGGAGTTCGTCATCCTGCACCCGCTGGGTGCCGGCCTGGGATCAGCGGTTCACCGGTTCGGCGTCAGCCGGGGACCTGGTGAGAGTGCGGTCTTCGACATCTTCGGTGAGCTGGGCGTCGCCGGAGGCCTGCTCTACCTGCCAGCCTACCTGCTCGTCCTGCTCGCCGGCCTTCGGGCGTACCTTCGGACGCGCGGCGACCTGCTCCAGGCAGCGCTGCCGCTGGCGGCGTGCCTCGGGGGCCTGCTCCTGCTCCCGATCACCATCACCAGCGACGCCTGGGGAGACCTGCCGCTGACCTTTCTCTTCTGGTGGGCCGGCGGTTACAGCGTGAGGGTCCTCGAGATGTACCGGAAATGACTCGACCGAGAGCTGGCGGGCTCGGTACGACTCTGAGGCAACCCGCCGCCTTCCTTCCGATCGTCATGCACTGGCCTCCCGCGGCGAAGGACGCCTGAGCCGAGCGAGACCGCTACGGTAGTATGGAACGTCGATGCCCTCGCGATCCATGCTGATCACGGGCGGCGCTGGGTTCATCGGGGTCAACGCCGCCGATCATTTCCTCAAGAAAGGCTGGACGGTCACGCTCTTCGACAACCTCTCCCGCCAAGGGACCCAGAAGAACCTGGCCTGGATCCAGAGCGTCCATCGGCCGCGGCTGCGTTTCATCCATGGAGACGTGCGCGACGGGCCGGCGATTCGCCAGGCGGTCCGCGGGCAGGACGCCGTGCTCCACCTTGCCGCGCAGGTCGCGGTCACGACCTCGGTGAGCGACCCGGAGCCCGACTTCGAGGTCAACGCGCGCGGCACCTTCAACGTCCTCGAGGCGGTGCGGACGGCGGCGCCGGAGGCTCCGCTTCTGTTCGCCTCGACGAACAAGGTCTACGGCGGCCTGGAGGGCTGGACGCTGCGCAAGGAAGGCGTGCGCTGGTTGCCGGACGACGGGCGCCGCGCCGTCAGCGAGACGGAGCCGCTCGACTTCCACAGCCCCTACGGCTGCTCCAAAGGCGCCGCCGACCAGTACGTCCACGACTACGCGCGCTGCTACGGCCTGCGCACGGTCGTCTTCCGGCAGTCATGCATCTACGGCGCGCACCAGTACGGGAACGAGGACCAGGGGTGGGTCGCCCACTTCCTCCACTCCGTGATCCGGGGTGCTCCTCTGACGATCTACGGCGACGGCTTCCAGGTGCGCGACCTGCTCGACGTCCGCGACCTGAACCGCCTCTACGCGCGTACCCTCGAGCGAATCGGCCGCGCGGCCGGACAGGTCTTCAACGTCGGGGGCGGCCCGGACAACGCCCGCTCCGTGATCGAGGTCCTGCACGCGATCGAGTCGTCCCTCGGGACGGACGCGCGCTACGACTACGCCGGCTGGCGCCAGGGCGACCAGCTCTTCTACGTCAGCGACGTGGGGCAGGCGGACCGCGTGCTCGGCTGGCGCCCGCAGATCCCGTTCGAGGCGGGGCTCGAGCACCTGGTCGAATGGGCGCGCGCCGAGCGCGCCGCGGCTAGCGCGCCGGCGGGCTGA
>Ga0209577_10004044_pt1 | contig 13823 bp, 11 predicted proteins | sample GraSoiAngelo_109_FD_185874 | JGI IMG/M metagenome (GOLD analysis project Ga0209577, IMG submission 185874) | Grasslands soil microbial communities from the Angelo Coastal Reserve, California, USA - 14_0903_12_20cm (SPAdes) (version 2) | ecosystem: Environmental > Terrestrial > Soil > Grasslands...
GGGCTCCATCGGCCCGGTGGGCGCGAAAGTGCGCATGGTGGCGGACCGCACGGTGGCGGCGATGGCCGACTTCGTCTGCGGCGCGAACCAAGAGGGCTACCACCTCGCCGGCGTCAACTGGGGGCGCGACGCGAGCGAGCCCGAGGTCGCCGACATCCGCAATGTCGTGGCGGGCGACCCCAGTCCGGACGGCAAAGGCAAGCTCGACATCGTGCGCGGCATCGAGGTGGGGCACATCTTCCAGCTGCGCACCAAGTACTCGGAAGCGATGGGCGCCACGTTCCTCGACGAGAAAGGCGCGGCGCGGCCCTTCGAGATGGGCTGCTACGGCATCGGCGTCACGCGCATCGTCGGCGCGGCGATCGAGCAGAACCACGACGCGCGCGGCATCATCTTCCCGGCGGCGATCGCACCCTTCAGCGCGTGCATCGTGCCGATCGGCTACCACAAGAGCACCGCGGTGCGCGAAGCGGCGGAGCGCGTCTATGCCGAGCTCGGCGCGGCGGGCATCGACGTGCTGCTCGAGGACCGCGAGGAGCGGCCGGGGGTGCTGTTCGCCGACATGGATCTCATCGGCATACCGCATCGCATCGTGGTCGGCGAACGCGGCCTCGTCGCGGGCAATGCGGAGTACAAGGCACGGCGCGACGACAAGGGCAGCGATGTGCCGCTCGCTAGCGCGGCAGCGCTGCTTCTCAAGAAGCTTGCTTGAGAAAGCTGGCGCTCATCGTCCTCGTCGCCGCTCCGCTCAATGCGCTTGCCGGCGCGCAGCAGTACGAGCCGCTCGCCGACTCGGTGCGGGCGCGGCTCTCGCAGCAGGTCTCCGACCGCGCCGTGCCCGCTATGCATTTCCGCTCGAGCTCGGATGCGAGCCGCTGGCTCGCGGAGATGGACGCGCGGCTCGAGCGGCGCATCCCCGACCGCAAGCAGCGCCTGGAGCTCCTGCGCACGGTGCACTATGAAGCGACGCGCGCGCGGCTTGATCCGCAGCTCGTGCTCGGCGTGATCGAGGTGGAGAGCGGCTTTCGCAAATATGCGGTGTCCCGCGCCGGCGCCCGCGGCTATATGCAGGTGATGCCGTTCTGGGTGAAGCTGATCGGCCAGCCGGGACACAACCTTTTCCACCTGCGCACCAATCTCGCGTACGGCTGCGCCATCCTGCGGTTCTATCTCGACAAGGAGAACGGCGACTATTACCGCGCGCTCGGTCGCTACAACGGCTCGCTCGGCCAGGCGGATTATCCCAACCTGGTGCTCGCGGCCTGGCGCGGGCGCTGGAAGTACGACGGACCCACCGCATGATTGGCGCGCTGCTCGAGAAGAACCCACGGTTCGCCAACTGGGTCTACGGCTTCACGCCGCCCGAGCGCGGCACGGTGGTGCTCGTGCACCGGCGCGTCTACATCGTACCCACCGCGCTCGGCTGGCTCTACGCGCTGACGCTGCTCATCCTCCTCATCGGCTCCATCAACTACGCGCTGTCGCTCGGCTTCGCCCTCACGTTCCTGCTCGCCGGCATGGGCTTGGTCGGCATGGTGCACACGGCGCGCAACCTCGCGCGCATGGCGGTGAGCGTCGGCCGCGCGGAGCCGCTATTCGCGGGCGAGACGGCGCAGTTTCGCCTATATCTCGAAGCGCGCGGCGACTTCGACCGGCCGGCGATCCTCGTACGCCATGTGCACTCGCGCTCGCAGATGGTGGTCGACGTGCCGCCGCTCGGGCTGGCGGAGGTGGTGCTCGGCGTGCCGGCGCCCAGGCGCGGCTGGCTGCCCCTGGGGCGGGTGATGCTCGAGACGCGCTTTCCGCTCGGCATCTTCCGCGCCTGGAGCTATGTCGAGCCGGACGCGCGCTGCCTGGTCTATCCGCGCCCGGAGCGAAGCGCGCTGCCGCCGCCGAGCGCCGAGAGCGCGAAGGGCACGCTGCGCTCGCCGACGCCGGGCAACGACGACTACGCGGGACTGCGCGCCTATCAGTTCTCCGATTCGCCGCGGCATGTGGCGTGGAAGGCGGTGGCGCGCAGCGAAGACATGCTCACCAAGCAGTTCACCGGCGAGGCCGCGGCGGAGCTCTGGCTCGACTGGGCGATGCTGCCGGGCCATCTCACCGTCGAGCAGCGCCTTTCGCGCCTCGCCGGCTGGGTGCTCGACGCCGAGCGCACGGGCGTGCACTACGGGCTGCGCCTGCCGGGCATTGAGATCCTACCCGCGCGCGGCGAGGCGCAATTGGGCGCATGCCTGCAGGCACTTGCGCTCCACGGAGGCGCATGAAGGCGCTGCCGCATCCGCTCTCGCCGGACATGCGGCTCCTCACGCTGCGCGACCTCGTGTGGCTCACGGGCTCGCTCGCCATCGTCATCGCGCCGCACGCGCTACGCGCGCCGTGGTGGCTGACGCTCCTCACGCTTTGCCTCTACGGCTGGCGCTTCTATTGCACGCTCAACCGCTCGCCGCTGCCGGCGCGCTGGCTTACGCTTGCCGTCGCCTTCGTGGCGATGCTCCTCGTGTGGATGGAGTACCGCACGCTCTTCGGACGCCAGCCGGGCGTGCTCCTCCTCATGTTCTTCTCGGGGTTGAAGCTGCTGGAATCGCGCACGCACCGCGACGGCACGGTGGCCGCCTTCCTCGGCTACTGCCTGATCATCACCAACTTCCTCTATACGCAGTCGATTCCCACCGCGGGGACGATGTGCATCGGCGTCTTCGCGCTCACCGCGACGCTGGTCGGCTTCAGCGCGCCGAGCCGGCCGGTGCGCGCGAACCTGCGCACCGCGGCGCTGCTCCTTGCGCACGCGGCGCCGGCGGCGCTCGCGCTCTTCGTGCTCTTTCCGCGCGTGCACGGGCCGCTCTGGGGCCTGCCGCACGACGCGTACGCGGGCCTCACCGGCCTCTCCGACACCATGACGCCGGGCAATCTTTCGCGGCTCGCACTCTCCGACGCGATCGCATTTCGCGCCGCCTTCGAAGCCGAGCCGCCGCCGCTGCCGCTGCGCTACTGGCGCGGGCCGGTGCTATGGGACTTCGACGGGCGCACCTGGTCGACCGAGGGGGTGTACCCGGTGCGCTACGAGCCGCCACCCAACCCCCGGGGCGTCTATCGCTACTCCGTGGTGCTGGAGGCGCACAACCACCCGTGGCTCTTCGCGCTCGAGACGGCGGTCAGCCTGCCCGCCGCCTCGCGCATGAGCTTCGACGGGCAGGTGCTCGCCAACGTCCCGGTGCGCAGCCGCCTGCGCTACGAGATGATTTCGGCAATCGCGCCCGGGCAGGCGCGCGAGGAAAGCCGCGCGCTGCTCGCGCGGGCGCTGCGCCTGCCGGCCGGGTACAGCCGGCGCGCCGTGGCGCTCGCCCAGGAATGGCGCGCTGCCGGCGGCTCGGACGCGAACGTGCTCGCGCGCGCACTCGATTTCCTTCGCAAAGGACGCTTCACCTATACGCTGGAGCCGCCGCTCCTCGGCGCCGACCCGATGGACGAGTTCCTCTTCGAGACCAAGGCCGGCTTCTGCGAGCACTTCGCCTCCGCCTTTACGGTGCTCATGCGCGCGGCCGGCATCCCGGCGCGCGTGGTGACCGGCTACCAGGGCGGCGATCTCAACCCCGTGGACCAGATCATCACCGTGCGCCAGTCGGACGCCCATGCATGGACCGAGGTGTTCCTCCCCGGCCGCGGCTGGGTGCGCATCGATCCGACGGCGGCGGCGATGCCGCAGCGCGTGAACGACGGCCTCGCGCGCGCGCTGCCGCAGATGGAAGGCCTGCCGCTCATGCTGCGGCCTGACATGGCATGGCTGCGCGCCGCGCGCTACCAGTGGGAAGCGCTCGCTCATAAGTGGAACGTCTGGGTGCTGGGCTACAGCCCCGAGCGGCAGCGGGACCTGATGCTCGCGCTCGGCATGCGCGACGCCGACTGGCAGAAGCTGACGGCGCTGCTCTTCACTTTCCTCGGCCTGATGACGATCGGGCTCCTCGTCTGGTCGCTGAGGCGCCTTGCCCGTCCCGACCCGGTGCAGAAGGCGTGGCAGGCGTTCTGCGGCAAGCTCGCCGCGCGCGGCATCGCGCGCGCGCCGCATGAAGGGCCGCGCGATTACTCCGCACGCGCCGCGCGCGCGCTGCCGGCGTCGCGCGCCGCGATCCTGCGCATCGGCGCGCTCTACATCGCGCTGCGCTACGGCACGCGGTCCATGGAGAACAGCGGCGCGCCCGGCGCGGCGCGCCTGCGTCGCCTGGTGCGCGAGCTGCGCCTGGCCTGATGCGCGCGCTCGCCGCAGTCCTGCTCGCGGTCTTCGCCGCGGGCGCCGGCGCTGCCGAATCCTTCGGCGAGCGTCCCGAGGTGAAGAGCTTCATCGGCGAGCTCGTCGAGCGGCACGGTTTCGACGCCGCGAAGCTCGAGCGCGTGTTCGCGCGCGCCCAGCGCCTCGATGCGCCGCTGCAGCTCATCGTGCCGGCCGAGCGCCCGTCGTGGCAGGACTACCGCGCGCAGTTCGTTAACGAAAACCGTATCGCGCGCGGCGCCGCCTTCTGGAAGGTGAACCGCAGGGCGCTTGCCCGCGCCGAGCGCAAGTACGGCGTGCCCGCCGCCGTCATCGTGGCGATCCTCGGCGTCGAGACCAACTACGGGCGCAACATGGGCCGCTACCGCGTCGTCGACGCGCTTGCCACGCTCGCGTTCGACTATGCGCCGCGCGCGAGCTTCTTCCGCGGCGAGCTCGAGCAGTACCTGCTGCTTGCGCGCGAGTCGCGCCTCGATGTCTTCGCGCTGCAGGGCTCGTACGCCGGCGCGATCGGCATCCCGCAGTTCATGCCGGGGAGCGTGCGCCGCTACGCCGTCGATTTCGACGGCGACGGCGCGATCGACCTGCGCCGCTCGAGCGCCGATGCCATCGGCAGCGTGGCGAACTTTCTGCGCGAGCACGGCTGGCGCTCGGGCGAGCCGGTGCTGCTGCGGGCGAAGCTCGCGCCCGACGCGGCGCTCTTTACCGACGGGAGCCTCCGCCCGCGCCATCGGCTCGACGAGCTCATCGCCGCCGGCATCGCGCTCGATCCCGCGCCCTCATCGAGCGACGCGCTCGGCGCGCTGCTCGCCCTGGAAGGCGATTACCGGGTCGGCCTGCAGAACTTCTATGTCATCACGCGCTACAACCGCAGCGCCTTCTATGCCGCCGCGGTGGCGGATCTTGCCGATGCGCTCGCCGCGCGCGTTCAGAGCGCCGGGAGGTAGCGCAGCGGATCGACCGCGGCCGCGCCCTTGCGGATCTGGAAGTGGAGCTTGGGCCGCTCGGCGTCCGAGGCGCCGAGCTCGGCGATCCTCTGGCCGCGCGCGACGCTCTGCTGTTCCTTCACGAGGATGCTGCGGTTGTGCGCGTAGACCGTGATGAAGCCGTTGTCGTGCTTGATCACCACCAGCTTGCCGAGGCCCGGGATGCCCGTGCCCGTATACGTCACGCGCCCGGCGGCCGCCGCCACCACCGGGTCGCCGGGCTTGCCGTCGATGTCGATGCCCTTCGAGCGCGGCTCGGCGAAACCGGCAAGGAGCTTGCCCTTCGCCGGCCAGATGAACTCGCTCGCCGCGTCTTTGAGTGCTTCCTTCGGCGCCGCGGGCGCCGCGCTCGGCGCATCCAGCGGCCGCGCCTCGATCGGTGCGGCTACCTTCGCCCGGTTCACCGTGACCGCGTGCGATTCATCGGGCTTCACGCGCAGCACCTGCCCCACCCGGATGCGCGTCGGATCATCGAGACCGTTCCAGGCGGCAAGCTCCCGGTAGTCCGCGCCGTTCTCGAGCGCGATGCTGTAGAGCGTATCGCCGCGCTTCACTTGGTAATGGCCCTCCGGCAACGTGACCGGCACCGGGGCGTTCACCATCGCTACCGCCGGCGCTTTGGGTGCCGCTGCGCGTGCGGTGCGGTCGACCACCGGCGCCGAGGACGGCGGCGAAGCGCAGGCGGCGAGCGCCAGCGCGCCGCCCATCAGCCATCGGCGGATCATGCCTTGCCCGCTTCCATGGGCACGAAATGCACCGGATCGAGCTCCGATTCTTGGTATGCGCGGCCGCGGCGCTCGACGAGGAGCAGCCGCTGCCCGCCCGCCGGCTGCGCCAGCGGCAATATCATTCTGCCATCGGGCGCGAGTTGCCGCGCGAGCGCCTGCGGCAGGTGCGGCGCCGCCGCGGCGACGATGATCGAATGAAACGGCGCCGCCTGCTCGAGGCCGGCATAGCCGTCGCCATGCACGAGGCGCAGGTTGGCGAGCCGCAGGGCGAGGAGGTTGCGGCGCGCGCGCTCGTGCAGCGCCTTGATGCGCTCGATGGAGTAGACCTCGGGACAAATCGTCGCCAGCAGCGCCGCCTGGTAGCCGCAGCCGGTGCCCACCTCGAGCGTTTTGCCGGGCGTTCGCTCCTGCAGGACGAGCTCGATCATGCGCGCCACCACGAACGGCTGGGAAATGGTCTGCGAGAAGCCGATCGGCAGCGCGCTGTCTTCGTACGCGCGGCTCTCGAGCGCGCTGTCGACGAAAAGGTGGCGCGGCACGACGGCCATCGCCGCGAGCACGCGCTCGTCGCGGATGCCTTTCGAGCGCAGCCGCGCCACCATGCGAGCGCGCGTGCGCGCGGACGTCATGCCGACGCCGGCGGTCCTGGCGGGATCGCTCAGCGTCCGAGCCATTCGCGCGTGCGGGGCAGCTGCGCGGCATGCGTGAGGTCCATGCGCAGCGGCGTGACCGACACGCGCTCGTTGTCCACCGCGTGGAAGTCGGTGCCCGGACCGGCATCGGCCGCCGCGCCCGCCGGGCCGATCCAGTACGCGCTCTCGCCGCGCGGCGTGGTGAGCTTAATCACCGGCTCGGCCTTGTGACGCTTGCCAAGGCGCGTCACCTCGATGCCGCGCAGCCGCTCCGGCGCGAGGTCCGGCACGTTCACATTCAGCAGCACCGGCTCGCCGAAGGGCGCGCGAGCGAGCCGTCCGACGAGCTCGAGCGCCACGGCGATCGCGCTCTCGAAGTGCTCGCCCGTCTTGCTGGTGAGCGATACGGCGAGCGACGGGATGCCGAGCAGATAGCCCTCCACGGCCGCCGCCACGGTGCCGGAATAGATGGTGTCATCGCCCATGTTCGCGCCGAGGTTCACCCCCGAGACGATCACGTCGGGCGTGAAATCGAGCAGTCCCGTCACCGCGATGTGCACGCAATCGGTGGGTGTGCCGTTAACGGAGTAGTAGCCGTTGGGCGCACGGCGCACGATCAGAGGGCGGTCGAGCGTGAGCGAGTTGGAGGCGCCCGAGCGGTCGCGCTCGGGCGCCACCACCGTCACCGCGCCCAGGCGCTCGAGCGCCTCGGCAAGCAGCGTGACGCCCGGCGCGAAGTAGCCGTCGTCGTTGGAGACGAGAATTTTCACGCGAACGATTCTACAGTCCACAGGAGTTTGAACAGGCTCGCCACACAGTGTCTAAGGTGCGTGCGCTACGCGCTCACCGCTCTCGTCTTCGCCGCCGGCCCGGCGGCCGCGAAGCTCGACTATCGCGTCGAGATCGACGCGCCGCGCGAGTTGAAGGACGTGCTCCAGAAGGGGCTCAACATCGTGCGCTGGCGCACCGATCCGGAGATGGACGAGGAGCGGCTGAGGCGCCTGGTGGACGAGGCGATCCGCGAGTCGCGCGAGGCCGCCGCCACCGACGGCTACTTCTCGGCGCACGTGCAGGCGCAGATCGACTCCTCGGGCGAGCCGTGGGTGGTGCGGCTGCGCGTCGAGCCCGGCGAGCGCACGCGGGTAAGCGATGTCGACATCCGCTTCAGCGGCCCCGCGAGCACCGACGGCGAAGCCCGGCCCTACATGCAGCGCGTGCGCCAGAACTGGACCCTGCGGCCCGGGCAGCCCTTCCGCCAGGCCGAATGGGAATCGGCCAAGCGCCAGGCGGTGCGCGACCTCTCGGGCTACCGCTACGCCGCCGCGTCGATCGCCGCGAGCGAGGCGCGCATCGACCCGCAGACGCATAGCGCGTCGCTGCAGGTGGAAATCGCGAGCGGGCCGCCGTTTCGCTTGGGCGAGCTGCACATCACCGGCACGCGGCGCTACGACGACGCGCTGGTCGCGAATCTCGCGCCGCTGCATGCCGGCGATGTCTACGACCGCGAGAAGCTGATCCTCTACCAGCGACGCCTGCTCGAGACCGGCTACTTCGCGAGCGTACAGGCCGAGATCGACCAGCAGCCGGGCGTGGCGGATGCGGCGCCGCTGCGCGTCTCTGTGATCGAGGCGCCCAAGTACCACGTCGAGTGGGGCATCGGCTACAACACCGACGTCGGGCCGCGGTTACAGGCGCGCTATACCAACCAGGACGTGCTCTCGACCGCCTGGCGCTTCGGCTCGACCCTTAACCTCGACCAGAAGATCCAGAACCTGCAGCTCGACCTCAACACGCCGCCGCGCGAGGGCGGCATCTGGGACAGCGTCTTCACGCGGGCGCGCAAGCAGGACATCCAGAACGACGTCACGCGCGAATTCGCGGTCGGCGTATCGCGCAACTATGGCGCCAGCGCCGCGCCCTCCGCCTTGCTCGTCTCCGCGCACGCCGAGGACGAGCGCATCGGCGACGTCATCGCCTCCACCGCGCACGCGGTCTATTTCGGCCTGCGCAAAGGCTTTCGCCGCACCGACGCGCTGATTTCGCCGCGCCAGGGCTATGTGCTCTCCGCCGAGGTGGGCGGCGCGCCGAATGCGCTGGCGTCGCAGACTTTCGTGCGCGGCGTGGCAAGCGCGCTCCTTTTCTTTCCGCTCGGGCGTCAGGACGATCTGCTGCTCCGCGGCCAGGCAGGCGCCGTGCGCTCGGCGGCGCGCGAGGGCATCCCGAGCACCTTCCTTTTCCGCACCGGCGGCGACCAGACCGTGCGCGGCTACGCCTTCGAGAGCATCGGCGTCGAGCAGGCGGGCGCCATCGTCGGCGGCCGGCGCCTCGTCGTCGGCAGCGTCGAGTACACCCGCTGGATCGGCGACAACTGGGGCATCGCCACGTTCTTCGACGCCGGCAACGCCTGGGACACCGGCGTACGCACCGACATCGCTACCGGCTACGGTGTAGGAGCGCGCTTTCGCACGCCGATCGGTCCGATTCGCGCCGACCTCGCCTACGGCGCGAGGAACAGCGACTGGCGATTGCACTTCTCCGTAGGGTACGGCTTCTGAGACCGCGCCATCTCCTCATCGGCGCTGTCGCCGCCATCGCCGCGACCGTATGCGCTGCGCTGGTCGGCATTGTGTGGCTTTTCGGCACCGAGGCCGGCTTGCGCTGGGCGCTCGCGCACGCCGAGGACGCGGCGGGCGGGAACCTCCACATCGAAGGCGCGCGCGGCACGCTCGCGACCGCGGTGCTCATCGACCGCGTGCGCTACGACGCCGACGGCACCGTGGTGGAGGCGCGCGACGTCGGCGGCCATGCGCATCTCGCCGCGGCGCTTGGCGGGCGCCTGGTGATCGAGCCGCTGCATATCGGCGCCCTGGACATCGCCATCGGCGAAGGCGGCCGGCGCGCCACGCAGCCGCCGCTCCTGCCCTTCGGCCTGCGCCTCGGGCAAGTCGACGTCGAGCGCCTGCGCATCGCGCGCGCCGAAGCGGTCTATTCGCTGCGCAAGGTCCGCTTCGTCCATATCGCGCTCGGCCCGGCCGTTCCCGCGAGCGTCTCTGCCGAGGGCAGCTTCGCGCTCGAGCACGAACGCTTCCCGCTCGATGCGACGCTTGCGCTCGGCGGCACGCTCGAGCGCCTGGAGCTGCGCCTTGGCCTGCGCCAGGCGCAAACCGTCGCCGACGTGCAGGCAACGCTCGCTCCCTTCCGGCCGCAGCACATCGTGGCGCTCGAGGCGCGTGCCGCGCCAATCGATCCTGCGCGCCTCGAGGCCGACCTGCCGCACGCGGCGCTAACGCTCCATCTGACTGTGACTGGTGGCGACCGCGGCCTGCAGGGCAGCGTGGAGCTCACCAACTCGGCCGCGGGACCGGTCGATAAGAACCAGCTGCCGCTCGCCGCCTTGCGGGCGCGCGTTGCAAGCAAGGACCTCGCGAGCGCGGTGCTGGAAGAGCTGCGCGTCGAGCTCGCCGGCGGCGGGCTGTTGGAAGGCCGCGGCGAGCTCGGGCCGCAGGGCTTTCGCGGCACGGTGCGCGCGAAAGCGCTCAACCTGCGCGCGCTGCGCTCCACGCTGCGCGAGACCGTGCTCTCGGGGCCGCTCGAGCTCGATCTCGGGCAAGACGAGCAGAGCGTGCGTGGCACGCTCGAGCAGGCTGGCATGACGGTGAGCGCCGACGCCATGCGCCGCGGCGATACGGTGGACGTGCGAAGGCTGCGCGCCGCCGCGCAAGGCGGCGAGCTCACCGGCTCCGGCCGGCTGCGCCTCACCGATCCGCTCGCCTTCGAGGCGAATCTCGAGCTCGCGCACTTCGATCCCGCCGCCTTCGGCGACTATCCCGCCGGCTCGCTCAGCGGCACGGTCCAGGCGCAGGGGCGGCTTGCCGCCGAGCCGCGCATCGATGTCGGCTGGTCGATCGCGGACAGTACCCTGCTCGAGCTGCCTTTCACCACCAAGGGCAGCGCCCGGATCGCCGGCCGTCATGTGCTTCAGGCCGATGCGACGGCGAGCCTCGGCGCGACGCGCGCGAGCGTGCACGGCAGCTTCGGCGCGCCGCCGGACAAGCTCGTGTGGACGCTTGACACATCGCACCTCGAGGAGCTCCTCGACGAGCTCGCCGGCCGCATCCAGGCAAGCGGCACGCTCGGCGGCACCTGGGGCGCGCCGCAGGGAGTGATCGATGCGCAGTTCGAGGACCTCGAGCTGCCGCATGGCTACACCATCCCCGGGGGAAGCGTAAAGCTCGCCGGCACGCTCGCGCGCCACGAAGCGCAGGTGAGCGCGCGCACGGCCGCTGCCGAGGTGCGTGCGCGACTGCGCGGCGGCTATGCCGCCGGCACCTGGAGCGGCGAAATCGTCTCGCTCGAGGGCGCGGGCAAGGTGCCGTTCACGCTGCGCGCGCCGACGCCGCTCAAGCTCTCGCGCGCGAGCATCGAGCTCGGCCGCCTGGAGGCGGGGCTCGGGGACGGGCGGCTTCTCGTGCGAGAGCTCGCGTGGTCGCGCGAGCGCATCGCCTCGAGCGGCGAATTCGCCGGGCTGCCCGCGCAATGGCTGGTCGCCGCCGCCGGGCTCACCGAGCGCCTGCGCGCGACGATGCTGCTCGACGGCCAATGGACCATCAGCGGGTCGCCATCACTGGATGGCACGCTGCATGTACGCCGGGCTAGCGGCGATCTCGCGGTCCTCGGCGAGCGGCCGGTCGAGCTGGGCGTGAGCGGCGTGACGCTCGATGCGCGCTTTACCAGCGCCGGCGTCGGCGCGCGGCTCGATTTCGCCTCGCGCTACGCGAGCGCCGCCGCTGGCGGGCAAATCGGGCGCGACGCCGCCGCCGGCGTTCTCGGCCTGGGTCCGAACTCGCCGCTCCTCGTGCAGGGCCAGGTCGAGCTCTCGCGCACGCGTGTGCTGGTGCAGCCGCTCCTCGCCGACGCGCGCTTGGACGGCCGCATCGCCGCCGATCTCGAGGCGGGCGGCACGCTCGGCGCGCCGGTATTCTCGGGCACGCTGCGCGGCGACGCGCTCGCGTTCGAGTACCCACCCTACGGGGTGTATCTGAAAAATGGCGAGCTGCGTGCAAAGCTCGCCGGCGACACGCTGCAGGTCGAGCGCCTGAACATCCAGGCGGGCGAGGGCAGCTTCAGCGCGAGCGGCACGCTGCCGCTGCGCTTTGCCGACGGCAACGCCAAGCTCGCCTGGCAGGCGAAGAATTTCGGGGTGCTCGAGCGGCCCGACATGCGCCTCATCGCTTCCGGCGAGGGCGAGGCCGGCTTCGATGGCAAGCGCTTCTCGCTATCAGGGGAGCTGCGCGCCGAGCGCGGGCACTTCGAGCTCGAGCGCGAGAGGATCCCCAAGCTCGGCGAGGACGTGGTGATCTCGGGCGAGCCGCACGCCACGCCGCAGGAAAAGGCGCCGTTGCCGGTGCAGCTCAACGTCGACCTCGACCTGGGCTCGAATCTCTCGGTGCGCATGCAGGGGCTCGAAGGGAAGCTCACCGGGCGCATCAACGTCGTGACCTCGAAGGAGGGCGAGCTTCGCGCCTACGGCAAGCTCACTACGGTCAACGCGACGTTCTACGCCTACGGCCAGAAGCTGCAGGTGGATCCCGGCGTGCTGATCTTCGACGGCCCGATCGAGAACCCCGCGCTCCAGGTCACCGCCTGGCGGCGCAACCAGGCGGTCGAGGCGGGCGTGCAGCTCTCCGGCACGATGCGCGCGCCGATCGTGCAGATCGTGTCGCAGCCGCAGGTCTCGGAGGGCGAGCGGCTCTCGTGGCTCGTGCTCGGCCGCGCGCCCACCGATGCCAACAAGGCCGACCTTGGTCTGCTGCAGGCGGCGGCCGGGGCGCTGCTTGCGCGCGGCAACAGCATGCCGCTCGACCGGCGCATCGCGCAGAGCTTCGGCCTGGACGAAGTATCGTTCCGCGGCACGGGCGAGCTGCAGGACCGCGTGCTCGCCTTTGGCAAGCGCGTCTCCGACCGGCTCTACCTCAGCTACGAGCAGGGCCTCGGCACGGTCGCCTCGAACCTCGTCAAGATCGACTACTCGCTCTCGCGCCGCTGGTCGCTGCGCGCCGAGACCGGCACGTCGAGCGGCGGCGGGCTGTTCTACCGCTTCTCCTGGGATTGAAGCTGGAAATCAGTGGTCGGGGCGGCGAGATTTGAACTCGCGACCACCTGCACCCCATGCAGGTACGCTACCAGGCTGCGCTACGCCCCGAAGCGGGTGATTCTACCGCTGCAACTGGTCGAGAACCGCCCGTAGCTCGCGCTTGATCGCCTGGACATCGACACCTGCCGCGGGCATGGCGCGGCCGTTGCGCGTGGGCGTCTCGGCTTTTTCGTCGCCATTGAGCGAGTGGTCGAGGCGGTTGCGGGCGCCGCTGATGGTGAAGCCCTCCTCGTAGAGGAGCTCGCGGATGCGCCGGATGAGCAACACCTCGTGGTGCTGGTAGTAGCGACGGTTGCCCCGCCGCTTCACGGGCTTGAGCTGCGTGAACTCCTGCTCCCAATAACGCAGGACGTGCGGCTTCACCCCGCAGAGGTCGCTTACCTCACCGATGGTGAAGTAGCGCTTGGCGGGGATCGGCGGGAGTTCAGCTTTCCTGCGGCTTTGCTCCATGGCGGGCTTTCTCGACCATGGCCTTCAGCTTCTGGCTGGCGTGGAATGTGACGACGCGGCGGGCGCTGATCGGGATCTCCTCGCCGGTCTTGGGGTTGCGGCCGGGGCGCTGGGGCTTGTCGCGCAGCTGGAAGTTGCCAAAGCCCGAGAGCTTCACGCTTTCGCCGCGCTCCAGCGCGCCGCGTATCTCCTCGAAGAACGCTTCCACCATGTCCTTCGCTTCGCGCTTGTTGAGGCCGACCTTCTCAAATAGCAGGTCCGCCAGCTCGGCCTTCGTCAACGTCATCCTGAGCTCCCCTAAACCCTTTACTTGCGCAGGCTTGCAGCGAATTCACTGGCCAAGAGGCCTGCCAGCGCGTCCCGGGCGGCGTCCGCCTCCGCATCCGTGAGTGTGCGTTCAGTATGTTGCATAACTACCCGGAAAGCAAGGCTTTTTTTCCCCGCGGGGATGCCCGTTCCATGGTAGAGATCGAAGAGCCGCACAGAGGCCACGAGCGGCGGCTTTTTGGCCTGCATGGCGTCCAAAAGCGCCTGCACGGGCACCCCCGCGTCCACCACGACGGCCATGTCGCGGACCACCGGCGGATACTTCGATGGCGGAGTAAA
>Ga0209577_10004045_pt1 | contig 13822 bp, 13 predicted proteins | sample GraSoiAngelo_109_FD_185874 | JGI IMG/M metagenome (GOLD analysis project Ga0209577, IMG submission 185874) | Grasslands soil microbial communities from the Angelo Coastal Reserve, California, USA - 14_0903_12_20cm (SPAdes) (version 2) | ecosystem: Environmental > Terrestrial > Soil > Grasslands...
GCCGGCTCCACGAAACTCGAGCAGAGTCGCCTCGGCGTCCGTGCGCGACACGCCTGCGAGCTCGAGCACCGCGAGTGCGGCCGCAGCGTTACGCCGGTTGTGGTCTCCCGGCACCGCGAGGGCGAGATCCACCGGCTCGAGCTCCTCGGCACGCACGACGTGCGGCACGTCGCGCAGCCAGTCCTCGAAGAATGCCGCGACCTCGGCCCGCGAGGCGAACGTCGTGTGATGGTCGAGGTCGACGTTGAGGAGAACGGCGATCTCCGGACGCAGCGCGGCGATCGAGCGATCCGACTCGTCACCCTCGACCACGAGCCAGCCGGAACCGGCTCGCGCGTTGCCGCCGAGCTGCGGCACGTCGGCTCCGATGAGGAACGCCGGGTCGAGACCCAGTCGGTCGAGGCAGAACGCGATCATCGCGGTTGTCGTCGTCTTGCCGTGAGCGCCGGCGACGACGATGGCGCGCCGCTCGTCGACGAGGTCGGCGAGCAGGTCTGCACGCGGTCGCCCGTCGACGCGGCCGGCGAATGCCGTCGAGACGTACGCCTCCCATCCGGGCGGCGGCGACGGCGGATCCGGTGAGATCTCCACGGCGACGTCGTCGAGATGCCGCAGGTACGGCGTCTCGACTCGGTCCCAGCCGGCGACCTCCGCTCCCCAAGCCCGCGCGAGCAGCGCGTAGCCGCTCATGCCGGCGCCGCCGATTCCGGCGATCCAGATTCGCCTACCGGCGAGCGGCTGCGAGGGAGACGAGCTCATCCGCGATCTCTTCCGCTGCGTCGGGTTTCGCGACCGCACGCATCGCCACGGCCATGGCGGCGAGGCGGTCTGTGTCGCCGAGTAGCTCCTCGACCACTTGCGGCGCGCTCGCCGCCTCGGACTCGGGCACGACGACAGCGCCCCCGGCGTCCACGAACCACCGCGCGTTCTTCTCCTGGTGGTTTCCCGTCGCGAAAGCGCCGGGCACGAGCACCGCCGGAAGACCTGCAGCGGCAAGCTCCCAGACCGAGCCGCCCGCCCGGGCGAGGGCGATGTCCGCAGCGCCGTAGGCCACGCCGATCTCGTCGATGAAGGGCCGGAGGATGTAGTCCGGGCGCGTGACGCGCCCGCTCAGCTCAGGATAGTCCCGTTCGCCGCAGAGGTGGACGACGGCCGGCCCTGTCTCGGCCCAGGCGTCGAGCGCGAGCTCGTTGAGGAGACGCGCGCCGAGGGATCCTCCGAAGACGAGGACGACGCGCGCGTCCTGTGCCAGCCCGAGCCGGCTGCGGGCGTCGCTCCGCTCGACCGCCTGCGAGGCCGCCGGGATCGGCCGGCCGACGGCGCGGTACTTCTCTCCGCGCAGGCCGAGCGGTAGAGCGAGGAAGACGCGCCCCGCGAGCGGCGCAGCCAGCCGGTTCGCGAGCCCGAGGTGGGCGTCTGCCTCGGTGAGCGCGCACGGGATCCGGCTCAGCCGGGCAGCCAGCACCATCGGCCCCGCGACGTAGCCACCCGCACCGAGGACGGCGTCGGGCTTGCGGCGGCGGAGGATGTGGAGGCAGGCGAGTGGCGCGGCGAGCGCCCGGCCCGTCGCGCGCACCAGCTGAGGCCCCGGCCGTCGCGGCAGCCCGGAGACGGCGAACGCGTCGAACTCGTAGCCGAGCTCAGGAACGAGCCGCGCCTCGACGCGATCTGGCGACCCGGCGAACGTCACGAGCCCTCCGCGGCGCCGAAGCGCTTCGGCGACCGCCAGCGCCGGCGCGACGTGTCCGACCGTCCCGCCCGCCGCGATCAGGAACCGCAACTGCCGCTCGTCCGCCATTACGTGCGATGTTAAGGAGGACGCCGACCGCAGCGAGCATCACGACGAGGCTCGACCCTCCATACGAGACGAATGGAAGCGGGATTCCGGTCAACGGCGCGACGCCGATCGCGGCAGCCATGTTGATCGCGGCCTGTCCGCAGACGAGCGCCGTGATCCCCGCGGCGAGCCGCTTTGCGAACGCGTCGCGGGACGCGATGGCAAGCCGCACGCCCGCGTAGGCGAAGGCGCAGAAGGCCATGAGCACGAGCGTCACTCCGACGAGCCCGAGCTCCTCGCCGACCACCGCGAAGATCATGTCGGTGTGCGCTTCGGGCAGGTAGTAGAGCGGCTCGATCCCCTGTCCCAACCCGCGCCCGAAGACCCCGCCGGAGCCGAGGCTGATCAGCGCCTGCACGTTCTGGAGACCGGCGCCGGTCGGGTCCTTCCACGGGTCGAGGAACGTGAGCAGGCGGTCTCGCCTGTAGGGCGACGTCCAGGCCGCGACAGCGGCCAACCCGAAGACGAGCGCGTACGCGGATCCGAGCAGAGGCAGCCGCGTCCCCGACACGAGCAGGATTGCACCGACGACGAGCAGGATGGTCAGCGCGGTGCCGAGATCCGGTTCGACGAGCACGAGCGCCGCGAAGAAGAGGACGAGGAGCCCGACCGGACGGCCGAGCTCCTTCAGGTTTCGGGGCGGCCGGTGGCGCGAGAGGTAGGCGGCGGTCCAGACGACGAGCGCGAGCTTCGCGAGCTCCGACGGCTGAAAGGCAAGCGGCCCGAAGCTGATCCAACGGCGTGCCCCATTGATGCGCGCGCCGACAGCGAGCACTGCAAGGCAGAGGAAGAGCGCGGCCACCACGAGCGTGGGCGCGGCCATGCGGATCCGCTCCAGGTCGACGCGCGAGATGACGACGAGCAGGGCGACGCCGATGATCGCGTACGCGACCTGCCGCTCGACATATCCGAGCGGGTTGGCGTTGCCGAGCGCGGCGGAACCCGAGGTGGCGCTGTACACCATCACGAGGCCGAAGAGGACGAGTGCCGCCGTGACGAGCACGAGCAGGTTCCACTCGAACTGGAGCCGCTTCGGGCGACCGGTCATTTCCCGCTCCGGGGCCGGCCGAGCCGGCACCTCCGCTCTCTGGTGAGCTCCGTCGAGCCTACTCTCACACGAGCTCCTCCACCAAGCGGCGGAACGTGTCGCCCCGCTCCTCGAAGTTCGCGAACTGGTCGAAGCTCGCGCAGGCTGGCGAGAGCAAGACGATGTCTCCCGGCTGGGCGTCGGTCTCGGCGTGAGTGACGGCTGCCGGGAGATCACCGGCTCGGACGTAGGCGCGCCCTGCTCCTTCGAGCGCTGCCGCGAGCTCGTCGGTGGCAGCGCCGATGAGGTAGATCGAGCTGACATTCGGGGGGAGGTCGCGGGCGAAGGGTCCGAAGTCCTCGCCTTTGAGCGAGCCGCCGAGGATCAGGCGGAGCGGGGCTTGGTAGGCGGCGATGCCGCGCCGTGCAGCGGCCGTGTTCGTCGCCTTCGAGTCGTTGATCCAGCGCACGCCGCGCAGCTCCCGAACGAGCTCGAGGCGGTGGGGCACGCCGGGGAAGCTGCGGAGCGCGTGCGCGATCGCGTCGTCCGGGACGGCCGCGGCGCGCGCGGCCGCCGTCGCGGCAGCTGCGTTCTCACGGTTGTGCCGGCCGGGGATCTGCGGCTCGGCGGGCAAGGGATCGTCGGCGGAGAACCCGATGCCGTCCATGCCCAGGTCTCGCGGGACGACCTTTGCGCGCGCCCGCTCGAAGATGCGGAGCTTCGCGGCCCGGTATGCGTCGAAGGTGCCGTGCCGGTCGAGGTGGTCAGGCTCGAGGTTGAGGAGGACCGCAACGTCGCAGGCGAGCGTGTGGACATCCTCGAGCTGGAAGCTCGAGAGCTCGCAGACGACCGATGAGCCCTTCGCGGCGGTCTCGGCTGCGTCGGTGAGCGCGCGGCCGACATTCCCCGCGACCTCGACCGGCCGGTTGGCCGCGCGGAAAATCGCGCCGAGGAGCTCGGTCGTGGTTGTCTTGCCGTTCGTGCCGGTGACGCCGATGAGCCGCGCGCCCTCTGGGAGAAGGCGGTAGCCGAGCTCGACCTCGCTCCAGAGCGGGATGGCGGCGGCGCGCGCCGCCACGACGAGCGGTGACTCCTCGGGTACCCCCGGACTCTTGACGACGAGATCCACCCCTGCCAGCAACGCCTCCTCCTCCGTTCCGAGTCGGAGTTCGACGCCGAGGTCGCCGAGCCTGCCGGCGTCGATGTCCGGAGAGCGGTCGGCCCCGACGACGTGCACGCCGCGGCGCGCGAGCGCCGCCGCCGCCGCGCGGCCCGAGCGGGCGAGCCCGAGGACGAGCGCCCGCCGCGGCAGCCACGCCTCGTCCGGAGACGGCTCTTCTGGACGTGGCCCGCTCACGACGCACGCTCCCCCCCGATGGGGGGCGCGTGTCCCCTGAGGTCAGCGTAGGCGCTGAAAGGTGAAGTCACTGTGCAGGCTTGATCGAGGATGCGATACGGATTCGGCGTCCCGTCCCCGCCTCCTCAGCCGAGCCGGCCGCTCACCACGGCCTCTTCGCCCGCCTCCGCAATCTCGAGATCCTCGAAGCCCGCCTCGGCGAGCGAGCGTGCCAGCTCACCTCCCGCCGCCGCATCCGGCTCCGCAAACGCGATCCGCCCGCCGCCCGCGAGGACCCGCGCGAGCTCCTCGGCTGCGGCCACGAGCGCGACGCCGTCCTCGGTCGCGACCCGCCCGACCGCCGCCGCCACGGCGCCGTCCGGGAGCGGCAGCACAGGCGCCTCGCCGACCAAGTAGGCCACGCCGCTCGCCCCAACCGCGTGCGCCTCTCCCAAGAGCTCTTCGAGCTCGTCCACCTGCGACCTCACGACATACACCCAGCCGTCACCGACCCGGTCGTGCGCGCCGAGGGCGAGCGCACCGCCGCCGAGCACAAGCACGTTTTCCTCCGGCTCGAGCCGTGCCCCATCGAGCAGCGCCCTGTCGACCTCGGCACCGCTCACTTTCCGACGAGCTCCGTCGAGCCTACGCTCATCGCTGGCCGAAGTAGTAGCGGTAGTAGAAGGCGAAGCCCAGCGCGCACAGCAGTCCGGCGATGATCCAGAAGCGCACGGTGATCTTCGTCTCGGACCACGCCTTCATCTCGAAGTGGTGGTGGATCGGCGCCATGAGGAAGACACGTCGCCCGAAGCGTTTGAACGAGAACACCTGGATCATCACCGAGAGCGCCTCGATCACGAAGATGCCGCCGAGCAGGAGCAGCAGCACTTCCGTCTTCGTCATGATCGCGAACGTCGCGATCGCGCCGCCGAACGCCATCGAGCCGGTGTCCCCCATCTGCAGCTCGGCGGGGAACGCGTTGAACCAGAGGAAGCCGACCGCGGCTCCGATCAACGCCGCGCCGACGATCGCGAGGTCAAGCTTCGTCAGGTTGCGGTGCGACGGGATGTGGCTCGAACGGACGTAGGAGACGACATTCATCGCCATGAAGGTGAAGAGCGCGATGATCCCCGTCCCTGCGAGGAGCCCGTCGACCCCGTCGGCGAGGTTCGTCCCGTTCGCGGCGCCGGCGATCACGAAGAAGAGGAAGCCGTACCAGGCGTACGACAGCGGCACCGTGACGTCGATCACCGGGAGGTAGACGTCCGTGCTCAGGTGCAGATGCCGGGCGACGATCGCGACGACGACCGTGACCAGCCCCAGGAACAGGAGTTTCCAGCGTCCCGGCAGACCGAGCGACCGCTTGTGCGTGAGCTTGATGAAGTCGTCGAGGAAACCGATTGCTCCGCAGGCGAGCGCCGTGAAGAGCACCGTCAGGGACTGAAGCCGGAAGTGGCTGACGGGCAGGAATGCAATGGTCGCCGCGAAGAGGATCAGGAGACCGCCCATGGTCGGCGTCCCCTGCTTGGCAATGTGGTGACGCGGCCCCTCCTCGCGGATGTGCTGGCCGAACTCGTGGCGGCGGAGGAACTCGATGAACCTCGGCCCGGTGCTGATCGAGATGGCGAGCGCGACGGCGGCCGCGATGACGACGCGGATCACGCGCGAGGCTCCGTGAGCGCCTCGGCCACGACCTCGAGCCCAACCGAGCGCGAGCCCTTGACGAGGATTGCGTCTCCGGGCCGCACGACGCCGAGCGCGACGTCCACCGCCTCGGCTGCGGTGGCAGCCCACTCGTCCGGCTCGTAGCCGCGCGCGAGCTCCCCGACGCCGAGGACGACGTCGATCCCGGCCGCGTCCTTCCCGATCTCGCGGTGGTAGCGCGGAGCATCCGATCCGAGCTCCGCCATGTCACCGAGGATCGCGACTGTGCGACGTCCGTCCGCGCGCTCGACGAGATGACTGAGCGCGGCGCGCATTGCCACCGGATTCGCGTTCCAGGCGTCGTTGAGGAGGAGGCCGCCGCCCGGCAGCTCCGTCTCCTGCGAGCGCCAGCGGGAGAACACGACCTCCACCGGCTCCTGCGGCGACTCGATGCCGAGCGCCTCGGCCGTGGTCAACGCCGCCGCGGCGTTCGCAGCCTGGTGACGCGCCGCGAAATCGAAGACGACGTCGCGGCCGTGCCACCGCACGCGCGTCTGGCCGTCGCGGATTTCTGCGTCCGGCTGCGCGAAGCGGCGCACGTCGAGGCCCTCCGGCACGAACGGCTCCAGTTCCGGCACACCATCGGGGAGGATCGCAACCGCACCGGTCGGCAGCTCCTCGAGGAGCTCGGCCTTGGCCCGGGCGATGTTCTCGAGGCTCCCCAGCCGCTCGAGGTGGACGGGCGCGATCGACGTGATCACGCCGATGTGCGGCCGCGCGATCCGGGCGAGGTCGCGGATCTGGCCGGGAGCGCGCATGGCCATCTCCGTCACGACGACCTCCGTCTCCGGCTCGATCCGGCAAATCGTGAGCGGCAGGCCGATCTCGTTGTTGAAGCCGTCCTCCGCCGCAACCGTGCGCAGGTGCGGGCGCAGGAGCGCCGCGAGAATGTCCTTCGTCGACGTCTTCCCGACCGAGCCGGTGATCGCCACGACTCGCGCATCGCTCCGGTCACGGACGGCGCTGCCCAGCGCCGCGAGCGCCGCATGCGCGTCCTCCGGCACGAGTGTCACCGCAGCCCCGTGGGCGCGAGCATCGCCGAGGAACGCCTCGCCGCCGGAGACCGCCACGAAGAGGTCTCCCGGCCGGACGCGGCGCGAGTCGACCTGGACACCGGTGACCGCGTCTGCGTCGCCCTCCAGCTGACCCAGCGAGAGCGCCCGCACCTCGGCGAGCGGCAGCGGAATCAGGTGCTCGTCTCCACAATCGCCTTCAGGGCCTCCTTCGCCGCCTCGCGGTCGTCGAACGGGACCGTTCGATCCGCGAACTCCTGGCCCTGCTCGGCCCCCTTGCCGGCGATGACGACGACGTCGCCCGGCCGCGCCAGCCCGATCGCGCGCGCAATCGCGGCGGCGCGGTCGAGCTCGACCCGGGCCGCCCCGTTCGCACCGGACAGAATCTCGGCCGCGATCGCCGCCGGATCTTCGCTGCGAGGGTTGTCAGTGGTGACGATGGCCACGTCGGCAAGCTCGGACGCCAGGCGCCCCATGGGCGCCCGCTTCGCCCGGTCGCGGTCGCCACCGGCGCCGAGAACGCAGATCACGCGCTTCCCGTCCGCAAGCTCGCGCGCAGCGCGCAGGACATTCGCGAGCGCGTCCGGCTTGTGCGCGTAGTCGACGATCACGTGGAACGGCTGGCCGACGTCGACCGACTCGAAGCGACCGGGGACGCTTCGAACCGACTCGAGCCCACGCCGGATCGCTGCGTCGCCGATGCCGAGAGCCCGTGCCGCGCACAGGGCTCCGACCGCGTTCTCGACGTTGAAGCGCCCGCGGAGCCTCAGGTCGATCCCTCCGAGCGCTCTCGCGTCGTCCGCGCTGAACGTGATCGCATCCGGGAGCTCCTGCGCGAGCCGTCTGCCGTGCTCGTCGCCGACGTTGACGACCGCGATCGGCCGCGGCTCGGCGAAGAACAGGCGCCTCTTCGCCTCGAAGTACGACTCGAGGTCGCCGTGGAAGTCCAGGTGGTCGTGGCTGAGGTTCGTGAAGACGAGCACCGAGAATCGGACGCGGTCGAGGCGGTGGAGGACGGACGCGTGCGACGAGGCTTCCATCGCGCACGACCGGTCGCCCGCGTCGAGCATCTCGCGGAACAGCCGCTGCAGGTCGATCGCCTCCGGCGTCGTCCGCACGACGCCCCGCCGCTCGCCGCCGACGCGCGCCTCGACCGTCCCGAGCAGCCCAGGGCGCCTGCCGGCAGCGGCGAGAATCGCGAAGAGGAGGAAGCTCGTCGTCGTCTTGCCGCTCGTGCCGGTGACGCCAACGACCTCGAGCTCGCGGGTCGGCTCGCCGAAGAACACGTCCGCTGCGGGCGCCATCGCAGCGCGGGAGTCCGCAACCACGACCTGCGGCACCTGCAGCGCGAGCTCACGCTGTACGACGACCGCCACCGCGCCCGCCTCGACCGCAGCGCCGGCGAAGTCGTGCCCGTCGGCGTGCTCGCCCGGAACGGCGAAGAAGAGGGCTCCGGGCGTGACAGCGCGAGCGTCGTACGCGAGATCCCGTACCTCGACCGCAGGGCCTCCGAGCACCTGCGACGGCTCGAGCGCAGTGACGAGGCGCTCCAGGTCCATCCGGCAGAATCTACTCGTGCGCGGTGACGGGCATGCCGACTCGGTCACCGGCTTCCTCCTGGCGGTGTCCGCGTTCTTCGTCGCGATGGTCGGAACGACGCTGCCGACGCCGCTGTACCCGCTGTTCGAGCAGCGCTACTCGTTCGGGTCGCTGCTCGTCACCGTGATCTTTGCGATCTATGCCTTCGGCGTCATCGGCGGGCTCATCCTCTTCGGGAATCTCTCCGACCGCATCGGCCGGAAGCCTGTCCTGTTGCTCGGGCTGGTGCTGTCCGCGGCGAGCGCCCTTCTCTTCCTGTTCGCCGACTCGCTGGCGCCGATCTACGTTGGGCGCGTGGTCTCGGGCCTGTCGGCCGGGATCTTCACCGGGACTGCCACCGCGTACGTGATCGACCTCGCGCCTGCCGGGCGCCGGCGCCTGGCGAGCTTCGTCGCGGTCTTTGCGAACCTCGGAGGGCTCGGCGCCGGGACGCTCCTGTCCGGACTGCTCGGCCAGTGGGCGCCGCACGCACTGCGGACGCCGTTCGCGGTCGACCTCGGCCTCGTCGTCGTCGCGATCGCGGGCCTGCTGCTCGTGCCGGAGACGGTACCTCGCCAGGCGTTCAGCTTCCGGCTGCAGCGGTTGGGCGTGCCCGCGGAGGTGGTGCCCGTCTTCGTCCGCGCCGCGCTTGCGGGCGTTGCCGCATTCGCGGTGTCCGGCGTCTTCAGCTCGGTCGCGCCGGAATTCCTCGCAGTCGGGCTGCACCACCACAGCCCTGCGCTCGCCGGCCTGCTCGTCTTTTTCCTCTTCGTCATGTCGGTTGTCGGTCAGACGCTCGTCCTCCGCCTCTCGAACGCGCTCGCAGCGGGCTGCGGCCTGCTCGTCGCCGGGGTCGCGCTGCTGGCCGTCTCCCTGGCGGCTGACTCGCTGACCGCGCTGTTCGCGAGTGCTGCCGTCGGCGGCCTCGGCCAGGGCGTGGTCGTCAGCGCCGGCCTCGCAGCCATCGCCGAGCGCGCGCCCGCCGAGCGCCGCGGCGAGACGGCCTCCAGCTTTTTCGTCGTCCTCTACTTCGGTCTCTCGATCCCCGTGATCGCCGCGGGTGTCGCGATCCACTTCACGTCGCTTCGCGCGGCCGGGATCGGGTTCTGCGCCGGCGCCGGAATGCTCGCTCTCGCCGTGCTCGTAAGCCTGCTCGGCTCGCGCGCGCCTACCTGATCTTCAGATCCGGCGGGACCTCGAGGTACTGGAGGTCGAAGGACGCGATCTGCTCGAAGGCGGGCGCAGCCACAATGCCGCCGTAGATCCCTCCGCTCGGCTGATCGACGCTCACGAGCACGACGAGGCGCGGATGCAGCGCGGGCACCATCCCAACGAAGGTCGCGACGTACGCGCCGGGGATGTAGCCGTACCGGCCAGGCTTCTGCGCCGTCCCGGTCTTGCCGGCGACGGTGTAGCCGGGGATGGCCGCGAGCTGCGCAGTCCCCTGGTCGGAGACGACACCCTGCAGCATCCTCCGCAACTCGTAGTCGACGTCCGGCGTGAGGACTCTGTGCCGGTGCAGGCCGGACGGCCGGCCCCCGAGCACGTGGTCGACGAGGTGCGGCTCGATCCATACGCCGCCGTTCGCGATCGCCGCATAGGCGGAGGCGAGCTGGATCGACGTGACGGAGACCCCCTGTCCGATGGGGACGTTGCCGATCGTCGAGCCCGACCAGTAGGACGGCAGCAGGCCCTGGCTTTCGCGCGGGAAATCGACGCCCGTGCGCCGGCCGAACCCGAAGCGCGTCATCCACTTCTTCAGGCCCGTCTCACCGAGATACCGCTCGGCGATCGTGATCGCGCCGACATTCGAGGAGCGCTGGAGGATCTGCGCCACCGTCAGCCGCTCGGTCGGCCGGGTCTCGGCGTCGTGGATCACGCGGTCGGCGACGTGAATCGAGTACGGAAGCGTGAACGCAGTCTGCGGGGTCACTTTGTGCTCCGACAGGGCGCCACCGATGGTCACGACTTTGAACACCGAGCCGGGCTCGAAGACGTCGTTCACCGCGTGGTCGACCGTCAAGCCGTGCTGAGTGGCCTGCGGGAAGCCGTTCGCGTTGTAGCCCGGCTCCTGAGCCATGGCGAGAATCGCGCCGGTGTGCGGATCGAGGACGATCGCGGTCGCGCTCTTCGCATGCCACTGGCCCACCGTCTGCGCGAGCACCTGCTCGGCGTTTGCCTGCATGTGACTGTCGAGCGTGAGGAAGACGTCGCGCCCGGCGTGGGCCGGGCGGTTCTGGATCGTGTTCACGGCCTGGCCGAGCGCGTCCCGCACGACCGTCGCGCTCCCGGGCGTCCCTGACAGCTCCTTGTTCAACTCGAGCTCGAGCCCTGCGAGGCCGGTGTTGTCGATGCCCGCGTAGCCGAGCACCGGCGCCGCGACGGTGTCCTGCGGATAGACCCGACGCTCGTCGGCTTCGAACGTGAAGCCGGGCAGCTTCCGCTTGACAAGCGCCGCCGCACGCTCCGTCGGCGCCTTCCGCTGGACGTAGACGAACCCGCGGCTGCGGTCGGAGAGCTTCCGGTAGACGGGTTTCACGGGGAGATCGAGCACCTTCGCGGCGATCCGCGCCTCGTGTAACGGATCCGAGATCTGAAGCGGGTCGGCGACGACGTCGGTCGCCTGCTCACCGATCGCGAGCGGCGTGCCAAGCCTGTCGTAGATCGTTCCCCGTCCGGCGGGAAGCACGAGAGCCGCCTTCGCCTGCCGCTGCGCGAGCGAGGTCAGCGACGAGGCGCGGACGGTCTGGATCCACGCCGCCCGCGCCCCGAGGGCCGCGAACGTGAGGAGGATGATGAGAAGGAGGAGACGGAGCCGCGAGTTGACGACGCGCGGCTTCAACGGCGTCCGGAAGGAAGGACGAAGTAGGACGTGTTTGCCGCGGGAGCCGGCACCATGCCGAGCCGCCTCGCCGCCGCCTCGATCCGCGGCGCCGAGTTGACCGCCGAGAGGTGAGAAGCGAGCGCCTGGTTCTGCGCCTGCAGCTGTGCACGTTGCTCGTCGAGATGCGTGACCGCGACGTGCGCCCGCAGCACGGCGACGTTGACGGCAACGACTCCGGCGAGGAGGAGCGCGAAGAGGATCATCCAGACGATGTGAGCACGAACACGGCGTTGAACCGGCTTGCGCCGCGAGCGTACGGGCGCCGCCGGACGCTGGGCGGCCGCCCGGCGCCGGCGCGGAGCCGGAACCGGCTCTGCGACTTCGGCCTGCGCGAACCAGTCCACCGCCGCCATCTAGTCCTCCTCCGCCCCGGTCTTCACCGCAGCGCGCAGCCGCGCCGACGTGGAGCGCGGATTCGCCGCGACCTCCGTCTGGCTCGGCCGAATCGGCCGCCGTTGCAGGGCGCGAAGCTCGGGCTCGTGGCCGCAGACGCAGACGGGGAAGTCGGGCGGGCAGGTGCAGCCGCGCTCCCGCTCGCGCAGGAAGCGCTTCACGATCCGGTCCTCGAGCGAGTGGAAGGAGATCACGGCGAGCCGGCCACCCGGACGCAACATCCCGAGCGCGGCGGGGAGTGCGCTCGCGAGCGAGTCGAGCTCCGCGTTTACCTCGATTCGCAGTGCCTGGAAAACGCGCCTCGCCGGATGGCCGTCGCCGAAGCGCGCCGGCGCGGGGATCGCGGCCCTGATCACATCGACGAGCTCGCCGGTGCGCTCGAACGGCTGCTCGCGCCGGCGGCGCGCGATCGCCCGCGCGATCTGCTTCGCGTACCGCTCCTCGCCATAGCGCCGGAAGATCGTGACGAGGTCGCGTTCGCTCCACGCGTTGACGACCTCGCGCGCGCTCACGTCTTGCGTGGGATCCATACGCATGTCCAGCGGTGCGTCGGCGGCATAGGAGAAGCCGCGCTCGGGCCGGTCGAGCTGCATCGAGGACACCCCGAGATCGAGGAGGATCGCGTCGGCCTGAACCTCGTTCTCTGCGAGCTGCGGAAGGACGACGCCGAAGTCGCCCCGCAGGAGCCGCGCGTTCGCCGTCGTGCGCTTCGCGAGCTGCTCGAAGTATGTGCGAGTCGTCGGGTCGCGGTCGATCGCGATCAGCTTCCCCTTGCCGCGCAGGTCGGCCGCGAGGATCGCGGCGTGCCCGCCGGCGCCGAAGGTCGCGTCGATGACCGTCTCGCCGGGCTGCACGGCGAGGCACGCCCGCACCTCCTCGGCGAGGACGGGGACATGGTCAGCTTCTCTGGGCTGCAAGACGTTCGGCAACATCCTCAGCACTCCCTTCGACCTCGGCGAGCTCGCGCTGCCAGGCGGCGCGGTCCCAGATCTCGAGGCGGTCGTTGACGCCTGCGACGACGACGTCGCGGCCGAGCTTCGCGTGCGCGAGCAGTGCGGGCGGAATGCTCACGCGCCCCTGTTTGTCCGGCGTCGTCTCGCTGGCGCCGGAGAAGAAGTGGCGGTGCATCCGCCGGCCCTGCTGGCTCAGGGGATGCAGGGTGGAGAGCGTCGAGTCGCGGTAGTTCTCCCAGCCGTCCGGCGTCCACGCCCAGAGACAGCCGTCGAGGCCGCGGGTGACGACGATGCCGCCCTCGAACGCCCGCCGGAACTTCGCCGGAAGCGTGAGACGGTTCTTGTCGTCGATCGTGTGCTCGTACTCGCCAAGGAGCATGGGGCCTCTTCCCTATCCCACCACTGCGCCCCACTATAAACCACAATTCTCCACAAGTCCACCCTTTTCGGACCATAGCGAAGCCGACTACGGCCGAGATCGAGGGATCAGACGGTCTTCTCGGCCGAGCGAAGGCGCGCTGCCAGCGTCCGCAAGAGCTCCTGCGAGAGCGCCGGCTCGCTCCGGAGGAGCTTGCCGAACGCACTGCGGCTGATCGTCATCGTCAGCACGTCGCCCTCGGCGACGACGCTGGCCGAGCGAGGCGAATCGTCGAGCAGCGCCATCTCGCCGAAGAAGTCGCCGGAGCCAAGCTTTCGCGCGCGTCCCTTCGGCGTGACGACCCGGGCGCCGCCGTCGATGAGCACGTAGAAGGCCGAGCCGGCGTCTCCGGCTCGCACGATCGGCGTCTCGGCGGCGAAGCGGCGCATGCGGGCGAGGGAGGCGACCCGCTTGAGATGGCGTCGCGACAGGTTCCGGAAGAGCGGCACCCCGGCCAGCATCGGAACCAACTCCGCCCCACCCCGTCCCATCTCACGCGGGAGGGCGATTGCCGCACGGGCGGCGGGGCCGGCACCGACCTGGCTCATTGGCGGACCCTACCGCTCAGAACTCGGCCTGTACATCCTCAGCCGTCAGCTGATGTCCATATGCGCCGCGTCCCGTGAGGACGGCTGCGCCGCACTGCGCGCCCAGCGCCACCGCCTCGTCGACGGGCTTG
>Ga0209577_10004046_pt1 | contig 13822 bp, 7 predicted proteins | sample GraSoiAngelo_109_FD_185874 | JGI IMG/M metagenome (GOLD analysis project Ga0209577, IMG submission 185874) | Grasslands soil microbial communities from the Angelo Coastal Reserve, California, USA - 14_0903_12_20cm (SPAdes) (version 2) | ecosystem: Environmental > Terrestrial > Soil > Grasslands ...
CGGCGGCTTCGCGCGCGGCGCAGGCGGCGGGGGGCCGGTGCCCGTGCGTGCCGTCGCCGCGACCACCGGCACGGTGGACGTCACGGTCGATGCGCTCGGCACCGTGGCCGCGCTCAACACCGCGACCATCCACAGCCGGGTCGACGGACCGCTCCTCAAAGTGCCCTTCCGCGAGGGGCAGCTGGTGAAGGGCGGCGATCTGCTCGCGCAGATCGACCCCAGCACGTTCCAGGCGGCGCTCGCCCAGGCCGCGGGACAGCTCGCGAAGGATGAGGCGCAGCTCGCGGGCGCGCGCGTCGACCTCGAGCGCTACAGGGGGCTCCTCGCGAAGGATTCCATCGCGAGCCAGACGGTCGATGCGCAGCGCTTCACCGTGCAGCAGCTCGAGGGCGCGGTGCGCGCCGACAAGGCCGCGGTCGAGAATGTGCGGCTGCAGCTGACCTTCACGAGTATCACCGCGCCCTTCGCCGGGCGCGTTGGGCTGCGCCAGGTCGATCCGGGCAACATGGTTCATGCCTCGGACGCCAACGGCATCGTGGTGCTCACCCAGACTCATCCCATCTACGTGGTCTTCGCCGTGCCCTCGGAGTATGTGCCGCAGATCAACCGCCGCTTCAGCCGCGGCGATGCGCAGCCGGTCGAGGCGCTCGACCGCGACGGCAAGGTCGTCGCCTCCGGCAAGCTCGCCGCCGTCGACAACCAGATCGACACCACCACCGGGACCATCAAGCTGAAGGCACTGTTCGACAACTCGGATGATTCGCTGTTTCCGGATCAGTTCGTGACCGCGAGGCTGCGCCTCGACACCCTCTCGGGCGCCACACTCGTGCCGAGCGCCGCGGTGCAACGGGGGGCGCCGGGCACCTTTGTCTACGTGGTGAATGCCGATAACACGGTGAGCCTGCGCAAGATGAGCCCGGGACCCTCGAGCGGGGACCTCGTCTCCGTGAAGGACGGCGTCCGACCCGGGGAAAAGGTCGTGATCGACGGACTCGACAAGCTGCGCGACGGGGCGCAGGTCGCGCTGATCGCCGACAGCGCGCGGGGTGCGGCCTCCCCGGCCACCCCGGCGCCGCCTCCCGGGCAGCGCCCGCACCGGCACCATACCGCATCGAGCGCCGCGCCGTCGGCGCAGCCGCCTGCTGCGCCGGTGCGGATGACCTCGTGAACCCGTCCGCGATCTTCATCGAGCGCCCCGTCGCAACGTGGCTGCTCATGCTCTCGATTCTGCTCGCGGGCATGGTCGGCTACCGGGCGCTCTCGGTCTCAGCGCTCCCCCAGGTCGACTACCCAACCATCCAGGTGACGACGCTCTATCCCGGCGCGAGCCCCGACGTGACGACTTCATCGATCACCGCGCCGCTCGAGCGGCAGTTCGGTCAGATGCCGGGACTCGCTCAGATGACCTCCTCGAGCTCCGGCGGCGCCTCGGTCATCACGCTCCAGTTCTCGCTTGCCCTCTCGCTCGACACCGCCGAGCAGGAAGTGCAGGCCGCGATCAACGCCGCGAGCTCCTTCCTCCCGACCGATCTGCCGATGCCGCCGGTCTACAGCAAGGTCAACCCCGCGGATGCGCCCATCCTCACCTTCGCGGTCAGCTCCCCGACCGTGCCGCTGCCGAAGATCGAGGACCTGGTCGACACGCGCCTCGCCGCCAAGCTCTCCGAGGTCCCGGGCGTCGGCCTGGTGAGCCTCGGCGGCGGCCAGCGCCCGGCGATCCGCATCCAGGTGGACCCGGTGGCGCTCGCAGCGCACGGCCTCGCGCTCGAGGATGTGCGCACGGCGATCGCCAACGCCAACGTGAATCAGGCCAAGGGAAGCTTCGACGGGCCGCTGCGCGCCTCGACCATCGACGCCAACGACCAGCTCCGCTCGCCGGACGACTACCGCAACATCGTGCTCATGTACAAGAACGGGGCGCCGCTGCGCGTCTCGGACATCGCCGCGGTGGTCGACGGCGCCGAGAACGTGAAGCTCGCGGCCTGGGCGGCCGACCGCCGCCAGAGGCAGCCGGTCCCCGCGATCATCGTCAACATCCAGCGCCAGCCGGGCGCGAACGTCATCCAGACGGTGGACCGCATCGCCGCGCTGCTGCCGCGGCTCGAGGCGAGCCTTCCCGCCTCGATCACGGTCACGCCGCTGACGGATCGCACCGTGAGCATTCGCGCCTCGATCGCGGACGTCGAGTTCGAGCTGCTGCTGGCGGTGGTGCTGGTGGTGCTGGTAATTTTCTTCTTCCTGCGCAGCCCCTCGGCCACGTTGATTCCGAGCGTCGCCGTGCCGCTCTCGCTCGTCGGCACCTTCGCCGTCATGTACCTGGCGGGCTTCTCGATCAACAACCTGACGCTGATGGCGCTCACCATCGCGACCGGCTTCGTGGTGGACGATGCGATCGTGATGATCGAGAACGTCTCCCGCCACGTCGAGGAAGGCACGCCACGTCTCAAGGCGGCGTTCGAGGGCTCGCGGCAGATCGGCTTCACCATCATCAGCCTCACGGTGTCGCTGATCGCCGTGCTGATCCCGCTGCTTTTCATGGGGGACGTCATCGGGCGGCTGTTCCGCGAGTTCGCCATCACGCTCGCCGTGGCGATCCTGATCTCGGCAGTCGTGTCGCTCACCTTCACGCCCATGATGTGCGCGCGGCTTCTCGAGCCGCGGGATCCGGCGAGAGAGGGCCGCGCGTTGCGGATCGCCGGCGCCTGGTTCGAGAGCCTCGCAGCCCACTACGGGCGCGCCCTCGCCTGGGTGCTCGACCGCCAGCGCATGACGCTGCTGGTGGCCATCGGCACCCTGGTCCTCACCGTGATCCTCTACGTGATCGCGCCCAAGGGCTTCTTCCCGCCCCAGGACACGGGTCTCATCCAGGGGATCACCGAGGCGCCGCAGTCGGTGTCCTTCGCCGCCATGGCCCAGAGGCAGGAGGCTCTCGCACAGGCGCTCCTCGAGGACCCGTCCGTCGAAAACGTCTCCTCGTTCATCGGCGTCGACGGCGTCAACACCACGCTCAACAGCGGCCGGCTGCTCATCAGTCTCGTGCCCAAGGGTGAGCGGAGCCTCGATGCCTCCGGCGTCATCCGCCGCCTGCAGCCCCGGCTCGCCCTGGTCCCCGGCATCACGGTGTACATGCAGCCGGTGCAGGACCTCACCATCGATGCGCGCGTCAGCCGCACGCTCTATGCCTTGTCGGCCGAGGACCCGGACATGAACGAGCTCTCGGTGTGGGTCAAGAAGCTCGTGGCGCGCATGCAGTCGCTCCCGCAGCTCGCGGACGTGGCGAGCGACCTGCAGGATCAGGGGCTCGAGACCTACGTCGAGATCGACCGCGATGCCGCCGCCCGCTTCGGCGTGACTCCGGCGGCGATCGACAACGCGCTCTACGACGCCTTCGGGCAGCGCCTGGTGTCGACGATCTTCACGCAATCCAACGTCTATCGCGTCGTGCTCGAGCTGCGGCCCAGCGCGGCGCAGGGCTCGGGGCCGCTCGCGGGCCTGTACGTCGCCGCGGTGAATGGCAACGAGATCCCGCTCACGAGTGTCGCGCGGGTGTCCCAGGGAACCTCGCCGCTCGCGATCAATCACCTCGGGCAGTTCCCCGCCGCCACCATCTCCTTCAACGTGGCTCCCGGGGCCTCGCTCGGGAGCGCCGTGAGCGCCATCAAGGCCGTGCAGGACGAGCTCGGGATCCCAGCGAGCGTGCAGCTCTCCTTCCAGGGCGCAGCGCTCGCCTTCCAGGGCACGCTCACGAGCACGCTGTGGCTGATCCTGGCGGCGATCGTCACCGTGTACATCGTGCTGGGCGTGCTCTACGAGAGCTACATCCACCCCGTGACCATCCTCTCGACGCTTCCCTCGGCCGGCGTGGGCGCGTTGCTCGCCCTGATGATCGCCGGTGAGGACCTCGGGGTGGTGGCCATCATCGGCATCATTCTCCTCATCGGCATCGTCAAGAAGAACGCGATCATGATGATCGACTTCGCGCTGCAGGCCGAGCGCGGTGAGGGCAAGCCGCCGCGCGAGGCGATCTACCAGGCGGCGCTGCTGCGGCTGCGGCCGATTCTCATGACCACGTTCGCTGCGATGCTCGGCGCGCTGCCTCTGATGCTCGCCACCGGCATGGGGGCGGAGCTGCGCCGCCCGCTGGGGCTTGCGATGGTGGGGGGCCTCGCGGTGAGCCAGGTGCTGACACTCTTCACGACGCCGGTGATCTACCTGTACTTCGATCGGCTGGCGCGGCGCCTCGAGAGCGGGCGCGCCCGGCGGCGCGGCTGGGCCGCGCCCGAGGCCGCATGAACCTCTCGCGCCCCTTCATCGAGCGCCCGGTCGCCACGACGCTCCTCACCCTCGGCGTGGTGCTCGCCGGCGTCGCGGCGTTCCTGCACCTGCCGGTGGCGCCGCTCCCGCAGGTGGACTTCCCGACCATCTCGGTGAACGCCGGGCTCCCGGGCGCGAGCCCCGAGACCATGGCCGCCACGGTGGCCGCCCCGCTCGAGCGCTCGCTCGGGCGCATCGCCGCGGTCACCGAGATGACCTCCGCGAGCGCGCTCGGCTCGACGCACATCACGCTCCAGTTCGACCTGAGCCGCGACATCGACGGCGCGGCGCGCGACGTGCAGGCGGCGATCAACGCCGCGCGCGCGCTGCTGCCGACGGCGCTCCCGAGCAATCCCAACTACCGCAAGGTGAACCCGGCGGACGCGCCCATCATGATCCTCGGGCTCACGTCCAAGGCGCTCACCCGCGGCCAGATGTACGACTGGGCGTCCACCGTGCTCGCGCAGAAGCTGCTGCAGGTGCAGGGCATCGGCGACGTCACTGTCGGCGGGAGCTCCCTCCCCGCGGTGCGCGTCGAGCTCAACCTCCCCGCGATGAACGGCTACGGGATCAACCCCGAGGCGGTGCGCACGGCGATCGCCACCACCAACGCCAACCGCCCCAAGGGCGCGCTCGAGTCGGGCGACAAGCGCTGGCAGATCCAGGACAACGACCAGGCCATGAGCGCGAGCGAATACATCCCGCTCATCGTCGGCTATCACAACGGCGCCGCGGTGCGTCTCGGCGATATCGCGCAGGTGTCGGACTCGGTGCAGGACCTGCGCAACGACGGACTCGCGAACGGCGATCCCGCCGTGATGCTGATCCTGTTCCGCCAGCCGGGCGCCAACATCATCGACACCGTCGACCGGGTGCGCTCGCTCCTGCCGCACCTGCGCGCCGCGATCCCGGCGAGCATCGCGCTCAATGTCTACATGGACCGCACCCCGACGATCCGGGCGTCGCTGCGCGACGTCGAGCGGGCGCTCGTGATCTCGGTAGCGCTGGTGGTGCTCTCGGTCTTCATGTTCCTGCGCAGCGCGCGCGCCGCCATGGTGCCGCTCGTTGCCGTGCCGGTGTCGCTCATCGGCACTTTCGCAGTCATGTATCTCGCCGGCTTCAGCCTCGACAACCTCTCCCTCATGGCACTCACCATCGCGACCGGTTTCGTGGTCGACGACGCGGTGGTGGTGCTCGAGAACATCTCGCGCCACGTGGAAGCCGGCGTGCCGCGGCTCGAGGCGGCCCTCAAGGGCGCGCGCGAGGTGGGCTTCACGGTGGTTTCGATGAGCCTGTCGCTGATCGCGGTCTTCATCCCGATCCTGCTGATGGGCGGGGTGGTCGGGCGGCTGTTCCGGGAATTCGCGATCACGCTGTCCGCCGCAATCCTGGTGTCGCTCGTCGTATCGCTCACCACGACCCCGATGATGTGCTCGCGCCTCACGCAGGAGCACGGACGGTCGGGCGCGCACGGACGCCTCCATGGCCTGAGCGAGCGCGCCTTCGACGCCGTGCAGAACGGCTACCGCCGCTCGCTCGACTGGGCGCTGGCGCACGGCCCGACGGTGATGCTGATCCTGGCGGTCACCGTGGCGCTCAACCTGTATCTCTACATCCACGTGCCCAAGGGCTTTTTCCCGCAGCAGGACACCGGGCTGATGATGGGCCAGATCCAGGCCGACCAGTCGATCTCCTTTCAGGCGATGCGGGAGAAGCTGCGCTACTTCGTCGACGTCGTGCTGCACGATCCGGCGGTCGCCACGGTGGTGGGATTCACCGGCGGCGGCAAGCGCAACGGCGCCAACATGTTCATCTCGCTCAAGCCGCGCGCCGAGCGCGGCTTGAGCGCGGATCAAGTGATCGCGCGGCTGCGCGGCAAGCTCGGGCATGAGCCGGGTGCGAATCTGTATCTGCAGCCGGTTCAGGACATCCGGGTCGGCGGCCGCTCCGCCGGCGCGCAGTACCAGTACACGCTGCAGGCAGACACCATCACCGACCTGCGCGTCTGGGAGTCGCGGGTGCGGCGCATGATGAGCGAGCTGCCGCAGCTCGCCGACGTCAACACCGACGCCCAGGACAAGGGGCTGCAGACGAGCCTGGTGATCGATCACGACGCGGCCGCGCGGCTCGGACTCAACCAGTCCCAGATCGACGCCACGCTCAACGATCTGTTCGGCCAGCGCCAGGTGTCGACCATCTACCATCCGCTGAACCAGTACCACGTGGTGATGGAGGCGGCGCCCGAGTTCTGGCAGAGCCCGGAGATCCTGCGGAGCGTCTACGTGACGAGCACCGCCGCGACCGGAGCCTCGGGAGCGGCCGGCGTTACCTCGGGGGCGACCGCTCCGGCGACGGGGACCGCGGCGACCGGGGCCGCGACCTCGGGCGCTGCGCAGGGCAGCACCGCCGCCGCGAACGGCGTCGCGATCGCCACGACGGCCGGCGCCTCGGTGGGCAACCCCGCCATGAGCTCCGCGGGCCGGCGCGTACCCTTGGGCGACTTCTCACACTACGAGGCGACTTCCACCCCTCTCGCCGTCAATCATCAGGGACTCTCGGCCGCATCCACTGTCTCCTTCAACCTGGCGCCCGGGGTGTCGCTGTCGCAGGCGACGGCGGCGATCGCTGCGGGCTTTGCCCGGCTCGGGGCGCCGATCACCGTGCGCGGCAGCTTTCAGGGGACCGCCAAGGCGTTCCAGGACGCCCTCGCCAACCAGCGGTTGCTGATCCTCTCGGCGCTGGTCGCCGTGTACCTGGTGCTGGGCATCCTCTACGAGAGCCTCGTGCATCCTCTGACCATCCTCTCCACGCTCCCCTCGGCGGGCGTCGGGGCGCTGCTGGCGCTGCTCGCCACCGGCACCGACTTCAGTATCATCGCGCTCATCGGCGTCATCCTGCTGATCGGCATCGTGAAGAAGAACGCCATCATGATGATCGACTTCGCACTGCAGATCGAGCGCGAGCGCGATTGCAGCTCACGGGAGGCGATCTACGAGGCCTGTGTCCTGCGGCTGCGGCCCATACTCATGACCACCATGGCGGCGATGTTCGGAGCGCTGCCGCTCGCGATCGGCTTCGGCGAGGGCGCGGAGCTGCGCCGCCCGCTCGGCATCGCCGTGCTGGGCGGCCTGCTCCTCAGCCAGGTGTTGACTCTCTACACGACGCCGGTCGTGTACCTGTATCTCGACCGCTTCCGGCTGTGGGCCAGGTCGCGCCCGCACCGCTTCCCGAACTCGCTGGAGGGAGCCGCATGAGACGCGCGCTTCGCTGCATCCCGGCACTGCTCGCGCTCGGCGCCGCCGGCGGCTGCGGGTACCTGCCGATCGGGCCCACCTACCATCGCCCGAGCCTGGAGGTGCCGCCGGCCTACAAGGAGAGCAAGGACTGGAAGCCGGCCGAGCCGCAGGATCTGACGTCGCGCGGCGAGTGGTGGGAGCTCTACGGCGATGCGGACCTCGACGCTCTCGAGCGGCAGGTGCAGGTCTCCAATCAGAACGTGCTGCTCGCGGCGGCCCGGTACGAGCAGGCCGCGGCGCTCCTCGGCACGGCTCGCTCGGGCTACTTTCCGACCATTACCGCCGATGTCTCCTCGACCCGCAGCAAGAATACGACCACTGCCGGCGGCGGCGCCAGCACCGCGGCCGCCGGCAACGCCGTGCGCACCCAGGACCGCGTGAGCCTCGCCACCGTCTGGGAGCTCGATGTGTGGGGTCGCGTCCGCCGCACCGTCGAATCCAATCGCGAGTCGGCGCAGGCGAGCGCCGGCGATCTGGCCGCGATGCTGCTCTCAGAGCAGGCGACCCTCGCGCAGAGCTACTTTCAGCTGCGCGTCACGGACCTGGATCTCGGCCTGCTCGAGCGCTCCATGGCCGCCTACGAGAAGGCGCTCGAGGTCACGCGCAACCGTTACCAGGCGGGCGTGGCGCAGCGCTACGACGTCACGCAGGCGCAGACACAGCTCGAGAACGTGCGCGCGCAGCACGTCGACCTCGGGATCACGCGGGCGACGCTCGAGCACGCCATCGCGGTGCTCGTCGGCAGGCCGCCTGCGGCGCTGTCGATCCCCCGCAAGGAGCAAGCGCCCGCGATCCCGGCGATTCCGCTGACGCTCCCCTCGCAGCTGCTCGAGCGCCGGCCGGACATCGCCGCGGCGGAGCGCCGCGCCGCCGCCGCCAACGCGCAGATCGGGATCGCGCGCGCGGCGTGGTTCCCCACCCTCTCGCTCGGCGGCTCCGAGGGTTACGCGAGCAGCGGCTTCTCGGGGCTCTTCCAGGTGCCGAATCGCTTCTGGTCGCTGGGGCCCGATCTCGTGGGTACCCTCGTCGATTTCGGCGCACGCCGTTATCAGGTGCGCGCCGCGAGCGCCTCCTACGATCAGAGCGTCGCGACCTACCGCCAGACGGTGCTCACCGCGTTCCAGGAGGTCGAGGACAATCTCGCGGCGCTCAAGATGCTCGCCGAGGAGTCGACCGCCGAGCGCGCCGCGGCTGATGCCGCAGCCGAGACTCTGGCGATCGTCGAGAATCAGTACAAGGCCGGGACCGTGGACTATCTCAACGTGGTCTCCGCCCAGAACGCGTCCCTCGGCGCCGAGCGGGCCTGGCGCGACATCACCAACCGCTCGCTCGCCGCGAGCGTGGGGCTCCTGAAGGCGCTCGGTGGAGGCTGGAGGAGCGATGCGCTACCGTTGAACTGATTTTCTAGCCGCGGCGCTTCGGTCCGCTCGCGCGAGCGCAGCGGAGTGGTCTACGGGGGGAGCGCCTCCAGCAGCCCGCCCGCTACGTCGGGTTCTCCAGGGTGAAGCACTGGCGGTGGTCGTCGTAGGCGAAGACCTCGCCGTACCGTCCCCAGCTGATGATGGTGCGCAGCGTCTGCTCGGCCCCCTCCTCCGCCATGTAGTCCTCGAGCTCGTCGAAGAAGCGGCTCTTGGGGGCTGTGTGGCTGGCGCGCTCGTCCAGCACCCGCCGCACGTGCGCCGCGAGCGGCACGTAGGTGATCAGGTGGCGGGCAAAGAGCTTCTTGCGATCGTCGGTGTCCTCGCGCGTGAACTGCAGACCCGCCTCGGTGAGGCGGATGTCGCCGCCCTCGACCTCGGCGAAGCGCAGCAGCTGCAACGCCTCCGCAGCGGGGAACAGGTCGTCGATCTCCATGCGCAGCTCCTGCGCGATCGCCGGCAGGTCCGCCTTGCCGTTGTAGGGGGGGCCCGCCACCGCTTCCATGAGTCCGGCCAGCACGTTGGACGATACGTGCGTGAGGGTGGTGCCAATGCCGGTGCCCGGGAAACGCTCGGACTTCGGCCCGACGCGCTCGCCGCGCGGCTTCGCGGTCATCTCCACGTATACCCGGTCGACGAGCGCGCGGAAGCGCGGGTCGTCCGGATGACGGGGCTGCGGCAGATCGACCGCGATCTCGCCCATGACGCGCGCCGGGAGAGTGGAGAAGATCAGCAGCCGGTCGCACATCTCCACCGCTTCCTCGATGTTGTGCGTCACCAGGATCACCGCCTTGATCGGCAGCTGCCCCTCGCCCCAGAGGTTGAGGAAGTCGTTGCGCAGCGTCTCGGCCGTGAGCACGTCGAGCGCCGAGAACGGCTCGTCCATGAGCAGGATGTTGGGGTGTACGACGAGCGCGCGCGCAAAGCCCACGCGCTGGCGCATCCCGCCCGAGAGCTCGCGCGGATAGGCCGACTCGAACCCGTCGAGTCCGATCAGGTCGATGGCCTGGAGAGCCCTGCGGCGCATCTCGGGCTCCGGCATGCCGAGCGCCTCGAGGCCGAGCTGCACGTTCTCGAGCACGGTGAGCCAGGGAAACAGCGCAAAGCTCTGGAATACCATGGCCATGCCCGCGGCCGCGCCGCCCACGGGATGACCGAGATAATTGACCACGCCCCGGGACGGGTCATCGAGCCCGGCGATGAGGCGCAGCAGCGTCGACTTGCCGCAACCCGAGCGGCCGAGGAAGCCGACGATCTCTCCCGGGCGGAGCGTCAGATTGACGTCTTCGAGCACCACCAGCGCATCCCCGTCCGGCTTGCGGAAGGACTTGCTCACGCCCCGCACGTCGAGGAGCGGAGCCAGGTTCAGGGCGGCAGCGGTGGCATTCACGGGTCTCTCCTCGGGGCGCAACGCTTCAGCTTAGGCGGAACTTGCGCTCGGCGCGCGCGTACAGCGGCCGCCAGAACAGGCGATTCAACGTCACGACGAACAGGCTCAGCACCAGGATCGCCAGCACCGTGCGCTGAAAGTCCCCCTGGCTGGTCGCTTCCGCGATGTAGGCACCGATTCCGTGCGCGGTCAGCTTCTGCTGACCCCAGCTTACGACTTCCGCGGCCACGCTGGCGTTCCACGAGCCGCCCGAGGCGGTGATCGCCCCGGTCACGTAGAAGGGAAACACCAACGGCAGCGCCACCCGGCGCCACCACAGCCAGCCGCGCACGCCGAGGTTCTCGGCCGCATAGCGCAGGTCCGGGGCCAGCGCCGATGCGCCGACGATGACGTTGAAGAGGATGTACCACTGGGTGCCGAGGATCATCAGCGGGCTCAGCCAGATATCCGGATTGAGCTTGAGGAGCACGATCGCGGAGACCACGATCGGAAACAGCAGGTTCGCGGGGAAGGCGGCCAGGAACTGCGCCACCGGCTGCACGATGCTGGCCAGGCGCGGCCGCATCCCGACGGCGACGCCGATCGGGACCCACACGAGGCTCGCGAGTGCGATCAGCACCGCAACGCGCACCAGCGTGATGAAACCGTACAGGATCACTTGGCCGATCTCCGCCGGGCGCACTTCCCCGAGCACGAAGCCCGTGGTCTTCACGACCGCGACGAGCCCGAGGAGGCCGAGCAGGACGTACCAGGCGTAGTCGATCCAATGCGCATCCCACACGCTCCGGCGCCGCTCCGGCAGAGCTTGCGGGGCCTCGCCCCGCTTCATGCCGGCGCGCAACAGCGCGGCGAACGCGCGGGCGATGAGGCCGAGAACGCGCGAGCGCCGCATCATGGTGAGTGCCCAGGAGCGGCTCGGAGTGAGCCCCACTTCCTGCTCGAGACGGAACCAGTCGGCGCTCGCAATCAGCGGCCGGAACAGCAGCTGGTCGAAGATCAGGATCACGACGAACATCGCGGCGATCGCCCAGCCGATGGCGGCGAGGTTCTTCTGCTCGATCGCGAGTGCGATGTAGGAGCCGACGCCCGGCAGCGTCACGGTGGTGTTGCCGACGCTGATCGCCTCGGAGGCCACCACGAAGAACCAGCCGCCCGACATCGACATCATCATGTTCCAGATGAGCGCCGGCATGGCGAACGGCACTTCCAGCCGCCAGAAGCGCATCCAGGGGCTGAGGCGGAAGTTGCGCGCCACCTCGATGAGCTCGTCCGGGATGCTGCGCAGCGAGTGATAGAAGCTGAACGCCATGTTCCAGGCCTGGCTGGTGAAGATCAGGAAGATGGCGGCCATCTCCGCGCCGGCCACGCGTCCCGGCGTCAGCTGCAGAAAGAACGGGGTGGTGATCGAGAATCCCAGGATCGGCACCGACTGCAGGAAATCGAGCAGCGGCACCAGCAACACTTCCGCGCGGCGGCTCTTGGCGGCGAGCGTCGCGTAGGTGAACGTGAAGACGAGCGAGGCGCTCATCGCGATCAGCATGCGCAGCGCGGTCCGCGCCGAGTAGCCGACGAGCGCGGACGGCGCGAGCGAGATCGGCACCGCCTCGAGATGCGCGAGTGAGCCGGCGAGCCCGCGCGCCGCCTGCGCGGCGTAGACGAAGAAGGCGAACACCAGCACGAAAGCGAGCAGGTCCCAGCCGCCCGGCACATAACGGATCCGCAGTACCGAGATCGGCAGCCGGTCGAGACGCATTCGGCGCAGTTTGCCCGAAGGAGGTGACGATTGGCACCGCGATGACGCGGTGCGCGGTGGGCCTGGCTCGTGTTGGCGGCGCGCGGTGCAAAACGGCGCGCGAGTGTCGTACGATACTTCGTCATGAAAGCAAGCTTCGCCCCGGCGGCCGCGGCCGCCAGCATCGCTCTCGCCCTGGCGGCCGCTGCGCACACCCAGAGCGACCGGACCTCCGACACCAAGACCGCCATCAAGGAAGATGCCAAGACGGTCGGCCATGGAATCGCGCACAGCGCGCGGACCGTGGGTCTCGCGGTCGCCGAGAAGACCAGGCCCGCACGCGAGGCGATCAAGGCAGACTCGAAGAAGGCGGGCCACGCGGTGGCACACGGCGCACGGAGGGTCGGCCAGGCGGTCAAGGAGACTGCCCGGAAGACCAAGGAGAGCGTGAGGGGTAAGTCCGACGAGCCGCAGCCGAAGAACTGAGCCCGAAGAGGTGTGGCCGATGCGCGCGCCAGCGGGCTTGCATCTGGACTACGTCTCACTGGCCGAGTACCAGGCGGCCGAGTGGGGCGACGTGCTGGGCGTCGCCACCTTCGGTGGCACGCGCGACCGCGTGGGGGCGACGGTCGCGGAGATCCCCGTCGCCCAGGTCAGCACGCCGGTGCTCCCCGGCACCGGGCACGTCTTCGAAGTCTGGCGCTGCAACCGCCCCGCGACCTCCGGCCAGCGCCAGCGCGTGCGCTTTCGCCGCACCGCCGACATGCTGTTCGGCTGCATTGCGGTGAGCGAAGCGCAGCTCGCCGCAGCGGCGGCGGGACCTGACGGAGCCCGGTGCAACCGGGCCGGGCATGCCGCGGGGCACGGCGCGCTGCACGAAGCCACGTCCCAGGCCTACCGGGAGATCTGCGCTGCGGTCGATGCGGAGAACTACCCTCACCTGCTGCGCGTCTGGAATTATCTGCCGGACATCAATCGCGATGCCGGCGGCACCGAGCGCTACCGGCAATTCAACAGCGCGCGCCAGCACGCGCTGCGCGAGAGCGGCCGCTCGCTCGCCGGCAACCTCCCGGCCGCTTCCGCTCTCGGCGCGGCGAGCAACAGTCCGCTGGTCGTGTACTTCCTCGCCGGCCGCAGCGCGCCCTGCTTCGTCGAGAATCCCCGCCAGCTGAGCGCCTACCACTACCCGCGGCAATACGGGGTCCACAGCCCGGTGTTCTCGCGGGCGACGCTCTGGCGGGCGCCGGACGGACTCGCGCTCTTCATCTCCGGCACGGCGAGCATCGTCGGCCACCGCTCGCTCCACGTCGGCGACACCGCGGCCCAGACGCGCGAGACCCTCACCAACATCGAAGCGCTGCTCGCGGAGGCGAACCGCGCGGCGCGCGGCGCACACTTCCGGTTGGGCGCGCTCGCACTGAAGGTGTACGTGCGGCGACCCGCGGACCTGCCCGTCATCGAGGCGGAGCTCGCGGCCGCACTCGGCGCATCCGCCCGGGTCATTTACCTCCAGGCGGACATCTGTCGGCAGGACCTGCTGGTCGAGATCGAAGCGACCGGCATGTGTCCGCTCGACGCGGCCGCCTGAGGCACGCGCGCACGGCATGCGTACCCCGGGGACCGCGCCGCTCGCGCTGCTCGCGGCTGCGGCGCTCGCCGCGGGGGCCACGCC
>Ga0209577_10004047_pt1 | contig 13821 bp, 12 predicted proteins | sample GraSoiAngelo_109_FD_185874 | JGI IMG/M metagenome (GOLD analysis project Ga0209577, IMG submission 185874) | Grasslands soil microbial communities from the Angelo Coastal Reserve, California, USA - 14_0903_12_20cm (SPAdes) (version 2) | ecosystem: Environmental > Terrestrial > Soil > Grasslands...
CCTGCTACTTGCTATGGATGTACCAGCGGGTCTTCTTCGGAAAGGTCACGCATCCAGAAAACAGCACCTTGGCCGATCTTTCGGCGCGTGAACGACTGGCATTGTGGCCGACAGCGGTCGCGGCGCTCGTTATGGGCGTGGCTCCGCTGCTCTGGCTGAACATCATCGACCCGGCCGTGCAGGCGGCGCTCACGCCATTTGCGCACGTGGCCAGCAAGGTGGTGGGCCGGTGAATCCAACTCTTCCGGTCGGCGCCGACTACGTTCGCATCCTGCCCGAGATTGTGCTTTCGATTTTCGGCATGGCCATCATGGTGCTCGATCCCCTGGTAGATGAGAAGAAGAGCCAGCAACTGCTGGGAGGACTTGGCCTCATCGGAACGCTTGCCGGCCTGGTCTCCACCTGGATCATGGCACAATCGCCGGGCTTTGCGTTCTGGAACATGGTGCAGGTCGATGGCTTCAGCGTGTTCTTCCATGTTCTGGTGATTGCGATCGCGCTGGTGCTGATCCTCACCTCGTACGACTACATGGCCGTCCAGCAACTACGCGCCGGCGAATACTATGGCCTGATTCTGTTCGGTCTGGTCGGCATGTGCTTGATGTCGTCGGCGGTCGAACTGGTGCTGATCTTCATCTCGCTGGAAATCTCTTCGATCTCGACTTATATTCTCGCCGGCTTCCGGCGCCGCTCGGCCACCAGCAGCGAATCGTCGCTCAAGTACTTTTTGCTTGGATCTTTCGCAACTGCATTTTTTCTGTACGGCGTTGCCATGATGTTCGGGGCGACGGGATCCACGAACATCGATGCGATTAGCGCGGCGCTCAATTCCGGCAAGGTTCCCCTGCTGGCTTACGTCGCGATGGCACTGATGTTCGTCGGGCTTGGATTCAAGGTGGCTGCCGCGCCCTTTCATATCTGGACCCCGGACGTGTACGAAGGGGCGCCCGCTCCGGTGGTGGGCTTCATGTCGACTGCGCCCAAGGCGGCGGCATTCGCTGTTTTGCTGCGCATCATTTTTGAGGCGAACGCTCCCGGCCGCTTCTGGCTGATCTGGCTGTCGGCCGTGCTGTCGATGACGCTAGGCAACGTTGCGGCGCTCGTCCAGGACAACGTCAAGCGCTTGCTAGCCTACTCCTCGATCGCGCACGCCGGTTACATCCTGGTCGCCTTTGCCGCCAAGCCGGAGCTCGGCGCTCCCGCCGTGATGTTCTACACGGCTGCTTACGCAGCTATGAATGTGGGCGCGTTTGCGGTCGTCAGCCATCTTGCCAACGAGAATGAACGTTATGTAACGCTCGAAAACTATGCGGGGCTGGGACGCAGTTCCCCGATTCTTGCGGGCACGCTGACGATTTTTTTGATCTCGCTGATTGGAATTCCGATCACGGGAGGATTTTTTGCCAAGTTTTATGTGTTTAGCGCCGCGTTGCAATCGAATCTGGTATGGCTGACGATTATTGGTGTGATCAATAGCGCGATTGGAGCTTATTACTATCTCAAGATCATTGTTGTGATGTACATGAGAGAAGCGCGGGAAGAGGTGCCGGTGCTGCCCATACCTCTTGCGCTGCGGGCAGCTCTGGCCCTGACGCTGGCAGCCACGGTTTATCTCGGCGTTGTGCCGGGACGGATGTTGACGTTCGTGCAGCAGTCGGCGCAACAGCTTCTGCAGGCAGAACACACCAGTGCGCGCGAACAGGTGGGTAACGCGGCAGTTCCGCGAGCGACTCAATGATGTAGCGCCGCCGTCCCGGCGGCTGTCCGGCGGCGGCTTGTCGGCTGCGAGCGCGAGACGCGCTCGCGGCTGCCGGCAGGATGCCGGCGCTACTCTTGCAGGATGTGGAAATTAATTGCATATCCTGTGGTTCGCCTCGGAAAAGGCGATCATTTGAGTGTTTGACATCTTGGGGTCCAGTCGGCATGATAGGAAACCTTACCAGCAAGATCAATAAGCCCCCCGGGCAGGAGGCAGGAATGTCCAAGTTCATCCACAGGTTATGGTCGGAAGAATCAGGTCAAGATATTGCCGAATATGCCGTCATGCTGGCTGTGATCCTGGTGCTGGTGGTCGGCACCGTGCGGCTGATCGGCTCCAACGCCAACAATGCTTTCTCGGCGGCTGCCAGCGCGGTGCAATAGAACGAGGCCGCAGGCCAAGGAACTCCGCAACGCCTCGTTCCGAGCCGTCCCCTCAACAGGGTTGACGGAACGACGGCAACCAGTTAGTATCGCCATTCGATGACTCGATTTACCTACTTCTCCTTCGCGTATTTCCGCTACTGGTTTACGAGCATAGCGGCTTCGGCGGAGCTTATAGGTGAGGTAAATCGGCAATAGTCACCTAGAAATTCAAGTTCCAGTTCAGAGCCGCGATTCTCGAGAATCGCGGCTTTTGTTTTTTCCGGCCAAAGGAGGGCCACTTCCATGATCGTCAACATGTCCGAAGGAGCTACCGAGGAGCAGATCACGCACATCATTGACCGCATTCGCGAAGCTGGCTACCAGCCGCACGTAACGCGCGGGACAGAGCGAACTATTGTGGCGGCAGTGGGTAGCGGGCGGCGCCACGAAATCGAGGCGCTGCAGGTGGCTCCGGGGGTGGATAACGTCGTGGCCATCGCACAGCCTTTCAAGCTGGTCAGCCGCCAGGTGAAGCCACATCGTTCGATCGTCCGGGTCGGCGAGGTGGCGATCGGAGGCGACACGGTCGTCGTGATTGCGGGACCATGTTCTGTGGAGTCGCGGGAGCAGCTCATTTCCACCGCGCACGCCGTGAAGAAAGCGGGAGCCAGCCTGCTCCGCGGGGGCGCTTACAAGCCGCGCACCTCTCCCTACGATTTCCAGGGCCTGGGCGAAGAAGCGCTTAAAATCCTCCGCGAGGCGAGCGAAGAAACCGGCCTGCCGGTGGTCACGGAGGTGATGGGCACCGAGGACGTCGAGCTGATCTGTGAGTACGCCGACATGCTCCAGGTGGGCGCGAGAAACATGCAGAACTTCAATCTGCTGCGCAAACTGGCAACCGTGCGCAAACCCGTGCTCCTGAAGCGGGGGCCGTCTGCCACGGTGAAAGAGTGGTTGCTTGCCGCCGAGTATCTCTTGGCCGGCGGAAACCCCGACGTGGTGCTGTGCGAACGCGGCATCAAGACGTTCGAGACCGAGACCCGCAATACTATGGACCTGGCCGCGGTGGCGCTAGCGCGGGATCTGTCGCACTTGCCGGTGATCGCAGATCCGTCCCACGGCACCGGAAAGCAGAGTCTGATCGCGGCAATGTCGCGCGCGGCAGTGGCTGTCGGCGCGGATGGACTCATTATCGAGGTGCATCCCTGCCCGGAACGAGCGCTCTCCGATGGTCCACAATCGCTCGACTTCGCCGCGTTCGAGAAGGTCATGCGCGGTTTGTCGGATCCGTTACGGAGTATCTCGGGACTGACGCGAGAAACGGTGGTGACGCCGGCGTAACCGGTTGTGCACCGGGTTAGTCGCCGCGATATTGCACAACTGAGCTATACTGGGCGCGAATGGATAGAGAGTCGAAGGCATCGTTTGCCATCATTCGATTCAACTCGCGCTCCTATGAGTCGGGCGGGGTGATGGAAATAGTCCGAGGCCGGCAGAGCGCCAATTTGGCAATTCAACGGCTGCATGAATCCCAGAGCAAAGAGGATTGGGCTCTCGGCTGGCGCTACTTTGCCGAGATGACCGACTTAAAACCAGGGACCGACCCGGCCAAAGCCACTCGACTCCGGCAAGGCAGCATGGACGCTCGCGAATCGGAGCCCTGACCGCGTCCAGTTTGCCCTGAAGCACACAGTTCCCAAGAAACACGCACAAAACAAAACGCCCCAAACTCTGGTTAGAGTCTTGGGACGCTCGTTGAACAGCCCTCCCCCGAGTACTGCTCAAAAACAAAGTAAAACGGCGGGCAGATTCTGGGAATGGCACCGTCGTGCTAGCGATTGGCACGAACGGGCGGGTTTCCTAGCCGTTTTTCCATGCGCACGATTGGAAGGGATTCCCCGTTAGCCAGAGGGACGCCCAGGTTCTCAAGCGAAATGTAGCCTCGTGCGCTATAGAGTGGGACTCCACTGAGGGTTGCTCCCATCTCGAAGCGGCGGAACCCCTCCGCCATTGCGGCCCTTTCGCAGGCATCGAGCAACATCGTCCCGATCCCGCGACGCACCCAATCTGGATGCACGAAGAACGCGCGGATCTTGGCAGCATCCGTTTGCGGATCAAGCAAACTATCTTCACGAGCTTTCCAGACGTCGCCGCCATAAAGAGTTTTGCGCTTGCTCCAGCCTCCACAGGCGACAATCGCGCCGGCGGCGGACTTTGCCTCCACTACGAAGTAGGTGCCGTCCGAGATGAGTTGGCTATCCACACCATATACCGAGGCCAGCGCACCTTCGATTTGCGAAGGAGAGTAATCCCCCGCTTGCAGCCCGCGGACGGAGGCATCGATGAGCGCTCGTAAAATAGGAGCGTCGGCCGGCACGGCTTTTCGCAGAGAGAAGTCCACGCGTAGTTCCCAAATCGCAGCCAGCTGCTGGGATCAGGTCGGCCATCATGAGGACTGGCAAGCCAGCTCGAAAGTACGAACCACGACTGCCCTTGATAATGGAACTAAGACCCGATGCAACCACCGTCGGAGTAGTATTACACCTTGCCGGCCGGCTCGAAGCAAGGCATCAGGTGTGTTGCATGACTCCAAAAAACCGGGCCGACCGGAAAGGGAGAGGATGACCGTGGCCACGCGTCCGCCGCTGCCTCCATTCACCCGCGAAACTGCCGTGCAGAAAGTCCGCCTTGCCGAGGACGCATGGAATTCTCGCGATTTCGAAAAGGTGTCCTTGGCCTACACCCCGGATTCGCGCTGGCGCAATCGATCGGAATTCATCCATGGACGGGAAGAGATTGTCGCCTTTCTCCGTCGAAAATGGGCCAGGGAACTCGATTACCGCCTGATCAAGGAACTCTGGGCGTGTGCGGAAAATCGTATTGCAGTTCGCTTCGCCTATGAGTGGCATGACGACTCAGGCAATTGGTTTCGTTCCTATGGCAACGAAAATTGGGAATTTGATGAGAACGGTCTGATGCGTCTGCGCCTGGCGAGCATCAATGACTTGCCGATCAAGGAATCAGAGCGCAAATATCGCTGGCCGCTGGGGCGCCGACCGGATGAGCACGCGGGGCTTAGTGAACTGGGCTTCTAGGTAACGATTGGCTTGGCGATTTCGAGCAACATCCCATGCGGTCTCTCGTCGCATGACCCCCGTGAGGTATTGGGAATCGGCAAGCGAGAGAAAATCGAACGGCTCGAGATCCACTGGCCACGACCGAGTGAGCGTGTGGAGACCTTTACGGGTCTGCCCGTTGATCGCTACATCACGATCGTGGAAGGCGCAGGGATCAAGTAGTCAGCAGGATGGTTACTTTTGGCGTGGATTAGGAACAGCAGCATGCGCCACAATCTTCCAGACGCCATTGATTCGTTTTACAACCATGAGGTAGTTGCCCTCGGCAAGATGATGCGAAAAATTTTCGTTGTATATGCCCGTATCGTAGCCAATATCCCCAGAGGATTCGGCGCGCAGGCTCTGGACGGTGTAATTGCGCGCCTCCGCAGTAACGGAGCGTTGCAACTCCGCCAGGATGGAGTCGCGGCTGTGCACGGATCCGTTCCTGCGCATCAGCACAGCCTCGTCAGCATATAGTGCCGCGACTTTATCAGCATGTCCGGCGTTGAATTCCTGCACCCAGGTATCGCGAATTTTCTTCATCACGGCGGCGAAGTCCTCGCTTTTGTGACCGGTTGCGGGCTTGGCGGGAGTTTGGCCCAACACAACGGCCGCGCAAAATAACATGACTGGAATCACGAGAAGTGAATTCGAGACACGACGCATTTCTACCCCCAGGTGTGGAATAACAAGGTTGACTTGCTGCTGCGAACCAACGAATTTGGTTCTGCACATTGAGAGGACCACGAGTTGCCGCGTCCCCAAGCCGCAACTAGAATAACCCCTATCTACGCTCAAAGTCCGTTGCTCAATCAGGAGGCGACGTGAAGGCTAGAAGCATCGTGTTCACTCTGACGCTGTGCTTCGTCGGAGCGTTCTGCTGCGCCCAAAACGCAAACATGGGCACTTGGAAGTTAAACGAGGCCAAATCGAAGATCTCGCATGGGGCGCCGAAAAACACGATGGTTGTCTATGAGGCTGCAGGAGAGAACGTGAGAATCGTGATTGATGGCATCGGCAGCGACGGCAAGCCCATGCATAGTGAGTGGACGGGCAAGTTTGATAGCAAAGACTATCCCGTCATCGGAGATCCCAATTCAGACGCACGCTCGCTTACGAATATCGACGAGCGTACGTTGGGTTTCAACGCCAAGAAAAACGGCAAAACGATCCTTAGTGGTCGCATTGTCGTCTCTACAGACGGCAAGAGCCGGACAGTCACTTCGAGCGGAGCGGATTCGAACGGCAAAACGATCAGCAGCCTCGCGGTGTACGACAAGCAATAGGTGAAACCTGGCTGGCCTGTACTCCGGAATGAAAGCCTGCCTCCCAATCGGAAGTCACTATCTCCGAGACGCGACCTCATCGAAAGGTACATCCGCCGGAATGTTGTTGCGGGACATAACGTCCCGCATGCGCTTTTCCATGTTCACGGTTTCCTCCCGGTTGTTGGTGCGACGATATTCCAGCCAGCGCGAGTAGTAGCTGTCGAACCGTTCCTGGTCCTCGGGCGACAGGCGACTCCGTTCCCGCCTGTAATGGCCGCCATCCTCCCGGTCACCCGTCGACGCGACCTCATCAAAGGGCACATTCGATGGAATGTTGTTGCGTGCCATAACGTCCCGCATGCGTTTTTCCATGTTCCGGGTTTCTTCCCGGTTGTTGGTGCGACGATATTCCAGCCAGCGCGAGTAGTAGCTGTCGAACCGTTGCTGATCCTCCGACGATAAGCGACCTCGCCACTGCCGGCGCTCATAGCCGCGACTGTCCTCCCGGCGCGCATCGTCCCGATCGTGTTGTCGGCGATTGTCGTCGGCGTCCTGGGCCAGCAGCGGTAGGGTCACGGCTATTAGAACAGCACAAACTCCCAGAATTCTTTTCATGAAGCCTCCTCAGGGTTCTCCGGCTCGGGTCCCTTGAGCGTCGCCTCTTGCGTGCCCAAGTTCTTCGGATGCGATCTTCAGATTGGTCGGGCCGCAACTACACGAAGTTGACAATAATATTCCGATCAGTCCCGGAACGCGTCCCTACAGTGGACTGTTGAATGGTACGTGAAAGAGGCTGTAGTTCCCTTTCGTAACAAACTGTATCTCTTACTTCATGAGAGAGCAGGCGACCGCCAAATCTCGAGGAATGCGCGGAGCGAGTCTTCGTCGGTTAACCGGGCGGTTGCCTTCTACCGGCACATCGTCGGAACCCCAACCACCCAAGAGCCGCCGGGGACGCGATGAAACAAGCGTATTGGCGCCAAAATCGCGCTCACAATGATCCTGCGGAAAATTGACCATGGGCATTCGGCCGAATGAAAGCCGCCCGAGCGATAGGAAGATGTGAGGTCCCTGAGGGCTCCCCTGCCGCTGCCTTGGCAGTATTCTCTCTCGATACGATAGCAAATAGTCCACTGTATTTTAGTGCCGGGGGTACCCTTGAACATTCTTTGCTGACAAACGAAGGAGATCCCGGGTTGATGACCACCATTAGCAGATCGATGATTCCGACAATTCGAGTGGTACCCGAGAGCCTGCGATGTCCTTTTTGCTCGGCAGGGCCCAACCAACCCTGCAAGACACGCAGAGGCCACAATCTTCGGCGTCTCGGCGTTCGCTCTCGCCTTATTCACGTGGCGAGAATAGAGGAGGCTGCTCGACTGGACCCGAAAAGGGGTTCAAGTGAGTCATGCACCGGTTCGCGATAACGCTGGCTGATCTGGTTGCGCATTCTTGCCTGGCGTCAAAGTTACGGTTGACCTCTTCAGTATGAGATGTCGAAAACATTGTCTGTAAACCTCGCTTGGGCATTCGCACTCAAGCCTTGATTACATCTACAGAAAACCACATCCGTGACAACTCTGGGGATTCGCCGCGCCTGAATCACGCAGTTCACCGTATTGAACTTCGGCCTGGAAGGGTTCAATCTTGCGACGGGGGCGATCAAACTTGGCTCTTGGGTTGTTCAGGCTCATTCGAAAGTACATCTTCAAGGAGAAGGTATCGGCAGACGCTGGAGAACAGCTGGCTGCGCGATTACGGGGACTGGCAAAGACGGATCCGAAACCCGAGTCCAACGAGAAAGCGCCCCCCAAGGCTAGCTAGTGATATAGTTTCCCACCACCAACTATGAGCCGGTACTGCGGCGTTTTCGAAGCTCGAAGCCTGGATGATGCCCTTGGTGCTACGTGTGGCCGCTCAGCCAATGCGAAGTGTTCGGATTGCGGAATCGCTCTTTGCGCGGCGCACACTGAACGCTGCAAATTGTGTGCCGCTATCTTTTGCCAACCCTGCTTGGCATTCCATCAGCAGGAACAAGCGAAGGCCGCCCACTCAGACAGCCAAGTTACGCCAAACAAGAAAAGCGCCTAGTCCCCAACGGCAACAAAAACAAACCCAGCATCGAGACCGAGGCTAATCCTTCGCTCTGCGCCGTCCCGGAAATAGTCGATGATTGATTAGAGATCCCCTAAATGCCAGAGACCAGTTGCGGCAGCGATGGTAAAACCGAGGGGCAAGTTATGTTCGATATTAAACAAAGCCGAAGCAACCATTCTGCCGGCTACAATTCCTCTGTTCAGCACTGAGAGGAAAAGAGCGATCACCCCCCACGTTCCTAAACCACCACGGTGCATTACTCTCCAAGCGTACTTCACTTATGCTCCTGGGCTTCCTCCAGCATAAACCGGTTTGACCCTCGAAGCCGGGGCGTTGATAATGCAGGCTGCTTACTGGCCGGGACAGGACGAAACGTATGGAGGATGGAATGTGGAAGAAGGAAAATGAGGTGGGCACACAGCGGCTGCCAGCGAGCATGGCTACCTACAGTGAGGCAGTCGATGAATTTTCAAAGCACGCTACAGATTTTTTGGCGTACATGCCGCTCCTTACCAAGGCTCGAGACGCGTACCAACGGGCTATGGCCGTGAGTGCCGAAGTGCGCAGCATGTTGGACGCCGGTGACAAAACTCTGCAGGGTCTCATGACTCAATTGGAAGAGGCGGTTTCCGTTCACTTGGGCAAGGCTCCTATCGACAAGAAAAAACCCGAGAGCGTTAAGGCCGAACCCACCCGGGTGACTAGTGAGTCTTCCGACTCTTCCTGGGCTTTGCCGAAATGAGTTCGCAAACCGACCCGCGGACGTGCCAAAAGCAGTATTGAGAATCATTCGTCGAGATGCGTCTTCGAGTCGAATATCTCACAGACGGAGTGCTCAGGAGAGAACCGCCGCACGCCGCACGCCGCACATCCAAAACATTGACAGTCAGTTTCGAGGGAATTGAGTCCTTCTTGTCCAACGGCAAGCGTACCTCAGTCGACGTTCGCCATACTCGAGATTGCTATGCAACTAGTCAGCAGTGAATTCACTCGCACGCTTCCTTTACGAAACCGTCATTGGGTCCCAGGACGTATTCGGCCTAATACTTCAAGCTGCTTTGCAGGATCCTGCTGGCAGCAGTGAACCATAGGAATATGGACGAGGCCAAGACCACCCCAGCCATGTACACGGTAGTCCATGATCGCATTCGAGCGTTTCTCCACAGCCCATAGCTGCTGTAAAGCATCACGAGTGTACCCACCACTCCTATGAGAAAAAGCAACTGCAGGACGCGCAGCCATGGGTCGAAACGATCACTGAACACCGACAGGTTAGAAAATCCGTACACCATTGTGCCTGCGAAGGCGATCAGTGCAAAGAGGTCGGCCGCACACCCGAGTTTTACGAGCAGCCGTAACCGGCGCTCGGCTGGACTTAGTGTGAGTGCGTGATGGTAGTGACGACGTATCAGAGCGCCCACTGGCCATAACACAAGCGTAAGGGCAAATACCAGCGCGGTGAAGCCGAGAGCGATCAGCAGAACCGTCTTATTTTCAGTCCAGGGGACTCGTTGAAAAATTTCAATCGGGTCTTCGGTGATCATCTCTAGATTTCCGCTCGCGTCCCGTTTGAAGACCAGCAATTGCTGACCGCCGGCCTCGCGGAATTGCATGTTGCCAAGGCTACTCCAGCGCTTTGGCTGGCCGGCAAAGTCCTTCATGCTATCCACCAGGATCGTGCTATCCCGGTTTTGGGATACAGAGGACTCGGCCAGTCCCCACCAGAGCGATCGCAGGATTGTAGTTTGGGCACGCCTGCTGGAAAGATACTGCCCCGACACCGAATCAATGCTGGTGTTGGCGGCTACTTCCTGTTTCCGTTCAGGTGCGGGAAAATAGCGGTCGAGAAAGTTTGTCCACAGGGCAGTACGTACGTCCAGTTCGCCTTTGCCTGCACTGTTGTAGGAAACGAAGAAGCCCAGACCTTCATCCGCGATCAGATGCATGTCGCTATGAAAATAATTCAGATCTCCGCCATGGCCAACGATGCGGTGCCCATTCCGACTCTCCTCATAAAAGCCTAGCGCCATGCCGTTTACTGCAGGGTCCATGGAAAACTGACGGGCGTGCATCAATTCTGCTGTCGACTGCTGCAGAATCCGGGTTTCGCCGTACTTCCCGTTCTGCAGATGAGCGATCATAAATGGAGCCATATCAGCGCCCGTGATTGATAGACTTCCGTCCGGCGCGGGCAGCGGAGGGATTAATTCAAACGGCTTCGGATCCTGTGACGCCAATTCGTAGCCCTTGGACATCATCGCATTGAGCGAGTCGGGCAGTGGCTCCATGAACGTGGCGTGTGACATGCCGAGTGGTCGGAAAATGTTTGCCTGGATGTATTCTTCAAAGGGCATTCCGGACACGCGCTGCACCATGTAGCCGGCAAGGTCTGCGCCGTAATTCGAGTACGCTGGAATCGTTCCCGGGACATAAATCTGGTTCGGCTGGTGAGCAATTACAAACGCCCGCAAGGAGGGCAGGTCCGCTGCTCGGTCAACCATCAGGTCCTTGAGCACCTCCTCGAATCCCGGCGTATGAGTCATCAGGTTTCGCACCGTAACGGGGCGGCCAAATGTGTGTGGAACTTGAAAATCGAGGTATTCGTTTACATCGTGATCCAGGTTTAATTTTCCTTGCTCCACCAACTGCATTACTGCAGTCCAGGTGAATAATTTGGAAATGGATCCGGGACGAAACAGAGTTGCAGTCGGAGACACCGGGACTCTGCCTTTGACGTCCGCATACCCGTACCCCTTGCTGAAAATTACGTCGCCATTCTTCACAATCACAATGATGGCGCCAGCGATGTCCTCGCGTTGAAGTAGCGTGGGAACCATTCCATCGAGGAAGGCTTCTACGTCACCACGTGTCATTTGATGAGTGGGCTGTGGCGATGTGCTGCTGGGAATTTTCGAGGGTGTAGCTGGATTCGCGGGTTTTGGCCCCTGGGCACGAACTCCGACCGCGCAGGCCACAAGCAGGCACACAATGAGGAACGGAAGGTAGCCAGCTTCAACTGATCTCATAAAGTATTTTGGCCTGCCATTGCTCCGTGCACAGAATTCAAGATCCTCGCTTCCGCACCTTCGCAATTGGCGGGATACGTTCCGCGCACGTCGGCCGGCAGAATCACGATCCGAAAAAACGGATCGAGCAGTTACCATTACACCACATAGTGCAAGAAGTCAATTTAGGACATCATTTGTTGCGCACGGACTGAGCACCCGTTACCGCAATGTCGGCACTCGTATCAACCACTCGGGTACCGTCATCGTCGCTAGAGGAACCCAGGAGACCTTCAAAAGGTGTGATGATTCGCGTGCGCGGTTTTCAAGCGGAAGATCGATAAGGGGAAAATTAGGGAATTACTGTTACCAAGCCTTTGGTGGTTGTGCTAACGCCACACGGCACCCTTCCAGCCTGACAACGCTCTATCGAGATAAGTGGCTGCGCTGATCAGCGTGAGATGAGTAAATGCCTGAGGAAAATTCCCCAAATGCCGGCCATTGGAACCAATCTCCTCCGAATACAGACCTAGATGGTTGGCATATCCCAGCAACTTTTCAAACAGCAACTGCGCTTTTTCCAACTCTCCGGCGCGGGCCAAGCATTCGACGTACCAGAATGAGCAGGCCGTGAAGCTACCCTCTCCGCCGGGGAGCCCGTCAATATGCGTGCGTTCGGCCTCATAACGATAGACCAGGGTGTCTTCCACGAGTCGCTTTTCGATCGCTTTCATGGTCGAGAGCCACATCGGATCGACCGGACTGATGAACCTCATCATCGGCATCAGCATTGCTGAGGCATCTAGATTTTTGGTTCCCTTCACTTGCACGAACGACTGCAAATCCTCGTCCCAGAAGTCCCGGAAGATGTTGTTCCGAATCTCGTCTCGCGTGCGCCGCCACAGTTCGAAAGGCGCATCGAACGATCGCTTCTCTGCAAGCCGCAGTGCCCGATCGAACGCCACCCAGCACATCAAACGCGAATGCAGGAACTCCTTCGGCCCGCCACGCACTTCCCATATTCCATTGTCGGGCCGTTTCCAATTTTCTCCCAACCATGCCAGCATCCGCTGAACGTCCAGCCATCCGTCGCGTGCCATGGAATGTCCATATTTGTTGGCGAGGTAAATGGAATCCATCATTTCGCCATAAATGTCGAGCTGCAACTGTTGATACGCGAGGTTTCCTATACGAACCGGGCGAGAATTCTCGTACCCACTGAGATGATCGAGCGTAACCTCATCGAGCCGTTGCCTGCCGTCGATTCCATACATGACTTGCAAGTATCCGCGTTGCGCATCGTTCCCCAACCGCCCCTTGATCCACTTAATGAATGCCTCGGCTTCTTCGACAAAGCCCAAGCGAATCAAGGCGTAGAGCGTAAATGCTGCATCTCGCAGCCATGTAAACCGATAATCCCAATTGCGCACACCGCCAATCTCCTCGGGCAGAGAGAACGTGGGCGCAGCAATCAGGGAGCCATGCTTGCGGCTGATCAGCAACTTCAACATCAAAGCCGAACGATGGACCATTTCCCGCCAGCGGCCCTTGTAGTTCGACTGCGCAATCCATGTCTTCCAGAAGCGGACAGTTTTCTGGAATCGCTGTCCGATGAGTTCCATCTCGGGTTGTTGCCCTTCAGCACGAATTCCGCCCAGTAGGAAGGTGGCCGATTGATTGGGTTGCAAACTGAATTGCGAGGTGATGTCCTGGGACTCTTGTGTGATGTCCACAGTAGAGTACAGCGACATGGGTGGGCAAACATCGTCAGCGGGAAAAAACGTCGCGCAGCGCTCCGAGTATTCCAGCCGGTGCGCAGATGTTCCGTAATTAAATCGGGGCTGGCAGCGCATCTTGAAATTTACGTTGCCCCTAATCACCGAGACCGTCCTGACGATCTCATTCGGTTGTTCCCCGTCGTCTTCGATCGGCATGTAATCCGTCAACTCGACAACACCTTCTTCAGCAAGAAATCGGGTGAGCAGAATGTTTGTGTCAGGCAGATAAAGCTGGCGCACTCGTACGTTCGTGAGCTGCGGTCGGATCTGAAAGGAGCCGCCTTTCTTGTCATCGAGCAGGGAAGCGAATACTGTCGGGGAATCAAACTCCGGGTAACAGAGAAAATCGATCGAGCCATCCATGCCGACCAGCGCAACCGATTGCATGTTGCCAATTACGCCGTAATTTTCGATTGGTTGAAAAGCCATA
>Ga0209577_10004048_pt1 | contig 13816 bp, 15 predicted proteins | sample GraSoiAngelo_109_FD_185874 | JGI IMG/M metagenome (GOLD analysis project Ga0209577, IMG submission 185874) | Grasslands soil microbial communities from the Angelo Coastal Reserve, California, USA - 14_0903_12_20cm (SPAdes) (version 2) | ecosystem: Environmental > Terrestrial > Soil > Grasslands...
GAGGCTCTGCCTGAGCGCGAGAATCTCGGACGGCGTGGCTAAGCCGGCGCGCGCGCGGCCCGTCAGTCGCTCGATGTCGTGGACGTTTTCGAGCGCGGCGAAAAGCTCGGCGCGCTCTTTCTCGCCCGCGGCGAACCAGGCGACGTGCTCCTGCCGGCGCGCGATCTCGGCGAGGTCGAGCAGGGGCCGGCGCAGCCAGCGCCGCAGCATGCGACCGCCCATCGCCGTGCGCGTCTCGTCGAGCGTCGAGAGGAGCGACGGCGCTCCGCCCCCGCTCTCGAAGATTTCCAGGCTGCGCACGGTCTGCTCGTCGAGCACCATGAAGGCCTCGGCGCGGTAGCTCGCGAGGCGCGTCAACTGCCCGGAGACGCCAGCCTGCGTCTCGTCGAGGTACGAGATGATTGCGGCGGCGGCGGCGACCGCGAGCGGCGAGCGCGCCAACCCGAACGGCGCGAGCGTGCGCGCGCCGAAGTGCTTCTGCACGACGCGGCGAGCGAGCGCAGGGTCGAAGGCCGAGTCGGGGCGGCGCGTGATGAAGCCGGGCAAGGAGGCGACGTTGGCGGCGAGGCTCTTCGGGACGAGCAGCTCCGAGGGCGCGATGCGCTGAAGCTCCGAGAGCGCGGCAGCGGCGTCCAATTCGGTCGCCGCGAAGTCGCCCGTCGTCACGTCGGCGTAGGCCAGCCCCGCGCTCCGCCCGTCGGAAGCGTATGCGGCGAGGTAGTTGTTGACCTTGCTCTGAAGAAGCCCCGTTTCGAGAACCGTGCCGGGCGTGACGACGCGCACCACGTCGCGCTCGATGAGTCCGCGACCCGCCGACTCGCCTTTGACCGGCGCGGTCGTCAGTTGCTCGCAGATGGCGACGCGGTGGCCGCGCGAGATGAGCGTGGCAAGGTGGCGCTCCAGGCTGTGGTGCGGGACGCCCGCGAGCGGCACGCGCACGCCGCGGCCCATCGGCTTCGACGTGAGGACGATGTCCAGCTCGCGCGCGAGCAGGCGCGCGTCGTCGTCGAACGCCTCGTAGAAGTCGCCGATGCGGAAGAGGAGGATGGCGTCGGCGTGGCGGCGCTTGATGTCGAGATACTGCTTGCGTATGGGCGTGGCCGTCGTCATCGCTCGAAAAGACGGGCGAGGGTGTCTTCGACCGAGGTGAGGGCGCGGTGAAGCCTTCGGAGTTGCTCGAAGCTAAGGATGGTCGTGACCCTCCCGATCTCGCGGAACGGGCCGGTGCGCGCGAGGCTCAACTGCCGCTCGGCGCGGTTCGTGTCGCGCTCTGAGGCGACGACGAGAAAGGGCTTGCTGCGTTGAGCGTCGTAGGCCCTCTTCAGTTTCGCCAGCGCCGCGTCGAGGTTGCCCTTGTGCTGCACCTCGAAGACGTGGCTCAGGCGCGGACTTGACTCGGCCTCGCGCCAGACCACGTCGTAGTAGTCGAACTCGACCTCGGCGAAGTGTCCGAGCACGCGACCGACCTCGACGAGCATCCGCTGCACGTCCGCGTGGGTTAGCTCTACGCTTTCACTCTCACACGCGCGGGCATCGGAGAGCGAGAATTGAATCTCTTCCTCGGCGACGCGGCGGCGGCCTCTTTCCGTGAGCCTCCAACGACCGCGGTCGCGCTCGATCTCGCGCCGCTCGTCGAGGGAGCGCCCGGCACGCTGCACGAGCCTGCGCCACTGCCTGCGGTGTCCGTTCGCGACGGCGCGCACCTCCCGCACGTCGAGCTGCGGGAAATAGGCGACCAGCCGGTCGTAGAGGAAGCGCACGTGCTCCGAGCCGCCCGTGGCGGCCAGCTCCTGGAGGAGTGGCAGTTCGACGCGCTCCGCGCTCGGATAGGGCATGCCGTTAGAAGCTCGGGAGTAAAGGGACGGCGGAGGGGCAGCTCCCGCCCAGGGCGAAACGTTCGTGGCAAACTTACAGGAGAAGCGGGCGAACAATCAAGCGGGCTGAAGGTAGAAAGCGGCGGGCAGTTAGCAGGCAGCAGGCAGAGCGCCGTTCTAAACAGTCGGGAGCACTGCCGCGTCTCGAAAAGATGCCGTGATGGTGGCCTGGAGTTTCAGCGCACGGAATCGCTACCGATGAAAGCGCCCGCCGCTGAAGTACGTTTCATAATGCTGATACCCTTCCTCATAGCCGCGAAGGAAGCCGTCCCGGTAAGCCTGCTGATAAGTGCCGCGGTTGCCGAAAACAGAGAAGAAGCCGCCGGCCCCGTGCCGGTAAAAGTGTGAGCGCTCCGGTTCATAGCCTTGCCCGCGGCGCGCATCGTTCGCGCCGGTGTACAGGCCGTCCTGGTAACCCCGGTCGTAGGCGTTAGAGCTATAGCCATAGCCGCCGTAATTTGAGGACTGATAAACGCGGGTGTTGTGATGGGCGCGATAGCGATCATCACGATCATTATCCCGATCTCGCCTGTGCCTGTGCTCCCGGTGACGCCCCCGGTCGTGATCCCGGTCGCCGTCAACATCTCTATCATGGTGATGAGTCAGGGTTTGTGAGCCGCTGCTACTCGTCCGAGTGCTGCTATCACTGGAGCGATCCCGATGCCGACCGCCATCGCCGCTGCCGCGGCTCCTGCTCTCCCCGCCACCACGGCTATGACTACTGCCGCCGCTGCTACTACTGCTGCGACCGCCGCCGCCACGACTGTGATTGCCGCCGCTACTGCTCTGGCTACTGCCGCTGCCACGGCTCTCTCCGCCCCCGCCTCGCTTGCCCTGCGCCTGGCCGGTTGATACTGATACGAACAACACGCCGGACAAAAGCGAACATGCCGCGACGAACGCCCCTATCGCCCTCTTCAGATCATTCATATTCATTGCTTGCCTCCGCGAGTGGCCCGTTACGAAAATCTGTCGTGCGCTTCAAGCGGCGGATCGTATTAGCAGTAAAGCTATGCGAGGGTCATGATGTCGCGCCGCGCCGGCGGGGTAATTGCGGTACCAATATACACCTCATCGCTCACACCAGTCATGCATGTTGAAGGCACGGCTGGGCAGGTCTTTGCGCTCTCCCCACAGGCGAGCAATAAAATTGAGAGTCCCCCGGAGGCGACTAAGAGAGAGTTCTTCTCTTCTTCAGCCGCCCCCGCGGGACTCTCAATTTTATTTCCGACTCGTTCCCGGCACTGAAGCGCCGGGCCACTTTCAGCCGCCCCCGACGGGGCTTCAAAACCCGGCCCTTATGATGCCGGTAGCCACAGCCTGGCGTTCACTGCTCGCCGCCCACAACTTTCTTTCAAGCGGCGCGGTCGCACGCGAGGCCGAAGCGCTCGCGGATTTCGTCGGCGTCGAGCGTGTCGCGCTCCATCAGCCCGTCAACGAGGCGGGCAATCTCGGCGCGGCGCGAGTCAACGACCTCGCAGGCGCGCTTCATCTGCGCGTTGACGATCACGTTCGTCTCCTGCTCGATGCGGTCGAGAAGGGCCTGGCTGTGCGGGTCTTCGGGCTTGCCGAGGTGTATGGGGCCGAGCGGACTCATGCCGAACTCCGAGACCATGCGGCGCGCGATCTCGACGGCGCGCTCGATGTCGTTTGACGCGCCCGCCGTCATCGTGTCGAGCAGAAGTATCTCCGCCGCGCGCCCGCCGAGGAGCATCGCGACCTGGTCTTCGAGGTACTGGCGCGTCCTCATCAGGCGGTCGCGTTCGGGGAGCGCCTGCGTCACGCCGAGCGCGCGCCCGCGCGGGAGAATCGAGACCTTGTGAATCGGGTCGCCGTTCTCGACGGCGAGGCCGACGGCGACGTGGCCGGACTCGTGGACGGCGGTCGCGTAGCGCTCCCCGTCGTCCATTATGAAGCCCTGGCGCTCGACGCCCATCAGGATTTTGTCGCGCGCGTACTCGACGTGCGTGCTGCCGACCGCCTCCGAGCCGTCGCGCGTCGCGGCAATCGCCGCCTCATTCAAGAGGTTCGCGAGGTCTGCGCCGGAGAAGCCGGGCGTGCCGCGCGCGATCCACGTCAGGTCGAGGCCGTCTTCGAGCGTCAGCTTGCGCGCATGGACGCGCAGTATCTGCTCGCGCCCGCGCATGTCGGCGAGGTTGACGGTGATCTCGCGGTCGAAGCGACCGGGGCGCGTGAGCGCGGGGTCGAGTATGTCGGGACGGTTGGTCGAGGCGATGACGACGACGCCGCACAACTGCTCGAAGCCGTCCATCTCGATGAGGAGCTGGTTGAGCGTCTGATCCTGGTCGGCGGAAGCCGAGTCGCTACCACGACCGCGGCGGCGACCGAGCGCGTCAATCTCGTCAATGAAGATGACGCAGGGCGCGAGCTTGCGCGCGCGCGCGAACAGACGCCGGACGCGCGACGCGCCGAGGCCCGCGAACTTCTCCTGGAAGCTCGAACCAGACACCGAAAGGAAAGGAACCTTCGCCTCGCTGGCCGCGGCGCGCGCGAGCAGAGTCTTGCCCGTGCCCGGAGGGCCGGAGAGCAGTAGGCCACGCGGGGGCCTGCCGCCGAGCCGCCCGAACTTTTCCGGGTCGCGCAAAAAATCAATCGTCTCGGCAAGCTCCGCGCGCGCCTCGTCAACGCCGGCCACGTCCGCGAACGTGACCGCCGTGTCGCCGCCGGTTTCCGCCGCGCTGAAGTCGCTCTGCACGCCCATGCTCGCGTAAACGCGCCAGCCTATGAAGCCGAGCGCGACGAGCGCGACGAGCGGCAGCGTGTAATTTAAGGCGGTCGCCAGGACACCGGGCTGCAAGGACTGGTACTCGACCTGCGCCTTATTCTTGGCGAAGGCGGCGGTGACCTCCTGCTGCGCGGCCTCGTTCGTCACGACGGCGCGGACGAGCGTGCCGTCCGCTTGCGTCACCGTCACTTCGTCGGCGACGATCTTCACGGAGCGCGCTCCGCCCGCGTCGGCCAGCTCGCGGAGCTGTGTGTAGTTGATGTCGCGGACGACGGGCAGCGACTTTCGGTAGAAGAGGCCGAAGGCTACGAGCGTGAAGGCGAGAAGCAACAGGAAGCCGGCGACGACGACGACCTTGCCCGGCTTCTGCGAACGGGGGATCAGACGGGAAAGCGGCATAAAGACCTCGACTAAATTTTTAACGAAGCAAGGGGGCGCTCCGCTTGTAGCTTGATTGTTCAGTTTAAAGAAACCGCCTCTGGGGAGCCGCCGAAGGAAAACCGCCGGAAGGGCTCGCACGTTTGAGCGGGACGGTAAACGTGTGAAAGCGCCCGTCGGGACTGTAAGGGCGCAGACCACACTCTACCAGTCGGGAGCTTTTGAAGTCCAGCGAAAAGCGCAGGCCGTGAGACCGCGTCTATCATCTTTGCCTTCAACGGAGACAAAGACCAAGACTTTCCGATGACACGATGACGATTTCGGTTGCCGCCCCTTCTCTAAGTTCGACCGCGCCCCGCATATTCTTGCCCTGTATCAAGACACAGCCGTTTTGAAACCCGCGGCGTGATTCAATACAGGGACGATCATCCGTGACTTCCGAGCGCCGTTCTTCCACGCTCAAATCGCGCCGTTTTCAGAGATTCGGGGGCGTTCGTGGCTTGGCGTCTGTTGGCATGGGCGTTGCTCGAACTCTGCGTGGGCGGTTCTGCGGAACCGGAAGAAAACAGCGGCTGACGCTCAACTAAGGAGAAGGCGAATATGTTGTGGACAATTCTGGTGATCCTGCTGATTCTGTGGCTCCTGGGTCTGGTTAGCGGCTACACGGTGGGCGGTTTCATACACCTGCTGCTCGTCCTGGCTCTCGTGATCTTCGTCATCAACCTCCTCACGGGACGAAGGACGGTCTAAGAGTCGGACAGACGTGAGTGGTAAGAAGGGCGGCGCACGTTTCGTCGTGCGCCGCCCTTCTTTTATTTCATCTCAATCATCCTTCAGCGGATTGCGACCTGACAGTTGCGACAGTGCGTCCGGCGCTTCGCGTTGAGCGTGCCGCACGAGGCGCAACGCCTGTACATGGTGCGCGCGAACCAGTTCGTGATGAGCGCGCTCGCGCCGAGGATGGCGACCAGGACGAGGATGCTGAGGAGCGTGTCCTTCAAGCCCTGTGCCTCTCAAGCATCTCGCCGTGATACCGCCGCCCGCGCTCGTAGCCCTGGCGGAACGCGCCCTCGTCGCACTCTCCGCCGTAGCACTCGCGCAGGCGCTCGGCGTCCTCTTCGTAAGAGCGGTCGCGCGCGCGCGGGTGGAGCGCGGCCTCGAAGCCGCGTCGGTAGATCGGCTCATCCGTCCCGAAGTCGCCGCCGTCAACCGTGTACTCCGCCTCCTCCGCGTCGCGCAGGCCCAGCCACCAGTTCTCGCGCGCCGCGTCAATACTCTCCGCGCCCTCCCCGGCGAGCACGCCCCGCGCCGTCTCCGCCTGCGCGTCATCGTCCGCGACGACGATCACGACCGAGCGCCCCCGCCGCAGCGCGTCCTCGTAAACGAACAGTTCGTCGTGCGGCAGCCCGCGCGCCATTGAGTCTTCGAGCGCGCCGCCCATCGCGATGCCCGTGGCCGCGCCGCCCGCGCCCAGTAGCGCCGCGCCGATCAATCCCGCGGCCAGGACAGGCCCGACGCCGGGGATCAGAAGGCTCGCCGCGGCGGCTCCAAGATGCAAGCCGCCCGCGACGCCGAGTGCGCCGCCGACGGTGCCGCCGAGCGCCGCGCCCATGCCCGGCTGCTCGGTCTCGGTCGTCGGCACCTCGTCAAGCTGCTCCTGCGTCGTGCCGGGCGTCAGAAGGCTGATGCGGTCTTCGGCGACGCCCGCCTCGCGGAGACGCCCGACGGCGCGCTCGGCGTCCGCGCGCGAGTTGAAGATGCCTGCGACAGTGCTCATTCGCGTTTGTGGTTCGAGCGCGGCGAAGGAGTGCGCGCTCAGGCCGCCTTTCCCGGCCAGTAAGCCCTTCTATGAATTTGCAACGGGGAATGCTTAACGCGACGTGCCGCCGATTTTAACATGAATCCTCCCGCACGTGCCCGAAAGAAAGAAGCGCCCTACGTCGCTCACGCAGGGCGCTTCACCCTTTTCTTTCTCTCGAGGACTTTACGGGATGACCTTCGCCGTGAAGACCTCTTCCATCGCGAGGCCGCGGCTGCAACCCGGCGCTTGGACGAGTTGGCGTCGGCTGTCCGTCCAGACCGGGTAAGAGGCACCACCGTAGGAGGCGAGGCCCTCGTAGTCACCCTGCTGGTTTCCGTAGTTGATGCCGTTGCAGGGGAACACCCCGTCGCAGTCGTGCTCGTTGGAACTCTGGTTGCTGACGCGGACGTTGGGCGACCAGTTGACGCCGCCGTCTTTCGACTGCGAGAGGAAGTAGTCGGTCTGGTAGCGCGACCCCGTAGTGTCGAAGCGCGTATCGTAGAAGGCGACGTTTACGTCGCCCGTGGCCGCGTCAACCGACATCCAGTGGTTGAAGCGGTCGGCGAAGTAGCCGCGGTCGGTGACGGGCTGCGGGCTAGACCAAGTCGTGCCCTTGTCGTCGGAGTAAGAGATAAGGATGTCCGTGACGCCGGAGGCGGTCAAGTCCATCCAGGAGCAGTAGAGGCGACCGCGGTGCGGCCCCGTTGACGTGTCAGCGCCGAGCGAGGGATAGACGAGCGCGCGGCGGAAGGACTCAGCCGGGATGCCTACGTCGAACGGCGCGTTCTTCGCCGAGACGACGCTCTGCGTGCCCCAGGTCTTGCCGCCGTCGAGGGAGCGGTTGAAGGCGATGACGTTTTGCACGTAGTCGTTCCAGGCGACGTAGAGTTCGCCGCCGGGGCCGACCGCGGGCGACGCGCCGATGGAACGGCCCGGCCCCGAAGGGTCGTCGGCACGTGTGACGCTGAAGGTCGCGCCGTGGTCTGCGGACGCCCCGACGCGGACGCCGCCGCCCGTCGAGCCGCCGGAGGCCGCGTCCCAGGCGACGTAGACGTTGTCGCGGAAGCCGCTCGCGGCGCTGCGGTCGGTGGTAATCATCGGCTTGTCGTTGAAGTGGTTCGAGCCGCTGTCGAACGAGAAGTAGTTGACTGCGGGGTAGGACTTGCCGCCATCGGTCGAGTGCGCGACGGCCATCTCGGTTCCGTTGATGCCGTTGCCGTTGCTGAAGAAGACGACGATGTAGCTGTAGAAGAGGTTGCCGCGCGAGTCGAAGGCGAGCGACGGGTCGGAGCCGAAGTCTATGCCGTTCGTTCCGATGGCGGCGGGCAGCGGCAGGTCAACGCCGCCCCAGTCCTTGCCGCCGTTCGTCGAGAAGTAGCCGCGCATCGGCAGGCGGAAGATTTCGTTCGAGCCGGCGGCGAGGTTCTTCGTCTGCGCCGTGTTGACGGCGATGAAGGTCTCGCTCTGCGGGCCGCACTCGTTGGAGATGTCAACGTTGCTGCCGAACGTCAGAGAGTTGGTCGAGCCGCCGCCGTCAACGGGGCCGTTCTTGGCGATGTATGTGTATTTGTCCCACCAAGTCGGGTCGTGTGAACTACTCGACTGTGCCCGCCCGCGGCGGGGCGCGACAGTGAGCGCGCCGACGAGGAACAGGGCGAGAAGTAGTGCGAAGCAAGTGAAGCGTGGAAGTGACATGGCCGTCTCCTTAGTTTTATTCGTGCGGTTGCGGATCGTGAACCGGGCTTGCTGTTGACTGTAGAAAGCGTCAATCGCCTGTGTTTTTCAGGGCGCGCCCGGCGGGTCGGAAGTCTGCGAGGGCATTCTGCCACTAAAGTCGTTGAGCATCAATCGCGGGCGTGTTAAAGTGGCAGCGTCCTTGATAAAAAAGCTCTCCGCCGCGGAGGATTCATGATCGAAGTCATCGAAAAACACTGGCCGATGTCCGAAGGCGACGGCAAGGCCACGCGCAAGAAGAGGCCACGCCTGCTGGCGATCACGACCGACTGCTGCACGGGCTGTGCCGGCTCGCCCGCGTGCATCGAATACTGCCCCATCGAGGCTTGCATGTTCTGGGTTCCAGACGACGAGCACTCGCCCTTCGGTCGCATCGAGGTTGATCCATACCTCTGCATCGGCTGCCAGAAGTGCATCAGCAAAGGCCCCGACGGAGCGTTCCTTGACGGCTGCCCCTGGGACGCAATCGAGATGGTTCCGACCGACGACTGGGAGGCTATGCACGGCGTTACGCTGCCGGACGCCCCGCCCCCGCCGCCCGCGAGCTAAACTTTTCAAAAAACCTTACTGCCCCTTCGTTGAGCGGCGCTTGATGGCCTCAGCCGTCTGCGCCGCCTTCACTTTTACGTCGTCCGGCATGCCTTCGACGCCGCGCGCGTAAAGCTCGACTTCGGCCAGGTCTTCCGCCGAGCCGAAGTAGTAGAGGCCGACGAGCGCGTCCGTCACCTGCTCGGAGTCGGGCGCGAGGACGAACAGCCCGGCCCCTCGCGCGAAACCTTCGCCGTCCTTCACCAAAGCCTTCTCGATGATGCCCGGAAGCGGCGAGCGCACTTCACCGATTCCGCTCGACGCGTCCCTGTACTTCAGCAGAAGCGATTCGCGCTTGACCGGCGAGCCTGCGGTGAGAGCAGTGAGCGCCGTCCCGGCAGCGTCTGCCTTGACCTCATAAGGCCGGAGCATCGCGGACAACTCGGCGCGGCAGCGCGGGTCTCCGAAGCGCACGAGCGCGAGCGCGGCGTTGCGCCGCACAATCGGCTCCGGGTCATCGAGCAGCGGGACGAGCGCGGCACGGAACTCCTCCGACCTGTGGTCGAGTCCCATCACCCACGCCGCCGTCATGCGCAGGTCGGGCGCGTCGCTCCGCGACAGCGCGACGACCTGCGGATACCAGCGGCCCGCGCCCACATCGCCGCGCTCGATGCGCTCCGCGACCTGCGAGAGCGCGTGCTGCGCGTGTCGAGGGCTGCCTTCGCGAAGGTAGATTTCGATCTCCTCGTCGCTCAGCGTCCGCCCGAACCAGGTCAAGTACCAAGTGAGGGACGGCACGACGACGAACAGGACGGCCACGACCACGAGCGGCCAAGGCGTGCGCCGTCGGCCCGGCGCGCTGGCCGCGGTGCTCGACGGCCCGTCGCCGTGGTTTCCGTTTTTGCTTATAGACTCCATCTTTTTCTTCCGCCGCGGCGGCACGACTCAGCGCGGCGGGTAGAGCCTGTAGAGCATCAGATAGACGACGACGCCCGTGACGGAGACGTAGAGCCAGAGCGGGTATGTCCAGCGGGCGATGCGGCGGTGGCTTCGGAAGTCGCCGCGCAGTGCGCGCCGGAGCGTGACGGCGACGAGCGGCACGATGGCCGCCGCCAGCGTGACGTGCGAGATGAGGATCGAGAAGTACAGCGGCCTGACGAGGCCCTGACCCGTGAACCGCATCGAGCCGTACTGCGAGTGATAGACGACGTAGGAGACGAGAAAGAGGCAGGAGACGATGAGCGCCGCGAGCATGCACGCGCGGTGCGCGTAAACCCTCCGGCGCGAGATGAAGTAGAAGCCCGCGACGAGCAAGACGAAGCTCGCGGCGTTCAGGGCGGCGTTCAGGTGCGGCAGTATCGAGTCGTTCATAAAACGGAAGCCGCGTGCCGACTCAGCCGCCGCGCCGCTACCCTTCCCTTCTCTTTCTCGCCTCGGCGCGCCCCGCTTCAGTGAGCGCGTAGAAGTCATTCCCGCGCTCTTCGAGCAGGCCGCGCTCGACGAGATTTTCCACGGCGTAGAGGACTGCGCGCCGCGCATCGGGGTCGTTGCCCCCCGCCTCGAAAAGCTCGTGCAGGTCTAGCTCCCGCTTCCCCATCTCGTCGAACATGCGGAGCACGCGCGGCGTCATCTCGTCCAAAGCAACATCCTCCCCGGCGCGCGATGGCCCTCTCACAATCCCCTTGGAAGGGTTGCGCGCTCAAGCCTCGGCCTTCTTCTTCGGCGCGTGCGCGGGCTTCGCCGCCGGGGGCTTCTTCTCGCTCAGCTCCTCGTAGCCGCAACGCTCGCACTGCCACGCGGGGAAGACCTCCGAAGGGTCGGTCGCGCTCTGATAGACGGCGCGATCCGAAGGGATGATCTTGCCGCCGCAGCGCGGGCACATGCGCCCGCGTATCGTCTGCCTCTCAACGTCAACCGCCGGGACTAATTCATCGGCCATATGTTCTCTTTGTGAGCCGTAAACCGTGGCAGGGGAAAACCGTGATAACAGAAGACGGCTCTTTCTTGTCACGGTTCACGGTTCACGGTTTACGGCTTTCATCCTCCTCCTCGCCCTTCACCTTCTTGTAGGCGACGGCGAAGATGGAGCAGAAGATTGCGACGGGCGGGACGAGGAGGACGACGATGCCGAAGTTCAACGTCCGCGCCGCCGCGTCGCCGGCATGTTCGATTGCCGTCCGACACATCGGACACTGCGCGAGCGCGCCCGCCGGGAACAGTGCCGAGAGCGCGGCGAGCGCGAGCGCCGCGAGAAGGAAGTAGTAAAACTTATTGACTCTCCTGTTCATCGTCACACCTCATTCCGGCTCGCCGGTTGTGGCCGCAGCCGTCGGTCGGTTCGTGCGCTGCTTGAGTGTGCGGAAGCTGTCGGGGAAGACTATGAAGAGGAGGCAGATGCAGACGACGAGCGTCGGGACGAGCGTGACGACGAGGCTCAGGCGCTCGAACTTGAGGTGCATGAAGTAGGCGACGATGAGCGCGGCCTTGACGAGCGAGAGGCCCATCAGGATCGTCAGGAAGATGCGCAGGTCGTGTATCTTGATGTAGGCCAGGACGACCTCGACCACCGTCAGGCCCAGCAGTCCGAGCAGCACGTTCCCGAAGAGGCGCGTGCCGCCCTCGAAGTGCACGTGCTCGGCGGCGCGCGCTGGAGGCAACTCTTCGGGGACGGCGAACGGGTGGACGCCGCGCGCGCGCATCGTCAGCGCCGGGACGGCGATGAAGGTGAGCGCCAGGAGCAGGCAGACCGCGGTGAAGAAGAGACTGTCAATCGTTAGGAAGTTCCCGGCGCTCGCCGCGTTCTTAGCCGTGAGCAAGAGGAAGCCCGCCGCCAGCACGACGCAGACGCCCATCAGGATCAAGTCCGACTTTTGAAACACGTCGCGGATTGATGGTTGAGCCATTCTTTCGGCTGCCTCCTTCGTGAGAGGCTAGATGCTAGATACTAGATGCTGGTTGAAGGCAGTTTTCACTAGCATCTAGTATCTAGCATCTAGCCTCTATTTGGTCATGTCCACCGACATCAGATAAATCAAAGGGAAGACGAACATCCAGACGAGGTCAACGAAGTGCCAGTAGAGGCCGCTGATCTCCACGTCCTCGTGGCGCGTCTTGCCGATGCGCAGGGCGACCACTCCTAAGTAAATTACGCCCGTGAAGACGTGGAACATGTGCAGGCCCGTGATCGCGAAGAAGCTCGCGCCGAAGAGCGGCGGGGCCTGCGGCCAGCGCTCGGCCCACTCTTTGGCGAACGTCGAGCCGGCGCTCACGCCGAAGGGGCGCAGGCCCTCGCCCAGCAGGTGGCTCCACTCGATTGAGTGGAGGACGATGAAGACCGTGCCGCCGAGCATCGTCGCGCCGATCCAGCGGCGCGCGGCCTTCAGGCGGTTCGCAGCCGATGCCCTCACCGCCATCACCATCGTGAAGGAGGACGCCAAAAGGAAGAGCGTCATCACGGTCGAGAAGATGATGCTGGGGTTGAAGGGAAACGGCGTCGGCCACTGGTCGCTCGCGGCGCGCGCGTAGGAGTAGCCGATGAGCATCGCCGAGAAGGTCATCGCGTCCGACACGATGAAGAGCCACATGCCGAGCTTGCGGTGACCGACGCGATACGGAAACGCCCCGCCGTCCCAATCGTTCGCCGCAAGATTTCCAACGCGGGCTTCGGTGCTCAAGCCTCACCTCCAGAAGAAGAGTAGGAGAAAGAGAAAGACCCACAGCAAGTCCATGAAGTGCCAGTAAATTCCGACCACGTCCGTGAGCGCCCGCTTCTTCACGTCGGCCTCGGCCCCTTGCGTGCGCCGCGCGTACATCAAAAGCAGGCTCAGCGCCAGGATGCCGCCCGCGAGGTGTAGGCCGTGCAGGCCCGTCAGCACGTAGAAGAAAGAGCTGTGCGGGTTCGACGCGAGGTAGAGTCCCTGCGCGACCAACTGCCGCCACGCCAGAAGCTGCGACGCCAGAAAGCCGAGGCCGAGCAGCAGCGTCACGCCGAGCCAGACCTTGTAAGCAGGCCCCTCGCCGTGGTTGATGGCAGCCTTCGCGCGCGTGAGAGTGAGGCTGCTCACGACGATGAGCGCGGTGCTCAAGTAAACGAACGAGGGCATCGTGCCCCCGTGCCAGTCAATCGAGGTCGGCATCCCCGAACGGACGATGTAGGCGCTCGCCAGCGCCGTGAACATCATCAGGATGGAGGCCAGCCCGATGAGGACGCCGATGCGGTAGTGTTCGGGCGAGAAGCCGCGGCTTCGGTCGTCGCCGCCTGAGCCTCCGCCGCCCGGCCCGCTGCCGTTCCCGCGCGGGCCGCGCCCGCCCCGACGCCGCGAGGTCGCGATGTCGAGCGTGCCTTCGGCGCGCGTCGCCGTCTCACTGCTAGCCGTGGCCGTTGTGCCCATCGCCCTTTCCTTGTACCGCGTGCGTGCCAGCCGTTGTGACGATGTTCGCCTCCGTCTCGTCCGGCGTCGTCTGCATCACGAAGTCGTCGGGCGCTCCGGGCACGCTGAACTCGTAAGCGCCGCGATAGACGGTCGGCACACGGCCGCCGAAGTTGTCGTGCGGCGGCGGCGTCGCCGTCGTCCATTCGAGGGTGGTCGCCTCCCAGGGGTTGTCGGTCGCCTTCTGTCCTTTAAACATGCTCCAGAAGAAGTTGAAGATGAAGATGACCTGCGCCGAGACGGTGATGATCGCCGCCCACGTGACGAAGTGTATGAGCGGCACTGTGGGACGGTTGAAGTTGTAGATCATCTGCACCTGGCCGTT
>Ga0209577_10004049_pt1 | contig 13816 bp, 14 predicted proteins | sample GraSoiAngelo_109_FD_185874 | JGI IMG/M metagenome (GOLD analysis project Ga0209577, IMG submission 185874) | Grasslands soil microbial communities from the Angelo Coastal Reserve, California, USA - 14_0903_12_20cm (SPAdes) (version 2) | ecosystem: Environmental > Terrestrial > Soil > Grasslands...
GCTGAGCTCGCCGATAGGTGTTCCAATTCTTGTTTCTACCCGCGAATTGCTCATGGGAAGAATGCGAGCCTGGACACCCAGTTTGCCGGCAATCTCGTTGGTGGCTTCGGCCAGAGTTTTTCCCTGCGTGAGTAATTTTGAACGAAGCAAGTGGACGGCGAGGTCACGGTCGCCGACGTGGAACCAGATGGGCTGTCCTAACTCACCCATGGCCTGCAAACAATAAAAGGTGTCGCCTTTCACGCCCCAGCCGCGCTCTTTGCTGAGCAGGCCGGCAAGAACATAAGTGATCGAATCAAGGTCAGGCGAGACATACAGTCCCCACCACTCGAGATCGTCGCCCGTATTCACGATCAGCGTGATTTCTTCGGGAGCGATGACCTGGCGGAGGCCATCGATGAACTTGGCGCCTCCGGTTCCGCCGGTGAGTACGACGATCATGCTGCCATCGACCTCCTGGCGTAGCCTTCGCGATCGGTGAGGGCTTCGAGTTTTTCTGCAAGCAGGCCGGTTCGTGTTCGCAGAGCCGGCAAGAACTCGGGATAAACAGGCAGCCGCTGGCGCAAACTGTATCCCTTGGCTTCAGTTCGTAATTTCAGTTCTTCAAGATGAGGCCAAGGTTTTTCCGGATTGATGAAATCGGGAGTCAGAGGCGAGATGCCGCCCCAGTCGTTGATTCCTGCGTCCAGCAGCTCGTCGTAGTACGGGGCGGAAAGGTTGGGAGGCGCTTGCAGGTTGACATCCGGCATCAGCAAGCGGGCCACCGCGATGGTGCGCAGCATTTCTCCCTGTGTAGGTTCGGGCCAGTCTCGCATGGGAATGTCGGGCTTAGTACGAAAATTTTGGATGATAACTTCCTGGATGTGGCCGTAACGGCGGTGCAGCTCGCGGATTGCGAGTAGTGTGTCCACGCGATCTTCCGGAGTCTCACCAATTCCGATCAGTAAACCGGTGGTGAAGGGGACATTCTGGCGGCCGGCCTCCTCGATGGTGCGAAGGCGGCGGGCAGGAATTTTGTCGGGAGCATTATGATGCGCTGCGCCGGGTTCGAGCAGAGAAGTGCTGGTGGTTTCGAGCATCAAGCCCATGCTTGGCGATACGGCGGCGAGGCGGGTGATCCACTCTGCACTAAGCAGACCGGGATTGGGATGGGGCAGCAGATGGGTTTCCCGCAGAATCAGCTCGCACATGGCTTCCAGATAGTGAAGTGTGGAGCGATATCCGAGACGGCGCAAGGTTTCGCGCATTTCCGGAAACCCCAACTCCGGCTTGTCGCCCAGGCTGAAGAGAGCTTCGGTGCAACCTAGCTTCTGGCCAGCCCGTGCGACTTCGAGCACCTGCTCGGGAGTCATAGTGTGCGCGCCAGGCTGTCCGGGATCGCGACGGAAGATGCAGTAACCGCAATAATCGCGACATAGGTTAGTCAGGGGAATAAAAACTTTACCCGAGTAAGTGATAATTCCAGGCTTGAAACGCTGCTTTGCTTCTAATGCAGCGCCTAGCAGCGCGGGAAGTTGCTCGTCCGAAGCTCGAGTCAGCTGGCATGCCTGTTGGCCGGAGATTGGTGATCCCGAGCGGAGTTCGTCCAGGAGTGAATCTAGCGATAAGTGATGCGTGCACGTTGTCGCCGCTACAGTCAAAGCGATAACCTTCCTGAATCTCTAAATAGAGCAAACAGTTAAGTGTGACCAGAAACAACTGTGCTCAATGGCATGCTGGCCTGCTGTGTAAGACCAACCACCGAAATAATACATTAGAGCGGCTACGACATTCTTGTTGTGGGTTCCCAGTTGCCGTTGAATGGCGATAGTGCAGCTCGTGCTTGGCGTGGTAAAACTCTGAAGGGCGAGAGCGGGCAAAGAGTCTGCCCCACCTAAACCCATTAAGATGGCCGGGGCTTCAGCCTTCCGATGAGTGTTACTCAGGCAGAATTTCGCAGAGCGATGGGTTGCTTTGCCACCGGAGTTACGGTGATCACCGTGGACTACGAAGGCGACGTCCACGGCATGACGGCAAATGCTTTTACGTCGGTGTCATTAGATCCGCTGCTGGTGCTGGTCTGCGTCGATCACAAGGCGCGAACTCACGCCCATCTTCATTCAAAAAAGCGCTTCGGAGTGAATGTATTGGCGGAGAATCAACGCAATATCTCGCAATATTATGCACGCCCCGGCGACACCCATCAGCGCGCCGAGCAGGAGGCTGGCGCACGCTTTGACCGCACGGCGCATGGTACGCCAGTGCTTTATGGCGCCCTCGCTTACCTGGAGTGCCGGTTGCACACAGCGCAAGACGCCGGCGATCACACTATCTTCATTGCCGAAGTTGAAGATGTGGTGGTGCGCGAGGGGGATCCGCTGCTGTTCTATCGTGGAAATTACCGTGCTATTGGAGCACCATCGGAAAGTTCAGATTCAACCGGGACGAAGAGCAAGACTTCACAACATCCGAGCTAAAGTGACTGACGCATGGCGATAAAGTTTAACGGCGAATTCGAGGTCAAGCGTCCGCCGGAAGAGGTTTATGACTTCCTCACCGACCCCAAGAAGTTCGGACCGCTGCTGCCTGATTTTCAAGGCATGAACGTGCAGGACGCGACCCATTTCACGGTGAAAGTCAACGTAGGGATCGCGTATATCAAAGGTTTGGCGGAAGTGAAGATGGAACTGGTTCAGGCGGAGCGGCCTAAGCGGGCGCAGTATAAGGGACAGGGGAGCGTCGCCGGTGGCAATGTATCGTTCACGGCAGGATTCGATCTCTCGCCTGTGGAGGGCGGAACCAAAGTCGTTTGGCAAGGGGAAGCGCAAATATTTGGGCGACTTATGTCGGTCGCGGGCGGATTACTCGAGCCCTTGGGTAAAAAGAACGTCCAGAAGTTAATTGACGGGTTGCAGGCGGCGCTGAAGTGATGGGCTGTGTTGTTTGAGCGACACCGATGGGATTCCGGTTGCCGGCGGGGACGCCGGCGCTACGGAACTTCTGCCGGCAACTTATCGTATTACGGGTAGCTCTCTCGAGGTGTGTCCATGAAACGCAATTCCCTGGTTTTCTTTCTCGTGTTTTCGCTCATCTGCGTTGCTGCGGCCGACGAAAGGGCGGGGAAAGCTCTTCAAGTTACGGAGACTGGGAAAGAGAGTTTTGAAGCTGATTTTGTCTCCGGGGGGCAGTTAAGGATGCACATTCGCTCCGGAGACCTGCGAGTGATTGGGAGCGACGAAAACAAGATTCGAGTTAACTACTCGGGCAAGAATGGAAGTAAGACCAACGATGTCACGGTCAGACTAAAGACCATCGGGAACTACGCAGAATTGCGAGTCAGCGGTGGTCCCAATAACGATTTCCACATTAAGATCCAAGTTCCAAAGAACTCAGGTCTGTACTTGCGCATGCCTGCTGGAGACCTGGAGGTCGACGGTCTCACTGGCGACAAGGACGTCGAGATTCACGCTGGTGACATGATACTTGGTGTGGGCAAACCAGATGACTACGGCCATGTGGATGCGTCGGTAAACGCGGGTGATCTGGATGCGCAGCCTTTTGGAGTATCCAAGGGTGGTCTGTTCCGTTCCTTCGACAAGCACGGCGGCGGGAAATATCGTCTTCACGCCCATGTTGGAGCGGGGGATTTGGTGCTCAGAGAGTAGCAAGGGAACCGAAATTTACGATTTACGATTTTCGATTTACGATTTACGAATTCCAAGACGCAATCCCAATCGCGTTGTGTTTGGCAATCGGAATCCTTTGGTAGCGGAATTGATCTAAAAAGTATGAGCAAATACAGAGAGGGAATGGCCGAAAAAGTAAAGAAGACTGAGGAAGAATGGCAGAAGCAGTTGTCACCTGAGCAGTATTACGTGACGCGCAAGGCAGGAACTGAGCCGGCGTTTACTGGGAAATACTGGAAGACCAAAGATCCGGGCACCTATAACTGCGTCTGTTGCGGAGAACCGTTGTTCAGCTCTGAGAGTAAGTTTGATTCGGGAACAGGCTGGCCCAGTTTCTGGCGGCCTTTGGATGAGAGTGCGGTGCTAGCGCATACCGATGCCAGCCATGGCATGGTTCGCACCGAAGTGCGTTGTTCCAAATGCAATGCGCACTTGGGGCACGTCTTTGAAGACGGGCCGGCTCCTACCGGATTGCGCTACTGCATGAATTCCGCGGCGCTGGATTTGAAAGCGGATCAAAACAAAAAGAAATAGGGCACGCTAAAGACGTGCCCCTTTGCTAACGGTTGGAACCTTTAGCGGCCGGCCACTGCCGATGCGGCCTTGGGCTGCTCGGTGGAAGGCTTAACGGATTCTGTGGACAGTGCCTTGGACTGCTGTTGTTGCGCCTTGTCGTGTTTGTGCTCGGAGGCGCGTACCTGAACGCTTCCCTTCAGGAAGGCTCCATCTTCAATGCTGATGCGCTGGGTGACGACATCTCCGGTCAGCGACCCTTCGCTGCGGATGTCCAGGCGGTCGACGCATTGGATGTTGCCCGTTACCTTGCCCATGATTACGACTTCGCGGGCGCTGATATTGGCGGCTACGATGCCATTGCGTCCGACGGTGACGCGGTTGTCGGCAAGGTTGATGGTGCCTTCGATCTTGCCATCGATATAGAGTGCTTCCGATCCAGTGACCTCGCCCTTGATAACCAGCGAACGGCCGATCGTTGCCTGCTCCATGGGCGGGCTGACGGTCTTGACCGGGTTGAAGGAATTTGGGTTCGAGGAAAATTGAGATTTCTGAGAGTTGTTTTCTGGTGACTGCAACATCGGTTCGCCCTTCCTTGGCTCCGCGCGGCGTGCACTTGAGGCGCTACCGCAAGCGGCGGGTCTCGGATAACTTTCGGCCAGTGGCCAAACTCAATATCGCATGGGAGCAAGTAATTGAGCAGGTTACGGAAGAACGTGTCCGATTGTGAGAACGAAAAGGGCGTTTACCACGAAGGACATGAAGGTACACGAAGGGAAAGCTTAAGGCGCCTTGATGCCTTCAACGACTGGAGTCCCGCCGAGGGCTTCGCTCAGGTGCTCCCATTCGCTTAGGCGATTCTGTAAATCGCGGCGATGTTGGTGCAGTTCACGCCCACGGCGCTCGGTTTCTTCGGCACTGACGAAAGTCTGCAGGGCAGCTTCGCATTCGGTAATCCCAGCTTCCAGGCGGTGGATGTCGGCTTCGAGTTCGTGGACGCGTTGTTCCATTTGCTTGCGCTTGATGGGATTCAGGCGCTTGGTTTGAGCACCGGCGCTCTTCTGGTTTCCGTTGGTGGGCGGCGCTTCACTGGGGAGAGAAACGGTTTTCTGCAGGGTTTCAGCGCCTCCCTGCTTCCGCCACAAATAATCCTCATAATTGCCGGGGTAGACTTCGACCTGGCCGTCGCCAACGTGAAAAACTCGGGTGGCGAGCTTGTCGATGAAGTAGCGATCGTGAGAAACGAAGACTACCGTTCCGGTGTAGTCCGACAGTGCTGCTAGTAAAACGTCTTTCGCGCGGATGTCCAGGTGGTTTGTGGGCTCGTCGAGCAACAGGAAGTTGGCAGGATGCAGCAGCATGCGTAGCAGGGCGTAACGGTTACGCTCTCCTCCCGAAAGGACGCCGATGCGCTTGAAGACGTCATCGGCGGAAAAAAGGAAACAGCCTAGGAGGCTACGCAGCTCAGTCTGGGTGGAACGAGTCGAGATTTGACCAAGATCGTCCAGGATGCGCGCGTCGGGGTTGAGTTCCTTGTATTGATCTTGGGCGAAATAATCGGGCTGGGAGTTGTGGCCGAGACGAAATTCGCCTTGCGTCAGCGGTTCGACTCCGGCCAGCAACTTGATCAATGTGGACTTTCCGGCGCCGTTTACTCCCACTAACGCGATGCGATCGCCGCGCTCGATCATAAAGCTGACGTCGCGGAATACTTCTTTCTGACCGTAGGACTTTGCCACGCCAGCAAACTGGGCAACGATGCGGCCGCTGGGTTTGGGCTGGGGGAATGAAAAGTGGATCGTGCGCTCTTCCTGCGGGATTTCTATCCGCTCCATCTTTTCCAGTTCCTTGATGCGGCTCTGCACTTGCTTGGCTTTGGTCGCGGTGTAGCGGAAGCGGTTGATAAAAATCTCCAACTGCTCGATGCGTTCCCGCTGGTTGCGAAATGCAGCCTGGAGCTGTTCGAGGCGCTGCGTTTTCTGCCCCAGAAACTTCTCATAGTTGCCGGTGTAAAGATGAATTCGCTTGTTCCAGATTTCGGCAATCTTGTTCACCGTCACGTCGAGGAAATAACGGTCGTGGGAGATCAGAACGAAGGCGTGGGGATAATTCGTAAGATACTCTTCCAGCCAATTGCGAGCTTCAAGATCAAGATGGTTGGTGGGCTCATCCAGCAGGAGTAAGTTTGGCTGTTGCAGTAGAAGTTTGGCGAGAGCAATCCTCATCTGCCAGCCGCCGGAGAATTCATCGGTGTGGCGATGCCAGTCTTCTTTGGGGAAACCTAATCCTGAGAGCACGGTTCCAACTTGTGCTTCGATCGCATACCCGTCGCGCATTTGGAATTCGTGTTGAATGCGGTGATAGCGGTCAGCGACCTGGTCGTACTCCGGCGATGAATGGTCGAGTTCCGACATGCGGCCAGTCAGGTCCTCCATTTCCTGTTCCATGTCGCGTAGATCGGAGAAGACTGACATGGCTTCGGCAAACACAGTTTGTCCGGAGAGCGTGAGGCCATCTTGCGGTAGGTAGCCGGCGCTGATGCCCTTCGCGGTGCTGAGTGAGCCGTAGTCAAGGGTTTCAAGCCCAGCCAGGATTTTCATGACGGTGGATTTGCCGGTACCATTTGCGCCGACCAATCCGACACGGTCGCGGGGCGTGATCATCCAGTCAGCTCCTTCAAAAAGGAGCTTGTGGCCATATCGTTTTCCGGCTGCTGATAACTGGATCATGGGTTAGTTCTATCGTCTCATGAGGGAGGCTGTTTTGAAGCCGTAGGTCGGCGAAATTGGCATGGTAGGCGTAAATTTTTGCTGTCATTGTCTCGCCCTTCAGGTCTCAGGTGTCAGGGTTCAGTCTCGCGATTCAGATCTCAATCTCTCGACGTCAGAGTTGTGGTTTGGCTGCCACCTGAGACCTAGCACCTGAGACCAGATATCTAATAGAGTGAGTTGGTGCATCTAAGGGTTCTAGATTCCCGGAGGCTTCCTTGAAAAAGCTGATCGTGATTGCCGGATTGTGTGTGTTCCTGTTAACGCAGAGACCTGCTCAAGCGCAGGAGTTTGACGCGGCATTCGGCGTGGGTACATTGACCGCGCCTTCTGCATCGAGCGCTACGGGCAACTACGCGCCGCAATCATTGAGCGGTGGGGCTTACCCCAGCTTCAGCGGAGACTTTTTATTTAAAGGGCGTTTGGGAGTTGGTGGCGAAGTGGCATGGAGAGCCAGTCGAGCCATCTACGGTGCGTATCAGCCCTACCGTCCTATATTTTGGGACTTCAACGGAATCTATGTTCCGAAACTGGGAAAGTTTGCGGCCGCTGAATTAATGGCCGGCATCGGGGTGGAAAGCTTGCGCGCCTATCAGCCCTTCACCACCTGCGGCTTTACCGGATGCACAAACTACGTCAGTACCAATCACTTTCTGGGCCATTTCGGTGGTGGCTTGCGGCTTTATGCCCACGGTCACTTTTTCGTGCGCCCCGAGGCCCATCTGTATCTCGTCCATAACAATGTTGAGTTCAGTTCGGGACGAGCAACACGCTTCGGCATTTCCCTGGGCTACAACTTTGCTCCTGGTTTTTAATTCAGCAAACCTGCTAGACTGCCCGCGGTTCCGCTCTGCGTCCGCAAGCCTCGGTTGGACCCTTAATCCTGCGGGGGCTGCGGCGGCGGTTGCGGCGGCGGTTGCGGCTGTGGTTGAGCCTGGCCAGGGGGAACTGGAAAACCCTGTGGGGCTCCGGGCTGCTGTGGCTGTGCCTGCTGCTGTGGCTGCTGTTGCTGCTGCTGGCGCTGGAGTTCCCGCAAGAGCTGTTCTGGAGTCTTAACTGCCGGCTGACCATTTGGCTGCTGTTCTTGCTGCTCATCCGCCTGATTGGTCTGGTCGGCTTGATCCTCCGTCCCGGGATTCTCCTCGGAAAACTCTTCGTTCATCTCTTGGGTTTCCTGCCCAGGAGGAACCACCCCCGGCGGCATGCCTTGAGGCTGGGAGGCCATCGATTGATTCCCGCCATTGGGTTGAGAAGGGGAGGCAGGCGCGGTTACGTCACCCGCTTTGCCGGTGACGATTACATGATCGAGTGCGTTGGGGTTGGTCGCTGAGCCGAGCATCACGTAATTGAAATGTGATCCGTTTAGAAGCGATGCCAGAACATCGCGCGCTGGGCCTGGGCCAAAGCGGCCCACCACCCTCTCGGTGGCATTGGCCGGGATTTCTACGTTGGCGCCAGTCTGATTTCGGACGGCTCGGAGGACGTCCCCGAGCGTGGAGTTATGAGCGACGATCATCAACTGCCCATTCTGAAATGAGACCTGCGGCGCTGAGGTGGGCAGCTGCTCCAGTGTGGAAGGAGGAGGCGGCGGGACTGGTTGGGGTGTGGGCTGTGGCGTAGGCGCGGGTTGCACCTGCTTTACCCTGCGCTTGGATGACAATGGCTTCTGTGCGGCAAACGACGAACTAGCTAAAAGGGCAAAAGTTACAACCAGAAACCCGAATTTAAGACGAACGACTGACATAAAAGACCCCAATTCGCTTTGCATTGTATATCTGTTCGAGAGAGCGAAGAGCCCTGCTTATTTGCAATATTGTAGCACTTGCGACCCTCAGCGAAATGGTGAGAAAAGGCTCCGCTTCGGCCCCAGGTACGACTATCCCGAGGCTCCTGCCCCGGAACGGGCCGCTGCCACGAACAATGCGGTTATCCAAAGTAAAAGGAGTAGCAGATCAGCCAAAAAGGCTTTATCAATCAAAGTGAGGCTGTCCTTGGGGGTCTTCGCCCTTTGGTAGGCCCGCAGGATTGGTTGAACGAGCAGAAGACCAATTACCGAGAGGATTGAGATCTCGACCCAGTAGGACAGAGGAGTGACGAATTGGTTGCGCCTGATGAGGTCCTGGAAGCTGGGAAGCGCATTGCTGTCCACTACTAGAAGTATAAAGTTCAGAAGCACGATTCCGCGGATAATTCGGTGAAGGGTTCTGTTAGCACCTCGCGTTCGAATCATTGTCAAATCTTTTCTTCTGCAAACTCCAGTTCGAGACCCAGCGGGTCAGTGAAGCGGTTGGTAAGATTGGCCAGTCCAACCAGCAGATGCAGGTCCACGATTTCGGCATCTGGAAAGTGCTTGGTCAGTCCTGCCACATCGGAATCCGTGATCTTGGACGAAGTCCGCGTTAACTTTTCCGCATAGGCGAGCGCAGTTTGTGCTTTTTCGCCAAATCGTGGATAGTCAGCTTGCTTCAGCGCGTTCCAGTCCTCAGGCGTGAGGCCTACTCGCTTCGACGAAGCGAGATGGTGCTGAAGTCAATAGTGACAGTTATTGATCATCGAGACGCGAATGTAAATGAGCTCGTAAAGTTTGCGTTCGAGTGAGCGACCCACACTGGAGTAGAAAGCCAGAAAACTCTTAAGTGCTTCCGGCCGGTGTGCCAGCGCCTTCTGTACATTGCCGGGCTTGCCACGCAATTGCTTGTCGTAGATTTCTTTCACTTCGGGCGAAGCTTGCTCGGGTTGAATTAGTGAGATTCGCGCCATAGGTCCTCCGCGGACAGAGACTCTTCGTATAATAACTTGAGGCGCCAGATTCGTCGTAGCGCTTGATGCTCGCGATCTCAGAGCGAAAGTCTTCCCTCTAGAAAATGGCTAAGATACGCATCATCGGGGCCGGTTTGGCTGGATCGGAAGCCGCCTGGCAGTGCGCGCGGGGTGGGATGAGTGTCGAATTGTGCGAGATGCGGCCCGTGCGCTCGACTCCGGCCCACCAGACTGACCAGTTCGCCGAACTGGTGTGCTCGAATTCATTCAAGTCCGATAGCGTCAACACCGCTCCGTGGCTCTTGAAACAAGAAATGCGCCTCGCGGGATCGCTGCTGATGGAGATTGCGCAAGAATGCGCTGTCCCGGCAGGCCACGCATTGGCCGTGGATCGGGCGACTTTCGCGGCTAAAGTCACGGAGACCATCTCGCGCGAGCCCTTGATTACGATCCGGCGGGAAGAAATTTGCAGGATCGACGAAGAGCAGATCACGATTATTGCGACCGGGCCGTTGACCAGCGACGCGCTATCGAGAGAGATCGCACGGCTCAGCGAATCTTCGGAAGGAACAGCGAACCTATACTTCTACGATTCGATTAGCCCGATAGTCGAGGCGGACTCTATTGATATGTCGAAGGTCTATCTGGCGGCTCGCTACGACAAGGGCTCAGCGGATTACATTAATTGTCCAATGACTAGCGAAGAGTACGACCGTTTCTATGATGCATTGCTCGCCGCGCAGCCAGTCGAGGAGAAGGAATGGGAAAAGCTGAACTATTTTGAAGGCTGTCTGCCGATCGAGGAGATCGCGCGTCGAGGACGGGACACTCTACGGTTTGGCCCCATGAAACCGGTTGGGCTGATCGATCCTCGAACTGGACGTCGTCCTTATGCCGTGGTGCAATTGAGGCAGGAGAACTTGCGCGCGGATTCTTACAACCTGGTGGGATTTCAAAACCATTTGAGATTCGCGGAGCAGGCTCGCGTACTGCGATTGATTCCAGGATTGGAAAGCGCTCGCTTTCTGCGCTACGGGCAGATTCACCGCAATACATACATCAACTCACCCACTCTGCTCCTCGATACTTTGCAGATGAAAGTGCATAAGCGAGTGTTTTTTGCCGGACAGATTTGCGGGGTGGAAGGTTATGTCGAGTCCATTGCCACGGGACTGATGGCCGGGATTCAGGCGTCAGCGCTCGGTAGTGGCGCAGAACTGGTTTCTCCTCCGCGAGCAAGCGCGTTCGGATCCTTGGTGCACTACATCACTCAGGCGGACGCGAAGAGATTTCAGCCGGTAAATATCACCTTTGACCTCTTGCCCCCGTTGCAGCAAAAAGTTCGGGATCGTCAGGAAAGGCATCGCAGGCAGTGTGAGCTCGGGTTGCGAGAATTCGATGGTTGGCTGGCAAGGGCAGGCGTTGGTCATTGGCCAAAAAGCATTCAGCACTCAGCCGTCAGCACTCAGCCCATGCGGCTGAATGCTGAGTGCTGAATGCTGAGTGCTCGACGTCTAGATTCTTATTCAGAATCCAATTGACCGCGCCCCGCCTTCGCAGTACCTTGCTCCACATCCGGATTTGAGGTGTACGCGTGCCAATTTCCGCCGTGGATGCGATCAGCCCTGCGTTTCAGCACACAAAAAAACAACTCATTGAGCCTTTTCGAGCCAGTCAATGGGCAAAACTGGCGCTGGTGGGATTTCTGGCGGGTGAGGTTCATTCCGGAGGTTGCAGCGGCGGCAATTTCCAGATGCCCACGCGGACGTCAGGTGGGGAACGATTTCTGGAGCTCGGCTTACCCGCGATGAATCCCGTGGCATACGCAGCATTGATTGCGTTGCTGGTTGTCGCCGTACTCGTGCTGTGGGTGTTGTTCATCTATGTGAACAGCGTGATGCGCTTTGTGCTGTTCGATAAACAGTGCGAGATCCGGCAGTACTGGAACCGCCGTCAAAAGCCGGGCTTGCGCTACTTCGCCTGGCAACTCCTGCTTTTCCTGGCGATGATGGTGGGACTGACGATCCTGGTTGGAATCCCGGCGACATTCGCGCTGGCTGTGGGCTGGCTCAAACAATCCAGCCAACATATGGTTCCTCTCATCCTGGGTGGCGTGCTCCTGTTTTTTCTGGTGACGACCTTCGTTGTTTTATGGCTGATAGTACTCGTGTTCAGCAAAGACTTCATCGTCCCGCAAATGGCGCTGGAGGACATCGGCCCGATGGAAGCGTGGCGGCGGTTACTGCCCATGCTGAAATCGGAAAAAGGCGGGTACGCCGGCTACTTGGGGATGAAGATTGTGATGTCGATTGGGGCCGCGGTGATCGTGGGAATTGCAGCCATGATTATCATCCTGCTAACGCTGATTCCTATCGGCGGCGTGGGGGCAGTGCTGGTTTTGATGGGGAAGTCCGGCGGACTACATTGGAACTTGTACACCATCACGCTGGCAGTGGTGATAGGAAGCTTCCTGCTCGCGTTTATTTTGTATGTGGTTTCGTTGGTTTCAGTGCCTGCGATTGTGTTCTTTCCGGCATATTCAATCTACTTTTTCGCAGCGCGCTATCGGGCGCTGGATGCTGTGCTTCGGCCAGCGCCGCCGCCCTTCCTGTCACCCGAGCCCAGCTCATACTGAACTCAATCTCGGGAACGATTCTTAATCCAGATCGGGGTGCCTACGAATCCGAAGGCACGGCGAAGCTGATTTTCTATGAATCGCTGATAGGAAAAATGAAGTTTTACCTGGTGGTCGGTAAACAGCACGAAGGTTGGCGGCGCCACGGAAGCCTGGGTCATGTAATAAATCTTTACTTGCTGACGAGCCGGTACCGAAGCGCGGTCGAAATCCACCTGCTTGATGAAGCGGTTGATCTCTCCCGTTCCAATGCGCTTGCGGCGCTCACTCGCGACGTGTTCTAGCTCGGGGAAAATCTTTTCGGTGCCAACCCCGGTGGCTGCGGATACGAACAACACGGGTGCGTAATTCAGGAACTTCAATGCATCCCGCAGTCTTTCCTCATAAGCGCTGCGATCGGCCGGCCGTTTGCTATCCCGCATGCGCGCGGCTTTGGTATGCCTGGAGGTACTTTTGTCCCCGGCGATGACCAAGTCCCACTTGTTCACGATGATGATGAGGGAGCGTCCACTCTCATGCGCATAACCGGCGATCGCCGCGTCGAGGGCGCTGACACCTTCGGTGGCGTCAATCACCAGCAACGCGATATCGGCGCCTTCGAGATGTTTGCGGGCCATGACCACCGAAAGCTTTTCCGCCATCATATGGGTTTTGCCTTTGCGGCGAATCCCGGCGGTATCGATGAAGCGAAAACTTTTCCCATCGCGCTTCACGATTTCGTCCACCGCGTCACGTGTGGTACCGGGGACGGGCGAAACAATCGCACGTGAGCTTCCAGTGAGCAGGTTCAGTAGCGTAGATTTACCTACGTTGGGATGGCCGATGATGGCGACCTTGACTTCACGCGGCTCGACGGCGACTTCTTCTTCTGCGTCGCGTTCCGCTTTGGGCTCAGGTTTCACTGCTTCCAGTTTCAGGGTTTCTACAATTGCGTCGAGCAGATCGTCCAACCCTCGACCGTGTTCGGCGGAGACAGGAAACAGCTTTCTGATCCCTAGGCGATGAAATTCGTCGGTCAGTCTTTGTTGTTTCTCGGTATCGACTTTATTAACCGCGAGGAAAAGCGGCTTGCCGCCACGAATCAACTGGCGGGCGAGGTCGATATCGGGGGCGGCGAGTTCGGTGCGCCCATCCACGACCATGATGATGGCGTCGGCCTCTTCGAGCGCGACCTTGGCCTGGCGGTAAATCTCCGCAGGCATGAAATCTTTTTCTTCGGGAACAATGCCGCCAGTATCAACCACGCGCAGGCTGCGGCCCCGCCATTCCCCCTCTCCGTAGAGACGATCGCGAGTGATGCCGGGCTCGTCGCCGACAATGGCGCGTCGCGAACCTACGATTCGATTGAAGAGCGTGGACTTGCCGACGTTTGGGCGTCCGACAATAGCCAGCGTAGGTATTCCGGCGGCTACTGCCAAAGCTGATGGCGAGTTGTAGGTGGGTCGGGTCAAAGTCAAAGGCACAGGCGAGTCGCC
>Ga0209577_10004050_pt1 | contig 13815 bp, 12 predicted proteins | sample GraSoiAngelo_109_FD_185874 | JGI IMG/M metagenome (GOLD analysis project Ga0209577, IMG submission 185874) | Grasslands soil microbial communities from the Angelo Coastal Reserve, California, USA - 14_0903_12_20cm (SPAdes) (version 2) | ecosystem: Environmental > Terrestrial > Soil > Grasslands...
CTGCGGCAAGTCCGCGAGCGAAGTCAGCAGCGGGCCGACGCCGGGCTGCGGGTGCTGGCCTTCGTCGGGGTCGGTGACGATGGCGGGCCCGAGGACCTGGCGGGCCGGCTCCATCCGCAGCCTTCCGCGCTGGACGTCGCGCAGCCGCTCGGAGCGCTCGACGAGCACGTACCTGAGCGCTGGCGCACATCGGGGTTGGGCGTCGAGGACGTGACGGGCGAGGGTGCCGGCACCCGCGCCCGCCTCGACGACGACGTAGGGGTCGGGCTCGCCCATGTCCCGCCACCAGTCGTCGAGAGCGCGTGCCAAAACGACTCCGAACAGGGGTCCCACCTCGGGGCTGGTCAGGAAGTCACCGCCCCGACCGGCGCCACCGCCCGTGCTGTAGAAACCGTGCTCCGGGTGATAGAGCGCGAGGTCGACGACCTCGTCGAACGGGATCGGCCCGAGGCGCCGCGCCCGCTCGGCGACGATCTCGGTTACCGGACTAACGATGCGACGTCACCGAGGTGGGCGAAGAACTGGGGGTAGATGCCGATGACGACGACGACCACGACGGAGAGGCCGAGGGCCGCCTGCAGCGACGCGGGCACGCGGATGGCTGTGCGGTCCCCGTCGGGCACTGGATCCATCCACATGAGCCGGGCGACCGACGCGTAGTAGAAGAGGGCGATCACGGCGTTGACGGCGGCGATCACACCGAGGGCGACGGCCGAGGGCGTCCCCGAGTCGAGCACCGCCCGGAACACGAAGATCTTGGCCCACGCCCCCGCCAGCGGCGGGATGCCCGCCAGCGAGAAGAGGAAGATCGTCATCAGCACGGTCAGCCCGGGGGCGTACTCGTACAGCCCGCCGTAGGAGGCGATCTCCCCGGACCTGGTCTTGCGGGCCACGGCGATGACGATGGCGAAGGCACCGAGGTTCATCGCCGCGTAGATCAGCAGGTAGGTGACCGAGGCGGTGAAAGCGCTGTGGATCGACTTGGTGTTGGATCCCGCCACCGCGAACGGCACCAGGATGTAGCCGGCCTGCGCGATCGACGAGTAGGCCAGCAGGCGAACGATGTTGGTCTGGCGCAGGGCGATCAGGTTCCCGACGGTCATCGTCAGGGCTGCCAGCACCCAGAACATCGGGCCCCAGACGTCGGAGCGGCCGATGAACCCGATGTAGATCAGCTCGAGGAGGGCGACGAATCCACCGGTCTTCGACGCCACCGACAGGAAAGCAGTGACGGGCGTGGGCGAACCCTCGTAGGTGTCCGGCGCCCAGAAGTGGAACGGCACGGCCGAGACCTTGAAGGCGAAGCCAACGGTGATGAAGAAGATGCCGAGGGTCACCAGCGGGGCCTTGGTGATCGACCCCTGGGTCGCCTTGCCGATGTCGGTGAGCAGCGTCGAGTTGGTGAAGCCGAACACCAGCGACATGCCGTAGAGCATCACCGCCGACGCCAGTACGCCGAGCAGGTAGTACTTCAGCGCCGCCTCGTTGCTCTTCAGGTCACGCTTCCGCCACCCGGCGAGCATGTAGGCCGGAATCGACAGCGTCTCCAGGGCCACGAAGATCGTGATGAGGTCGCGGGCCGAGCCCATGACGACCATCCCCAGGAGCGAGCACAAGAGCAAGAAGTAGAACTCGCCCTCGAAGTAGTCCCCCTCTTCGATGTATCTGGTCGACATGAGGAGGACGATGTAGCCGACGGCCAGGAACAGGCCTTTGAAGACCAGGGCGAAGTCGTCGACGACATAGGCCCCGCCCACCATCGAGGCGTGGTGACTGCGGGCACCGAGCTCGACGGTGAAGATCAGAGCCGCCAGGAGGCCCCAGCCGGCCACGTTCGACAGCAGCCACTTACGCGCGCCTGCGAGGAACAGGTCGGCGACGAGGACGACGACGAGCGTCGCCGATACGACGATCTCGGGCGCCAGCGCGTGGTAGTCGAGATTGGGGACGTGGAAGGCCTGTTGTTGAATCGCAGAGTGGACGGCGGCGAGCAGCAACCGACTATCTCCCGGCCGCCACGCCCGTCGCTGCGTGGATGCCCGTGGTCACCGCATGCACGGCGCCGTCGGTGATGTGGAAGAGGAGGTGCGGGTACACGCCGAGGGCGACGATGAGGATCAGCAGCGGCGCCCACGCCAGGTACTCGGGGACGTGGAGGTCGTGGATGTGGGCGTGCTCGAACTCGCTCTTGACGACGCCGAAGTCGACGCGCTGGAGCATCCACAACAGATAGCCGGCGGCGAACACAGTGCCCACGGCGGCCACGGCCATGTACACCCGGAACGTCACCAGGCTCAGGCCCGCCGCCGGCTGGTAGGCGGAGAGGATGGCCGGGAACTCGCCCCAGAAGCCGGCCAGGCCGGGGAGGCCGAGAGAGGCCATGGCGCAGAAGCCGAGGATCCAGCCCAACCGCGGCGCCTGCAGCAACATGCCGCCGAGCCGTGAGAGCTCACGGGTGCCGTAGCGCTCCTGCACCGACCCGGCGACGAAGAACAGCATGCCGGTGATGAGGCCGTGGGCGACCATGCCGAACACAGCGGCGTTGATGCCGAAGCTGGTCAGGGTGGCGATGCCCAGCATCACGAAGCCCATGTGGGCGACCGACGAGAAGGCGATGAGCCGCTTCATGTCGCGCTGGGCGAGGCACCCGAGGGCGCCGTAGATGATGCCGATCACGGCGAGGAGTCCGATCCACGGCGCCCAGGTGTGAGCCGCCTTCGGGAGGATCGGGATGGCGATGCGGACGAAGCCGTAGGTACCCAGCTTCAGGAGGATGGCGGCCAGGATCACCGAGCCCACGGTGGGCGCCTCGGTATGGGCGTCGGGCAGCCAGGTGTGGAACGGGAACATCGGCACCTTGATGGCGAAGCCGATGAACAGCCCGGCGAAGATCAGCGACGCCGTCGCCGCCGGCAGCGAGGCGGCCGCGATCGTGTGGCGCAAGGCGATCATGTCGAAGGTCTGGCCACCCTTGAAGTACAACGCCAGGAAGCTGAGGATCATCAGCGCCGACCCGAACAGGGTGAACAGGAAGAACTTGATCGCTGCGTACTGGCGGTTGGGCCCGCCCCAGACGCCGATCATGAAGTACATGGGCAGCAGGACGAGCTCGAAGAAGACGAAGAACAGGATCAGGTCGAGGGAGCCGAACGTGCCGTTCATGCCCGTGGCCAGCACGAGGATCAGAATCAGGAAGGCCTTGGGGTTGAACGGCTCGGGGAAGTGGTCCCAGGAGTAGATGACGCACAGCACGGTGATCAGCGCCGACAGGGCGAGCAGCGGCAGCGAGATCCCGTCCAGGCCGATGTGGTAGCGGCTGTGGATGACCTCGATCCACTGCTTGTTGGCGACGAACTGGAACCTCCCGGAGTGGGAGAAGTCGAACCGTGCGATCAGATAGATGACGAGAGCCAGGCTGGCCAGGCTGGCCAGCAGGGCCCCGACCTTGAGCGTCAGCTCCGACCGCCGGGGCACGAGGCCCAAGAGGACGGCGCCGATGACCGGGAGGAAGATCGCTCCGCTCAGCGCCCAGTGGTCGAGGAAATTCACGGGTTCTCTCCTACGCGGTGGTCAGGACGAGGATCAGGGCGAAGAGGCCGGCGGCGCCAAACAGCACGGCCGCGTACTGCTGGACTCGGCCGGTCTGGATGTAACGGAGGATGCCGCCGCTCTCCTCGGCCGTGAAGCCGGCGCCGTTCACGGCGCCGTCGACGACCTTCTGATCGATGACGTTGTAGACGAAGCCGGCGACCTTGCCGCTGACGAACGCCACGCCATTGACGAACCCGTCGATGACGTGCTGGTCGAACCAGTACATGCCGCGGGCGATCGGGTACTGGATCGAACGGATGACCCCATCGATGTAGATCTTGTCGAGGTAGTACTTCTCCTCGAGGAACCGGTAGCCGGCCCGGGCCGGCCCGTTCCGTCGGGTGAGCCCGTGGGGGCCCAGGTTGCGGAAGTAGTACCCGGCGGCGACGCCGATCCCGATGAGGGCGACGGCGAGGGAGATGGCGGCCAACGGTACGGAGAAGGCGTACTCGTGGATGACCTCCCGGGTGACGCCCTCGACGTCGAACGACACCCAGTTCGGGAACCCGTGGAAGCCGAAGGCGCTCAGCCAGCCGGCGCCGATCGAGCCCACGGCCAGGATGCGCAGGGGCCAGGCCATCGACGGCGGCGCCTCGTGCGGGTGGCCCTCACCCCGGTACTCGCCCCAGAAGATCAGATAGCACGCCCGGGTCATGTAGGCGGCGGTCATGAAAGCGCCGATGACGCCGACCCACAGGAACAGCGGATAGTCGCCGCGGCTGGCGCCGAGGAGGATCTCGTCCTTCGACCAGAACCCGGCGAGAGGGAAGATCCCGGCCAGGGCGAGCGACGCAACGATGAACGTCCAGAACGTGGTGGGCATGCGCTTCCGCAGCCCGCCCATGTCGCTCATGTTGTTGGAGTGCACGGCGTGGATGAGGGAGCCGGATCCGAGGAAGAGCAGCGCCTTGAAGAAGGCGTGGGTGAAGAGGTGGAAGATGCCCGCCGTCCACGCCCCGACGCCGAGGGCCATCACCATGTAGCCCAGCTGGCTGATCGTCGAGTAGGCGAGCACCCGCTTGACGTCGTCCTGCACGAAGGCGAGCGCGGCCCCGATGAGCACGGTGATGCCGCCGATGAGGGCGAGGGCGTTGATGCCGTTGCCGAGGGGTCCGATCGAAAGGCCGGAGAGGAACACGCCGTAGACGCGGGCGACGAGATAGACGCCGGCCACGACCATGGTGGCGGCGTGGATCAGGGCGGACACGGGCGTGGGACCGGCCATGGCGTCAGGCAGCCAAACGTGCAACGGGAACTGGGCGCTCTTGCCGACCACGCCGAGCAGGAGGAGTAGGGCGCCGACCAGCAGCAGGTGGTGGCTGATGCCGCCGGTGAGCGCCAGCCGATTGAGGTGGGCGATGTCGAAGTTCTGGCCGGCGGCGTAGAACAAAGTGATGATGCCGAGCATCAGACCCACGTCGCCCACGCGGGTGGTGATGAAGGCCTTGACGGCGGCCGCCGAATTGACTTCCTCCTCCCACCAGTGGCCGATGAGCATGAACGAGCACACGCCGACCAGCTCCCACCCGATGAGCAGGAGCAGGGTGTTGTCGGCCGTCACGAGCGTGAGCATCGACGCCGTGAACAGCGAGAGGGCGGCGTAGTAGAAGGTGAAACGGCGGTCGCCGTGCATGTAGCCGACTGAATAGACGTGCACCATCAACGAGACGATGGTGACGACGAACAGCATCATCACGGCCAAGCCGTCGATGTGGGTTCCGGCGTGGACCGTGATCCCGCCCATCTTGAACCAGGTGACGTGGCGTTCGACCGCGTGCCGGGGCGTCGACATGCTGATCCACTTGACGGCCGCGCCCAGAGACAACAGGAAAGACAGGCCGACGCCGGCGATGCCGATGTCGGCGCCCTTGCCCGGCATGCGCTTCCCGAAGAAGAGGATGAGGAAGAAGCAGGCGCCGGGGACGGCAGGGACCAGCCAGGCGTTGCGGAGGAAGAACATCGTCGGGTTGCCCGCCTACCCCTTCAGCAAATCGGCTTCGTCGAGGGCGATGGAGGCCCGGTTGCGGAAGATGAGGACCACGATCGCCAGGCCCACGCCGACCTCGGCGGCGGCGATGGTGATGACGAACAAGGCGAACACCTGACCGGCGATGCTGTGGCGGTAGGCGCCGAACGCCACCAGGTTGATGTTCACGGCGTTGAGCATCAGCTCGATGGACGCCAGGACCAGGACGGCGTTGCGCCTGGCCAGCACCCCGTACACCCCGATGCAGAAGAGCACGGCGGCGAGGAACAGGAACTGGTTCAACAGCATCCGTTCAGTCCCTCCGGGCGATGGCGATGGCGCCGACCAGGGCGGCGAGCAGCAGGACGGAGACCACCTCGAAGGGGATCAGGTAGGGGCCGAACATCGAGTTGGCCACGTCGGCGGTGCGCTGCACACCAGTGATGTGCACGTGGGTGTCGCCGTAGGCGTCGGACAGCACGGCGACCATGAGCCCGACGAGGAAGAGCGCGGTCACCGCCGCCAGCCACTTCTGGTCGTTGTCGAGGTTGACGTCCCGCCCGATCGGCGCACGCGTGAGCATGGTGCCGAACAGGAAGAGGACGACGATGGCGCCGATGTAGACGATGACCTGGACCACGAAGATGAACTCCTGGGCCAGGAGCAGATACTGGGCGCCGGCGCCGGCCAGAACGACCACCAGATACAGCACCGCCCGCACGACGTTCTGGGTCGTGACGACCTTCCAGGCCGAGATGATCATGACGGCGGCCAGGATGCCGAAGACGACGTTCTGGGCGACCACGGGACGGCGAACCTACTTCTTCCCCGCTTGGGCGCCCACTTCCAGCGGCGGCGCCTCAGGCACGGTCTCCATCCACTCGCTGAGCCTTTCCTTGTCGTGCAGGAGGTCGGCGATGCGCTCCTCGGAGTACTCGAACTCCGGGCTCCAGAACAGGGCATCGAATGGGCACACGTCGACGCAGATCCCGCAGTACATGCAGAGGGCGTAGTCGATGTCGAAGCGGTCGAGCTCATTGACCTGGCGCGGCCGCCCGCCAGCCCGGCGGGGCGGCGCCTTCTCCTTGTGGCCCTCGATGTAGATGCACCAGTCGGGACAGCTGCGGGCGCACAGCATGCAGACCGTGCAGTTCTCCTGATGGAGGGCGATGACGCCGCGCGCCCGGATGGGCGGCGTCTCCTTCTCCTTGGGGTACTGGGTGGTGACGGCCGGCTGCAGCATCGTGCGCAGCGTCACGCCCAGTCCTTTGACGAGACCCTTGCCGGGGATATCAGGCATCAGAACACGACCTTGAAGACGGCGGTGATGAGGATGTTGGCGAGCGAGAGAGGGATCAGGTACTTCCAGGCGAAGGCCTGGAGCTGGTCCTCGCGGAATCGGGGGTACGTGAACCGGATCCAATAGATGAGGAAGGCCACGAGCATGACCTTGGCCCCCAACACGAACGGGCCCAGCACGTCGGCGGTCGTGCCGTGCACCCACGGAACGGACCAGCCGCCGAGGAAGAGCGTGGCGGCGATGGCGGCGAGGGCGAACGCCGTCGCCGTCTCGGCCATGTAGAAGAAGAGGAAGCGGAACCCGGTGTACTCGGTGGTGTAGCCGGCCACGAGCTCGGACTCGGCCAACGGCATGTCGAAGGGGGCCTGAGTGAGCTCGGCCTGGGAAGCGGCGATGAAGAGAACGAAGCCCACGAACTGGGTGAGGATCAACGGGAGGCCGATGCCGCCCCAGCCGAAGATCTCGCCGTGCTGCTGGAACTCCACGATGCCCTGGAGGCTCAGCGTGCCGGCCTGGATGACGACGCCGACCACGGCGAGGACGAGCGGCAGCTCGTAGGCGATGAGCTGGCCGGCGGCGCGCAGGCCGCCGAGCAGCGAGTACTTGTTCGCAGACGACCACCCCGCCATCAGCACGCCGATCACTGAAAGCGACGACACGGCCAGGGCGAAGAACACACCGGTGTCGAGGTTCTCGACGACAAGGCGCGGGCCAGCGGGGATGACCACGAACAGCAGGAACGTCGAGACGAGCACCACGGTCGGCGCCAAGGCGAAGATCGCCCGGTCGGCCTGGTCGGGGATGATGTCCTCTTTCTGGATGAACTTGATCCCGTCCCCGATGAGTTGGTACCAGCCGTGGAAGCCGCCCGGCTCCATGGGCCCCATGCGGCTCTGCATGTGGGCCATGGTCTTCATCAGAAAGACGTAGCCGAGGGTCAGCGCCGAGGCCGGGATGACCGCCAGCACGATGACGGTCTTGATCGTGGTCTCCGCCCAGAAGGGCAGGCTGATCGCGATCATCAGCGGTCGATGTCCCCGAGGATGAAGTAGAGGCTGGCGAGGATCGTGATGATGTCGGGTACGTAGGTCCCGCGCAGGACCCACGGCAGCACCGACACGTTGTTGAACGAGGCCGAGCGGATCTTGCAGCGGAACGGTCCGAGGCCGCCCTGGCTGACGATGTAGTAGCCCATCTCGCCCAACGGATTCTCGGTGTGGACCCACGCCTCGCCGGCGGGAACCTTGATGATGCGGGGGACCTTGGCCTGGATCGAGCCGGCCGGCAGGCCGTCGAGCATCTGGTCGACCATCTTGCTGGCCTCGCGCGTCTCCTGGAGACGGACCCAGAACCGGGCGAAGGAATCGCCGTCGGGGTGGGTCCAGACCTTCCAGTCCAGGTCCTTCCACGCCAGGGGGAGGTCCTGGTCGCGGCGCAGATCCCAGTCGATCCCGCTGGCCCGGATGTTGGCGCCCGAGAGCCCGTAGGAGAGGCCGACTTCAGCAGGGATCACGCCGATGCCGCGCGTGCGGGCCTGGAAGATCTCGTTGCCCATCAGCAGCTCTTCCAGCTCGTCGCAGAACTCGCGCACCCGGTTCATCACGGCCTTGGTCTCGTCGATCCAGCCCCGGGGGAGGTCGTCCTTCAGGCCGCCGATGCGGTCGAAGTTGGGATGGAAGCGGCCGCCGGTCACGGCCTCGATCTGATTGAGGACGCGCTCGCGGTCGCGGAAGGCGTAGAAGACCGGGGTAATGGCACCGAGGTCGGCGCCCATCGTGCCGATGAACAGCGTGATGTTGGCGATACGGGCCAGCTCGAAGAGGATCGTGCGGATGTACTGGGCCCGGGGCGGCGCCTCGATCTCCATGAGCTTCTCGGCGGCCAGGATGAACGGCACCTCGTTGGCGAACGACGAGAGCCAGTCGATGCGGTTGACCAGCGTCGTGATCTGCGGGTAGGTGCGGACCTCGGTGAGCTTCTCGTAGCCGCGGTGCATATAGCCGCACACGACGTCGGCCCACACCACCTGCTCGCCGTCCAGGTTGGCGACGACGCGCAGCGTGCCGTGGGTGGCCGGGTGCTGCGGCCCGATGTTGAGGATCATGTCCTCGGTCTGCAGCTCGACGTTGACGCGGGCGTCGGCCGCCTGGCTGGCGACATAGGCGCGGCGCTGCTGGTCGGTGACGGCCATCAGCTGCCTCCCTCCGTCTCGGCGCCTTCCTGGGCGGCGTTGATCGCTGCGTCCTGGCGGGCCTCCTCGGCGGCGGGCAGGTCCTCGACGTCGACGATGCCCGGCCAGGGCTTGACCTCACGCGCGAGCAGTGGGAAGTCCTTGCGCAGGGGGAACCCTTCGAACTCGCCCGGCAGGTAGATGTGGCGCAGGTCGGGGTGGCCCTCGAACACGAAGCCGTACATCTCCCAGGTCTCCCGCTCGTGCCACTCGGCGCCGAAGTAGATGTCGTGGATCGAGGCCACGGTCGGCGCCTCGTCGTCGAGGTCGGCCTTGACGGTGACGCCCAGCTTGCGTCGAGGAGAGTGGAAGCGGGCGAACACCTGGAAGCGAGTCTCCCCGCCCGCCACGCCGGTGGCCCAACCGCCGTCGGGCTCGCCCTCCGCCGTCTCGTAGGCGGCGACGGTTCCCGCTTCGCTCGGCTGGGGTTCGGCCTCGTGCTCGGCCTCGGCCTCGGCCGCCTCCTCGGCGTCGGGAGCTTCGTCGGCGTCGGCCTCGGGCTCGACCGACAGAGTCTCGGCGTCCTCGGGGTTGGGCGCCGACGGCATCCAGTCGAGGCCGGAGAGGAAGTCGAAGTAGTCGAGACCGGTGCTCTTGCACGCCTCGGCGGTCCGCCGCCACTCGCTGGCCGGGACGCGGATCCAGAGGTCGCCGCCCTGGATGTGCTCGCCCACGACGGCGTCACCGAGAGCGGCCTTCAGCTCATCGAGGAGCTGTTGACGAGCAGCGTTCGCCGCCGCGCCATCGGCTTCAACCGCAGTCTGGTCCTGCTGCTCTTCGGTGTCAGCTGACGACAATGGGCTCCCCTCGCCAGCGGTCGGCCATGTCCTCGTTCTGGATGCGCTGCTGCAGCAGCACGATGCCCTCGAGCAGAGCCTCGGGGCGCGGTGGACACCCCGGCACGTAGACGTCGACGGGGATGATCTGGTCGACGCCCTTGGTGACCGAGTAGGAGTCCCAGTACGGCCCGCCGCAGTTGGCGCAGGACCCCATCGAGATCACGTACTTGGGGTCGGGCATCTGCTCGTAGAGACGGAGGACGGCGGGCGCCATCTTGTCGGTGACCGTGCCCGAGACGCAGATGAGGTCGGCTTGGCGAGGCCCGGCCGGAAAGGGGATCACCCCCAGGCGCATGATGTCGTAGCGAGGCGACACCATGGCCGCGCCCATCTCGATGGCGCAGCAGGCCAGGCCCCACTGGTACATCCACAGCGAGTACTTGCGGCTGTAGTTCAACAGCCAGGTCAGGGGCTTCAGCGCCGGCTTGCGGAACGTCCCCTTCTCGACGACACCCAATTGCCTACCTCAGATCCAGCGCAAGACACCCTTGCGCCACGCGTACAGCAGACCGAGGGCCAGGACGACGATGAAGATCGTCATCTCGACCAACCCGAACACGGCCATGGCGTCCAGACGCACGGCCCACGGGAAGATGAACACCGCCTCCACGTCGAACATCACGAACAGCAGGGCGAAGATGTAGTACCGAACGTGGCTCTGCGACCATCCGCTGCCGACCGGGTCGACCCCGCACTCGTAGTTCAGGTACTTCTGGGGCTGAGGCCGGGTCGGCCGCACCAGGCGACCCACGCCGAGCATGAGCCCGACCATGAGCACCGCCGCCCCGGCGAAGATCGCCACGGTGAGGTACTGACGGAGGAAGTCGGACACGGCCCGAATCTAGTGAACGCATTCACACCCAGCCAAAGCCGAGCGGGCGCCCAGGCGGGGACGAGGCGATGAGCTCGGCGACCCGCGGCGCAGCTGACGGTTTCCCGCGCGATTTTGGTCGTGCTGACGGCCGGTTCGTTCCGTTTCGGCGACCAAAAAGGCGCGCCAAACCTGGTGGTCAGAGCCGGAGGAGGGTGGCGTGCCTGGCGAAGTCGAAGACGGGTGAGGGCAGGAAGCCCACGACCACGGTGAAACCCAGGGCGATGGCCAGCGAGAAGCCGGCGCCCACAGCGATGGGGACGGGGCCGGCCGGTGCGGCGGCCTCGCCTTCGGCCTCGGGCGCCGCCATGTACATCACGACGATGAGTCGCAGATAGAAGAAGGCGGCGATGACGGCGGCGATCATGGCGATGATCGCCAGCGAATACGACTTGGCCTCGACGGCGGCCGAGATCACGTAGAACTTGGCCAGGAAGCCCGACGTCAGCGGGACGCCGGTCTGGGCCAGCAGCAACACGGTGAACACGAAGGCCAGCACCGGGCGCCGAGAGCTCAGGCCGCGGAAGGCGTCGAGGCCGGTGTCGTTGTCCCCCTTGCCGGACACGAGCGTGACGACGGCGAAGCTGCCGATGATCATGAAGGCGTAAGCGAGCAGGTAGAACAGCGCCCCCGCCACCCCCCGGTCGGTCGCGGTCTGGAAGCCCACGAGGACGTAGCCGGCGTGGGCGATCGACGAGTAAGCGAGCATGCGCTTCGCGTCGTTCTGCACGACGGCGAGGATTGAGCCCACCAGCAGCGAGAGCACGGCCAGCCACCAGATGATCGGCTGCCAGTCGAGCTTGTAGAGGTCGAAGGTGGACACGAAGATCCGCAGCAGGGCGGCGAAGCCGGCCGCCTTGGCCGCCGCCGCCATGAACGCCGTAGCCGGCGTGGGCGAACCTTGGTACACGTCCGGTGTCCACATGTGGAAGGGCACGGCGGCCACCTTGAAGCCCAGGCCGACGATCAGCAGTGCCAGCCCGGCGAGCAGCAGCCCGTTCGTCAGCGAGTTCACGCGCAGGAAGTCGGCGATGATGGCCAGGTTGGTCGAGCCGGTCGTCCCGTAGACGAGGGCGATGCCGTACAGGAAGAATGCCGACGAGAACGCTCCCAGCACGAAGTACTTGATGGCCGCTTCCTGCGATCCCGCCTGACGCTGCTGGTAGCCGGCGAGCGTGTAGAGGGCGATGGACAGGATCTCGAGGCCGAGGAAGACGACGATGAGGTCGTTGGCCGATGCCATCAGCATTCCGCCCGACGCCGAGAACAGCATCAGCACGTAGTACTCGGGGCCCTCCAGGTCCTCGCGGCGCAAGTAGCCATCGGCCAAGAGGGCGGCCATGACCACCGTGCTGATGATGACCACCACGATGAAGAGGCTGAAGCCGTCGACGACGATGGCGTCAGCGATTGCGGTGCGCGCCCCTCCGTGGCGCACCTGGTGCCAGAGGTGCAACGTGGGCCACAGGGCGAGCAGGGCGATGATCACCGTGCTGACCGACCACAGCCCCCGGGGCACCCGCCGGCGCAGGAAGACACCGCCGATGAGGAGGAGAAGCCCGCCGACGAAGAAGATGCCCTCGGGAGCGATCGTCACCCAGTCGACGTGGGGCAGCTGCAGCGGCTGGGTCTGCTGCGCCTGGCTCATGTGCACTGCGGTGGCGGTGAGGGCGGCGATCACGGCTTCCGCCCTTCGGCCGTACCCGCCGGCGGATGGGTGCCGTTGCGTTGATCGACCCGCTGGACGAGGGACTTCACCGAGGGGGCCATGCGATCGAGCACAGGCTTCGGATACACGCCGAGGAACACGATGAGGGCGATCACCGGCGCCAACACGGCACCCTCCCGCCACCGCAGCTCGGGGAACTTGAGGTTGTCGCCCTCGGGCACGCCGTGGAACACCCGCTGATAGGCCCACAACAGGTAGACGGCGGCCAGGATCACGCCCGTGGCGGCGACGACCGCCCACCAGCGGCGGCTGATGAACGTGCCGATGAGCACGAGGAACTCACCGACGAAGCCGTTGAGGCCGGGGAGGCCCACCGACGACAGCATGACGACCATGAAGACGCCGGCGAAGATCGGCGCGACCTTCTGCAGGCCGCCGAAGTCGGCGATCTGGCGCGTGTGCCGGCGCTCGTAGATCATCCCGACGAGTAGGAAGGGGGCTCCCGTGGAGAGCCCGTGGTTGATCATCTGCAGGAGGCCGCCCTGCACACCCTGGGTCGTGAGGGCGAACGTCCCGAGGATGATGAACCCGAGGTGGGCGACCGACGAGTAGGCGATCAGCCGTTTGAGGTCGCGCTGCACGGCGGCGACGATGGCGCCGTAGACGATGCCGATCACCCCCAGCGTCAGCAGCAGCGGCGCCAGGTCGTGGGCGACCTTGGGGAACAGGTACAGGCCGAAGCGCAGGAAGCCGTAGGTGCCCAGCTTCAGGAGGACGCCGGCGAGGATCACCGACCCGGCCGTCGGGGCCTCGGTATGGGCGTCGGGCAGCCACGTGTGCAACGGGAAGATCGGCACCTTGACGGCGAAGGACACGGCGAAGGCGGCGAACAGCCACCGCGCCGTCGACTCGCTGAAGGACTGCTCGCGCGCCAGAACCTGCAGGTCGAATGTCAGGTGGCCGGTGTGACTGGCGTGGATGAAGACCAGGGCGAGGATGCCGACCAGCATCAGCGCCGAGCCCGTCATCGTGTAGATGAAGAACTTGAGGGCGGCGTACACCCGCCGCTCGTAGCCCCAACCGCCGATGAGGAAGTACATCGGGACCAGGACCACTTCCCAGAAGACGAAGAAGAGGAAGAGGTCGAGGGCGAGGAAGACGCCCAGACACCCGGCCTCGAGGACGAGCATCCACGCTGTGTAGGCCTTGACGTCGTGGTGGGGATCGGCACCGGCCAGGGCGAAGGGGAACAGCACGGCGGTCAGCACGACCAGGAACAGCGAGATGCCGTCGATGCCGAGGTACCAGCTGATCCCCCACTCCTTGATCCAGACGTGGTGGGAGACGAA
>Ga0209577_10004051_pt1 | contig 13809 bp, 14 predicted proteins | sample GraSoiAngelo_109_FD_185874 | JGI IMG/M metagenome (GOLD analysis project Ga0209577, IMG submission 185874) | Grasslands soil microbial communities from the Angelo Coastal Reserve, California, USA - 14_0903_12_20cm (SPAdes) (version 2) | ecosystem: Environmental > Terrestrial > Soil > Grasslands...
CGGCGCGGCAACGACCTGGAGCAGGCGCTGCCCTGCGCCCTGAAGACGACCTGGGTGGCAACTTTCGCGGCCAGCGCCGCGGCGGCGGCCAGCTACGGCTCGCTGGGCGCCGTGAGCTTCCGCGGATTCAACCAGTTCGGCTTCATGGGCACCGCGGGGATGCTGCTGTGCTGGGTGACCACCTACCTCCTCATGCCGCCGCTCATCGCCATCGCGGAGCGGGTCCGGCCGCTGCGCGAGAGGAAGCGGTCGCGCATCATCGGCTGGGTGGCGGGGCCGTACGCGACGGCGCTGACCCACCACACCGGCTGGGTGATCGCCACGTCCGCGCTGATCGTCGTCGGCTCAGTCTGGGGCATGTGGCGCTTCGTGCGCCAGCCGATCCAGTACGACTTCCGCCAGCTCGGCAGCCGGAAAGGGCTGACGGAGGGAGCGGCGTACTGGGACTCGCACGTCGATGCCGTGCTGCAGTCGTACCAGACGCCGACGGTGGTGCTGACCGACTCGCCGGAAAAGGCGCAGGCCGTGGCGGCTGCCATCGAGGAGGTGCGTGTCGCGCAAGCGCCCCGGGGGACCATCGATTCGGTCGCCACGCTGCAGAAGCTGGTCCCCGACCAGCAGCCGCGGAAGATCGAGCTGCTGCGCGAGATCTTCCGGCTGGTCGCGCCTCCCAAGGGAAGGCCGGGGCTGGTGGATGAGCGCATCGCGCGCGCCTTGCCCGAAGACTTGCGGCCCGCCCTGCTCCGCCTCCGCGAGCGGACCGAGCTCCGGCCGATCGCCCTGGCGGAAGTGCCGACGCGTCTGAAGCTGCCGTTCCATGAGAAGGACGGGAAGTCCGGCCGGCTGGTGCTGGTCTTTCCCACGCTGACGACCGACTCGCGGCACGGCAAGGCGCAGATCGCGCACGCCAAGCTGGTGCGCCGGACGGCGCTGCAGGTCGACCCCAAGGCGCTGATCGCCGGTCAGATCGTGCTGACCAGCGACATCGTGGACTCGATCACCAGCGACGGAGGGTTCGCGGCCGCGCTCAGCTTCCTCGCGGTGGCGGCGCTCACCATCCTGGTGATGCGATCGATCCGCGATTCCGCCTGGGTGGTGTCGTCGCTCTGCCTGGGCGTCCTGTGGATGTTCGGGGCCCTCGGTGCGCTGGGGCTGCGGCTCAACTTCGTCAACTTCGCCGTGCTCCCGATCACCTTCGGCATCGGCGTCGACTACGCCGTGAACTTCTACCAGCGCTACCGCCAGTCCTCCGGCGTGGAGGAGTCGCTCACCGCTTCGGGGGGCGCGGTCACGCTCTGCTCGGCGACCACCATCATCGGCTACGCCACCCTGGTCACGGCCGACAACATGGCGATCCAGTCCTTCGGCCTGACCGCAGTCATCGGCGAGATCACCTGCCTCTCCGCCGCGCTCTTCGCGCTGCCCGCCGTGCTCGCCTGGCGCGACCGCCGCCGCGGCGCAACCGAGGCGTCGCCGCCGGAGCTGTCCTCGGTCGAGCCCCTCATCCAGCCCGAGCGGCCGCGACGCGAGGCCCGCGGCCTATGAGGGTCCTGTCGATGCGCGAGCGCATCGAGCAGCTGCGCCGCGCCCCTCGGTTCTTCTCCATCGGCGTTCCCGCGCTGTGCGCCGCGTACCTGGCGCTCGCCCAGGCGCTGGGCGGGGCCGGTCCGGAGCACTTCATTGCCGTCGCCTCGTTCCTGGGTCTTTCGCTGTGGAGCGACGGCTCCCGGCGGCTGGCGCGGGTGGGGATGCCGTTCCTGCTCTACGGAGTCGTGTACGACTCGATGCGCTGGTACGAGGACATCATCCGCTCGCCGATCATCCACCTGCACGAGCCCTACAATTTCGATCTGCGGATCTTCGGCATCCACACCGCGGCCGGGACGCTGACGCCGAACGAGTGGTTCCAGCTGCACACCAGCCGCGTGCTCGACTTCGTCTGCGGCCTTTCCTACACCCCGTTCCTCTTCATCGGCGAGTCGGTGTTGCTCGCGCTATACCTCCTCTACCGCGGGCAGGAGCGCCGCGCCGTGCGCTTCACCTGGGTCTTCGTGATCTCGAACTTCGTCGGGTTCAGCCTCTACTACCTCTATCCCGCCGCGCCGCCCTGGTACGTTGCGGCGCACGGCTTCACCGCCGACCTGAGCGTCCGCGCCTCCGCCGCCGGCGCGGCGCGCTTCGATCAGCTCGTCGGGCTGCCGGTGATGGCCAGCTTCTACGGGAAGAGCGCCGACGTGTTCGGCGCCATTCCCAGCCTGCACGTCGTCTATCCCATGCTGGCGCTCCTCTACGGCTGGCGACTGCCACGCTTCCGCCGCGTAGCCGCCGTCTACCTGTTCCTGGTCTGCTTGAGCGCGGTCTACTTGAACCACCACTACATCCTGGACATCCTCATCGGCTTCGTGCTCGGCCTCGCCGTGATGGCCGCCTTCCGCCTGGCGTTCGGTCCGCTGGAGCAGGACACGCGCGATCTCGAGGTCGAGCCCGACCGGGTCGCCGTCTAGGCGCCGGCAAGGCGTTTCGCGTCGACCCCGACCGCCTGGAGGAGAGTCAGGCCGTCGCGCTGGAGGAGGCGCGCGAGGCCGTCCTGGATCTCCCCTGCGACCGAAGGGCCCCTGTAGATCAAGGCCGTGTAGACCTGCAGCAGGCTCGCTCCGGCCCGGACGCGTCGGTAGGCGTCCTCCGCCGTGGCGATGCCACCGACCCCGACGATGGGGGCCCGGCTTCCGACGCGCAAGAACAGCCGGGCGCACGCGCGCTCCGCGGCGTCGCGGAGCGGCGGACCGGCGCGCTCATGTCCTGCCACGGCGTCCCGCGACGTCGTCGTGTTGGTGGCGATCAGGCCGTCGGCGCCGCCCTCCACCACGGCGTCCGCGATCGCGTCGAGGCCCCGAGGTGGCTCGTCCGGCGACACTTTCACCAGGAGCGGAACGCGCCGGCCGCTCGAGCGTTGCAGCTCGTCCCGGGCGCGGGCCACCTGCTCGACCAATGCGCGCAACTCGTCCGCCGCCTGAAGCGCGCGCAGGCCGGGCGTGTTCGGGCTGGAGACGTTGATCGCCGCGTAGTCTGCGTGGGGCGCCAGCGCGCGAAAGGCGCTCACGTAGTCGTCGGCCGCGCGCTCGTTCGGCGTGTCTTTGTTGCGGCCGACGTTCACTCCGACGGGACCGGGCTGGCGCGGGAGACGGGACAGCCGCTGCGCGACCCGCGCGGCGCCTGGGTTGTTGAACCCCATCCGGTTGACGATGGCGCGGTGCTCCGGCAACCGGAACAGCCGCGGGCGCGGATTGCCGGCTTGCGGCCGGGGCGTGACGGTGCCCACCTCGACGAAGCCGAAGCCCAGGCCGAACCAGGCGGGCACCAGCACCTGTCCCTTGTCCATCCCAGCCGCGAGCCCCACCGGATTGGGGAACCGCAGCCCCCACAGGGTCTGCGAAAGCGCCTCTCGCGCGCGCGGGCGGCGGGCGAGGCGCGACCACGTCCAGAGCGACGCTCCGGCCACCGTGTGCGCGGCCTCGGGCGGGAGCAGGAACAGGAGGGGCCGGAGCAGGCGATACACGCGGGCGCACCATACCCCGCAGTTGCCCGCCGCGCCGACGCCGCGCACAATGCGCCCTTTGGACTCACCGTCGAAAGACGCGCGCGAAGCGCCAGCCCGGGCCGCCCCGCCGCAGGGCACGCAGGACCTCCTCTTCGAGGCCGCGCGCCGGCTGCGACGCTGCGAGGCGGCGCTCGCCCGTGTCTTCGAAGAGCGCGGATTCGCCGAGGTCATCCCGCCTTCCATCGAGGCGGCCGAGGTGTTCGCGGAGAGCGCGGGGGGCGCCGCGGACGCGCTGCGCGCCGTCGATCGGCACGGCCACCTGCTCGCGCTGCGCGCCGACTTCACCGCCCAGGTCGCGCGCATCGCCGCCACCCGGCTGTCCGGGATCTCGCCGCTCCGGCTCTACTACCGCGGGAGCGTGGTCCGCGAATCGCCGGCCGGATCCGGCGTCCCGCGCGAGCGCTTGCAGGCCGGCTGCGAGCTGGTGGGCGAGGCGGGACCGGAAGCGGACGCCGAGATGCTGGCGCTCGCCGCGGCTTCGCTGTTCGCGCTGGGCATCGCGCCGGGCGCCGCGCGGATCGCGGTGGGCACCGTCGGGTACTTCTCCGCGCTGATCGCGGCGGCGGGCGCCTCGCACAGGCTCGCGCGCGCGCTGACCGATGCCATCGATCGCAAGGACCTGCCCGGCTTGACCCTCCTCTGCACGCGCGAGGTTCCACCGGGAAAAGCGCGCGATGCCCTGCTCATGCTCGCGCAGCCTCCGCGGCCGCAGGCTGAAGCGACCGCACTTCTCTCGCGCGCGCAGCAGCTCGCGCCGGGTCCCGCCGCGTCCTCGGCCCTGCAGCGGCTCACCGGCGTGCTCGAGCTGGCACAGGCGCGGAACCTGGGAGCGGAGCTGGAGGTCGACCTGGGCGAGGTCCGCGGCCTGGGTTACTACACCGGGCTCGTCTTCAACCTGTACGCGGCGGGCGCGCCGCGGGCGGTCGGGGGCGGCGGGCGGTACGACACCCTCCTCGGTCGGTTCGGCGATCCGAGGCCCGCCGTCGGGTTCTCCCTCGACCTCGATGCGTTGGTGCCGCTCGCGAGGCCCGCATGATCACCGTCGCGCTGCCGAAGGGTCGCACGCTGCAGGCGACGCTGGACCGGTTCGCGCGCGCCGGCCTCTCGCCCGAGGAGGACTTCGCGGCGACGCGCAAGCTGATCGTCCCGGCGCGCGGGGCGCAGGCGCGGTTCGTGCTCTTGAAGGACCCAGACGTGCCGCTGTACGTCGAGCGCGGGGCCGCCGACCTGGGCGTCTGCGGGCTCGACCACGTGCTCGAGTCCGGCGCAGACCTCCTCGTCCCGCTCGACCTCGGTTTCGGGGCCTGCCGGTTGTGCCTCGCCGCTCCTCGGGATTCGGCGGTCGCGCGCGGCTGGCGATCGGGCGACAGCGGGGCCGAGAAGGGCCGTTCGCTGCGGGTAGCCACGAAGTACCCGCGCCTCACCGCCCGGGCGTTCGGGCGGCGGGGCATCCCCCTCGACGTCGTGCGGTTGTCGGGCTCGGTCGAGCTCGCCGCCGTCGCCGATCTGGCCGACGCCATCGTCGACCTGGTCGAGACGGGCCGCACGCTCGAGGAGAACGGGCTGGTGGTCCTCGAGGACCTGCTGCAGGTCAGTGCGCGGCTGGTGGTGAACCGGGCCTCGTACCGGTTGAAGCTCGAGGAGCTGCTGCCGGTGCTGGAGCGAGTGGGAGGCCCGGCGTGATCCGCGTGCTGGACCTCGCCGATCCCGGGCAGCGCGCGCAAGCCGCCGGGCTGCGCGCCGCCGCGGCGACGCCGCCCGAGGTCGCCCCCGCGGTGTCCCGCATCATCGCCGAGGTGCGTGCGGGCGGCGAGGCGGCCCTGCGCGAGCTCACGCGCCGGTTCGACGGCGCCGACTTGCCGGACCCCTTCCTGCCCTCCTCCGAATGGGACGCGTTGGCCGCGCGCTGCTCCGAGCCAGTGCGGGCCGCGCTGCAGAAAGCCGCCCAGCGGGTGCGGGCGTTCCACGCTCCGCAGGTTCCGCAGAGCTACGAGCAGCGGTTGCCGGACGGCGGGCTCTTGCGCTGCCTGGTGGTGCCGCTCGCGCGGGCCGCGTGCTACGTCCCCGGGGGTCGCGCGGTCTACCCTTCCACCGTGATCATGACCGCCGCGGTGGCCCGGCTCGCCGGCGTACCCGAAGTCATCGTCGCCACGCCTCCGCGCCGCGACGGGAGCATCGCGCCGGAGGTGGCGGCCGCCGCGCGCATCGCCGGCGCCACCCGGATCCTGCGCGCGGGCGGAGCGCAGGCCGTCGCCGCGCTCGCGATCGGGGCCGGCGCGATTCCGCGCTGCGACGTGATCGTGGGTCCCGGCAACGCGTACGTCACCGAGGCGAAGCGGCAGCTCTCCGGAGAAGTGCGGATCGATTCGCTCGCCGGACCGACCGAGGTGGCCATCGTCGCCGACGCGTCTGCGGACGCCCGGCTGGTCGCGGCGGACCTCATCGCTCAAGCCGAGCACGATCCGCTCGCGCTTGCCCTCCTGGTCACCGCCGACCGGGCGCTCGCGCAAGCGGTGCAGGCCGCCCTGGAGGCCGAGCTGCGCGACAGACCCAACCGGATCGCGATCGAGTCGCTGCGCGCGCGCGGAGCGGCGGTCGTGGCGCGCTCCCTCGAGGAAGCGCTCGCGTTCGCCGACGAGCTCGCCCCCGAGCACCTCGAGCTCCTCGTGCGCGAGCCCGCGGCCGCGCTGTACCGTATCCCGCATGCCGCGGCGGTGTTCGTAGGCCCATATGCGCCGGTGCCGGTGGGCGACTACCTGGCCGGTCCCAACCACACCCTTCCGACCTCCGGGACGGCGCGCTTCGCCTCGCCCCTGTGCGCCTCCGACTTCGTCCGCCGCCAGAACGTGATCGAGTACAGCGCGCGGCAGCTCGCGGCGGACGCCGCCGAGATTCGCGCGCTGGCCGAGGCGGAGGGGCTGCATGCGCACGGCCGCGCCGTCGAGGTGCGCAAGTGAAGCCGCCGGAGAGCTTCGTCCGCCGGACCGTGCGCCCGCTGGCGGCGTACGGCCCACCGCGGGATCCGGCCGCCGTCCCGTTGCACCTGAACGAAAGTCCGACCGACCTGCCGCAGGACCTGAAGGCGGCGCTGGCCGAGCGCATCGTGCGCTCGGACTGGAGCAAGTACCCCATCGGTGACGGAGCGCGTCTCGCAACCGAGCTGGCGAATGCCTACGGAGTGGATCCCGCCGGGGCGCTGGTGGGCAACGGATCCAACGAGCTGCTCCAGCTCACGCTCCTCGCCTGCATCGATCCGGGCGACGCAGTGGTGGTGGCCGCTCCCTCATTCTCGCTCTACGCCTTGCAGGCGGCGGCGCTGGGAGCCCGGGTGATCGAGGTGCCGCTCCGCGCGTCCGATGGCGCGTTCCGGTTTCCGGTCGACGAGTTGATCCGCACCGCGCGCGAGGCCGGCGCGAAGCTCGTGTTGCTCGGTTCGCCGAACAACCCGACCGGGACTACGCTCGCCGCTGCCGACGCCGAGCGGCTGGCGCAGGAGGCGCCGGGCCTCACCGGCATCGACGAGGCGTACCGCGAGTTCTGCGGGCAGGACTTCGCGCCGCTTCTCGGCCGCGCTCCACGCCTGGTGCTGTTCCGCACCTTCTCCAAGGCGCTCGCGGCGGCGTCGCTGCGCTGCGGAGCCCTGCTGGCAGCTCCCTCGCTTTGCGCCGAGCTGCGCAAGGTGCAGCTGCCCTACAATCTCAGCGCCGTCACCTGCCTGGTCGCCGGGGCGCTGATCGCGAGGCCCGATCTGGTGCGCGAGCGCGCCGGCCTGGTCGCGCAGGAGCGCGAGCGGGTCGCCAAAGCTCTCCGCTCCGCCGGATGCACCGTGCACGCGTCCGGTGCGAACTTCCTGCTCTTCGAGCAGGACCGCCGGCCGGCGAACGAGCTGCACAAGGCGCTCTTCGCCCGCGGCGTGCTGATCCGCAACGTCTCCTCCGCCCGCGACCTTTCGCGCGCGCTGCGCGTCAGCGTCGGCGCCCCGGCGGCGAACGAAGCCTTCCTCGCAGCGCTCCGGGCGGAGCTGTGAGCTGGTCGGGGGTCCAGGCGGTCATCTTCGACGTCGACGGCGTGCTCCTCGATGCCCGCGCCAGCTATCACGCGGTCGCAGAGGAGGCAGCGCGCCGCGCGGTCGCGGAGGTGCTCGGCGAGCCCTGCACCGCGCCCTTCGACCCTGAGGGCGAGGTCGCACAGTTCAAAGGCGCCGGGCGCTTCAACGACGACTGGGAGATGGCGCGCGGCATCGCGTTGCTCTTGCACCTCCGGCAGCGAGGCGCCGCGCCCGAGCTGCGCCGCTTCCTGCAGGCAGCGCAGGGCGACGGGGTCCTGGGGCTGGCGCGCGCGTTGCCAATCATTGCCGCCCAGTATCCACAGGACCGCATTTCGCGGCTGTGCGGCGCGCTCTACGGCGGACGCTCGCACTGCCGCGAGCTGTTCGGCTTCGAAGCGCAGCAAGCGCTGCCGGACGCCCCCGAGCGCGGTCTGTGGGAACGGGAGCGGCTGCTCGCCGACCCGGCGCTGCTCAAGCGTATCGCTGACCGGTTCCCGATCGCGCTCTATACAGGCCGGAACCCCGGCGAGGCGGCGCTGGCGCTGGTCCGCTGCGAGCTGCACGTCCCGCGGCGGCTGTGCTGGGTCTCCGACGGGCGGCCGCGCAAGCCGGATCCCGATGGCCTGCTCTGGCTTTGCGGCCAGCTCCTCCGGCCGGGCGGACAGGCGCTCTTCGTCGGCGATACGGCGGACGACCGCGCCGCGGCGGAGGCGGCGCAGGCGAGGGGCGCGCCTCTGGTCTACGCCCACGTGGTCGAGCCTGGCGACACGACGCGCATCCTCTCCCGGCTCCTCGACGAGACCGGACCCTGACTCCGGCGTGCTTTTTCAACCGCGGAGCGATGGGATACGCTTCAAGCCATGCCTCGGACCGGTGCCGTGCAGCGCAAGACCAAGGAGACCGACCTGCGACTCACCGTCGACCTCGACGGCGTCGGGGACGCGAAGGTGGACACCGGCATTCCCTTCTTCGACCACATGCTGGAGACGGTCGCCAAGCACGGCGCGCTGACGCTCGAGGTGAGCTGCAAGGGCGATCTGCACATCGACCAGCACCACACCGTCGATGATACGGGCATCGCTCTGGGCAAGGCGCTGGACCAGGCCCTCGGCGACCGCAAGGGCATCGCCCGCGCAGGCTGCTTCTACTTCCCCCTCGACGAGGCGCTGGCGCGCACCGTGGTCGACCTGTCGGGGCGGGCCTTCCTGCACTGGAACGTGCAGCTCGACCAGGGTCCGCGTAGCGCCATGGACCTCTCCGTGCTGGAAGGGTTCTTCAAGGCGGTTGCCGACGGCGTCCGCGCCAACCTGCACATCGACCTGCTCACCGGGCGAGACTTCCACCACGGCGCCGAGGCAGTCTTCAAGTCGTTCGCACGGGCGCTCCGGCAGGCGTGCGCGCTGGACGATCGCGCGGGCGGAGTGCCGAGCACCAAAGGGGTGCTGTGAGCGCCCGCGTCACGGTCGTCGATCTCGGGCTGGGCAACCTCGGCAGCGTCATGCAAGCGCTGCTGCGGGCGGGCGGCGAGCCCCGGCTCTCGGCGGACGCGGTGGAGATCGGCCGCTCGGCGCGCGTCGTGCTGCCGGGCGTCGCCGCCTTCGCGCGGCGCTCGATCGAGCTCTCCAGCGACACGCGCCGGTCCTGGGCATTTGCCTGGGCATGCAGATCCTGTTCGAGGAAGGCGAGGAGGACGGCCTGCGCCAGGGCCTCGGGTTCCTCCCGGGTCGGGTGACGCGCCTGCCTGCGGGAGTCCAGGTGCCCCACATCGGCTGGCAGCGCCTGGAGACGACCGCCCCATCGCCGCTCCTCGCCGAAGCAACGGCGCCGTGGGCATACTTCGCCAACTCGTACCGCTGCGAGGCGGCTGCGGACGTGACGCAGGCCGTGGCGGACCACTCGGGAGTACGCATCGCGGCGGTGGTGGGGCGCGCGAACGTCCACGGAGTGCAGTTCCACCCGGAGAAGAGCGCCCGCGGCGGCGAGGCGCTGCTCGCGCGGTTCCTGCGGCTCCCGGAAGCCTTGCCGTGAAGACCGTCCTCTACCCGGCGATCGACGTGCTCGGCGGGCGGGCGGTGCGCCTGCGGCACGGCGAGCGGCGGACGGCGAAGATGTACTCGGAGGATCCACCCGCGCAGGCGCGCGCGTTCGTGGCCCAGGGTGCGCAGGCTCTCCACGTGGTCGACCTCGACGCGGCGTTCGGCGAGGCGAGGCAGACGGCGATGCTGGCCGGGATCGTCGACGCTGCCGCGCCGATCCCGGTGCAGGTCGGCGGTGGGATCCGCGGACTCGAGCAGATCGAGTCCACGCTCGAGGCGGGCGCCGCGCGGGTGATCCTCGGCACGGCGGCGGTGGACCGGCCGGAGCTGGCCGGCGAGGCGGTCCGCCGCTTCGGTCCGGAGCGGATCGCCTGCGGCATCGACGTGAAGGAGGGCCAGGCGGCGACGCGTGGCTGGACCGACGCCCGCGGTCCCTCGCCGGAGCGTCTCGCCGCGCTCTTCGCTGGCTTGGGCGTCGGCTGGCTCATCGTCACCGCGGTGGCGCGCGACGGGACGATGGAAGGCTTCGATCTGCCGCTGCTCCGGGAGGTCGCTCTCGCTGCTCCGGCGGCGAACCTGATCGCCAGCGGCGGCGCCGGATCGCTTTCGCACCTGAGGGCGCTCGCGGCCGCGGGAGTGCCTCGCCTCGCCGGCGCCATCGCCGGGACCGCGCTGTACGAGGATCGGTTCACCATCCGCGAGGCGCAGGCGGCCCTCGATGCGGCCGGGGAGCGCGCCGGATGCTGACGCGCCGGATCGTTCCCTGCCTCGACGTGAAAGGCGGCCGGGTGGTGAAGGGCGTCCGCTTCGAGGAGCTGCGCGACGCCGGGGATCCGGTCGAGCAGGCACGCGCGTACGGCCGGGCTGGGGCCGACGAGCTGTGTTTTCTCGACATCAGCGCGTCCCTGGAAGCCCGCGGCACGCTCGTCGCGCTGGTCGAGCGCGTGGCGCGCGAGCTGTCGATCCCGTTCGCGGTCGGCGGGGGAGTGCGGACGGTGCAGGACGCCGAGGCGCTGCTGCGCGCCGGGGCGGACAAGGTCTCGCTGAACACCGCGGCTCTTTCGGACCCGAGCCTGATCACCGCGGTCGCGAGGCTCACCGGCAGCCAGAGCGCGCTCGTCGCGATCGACGCCAAGCGCCTGGGTGGACCGACCCCGTCCTGGGAAGTCTACTCGCACGGCGGAACCCGCCCCACCGGCCGGGAGGCGGTCGCCTGGGCGCGCGAAGCCGTGGATCGCGGCGCCGGGGAGATCCTGCTCACCTCGATCGATCGCGACGGCACGGGCGCGGGATTCGAGGTCGAGCTGACGGGGGCGATCGCCTCCGCGGTACCGGTCCCGGTGATCGCAAGCGGTGGGGCCGGCAACCCCGCGCATTTCGCCGATGCGTTCGCCGCGGGCGCCGCGGCCGCGCTCGCCGCGACCGTCTTCCACTTCGGCACCCTTTCCGTCGCGCAGGTTAAGGAGGAGTGCGCCCGGCGCGGCTTCCCCATGCGCTGGCCGCTGGAGGAGTAAGATGGTCCGTCTCGAAGAGCTGAAGTACGACGAGCGCGGCCTGGTCCCCTGCATCGTGCAGGACGCTGCGACCGGCGAGGTGCTCACGCTGGCCTGGCAGTCGCGCGAGGCGCTGGAGCGCACCCTGCGCTCGGGACAGGCGACCTTCTGGAGCCGCAGCCGTGGCGAGATCTGGGTCAAGGGCGCCACCAGCGGCAACACGCAGGCAGTCCGCGCGGTGCGCACCGATTGCGATCACGACGTCGTGCTCCTCCGGGTCGAGCCCCGCGGCCCTGCGTGCCACACCGGAGCGCGGTCCTGCTTCTTCGAAGCGGTCGACGGCGCACCGCAGGAGCCGGAAGCGCCGGGAGAGACGCTCGCGCGGCTGGAGCAAGTGCTGCGCGACCGCCGGTCCGATCCGCCCGCCGGCTCGTACACCGCCAGGCTCTACGCGGACGAGAACCTGCGCCACAAGAAGATCGGCGAGGAAGCGACCGAGCTGGTGATGGCCTCGCTGCGCAGTGACAAGGACGCCTTGGCGGAGGAAGCGGCAGATCTGCTGTACCACGCGCTGGTGCTGCTGGAGTCGCACGGCGTAGGGCTGCGAGAGGTTGCGGACAAGCTCCGCGGACGCGAGGGCCGGCGGCGCAACCCGGGCTGATCCGGGGCATCTCCCAGCAGATGGCCACGCATCTGTTCACGCCCCTGCGCCTGCGCGACGTCACCCTGCGGAACCGCGTCGGCGTCTCGCCCATGTGCCAGTACAGCTCGCCAGGCGGGCTCGCCACCGACTGGCACCTCGTCCACCTCGGCTCGCGCGCCGTCGGCGGGGCAGGCATCGTCTTCGTGGAGGCCAGCGCGGTCGAGCCCCGCGGACGCATCTCGCCCGACGACATGGGGTTGTGGAGCGACGCGCATGCCGAGCCGCTGGCGGGCATCGCTCGGTTCGTCGAGTCGCAGGGGGCGGTACCGGGGATCCAGCTCGCGCACGCCGGGCGCAAGGGCAGCACTGCCGCTCCCTGGAAAGGCGGCGGGCCGGTGCCAGATGGCGAAGGCGGTTGGCCGGTAGTCGGCCCCAGCCCGATCCCTTTCGCCGAAGGCTGGCGCGTCCCCGAGGCGCTCGACACGGCGGGCATCGCGTCGATCGCGCGCAATTTCCGCACCGCCGCGGCGCGCGCGCGCGATGCCGGCTTCCGGTTCCTCGAGTTGCACGCCGCGCACGGGTACCTCCTGCACAGCTTCTACTCGCCCCTTTCCAACCGGCGCACGGACGCGTACGGCGGCCGCTTCGAGAACCGGGTGCGCTTCACCCTCGAAGTCGCCGAGGCGCTCCGCCGCGAGTGGCCCGATCACCTGCCCATGTCCGTGCGTCTCTCGTGCAGCGACTGGGTGGACGGCGGGTGGACGCCGGAAGAGAGCATCCGCCTCGGCTCGCTGCTTCGCGACCGCGGCGTCGACCTCGTCGACTGCAGCTCCGGCGGGAACGTACCCACCGCGCGCATCCCGGTCGGGCCGGGGTACCAGGTCCCGTTCGCCGAGGGGGTGCGCCGCGGAGCCGGCATTGCCACCGCGGCGGTCGGCCTGATCACCGACCCGGCGCAGGCGGACGAGATCGTCCGCGAGGGCCGGGCCGACCTGGTGCTTCTCGCCCGCGCCGTGCTGCGCGATCCTTACTGGCCCATCCACGCCGCCCGGAAGCTGGGCCACTCCGATGCCCTACCGGTCCCCCCTCAATACCAGCGTGGCTTCCCCCACCACCTCCTGAACTGAGCGCAAAACCAATTGCACCACGGAGCACACGGAGATCACGGAGAATTGATCTGTCCGTGCCCTCCGTGTGCTCTGTGGTGCAGTTTGTTTGCCCCGCAGCGGCTCAGAGGGCGGCTAGCGCTTGCGGAGCTCTTTGACCATGACGATCGCGTCTTCGCCCTCGTCGACGTAGTAGTTCGGCCGCACGCCGACGGCGCGGTAGTCGAAGGCGCGATACAGCTCGAGAGCGGCGCCGTTCGACCGGCGCACCTCGAGCGTCATCAGGGTCGCGCCGGCCTGCACGGCGCGCTTCTCCGTCTCCCCCATGAGGACCCGCGCGATGCCGCGCCGGCGATTCTCGGGCGAGACGGCCACGTTGAGGATGTGCACCTCGTCGTGCACCAGCCAGTAGATGAGGAACCCAACGATCCGCTCGGTGGCGCGGCCGCCCGCGGCCGAGGTGAGCGGCTCCACGCAGACGAGGATGGTGCTCCAGTCGTGCTCCAGCTCCCGCCGGAAGAGCTCGGTCGACCAGGGATGGCGGAAGGCGGCCCGCTCGATGACCATGACCTCCTCGAGGTCGTCGGGCCGCATGCGCCGCAGCTCGAACTTGGGGCGCAGCCGTACAGCCATCAGGGCCTCCCCGCGACCGAGCGCGTTCCGTCGTCGATCGGATCCACGATTCGAACGCTCGCCTTGCGCCGGAGCTCGGCCAGAAGCTCCGTGAGCAGGCGCTCGTACTTCTCCTTGGAAAGCCTCTGCCGCAGCGCCTCGCGATCACCTCGCGCGCCTTGCCCCTTCCATGCCTCCTCCAGCTCGCTGTCGCGCAGCTGGGCGGCGAGCTTGAGGCGGTTGTCGAGATAGCGCGCCACGCGCAGCTCGCGG
>Ga0209577_10004053_pt1 | contig 13806 bp, 13 predicted proteins | sample GraSoiAngelo_109_FD_185874 | JGI IMG/M metagenome (GOLD analysis project Ga0209577, IMG submission 185874) | Grasslands soil microbial communities from the Angelo Coastal Reserve, California, USA - 14_0903_12_20cm (SPAdes) (version 2) | ecosystem: Environmental > Terrestrial > Soil > Grasslands...
TGGACAACGAAGATCTCGATCTAATCGTGGTTGAACGCGTGCCGGAGGAGGGGATTGGCGCGGCGATTAACGATCGACTGCGGCGCGCGGCAACGAACTAGCCGTCATCCCGAGCGTAGTCGAGGGATCCCGTTGCGTTACCTTTTAGGCTCACATGGCGGGGTCCCTCGACTCCGCTCGGGATGACCGACAGGTTGGGCCGACCTACCCTTGGTGCGCCAATGCAGCCTGGATAAACCCTTTGAACAATGGGTGCGGCTGGTTCGGTTTGCTTTGAAATTCCGGGTGATACTGGCAGGCCAAAAAATACGGGTGATCGCGTAACTCAACTAGCTCGGCGAGCGAGCCATCGGGCGAGGTGCCAGAAATTTCGAAGCCCTTCTCCCGCATTTGGTCGCGATATTTCATGTTGAATTCGTAACGATGCCGGTGGCGCTCGAGCACTTCGTCGCTGCCGTAAATCTTCTCCGCCAGACTGCCGTGTTGAATTTTCGTCGGCCACGTTCCGAGCCGCATGCTGGCGCCTTTCTTCCGGACGTCGCGTTGTTCTTCGAGCAAACAGATCACCGGATCGGATGAGGATTGGTCGAACTCGGTGCTGTTAGCGTTGGCGATTCCGCAAACGTTGCGCGCAAACTCAATTGTCGCCACCTGCATGCCAAGACAAAGGCCGAGATAGGGCAGCTTATTTTCCCGGGCGAACCGCGCGGCCTTAATTTTTCCTTCCACCCCGCGGTCGCCAAAGCCGCCGGGAATGAGCACACCAGCAACATCTTTGAGCTGCCCGTCCACACCATCCTCCAGCCGTTCCGCGTCGATCAATTTCAGATCGATCCCGCAATCCTGGCTGGCGGCGGCAATTGTTAACGATTCGTAGATGGATTTGTAAGCGTCCTGCAAATCGATGTATTTGCCTACGACCGCGATCTTCACTCGTTTTTTAGGCGAGACCACCCGCTCGACAAATTTGCGCCAGTTGCTCAGATCGGGGTCCGGCGTTTGCAGACCAAGCAATTTACACACAAGCGCATCGAGTCCTTCGGCGTGAAACATCAGGGGCGCCTCGTAGATGGTGTGGGCGACATCACGCACTTCGATCACCGCTTCGGGCGCGACGCTGCAAAACATTGAAAGCTTCTGGCGCAACTCCGCATCCAGCGCGTGCTCGGTCCGGCACATCAAGACCTGCGGTTGCAGACCGATCTCGCGCAACTTGGCGATGCTTTGCTGGGTCGGCTTGGTCTTTAATTCCCGGGCCGCCTTAATATAAGGCACAAGGGTGACATGAATGTTCACGACATTCTGCGGGCCGACTTCGAGAATAAATTGCCGGATCGCTTCCAAAAATGGCAGACCTTCAATGTCACCGGTGGTGCCACCCACCTCCGTAATCACGACATCGTATTTTGATTCGTCAGACAGCTCGCGGATACGTGCTTTGATCTGATCAGTGACATGCGGAATGACCTGCACCGTTTTGCCAAGATAATCGCCGCGCCGCTCGCGATTGATTACTGACTCATAAACCTGACCGCTGGTGAGATTATTGTGCCGCGAAAGAACGCAGTTGGTAAAACGCTCATAATGTCCGAGGTCGAGATCTGTCTCCGCCCCGTCGTTCAACACATAAACTTCACCGTGTTGAAATGGGCTCATCGTTCCCGGATCGACGTTGAGATAGGGATCGAATTTCTGAAAAACAACGCGGAGCCCGCGTAACTCGAGCAAGGTGCCGAGTGCGGCTGCGGCCAGGCCTTTGCCGAGCGAACTGACCACTCCGCCGGTAACGAAAATGTATTTCATCGGCGGGCCCTCGATTTTTGTAGCCGCCGCTCTGCGGGCAAGGTTGACGATGCGCGCAGCCAAGCGGCTACCGCTTCAGCATCTTTCGGCGTGTCGACGCCGGGGGAACCATGTTTAGTGACGAGCACATGAACCCTTACACCATTCTCCAACGCACGCAATTGCTCGAGCGATTCGGCGCGCTCCAACGGCGTTGGTTTCCATTTCACAAATTGCAAAAGCATTGTCCGCCGGAAGCCATAGATGCCTTGATGACGGAGGAAAAAGGAGGGATCGCTGCTCTTTGTCGATGGAATCGGCGCACGCGAGAAGTACAGGGCGTTACCGACATGATCGATTACGACTTTCACCTGATGCGGGGAAAGAGCATCGCGTGGATTTTCGAATGGATGCGCCGCGGTAACAATCCCGAGCTCGCGATTTTTCTGTAACGTTTCGACGAGGCGATCGATCAATCGCGGATCAACCAGCGGCTCGTCTCCCTGCACATTGATGATGAGCGAAAAATCTTTCGCGCGCTTCGCCACCTCCGCGATCCGATCCGTTCCGCTCTGATGCTTCAGGGAAGTGAGCGCCACTTCCGCGCCCCAAGCGAACGCCGATTCCGCGATACGCATGTCGTCAGTGGCGATGATGGTGCTGTCGATTTTGCGCGCACGCTGACAACGTTCCCAGACATACCGAAGTAACGGTTTCCCCGCGATTTGATACAGCGGCTTTCCTGGGAATCGGGTCGAGCCCCAGCGCGCGGGAATGATGACGGCGTTCCCGCTCATTTGTCATCCCGAGCTGCGCAGACAATGCCAGTCCCGCTGGGACCGAGGGACCACCCGAGTCCGGTGTTGGTTACGCAAGTTAACTTGGGTGATCCAGCGGTATAGGTGGGATCCCTCGCTTACGCTCGGGATGACCGTCCGGCACGTCATCATGCCGGCGCGAACTTCGTCAAAGTAATCTCGGCCGCTTCCGCGAAATCTTGTGCGATCCAGTCGGCCGAACTGTCGGCGGTGTTCGATTCAAAACCAGTCCGGACACGAATCGCTTTGATTCCAGCGTTGTGCCCGCAGTGCACATCAATTTCTTTGTCGCCAATCATAATTGAATGGCTGAGATCCACCATGTGCTCGCGCGCGCCTTGCAAGATCATTCCGGGCGCGGGTTTGCGACAGGTCGATTCCACACCGGGCACGTCGGGACAAACGTAAGTCGCATCGATGAGTGGTTCGCCTAATTGCCGGAGCACTTCAGCGTGCACCGCGTTATATTGTTCGCGCGTGAAATAACCGCGGCCGATCCCGCTTTGGTTTGTAATCATGATCAAATTGAATCCGCGCGCTTTTAATTTTCGCAGCGATTCCGCCACAAAAGGGAATACGTGCACATCCTTTGGATCGGAGCAGTAATTGACATCCTGCATGATGGTTCCATCGCGATCGAAGAAAACGGCTGGCGTTTTTCTCTCAGCCATTTTCGAAATTCTTTCGCAACTCCTCCGGTGAAACTGTTGCTGTCCCCAGTTTGCCTACGACGACGGCGCTGGCGTGATTGGCAATCTCAGCCGCTTCCAGCGGTGTGGCGCCGCTGCAAAGCGCGAGTGTGAACAGAGCGATGGCGGTATCACCCGCGCCCGAAACGTCGAAGACCTGTCGAGCCTTGGTCGGCACATGATGCGGCTTCTGACCGCGCTGGAAAAGCATCATTCCTTCCTCGCCCAGAGTGATAAGGACCAACTCCGTCTGCCATTTTTGTAACAGAGTCGCGCCGACCTCTTTCAAAATATTATCGTCCGCGTCCGATTCTTGCAGCGGAATCCCGGCGGCGTGAAACGCTTCGCTGCGATTCGGTTTTACGACCGACAAGCCATGCCACGGAATATTGTGGCGCGGGTTCGGATCAGCTGCGACTACCTTCTTGCTCTCTCGCGCCAGAGCAATGATTTCTGAAACAAGTTTTTCGGCGAGAAATCCTTTGCCGTAATCTTCGAAAATGATGCCGTCGATTTCCGGCAACATTTTTTTTACGTCCGCGACAATCGAGCCGATCTGCTTTTCATCCGGGGCCAGAACTTTTTCGCGATCCACCCGGACAACTTGCTGTTGCCGCGCAATAATCCGGGTCTTAACAATGGTGGGAAAATCCGCCGAGATCGAGCAGGCGGAAGTATCGATTTTTTGGTCGGCAAGTAACTGCCGGAGCTGTTCTCCGCCGCGGTCACGACCAATCATTCCGACGACGCCGACATGCGCGGTAAACTCGCGCAAATTGCGGGCGACGTTGGCCGCGCCCCCGGGATAAAACGATTCGCCGGAGACTTCCACCACCGGCACGGGCGCCTCGGGCGAAATGCGACCAACCTTGCCCCAAACGAACTCGTCGAGCATCAAGTCGCCAATGACGAGCAGGCGTTGTTTGCCAGCGCGCTCAAGAATTTGTTGGAGTCGTTCTGAATTCACAAATCGGAGGGCGGATGCCGCCACACGATAGGGTTGATGCGATTAAAGGAAGTCAAAGGGTGGAGTTGAGCAAAAGTTAGTTCCATTTAGAGTTGCATTAATCCTGAATACCGGGTCGAAATCAACAGTCGAAGCAGCCGATGATTTCAGTATTTAAAATTAACAAGTGGGCGGGGTTTGCACTCGCGGTGATTGGGTTTAGCGCGCAGGCCGCGCAAGCGCCGCAGCATATCGATGTAAAGCAGTACAAGAAAGTGGAAGATGTGGTGGTGCCGTTGCCGAATGAAGTCTTCGGCGCACTCAACAAACTGGGCCCCGTCAACTGGAAAGAGTTCGTTCGGACGGAAAAAGGGGCCAATTTCAGCGAGCGGCCCAGGACTGCGCTTCTGCTTGGTAACGTGATCGCCGATGGATTTATCGCGGTCCAAGCGCAGGATGCGCCCGCAGTCAAAGAAATCGGGCAACGCGTCCTTTCGCTAGCCAAGGGGATTGGAGTAGGCGCTTCCATTACGCCACACGCGAAGGCGATCACGGAAGCGGCTGACAGACGCAAATGGGAAAGCGTCCGCCAGGAGCTGGATCGCACTCAGAGTAGCGTCCAGGGGGCGATGAACGAGCTGCAGGACCAAAAACTCTCCCAGTTGGTCAGCCTTGGCGGCTGGTTGCGCGGCACGCAGATCCTCACCGCCGTAGTGAGCAAACATTTTACCCAGGAAGGCGCAGAGCTTTTGCATCAACCGGACCTGCTCAGGTACTTCGGCGATCGATTAACCGCTATGCCGGAATACAGCGTACCTGTGTTGGAGAGTATTAAACGCGCGTTAGTGGAAGTGCGACCGTTGATTGATTCCGGGAGCAAACCGATCTCACCGGACGCGGTGAAAAAGATTAACGAAATCACGACGCGCCTTGATGGCGAGATCGTGACGCGTTAGTGATGAATCCGCGTCGCCAGGGCATATTCATTTTAGTAGTCGTCCCGCTCATTCTGGGCACGACTGCGATTGCTTCGGTTGACGATGCCCAATCCTTCGCGTTGCAGGCGGCGGAGCCCTACGTTCGGGAAGGGTTTCAAGTGCGCGAAGATTATTGGGGCGGTGACCTCGCGGCGGGCGAAAAGAAAGCCGTGCGCCAGCAGCTATTTAAAGGCAACGAATATTGGTTTTGGCTGGGCACAGAAGTCGGTCATGCAAGGATTTCGGTGCATATTTACGATAAGGACGGAAAATTAGTCGAGCAGCCTGATAGCTGGCAAAAAGGGCATTATGCCGCTGCCCATATCGTTCCCACCTCCACCGATAGCTATTTCATCATCGTCTCGATCGAAGAGTCGCCGGAGGAACGCACCCATTGGGCGCTGGTTTACGGATTTCGATAGACTCTTATTCGTATTCTTACTCCTACTCTTTCAGCAGAAGAATAGGAATAGGACTAAGATTAGGTAATTAGATTGGTGACAGAAACTCGAACGTTGGAATTTGAAAGCGCGCGTGCGTTACAATCGCTCTACGCCAACGATATCAAGCTGCTGAAAAACTTGGAAGATTCCCTCGGCGTGCGGGTGACGACACGTGAAGGATGGGTGAAAATGGAAGGTGAGCCGGAGAAATTAGATCGCGCCCAGCGCGTCTTCGATCAGCTGGAAGAAGCGCGCAAACGCGGCGTTGATATTCAGAAACATGAATTCAATTACGCCCTTAATTCCGTGAGTGAAGAACGCGCCGATAATTTATCGGATGCCATTTCTGCCCGGATCGTGACCTCGTCGCGTAAGGCGCCGGTCATCGCGCGCACGGTTGGCCAGAAGAATTATGTCGAGGCGATCGAGAAATACGATGTCGTCTTCGCGATCGGCCCGGCCGGGACCGGCAAAACTTATCTTGCGGTTGCGATGGCGGTGGCAGCGTTAAAGAAGGAACAGGTGTCGCGGATCATTTTGGCTCGTCCGGCGGTGGAAGCGGGCGAAGCGCTCGGATTTCTCCCGGGAGATTTGCAGGAAAAAATCACCCCTTATTTGCGTCCGCTCTATGATGCTTTGCATGACATGATGGAGGCGGAGGAATTGGACCGCGCACTTTCCCGGGAAGTCATCGAAGTGGCGCCGCTTGCCTACATGCGCGGTCGCACCCTGAACAATGCCTTTGTTATCCTGGATGAAGCGCAAAACGCCACTACCGAGCAGATGTTCATGTTACTTACGCGCATCGGGATGAATTCCAAGTGCGTCGTTACCGGGGATGTTACCCAAATTGATCTGCCCGCAAATAAGCGTTCCGGCCTGGTCGAGGCCTTGCAGGCCCTCAAGGCCGTGCCCGGCATCGCAATGAGCTATTTTACCGAACGGGATGTCGTGCGTCACCCCCTGGTCCGTGCCATTATTAATGCCTATCAGCAGCATCGGACGCCCTCGGGGCGTAAGTAATGATCGATTTTTTCAAACGTAGCGAATTGATCCGCCGGGGCCTGGCTTCGGGAAAATTGCGACGCCGTCGCGCCCGCAACGAAGTCTTGCGCGGGCTTGAGTATTCCTGGGGCATGAAAGGGGTCCTTTTCGCAGGCTTCATCGCCGGCCTGGCTTTGCTCATCTTCAGCGGCAACCAACCTGAACCAACGAAAAATTTTGTCATCGCCCTGCTCTTTTTCCTGATCGCGCTGATGATGCTATGGATCAATCAGCCGCGCACTTTTTCCCAAAACTCGCGCATTCTCCTCGTCTTCGGAGTGATGCTGGTGCAGCTGGCGCTCACAAAATTTATCTACGTTCTTTGCAATAGCGGTGTCCTTCGCTTGCAAACCGACATGGCGGAATTGCTCACTCCTTTCGCGCTTGCCCCGCTCTTGCTAAGCGTCCTTCTCGGCCGCAATCACGGATTATATGCCGCCGTCTTCGTCAGTCTTTGGAGCAGCGTTCTTTTTGGGAAAATTGACGCTCCTTTGCTCGTGACGGGAATGATCAGTGGATTCACCGCTGTTTACCTCACGCTACAGGTGCGTCGCCGTAGTAAACTGGTTCGCGCCGGGCTGGGGGTTGGCGTCGCAATTTGGATTTTGTCGCTCACCTTTGGTTTCATCGGCCCGATCAATCTTTTTCCGCCTACGGCAAATGATTGGCCGATGATCGGATTGCAGAGCGCCTTTGCCATCGGCAACGGGATTGTCACTGCCACGATCGTTGGCGGCGTTCTCCCGATGTTCGAGCCGTTGTTCCAAATCACCACTGATATTTCATGGCTGGAAGCATCGGATTTGAACCACCCGCTTTTGCGTCGCATGACCATCGAAGCGCCGGGCACTTACCATCACAGTTTGGTGGTCGCGAACCTGGCCGAAGCCGCGGCCGAAGCGATCGGCGCCAACGCCACCCTCTGTCGCGTCTGTGCCTATTTCCATGATGTCGGGAAACTGGTTAAGCCCGACTATTTTACCGAAAACATGAGCTTCGAGCGCAACCCGCATGAGGATCTGGCGCCGACAATGAGTGCGTTGATCATCATCGCGCACGTGAAGGAAGGGGTCGATCTCGCGCTCAAATACAAACTTAATCAGCGCATTATCGACATTATTCAGGAACATCACGGGACTTCACTGGTCTACTATTTCTACAAACGCGCCCAGCAAATGCATGAGGATGCGCGCGCCGGCGGAAAAATCATGAAAATGCGCCAGGACGATATTCCGGAAGTGCGCGAGGAAAGTTTCCGCTACAGCGGCCCGAAGCCGCAAACGAAAGAAAGCGCAATTGTCAGTCTGGCTGATGCGGTGGAAAGCGCGTCACGTAGTTTGGAAAAACCGACACCGGCGAAAATCGAACAACTGGTTAACGACATCATCGATCAGCGTATCAGCGATCATCAGCTCGACGAATGTGATCTGACTTTGCGCGATGTGCGCGTGATTGCGGAGCGCTTCCGATTCACTCTCATGACGATGCTCCACAGCCGCATCGCCTATCCCAGACAGGAAACAAAATCGGCTACGCAGCGCGACGATTCGGTCCGGCCCGATGTAATGGTGACAACGCGCAAACCGGCGACTGCGCCACCGGTCTCCGCCGCGTGAGCCCAGTGAAGGTGGATCGGCCGCTCCGTCGGGCGATGCTGACTAGTATGCGGCCTCACCGCTTAAATTCTAACATCAAGTCGCCATAACAAGGCTCTGTTCGATTCGCCAATGAGTGACGCGCTGCAACGGCTACGCCACTGGAAGGCAAAATTTGCAATCATTCTCGGGTCGGGCTTGAATGCGATTGTTCAGGACCCGATCGACTCGGTCGAGTACGCTGAGTTTCCTGCACTGCCGAAACCGCGTGTCCCCGGCCACGCCGGAAAATTCTCGCTCTGCGAAATCTCAGGTGTGCGCATAATTTTCGCGCAGGGCCGCGTCCATTTGTACGAAGGCTATTCAGCGGGTGAGGTGACCGCGAATGTGCGCATGCTCGCGAACGGAGGAATTGAGAAGCTTGTCGTTACAAACGCTGCGGGGGCGTTGAATCAGAAATTCAAGACGGGTGATTGGATGATGATCAACGATCATCTGAATCTCACCGGAACTTCGCCCCTGATTGGCGGGCCAGAATTTCTCGACCTGAGCGATGCTTATTCACCGCGATTGCAGAAACAATTTCGTGATGCGGCGCAGAAGATTGGCGTGTTTTTGCATCAGGGCGTTTACGCCGCTGTCATCGGTCCGCAATACGAAACCGCGGCGGAGGTCCGAATGCTGCAAAACCTCGGCGCCGATGTGGTGGGGATGTCAACCGTGCTCGAAGTAATCCTGGCACGCGCGCTTGAAATGGAAGTCGCGGGATTTTCCTGCATTGCAAATTCAGCCACTGGACTTTCGTCAACCAGACTCAGCCACGACGAAGTGTTGGAGACTGGCCGTAAGGCAGCAAAGGATTTTTCCCGTGTCCTTGGGGAAGCGTTGCCGCGACTGTAGCCTGACTTGGAGGGACGCGGTTCCGGGGTGTCCGGACTCGCCGCGGCGAGGATGTGTTTAGCGGCAACGTTGCAGCTTCATACCAGCTCGAGGCATTGCCCAGAATTCGTTTGTCATCCCGAACCGCGGAGCCGGTGAGGGACCTCGCGAGTAAGAGATGATTATTCAAACTACCTCGTGTAAACCACGATCTTTAGGTGGGGTCCCTCGCTTGCGCTCGGGATGACGGACGCGCGGCATGAAAGTCACCGTCCTAAGCAATACTACAGGCTGCCTTGACGCCGCCTTCGTCCCTAAACACGTGCGCGGTGAGTCCCTCCGCTGTCTTTAAGGCCGAATTTCGATCGCTGTCCCGTCGTTTACTGAAGCCCAAATCTCGTCCATCTCAGAATCAGTCACGGCAATGCAGCCTGCGGTCCAATCGCGCACGCGATGGGCTGGCCCCAATGCACTCAAGCCGTTCGGTAAACCGTGAATCATGATGTCCCCGCCCGGGGCCACACCCGCCTCTTCCGCTCGGGCGGTGTCTGCTGCATCCGGGTAGGAAATGTGCAGGGCGCGATGGAAGGCACTGTCGGATTTGTGAAAGTCAATTGTGTAATTTCCTTCCGGTGTCCGGCCATCGCCTTCGCGTTGTTTCCGCCCAGCCGGAGAGAAACCGAGCGCGACTCGATATTCCTTTAATTTTCGCCCAGCAGAAAATAGCGTTAATCGGCGCGCGCTTTTTTCGACTAATATCCTGTCGGTTTTGCCCCGCGTATTCGCCGCCGGTTTCTGGCGTGCTTCAAACAAAAAAGTGGCCGCCGCCGCAATCAACACAGCGATCAGCGCAAGCGAAAGATAACGCCGCAAGTTTCAGCTACTGGTTCAGATCGGGCCGTTTGGCGCGTGGCTCGCGATCCTTTGCGGTCGCAGTCGACGGTTGAGTAACAAAGGGGCCGCCTTCCATGGGCGCTGCGGACGTGAACGCGACGTCAGGCATCTCACTCGGCAAACCCTCGAGTGGAAAATCTTTTCGCAAGGGAAAAAAGGGGTAGCCGTCCCACATCAGTATGCGGCGTAAATCAGGGTGGTTGTTGAATCGAATGCCCATCATGTCGTAAATCTCGCGCTCATGCCAATCGGCCGTCGGCCAAATGTCCGACACCGTATCGACCGCGCAGACTTCTTCGCTAACTGCGAGTTTTAGGCGCAGATGAACTGCGAGCGTCATTGAGTAAAGTTCGTAAACGACCTCGAATCGTGGTTCTTCACCGAAATTATCCACGCTGGAGATATCGATTAAATAATCAAACGAGAGTTCGTCCCGGCAGAACTTGGCCATTTCATGCAAGTCTTCCGGCTGAATGGTGAAGGTTGTCTCGCGACGAAATTCAATCCGGCTTTGAATTTTCGCGCCGAGAAGGCGACTAAGTGACTTAAGCAAATCCCGCCCGGTCATTTTATCGTCTAATTCCTAAGCCTCGCAGAGGAGAAGTAGGACTCATGTGAGTGAACTCGTGGACGGCGCAGTTCCGGTGACGCCGCCACGGGGGGAGGGACCGGGACGAGTTCGCTTCTCAATCTCGGGAATAAACTCGCGGGCAAGCTTTGGTTTCTGATTCAAAAACGCCTGTTCGCCCTCAATTTTTTTCTGCAAGCGAATTAATCCTTCTAACAAGGCTTCCGGGCGAGGGGGACAACCCGAAATGTAAACGTCCACAGGAATAAGTTGATCGATGCCTTGCAGCACGGCATAACTGCGATACATCCCGCCACTCGAGGCGCACGCACCCATGGCGATGCACCATTTCGGTTCCGGCATTTGTTCCCAAATACGTTTTACGGCCAGCGCCATTTTGTAAGTAACGGTGCCGGCAACAATCATGACATCGCATTGCCGCGGCGAGAATCGCATCACTTCGGAACCGAACCGTGCGATATCGAATCGCGAAGCGGCGGTCGCCATCAGCTCGATTGCGCAACAGGCCAGACCCATCGGCATGGGCCAGAGCGAATTCTTGCGCGTCCAATTCATGGCAGCATCGAGCTGCGTGAAGATCACGTTGCCCTCAATTTTTGAATCGTAGGCGGCAGTTTGCGGCACAGCTCAACACTAACTTGAGCGGGTATGCATGCAAGAATGACCGCGTGCGCGGGGGACAGCTCGGCCCTGTCATAGTAAGCGCACAAACGACGAAGGAGCGCACAGAAGCTGCTACATCGAGGGAGGCCGACGCCCTTTGCAATGAGAGCTTCCGAATTGTATAGAACGCCTCCGCAAAAACTTCGATGACAACTCGCACCCATCTCGACCGACTGGAAAATCAGAGCGTCTTTATTTTCCGCGAAGCCTACCACGCCTTCAAAAATATCGCGATGCCGTGGTCGATGGGCAAAGACTCAAATGTCTTAATCTGGTTAGCGTCCAGAGCCTTTTTCGGCCGGGTGCCGTTTCCGGTTTTACACATCGACACCACCTACGAGTTTCCGGAGATGCTCGAGTTCCGCGAATGGGCCACTGCGCATTACAAATTGAACCTGATTGTGAAGACCAACGAAGAAGCGCGCGCCCGTGGCATTGGCTACGAAACGCACGATCCGGTGACGGTAACTCATGAGTTGAAAACGGTCGCGCTTCAGCAAGCGATGGGGCAATATAAATGGGACGCGCTCATCACCGGCATCCGGCGCGATGAAGATCCGACCCGGGCAAAGGAGCGTTATTTCTCACGGCGCAACGCGCAATTCGAATGGGACTACAAGGATCAGCCGCCTGAATTCTGGGGGCAATTCGCCACCACTGCTGCCAAAGGCGAGCACGTGCGCGTGCAACCGCTGTTGGATTGGACCGAAGTCGACATTTGGCGCTACATCCAGCGCGAAAACATTCCGATTCCGAAAATGTACTTTGCGAAAAATGGCCAGCGCTATCGCTCGCTCGGCTGCAGTCCAATTACGAAACCGATCACGAGCAACGCAGAGACCATTGACGCTATCATTGCTGAATTAGAAACCACGCGCACGAGTGAGCGCGCCGGGCGTGCCCAGGACCACCATGAGCGGAATGCAATGCAGAAGCTGCGGGCGAAGGGCTTTTTGTGATCGCGGAATGCTGGATTCTGGATGCTTGATGAATTATCGCGATCTAGTTCACCGCTTCGGCTGTGCTTCACGCACTTCGACACCCTCGTGATTACACTCTGGCTAAATAATTAGGACCTGATCGATTCAGAAAAATGACGAAACGAGCAGTTGGCGCCAAGCAATCGAACAATCCGCAATCCGCAATCCGCGATCCGCACTTCTCAGATGCTGCGCATCTGAGAATCGTCTTCGTCGGCCACGTCGATCATGGCAAGTCCACCCTCATTGGTCGCATCCTGAGCGACACTAATTCGCTGCCGGAAGGGAAACTCGAGCAGGTGCAACGCGCCTGCGCCGCAGAAAACATGGAGTTCGAGTTTGCCTTTCTTCTCGATGCCTTGCTCGAAGAACAAGAGCAAAACATCACTATCGATACGACCCAGATTCCGTTCAAAACGGCGAAGCGGAACTACATGATCATCGACGCGCCTGGTCACAAGGAGTTCTTGAAAAATATGATCACCGGTGCTTCGAGCGCGGATGCGGCTGTGCTCGTAATCGCTGCTAATGAGGGCGTGCAGGAGCAATCGAAACGGCACGCCTATTTGCTGAGCTTGCTCGGAGTGCGGCAATTCTGCGTTGTCGTCAATAAAATGGACTTGGCGGACTATTCCGAAGGGCGCTTCCTCGAAATCGAGAAGAAGTATCGCGCATTTTTGAAGACGCTGAATTTGGAGACCAACATTTTTATTCCAGCCTCGGCGCGATTCGGCGAGAACATCACTGCCCGTAGCAAAAAAATGGAGTGGCATAGCGGGCCGACTTTGGCCGAGGCGCTCGATGAAATGACGTCACTTGCCCCACCAACCGATCTGCCGCTGCGTCTTTGCGTGCAGGACGTTTACAAATTCGACGATCGCAGAATTATCGCCGGTCGTATCGAAACAGGGACACTTCAAGTTGGCGACGAATTAGTTTTTTCACCCGCCAACAAAACGTCGATGGTCCAGTCGATCGAACAGTGGCAGCCTGTTACCTCGGCCGAAAGGTCGCCGCGCGAAAAGCCCGAAATGGCGATTGCGGGCGATTCGATTGGGATCACGTTGTGCGAACAGATTTTCGTCGAGCGCGGTTACGTTGGCTCCCATTCAAAAGACGCGCCCATCGAAACGAACCGTTTTCATGCCGACCTTTTTTGGATCGCGCGTCAGCCGGCGCGTTTATCGCATCTTTACACTGCGCGCCTGGCGACTCAGGAAGTGAAATGTCAGATCGTATCCCTCGATGAGGTGATGGATTCCTCGTCGCTCGAACGAAGCCCGACCAAGGCCGATCAGCTCGCGCGCAATGAGGTCGGTCGTCTAACCATTCAAACGCGTGCGCCGATCGTGCTGGATAACCACGATCGCCTTCCGCCACTCGGTCGCTTCGTTCTGGTAGATGATGGGGTGATCTGCGGCGGCGGGATTGTTCACGGGGGCGTTTATACCGATCGCGGCGCGATCAAGAGCAAGAATATTTTCTGGAGCGAAGGAAAAATCAATGC
>Ga0209577_10004054_pt1 | contig 13806 bp, 16 predicted proteins | sample GraSoiAngelo_109_FD_185874 | JGI IMG/M metagenome (GOLD analysis project Ga0209577, IMG submission 185874) | Grasslands soil microbial communities from the Angelo Coastal Reserve, California, USA - 14_0903_12_20cm (SPAdes) (version 2) | ecosystem: Environmental > Terrestrial > Soil > Grasslands...
CAAGCTTGGAATGTACGCCAATTCAATTTATGCAACCAATGATGTACCTGGGGCGATTCCCAGCACCACTGCCAATACCATTCAAGGCGGCATTCGCTACGATCACGACCTCACCCCACGTCTGTTTGGCTTCGTGAATGCTGATTTTATGACTGACGATCTCCAGAGCCTGGATTTGCGCTCGGTTTTCGGAGGTGGCCTGGGCCTTCACGTAATCAAGCGGGAAGCCACTACGCTGGACTTTTTAGGCGGCGCGAATTACACGCGAGAGAAGTATTCTCTTTTCACCCGGAACTTTGCCGCTGCAACCGTGGGCGAAGAGTTTATGCACAAAGTGCACGCCAGCACAGTTATCAAACAGAAGCTCTATTTCTTTCCCGACTTGAGCAATACCGGCGAGTACCGTGCCACGTTCGACTTTGGCACGGTGACCAAAATCAGCAAATGGCTAGGCTGGCAGAATGCCTTCGGTGACATTTTTGTGACTAATCCGCCCGCGGGTAAAAAGCAAAATGACATTGTCCTGACCACGGGACTGAACATAACGTTTACCCACCAGGGCGACTGACGAACCTTTAACACTGCTGCAAACGGCGTGTCGGTTGTTGTTCAAAAGAGGTGTCGTCGTACAAGAATGATTCCATGGACGAAGGGCGCTCGCGCGCGCACCGGCCAGCGAGCTAATGAGCAACTCGAAAAGACGAGCTCGGAGACTGCTCTCGGCAGTAGCGGTGTAGCGCTTCCGCCGTCCTGCGAAAGCGAGAGCGCGCGCGGGCGGGCCCGGCCAGGTCCGGGGTGGTGGTGAGGTCCGGGGAGGGGGGCAACAACTCTCCCTCTATGTATAACCCCACGAGTAATTTGACCCTCTTTCTCTCCTGCCCCTAGAATGATCGATTCACCGCTCAATGTTTTCCGCGCTATGGCCCTGCGTCTTTACAACACGCTATCCGGCAAAATCCAGGAGTTTCGCCCGCTGCAAAACAATGACGTTCGCATGTATGCCTGCGGGCCCACAGTTTATGACTACGGACATATTGGAAATTTCCGGACGTTTATCGCCGTCGACATTCTGCAGCGCTTCCTTCGCCAGAGTGGCTACCACCTGCGCTACGTGATGAACATCACCAACGTGGACGACAAAATCATCCGCAATGCGGCGCGCGAAGGAGTCACGGTCGAGCAATATACCGCCAAGTATGAAAAGGCCTTTCTCGAAGATGCGGAAACGTTGAATATCGAGCGGCCCATCCTGGTTCGGGCCACCGATCACATTTTGGAGATGGCGGATTTTATAGCGGGCCTGGAGAAAAAAGGGTTCGCGTATCGGACAGAAGACGGCTCTTACTACTTTCGCATCGCGAAATTTCCGGAGTATGGCAAATTATCGAAAAAAGACTTTGCCGGCATGACCGACGGCGCCCGGGTTGATGTGGATGAGTACGAGAAAGACAGCGCCCGCGACTTCGCGTTGTGGAAGGCGCCCAAGCCGGGGGAGGCTTTCTGGGAAACGCCCATCGGACGCGGACGTCCTGGTTGGCACATCGAGTGCTCGGTGATGTCGATGCGTGAGCTGGGGGAAAGCTTTGATCTGCATGCCGGAGGCGAAGACCTTATCTTTCCTCATCACGAGAACGAGATCGCGCAATCAGAGTCGCTGACCGGAAAACCTTTCGTTCACTTCTGGTTTCACGTCCGCTTTCTGCTGGTCGAGGGCGAAAAGATGTCCAAAAGCCTGGGGAACTTTTTTACGTTGCGTGACCTGGTGCTGAAGGGACACAAGCCATCTTCCATTCGCTATTTGCTGAGCTCGGTTCCGTATCGCAACCAGCTTAATTTCACGTTTGACGGTCTGAAGCAAGCCGCGAGTTCCGTGGAGCGCCTGCGGAATTTCCGGCTGCGTCTCGAAACCAGCAGCTTTCCTCCTGGCGCGAATGACAGCATGTCGCAGCTTGCACGTCAGACCGAAGAACGCCTGAAGTCGGCCCTTGAAGACGACCTGAACACCGCCCAGGCGCAAGCTGCAATTTTCGAAATGATCCGCGCCGCCAACGCCGCCATGGACGCGGGCCGGGTTCGACAGGATGACACCCAACCGCTGCTCGTCGCGCTCGAGAAGTTTGACCAGATATTTGGCGTGTTGCGTGATGATGATGCTGCTCGCATGAAAGTCATTCTGGGATGGGCACAGGCCGACGGCAGATCGAAAGACATCAGTAAGGAACTTCTGGAGGCGGTCGGGTCGGCCATGCTCAGCGATGAACAGATCAACAAGAAGCTAGAGCAGATGGAAGCCGCCCGAAAGGCGCGCAAATTCAGCGAATCAGACGCGATTCGCGCGGAACTGAATGCCGCAGGAATTATCGTGGAGCAAGGTAAGGGTGGCGCGCGCTGGAAAAGAAAATAGGAGCCAGCCGCCACTAGAGTTGGCAGCAATCTCACTGTTGCTTCAGTGTTAATCTAGAAGCTGGAAGCTTCCTTTCCGTGAAGTCTCTGGACGACTACCTCCGCGATGCCGAACAAGCCCACGGTCACCTTTGCGCCGGACAGGTTCTAGGCGTGCGGTTGGCGATGCTTGGGCTTGCCAAGCTCGGCATCGATGATCCACGCGGCAAAGACCGCAAGCGACTGGTCACGTTTGTCGAAATTGATCGCTGCGCCACCGATGCGGTCGCCGTCGTGACCGGCTGCCGCTTAGGCAAACGCGCCCTCAAATTCCGCGATTGGGGCAAGGTCGCCGCAACATTTGTGGACGTAAGTGCCGGCAAAGCTATTCGCATCGCCGCTCGCGAGTCTTCCAAGGCGCTGGCACGCCACCTGCATCCAGAGATTGAGGACAAGAACCAGCAGCAAATGCTGGCCTATCGCGAAATGTCGGATGACGACCTGTTTTCAACGCAATGGGTGAAAGTAGAGCTGCCACCGGAAGAATTTCCCGGCTACAAGGGCGAGCGCACGGTTTGTGAAGCCTGCGGCGAAGGCATCAACTTCCACCGAGAGGTACGCCGCAATGGAAAGATTCTATGCCGCGCCTGCGCAGGTGAGCGATACTACGAACCCGTCTGAGGCTCGCCGCCTGCCGACACTAGCTTTAATTCTCCCGAACGACCCCAAAAACGAAGAGACGCGGCAGGCCGCGTCTCGGTTCGAGTATTACATTCCAACAAAACTAGTTCTTCGTTGTCGTTACGGTAGTCTTTCTTTTCAGAATTAAATCCGCAGGATTACGTATCTTGTCGTCTGTTTTCTTGGTTGTGGTCGTAGTTGTAGTCGTTACCGTTCTGGTTGGAACGCGGGTGATCGTTGTCCGTGAGCGTACCGGAGTATCTCTATGTGTCGGGCTTATGACCACAGTCCGGTGTTCATGGCGGGATTCGCCGCAATCCGGATTTTTCTTAGCGAGGCCCGGGGGGAGATCGCAATTACTCTTCTTCCAGCCTTCTTTTCTTCCATGGCTCCAGCCCGGAGGCCGGCCATCCCGCTCATCATCACGGTCACGATCACGGTCATGGCCAGCATGATGACGATCGCGATCCCGATCATGATCCCGCGATTCCTTGCGGTCGTCGCGATCATGGCCCTTGCCATGGTCCTTGTCAAAAGCCAGCGCAGGACTGGACAGCAGCGCGAGACCGAGCAGTGTTACCAAAGTCATTCTGCAAGATTGTGTCATAGCATCCTTCCAGGTTGATTAGTGCATTTTGAACTCCTCTCGGATAATCGCAAGTAACGGAAGTGCAATCAAGTACTTGCTCACAGGAGAGGGGGAAAGAAAGCGATTCCACCATCCAGAAATGCCGCAGCGTACGGAAGAAAATACCTAACGATTCTTGGGAAGGAATACGGCCTATATATGGAGCTTTCTCGATTTTTCCCTACGTGCAGTGTGAAAATTCAGCGCCTGCGGTCAGAAGCTCTCAACCGCAAAGTACGCAAAGAAAAGCCGCCAAGGACGCGAAGCAGTGCCTGCGTTACGCCGACCCATCGCGTCTCTGTTCGTAAGCATGAGCTATGCGCAGGATCGTAGCCTCATCAAAATGTCGCCCCAATATTTGCAGTCCAATCGGAAGTTTCCCGCGTGTTTCGCCGCAAGGGACCGAAATTCCGGGAATTCCTGCCAGGTCTGCGGTCACTGTGTAAATGTCGGCGAGGTACATAGCCAGAGGATCATCGGTCTTTTCACCCAGTCTGAATGCCGGCGTGGGGCTGGTAGGAGTCACAATAGCGTCCACCTTCCTGAAAGCGTCATCAAAGTCGCGCGTCAGCAGCGTCCGCACCTTCTGGGCTTTCAGATAGTAGGCGTCATAATAGCCCGCGCTCAACGCGTAAGTGCCGAGCATGATGCGCCGCTTCACTTCTGCGCCAAATCCCTGGTCTCGCGTGCGGCGATACATTTCAGAAAGCACACGGGCATCCCGGGCCCGATATCCGTAGCGCACGCCATCAAAGCGCGCGAGATTGGAGGAAGCCTCCGCCGTAGCCACAATGTAATAAGTAGGAATGGCATAGGGAGTATGCGGCAACGACACCGGCACGATCTCGCACCCCAAATTAGCGAGCTGCTGAATTGCGGTTTCTACCGCCTGGCGGACCTCGCTGTCCAAACCTTCGCCAAAATATTCCTTGGCCACACCAATGCGAAGCCCGTGAACCGGCTTTTCAAGTTCGGCCACGTAATCGGGTACGGGGACATCGGCGGAAGTAGAGTCCATGGGATCACGCCCGGCGATAGTACGCAGCACGATGGCTGCATCCTTGACGGTTCTGGCAAGCGGGCCCACATGATCGAGTGAGGAAGCAAACGCGATTAATCCGTAACGCGAGACGCGGCCATAAGTAGGCATCAATCCGACCACGCCACAAAACGAAGCCGGCTGCCGAATAGAGCCGCCAGTATCCGAGCCCAAGGTCACCACCGCCATTCCCGCAGCCACGGCTGCCGCCGATCCGCCTGAAGATCCGCCAGGCACGCGGCTAGGATCGCGAGGGTTGCGGACAGGCCGAAATGCGGAGTTCTCATTCGACGACCCCATCGCGAATTCATCGCAATTCATTTTTCCCAATACGACCGCTCCGGCCTGCTCCAGTCGCGCGACCGCGGTGGCATCGTAAACAGGAATGAAGTTGTCCAGGATTTTCGAGCCGGCGGTGGTGCGCACGCCGCGGGTATTCAAGACGTCCTTTATGCCCACCGGAACGCCAGCCAGCGGTGGCAATGGCTTGCCCTTGGCTGCGAGCTGGTCCACGCGGCGGGCCTGCTCGAGAGCGCGCTCGTTGGAGAGGGTCAGGTAAGCGCCAATCTCAGAATCACGCGTTTTGATGTTGCGGTAGAAAGACTCCGCTAAAGCTACAGCGCTGGTTTTGCCTTGCTGGATGGCGGAACGGGCCTCATCGATGGTGAGATTGCTAACTTCCATGAATCAGACGAACTTGCCCTTGGCCTTGGCGGTGGGGGCGTTCAACTCGGCATTGAAGACGGCGCGGATCTTGTGAATAGTTTCTTCCTTATCCCAGTGCTTGCTTTCGTGCAGGGCATTGGCCACATGGCGAACAATGTCGGTCAGCAGAATTCCCCAGCCGATTGCCATGTGCTCGTCATCCCAGGCGTTCATATTCAAACTGCAATGTAGGCCGCCCTGGGCGATCCAGGCGCGCACCAATTCGCAAGCCTTTTTATCCGATGCAGCCGAGGGCGGAACACGAAGTTCGCCAGACATAGACTCCTCTCTGTACGATCCGAAATCGCAAGCTTCGCTAGCGTTCAATCACCTTGGGGACTTTGAAGAAAGTGCCATCCGCATCGGGGGCGTTCTTTAAAGCTTCTTCACGCGGCAAGGAAGGACGCAACCCATTTGGAATGTCCTCCCGCATGGCGTAAGCGAAATGCTCGCTCCCCTGCTTCGAGTCGTCCACTGCATACCGGTTGGAAACTTGCGCCATAGGTGGCACGTTCTCGGTATTGAGCTGGTTAAGCCGATCAATGTACTCAAGGATGGAATTGAGGTCGCGGAGCATGCGTGCACGTTCTTCCGCCGTTAATTCCAAGTTGGCAAGCTCGGCCACATAGGAAACGTCTTTATCGGAAACTTTCATACTCTGGTGGAGCGGCCATTCTTGTCGGCCCGGTCCGCGAGTTGCTGTCCAGCGAGGATAAATTCGATTCGCTTCACGCTCTCCCCAACATAACGGTTGATCACCGCCAGATACTGCGGAGCGAAGCTCTGCAATTCTTTCCGCCATCCCACATCGGGGACTTCCACTCGCAATACACCTTGCGCGAAATCGACTGCCCGGGTGCGCTCGGCGACGGTGCTCCCACAGGCAAGCGGCCACGCCAAAACGGGGCCCTCCCCGGCGCGGGCGCGCCGTAACGCGCTGGCCATCAGCCGCTCCAATCCTGATCCAAGATGCTCCAGGATGTACCTCTCAGGAAAATTTCGTTAGCGGTGGAAGTCTTCAATTTTAGCATCACGGGCTTTCCTGCACAGGAGGGGAATTACTCGGAAGGACCAGTCTTGCTCGGGCGTGCTCTCGGTTGGCGTGTGAGATAATTTCTTTGAAGCCTAATCGAGGAAGAACAATGGCACAGCGCTTGGTTCATTGCGTGAAGTTGCAAAAAGACTTACCCGGTTTGGACGAGCCCCCTTTCGACACCGAACTCGGCAAGAGAATCTACGAGAACGTCTCCCGCGAAGCCTGGAACGGGTGGACGGAGTTCTGCAAGATGCTGCTCAACGAATACCGGCTGAACCCGGCACGCAAGGAAGATCAGGCTGCCATCGTGCAGCAGATGGAGCAGTATTTCTTTGGTCAAGGCGTTGCCCCGCCGGAACAGTACGTGCCCCCAACTCAAAAGTCCTGAATCGATTGTTGCAAATGCGGCGTGCGGCCATTGGAAGCCCAGTTTCTTAGAAGTTGAACACCAGCCCTGTAGAAAGCCGGAAATTCCCCTCCTTGGTGCCGAACAATTTCGTGTGCAGGTAATCTCCCTGCACGCGCCACGCAAAAATACGCAGAACCTTGTAATCAAGACCGCCTCCCCCGGCATAGGCGAAGGAAGTGTCGGAGTCGGAGAACCCCGCGATGCCGGTATTCATGTGCGCGGCGCCGCCCAGCACGTGCGCAAAAGGACGAACTTTCCCTGCCGACATAGAGATTCGTGGCCCAAACAAGAAATTGTATTCCTTGACCGTCACGCCATTCGGCGTTCCATAATGACCGCTCACATCAGCCGCAATCCCAAACCAGGGAAGAAACAATTTTCCTTCCAGCGAACCGATCCACCCGTTCAGGTTGGCATGGTTTCCCCCGCCCTGGTCGAACCGGTTATACGAATAGCCTACAAAGACATTGCCCTTGGGTAGTATCTGAGCGCTTGCCGCACTGGCCAGCAGCAAGAACACGGGAGCAAGTGAAAGGAATTTGCGCACTGAACTCCTCCTGCAGTTTTCAAGGTTAGATTCTTGATCGACATCGTTGGATGCGAGGCCCTCTTCACGAATTTGCCTCTTAACGCTTCACGGGGTCGTGAGAGTCCTTCTCTTCTTCTTATGGGTGAAGTTCAAAACAATCCCTGTAGACACGCGATAGTTGTCTTCGTAGTAGTTGAAAAATCGTGTTCGCAAATAGTCGGCTTGTGCCCGCCAGGCCAAACGCTGGCTGATCCTGTAGTCAGCACCCAGGCCTAGTGCGATGGCAAATTTGCTGTCGGACTCCGAGACTCCCAAGATGCTGCCCTTGACGTGTGCTTTTCCGAAAAGGCCTTGCGCGTACGGGGTAAATTTTTCCCACCTCCGATAGGGCACTCGCGCGCCGAACAGGTACGTGAACAGACGCGTATTCACCGTCAAGTTAGTAGTAGACGTAGGACACAGGGGAGGACACGGAGGGAACGGAGTCGGAACCGCAACTGGGATTTGGGCATTGCCGTAACTGGTGCCAAAATCTGCCACCAGCCCCAGCCAGCGAACGACGTTCAGACTCAAGGTGGCCTCCCATCCGTCCAGCCGCACCCGCGTGTTGGTGGAAAAAGGATCTGCGCTCACGTAGGTATAGCCGCCGTACAGTTCAGCGATCGGTAAGCGCGGCGGCTCCGGCGCGCTCGGCGGCTCAGGAATTTGCGGCTCTGGTGCGGTTTGCGGCTCGGGGGGATTCTGCGGCGCTGGCGGGTTGGCGGGCGCTGGTGGATTTTGGGATGCTGGCGGATTCTGCGGCTCGTTTGTCTGCTGTGCTTCCGTGCTTACGCAAAACGCCAATATCAACAGGGCCAAAGCCAGCCGTTTAGTCACTAAGTCCTCCTGCCAAAGTACTCAGCGCCCTCCGCGAACTTTGCGGTTGAAGCATTAAACCGCTGAGATTGCAAAGTTAATGCAGCGTGCGCAGAGAAACCATTCGAACTTGAAACAATAAATGATTGGAGCAAGGGCGCGGAATACTTGCTGTAGCTCCGCCAACATCAGGAGAGTTCCGCCGAAAGCTATATTCCGCTCATTGGTCACTTCGCCCGTCCAGCACGTGAAATGGCCCTTTCGATTCAAAAATCCACAGCTTTTTTGTCTTTGGTAGCGCAATCACCAGCACAATCGAGTAACGTTAACCTATCAACTCTCACGAATAATCAGGAAAGCGCATTCATTCCACAAGGAGGACACTGTTTTGGCATTACATATGGAAGTCCGTCCTCGCGGGCACGTCATGATCCTGCATTGTAAAGGCCGGCTCGTATATCGCGACGAAACTGCGGCATTCTCCCAAAAAGTGGGCGAGTTGCTGGAACGCCACCACCCGCTGGTGGTGGACTTCACAGCACTCGACACCATTGACAGCGCCGGTCTTGGAGAACTTGTGCTCCTGCACATGTGGGCCCAAACCAGCAACCGTTCCATAAGGCTCGCGAATCCAAACTCGAAAGTCCGACATTTGCTGAAAATTACTAATCTGCTGTCCGTTCTGTTTGTATACGCTACGCTGGAAGAGGCGGTAAACGCCTCGACCCGTGACCTGGCCCGTCCGGCGTAATCGGGCTTAATGCTCTCGTTCAAATCGATAGCGCCCTTGCTGTTCCGATGCTACCGCCTCCGCCACCGCTAGAAACGCGCGCGCTGCATGCGAGAGACTGGCTTTTTTCCTGTATACCAGGCGCAGCTTGCGCTGCAGATGCAGTTCGCGCACGAAAATGCGTACCAACTCCCCCCGCGCCAGCTCATTCTCCACACTGATTTCCGGCACCAGGGCCACCCCGTTGCCCATGGCGACAAACCGTTTTATCGCCTGCAACGTGGGCAGTTCGATGTCCATGTGCAAAGGAGTTTTGTGCCGCTTGAACGCCTGTATCACCTTCTCCCGATAAGGCGAGGAAACGATGTGCGCCACGAACGACTCTGTCCCCAATTGCCGGATGCTGACCTGCTGCGACTTGGCCAAAGGATGCCGCGGGGGAACCACTAACACCAACTCGTCCAGGTAAACCACCACCGAGCGCAATTGCGCATCCTGAGGATCATAGGACAACACCCCAATTTCGACAGTATGCCGTAGCAAGTCGTCGGGAATATGGCTGCCCAGCGAGCGCTGCACGGTGATCTTGATCATGGGATGCAATCGCCGGAATTCGGCCAGCACCGGCAGCAGATAAAGCGCGGTAAATTCATTGGCGGCGATCTCCAGTTTGCCTTTGTGCATTTCCCGCAGTTCCACCAGTGCTTCGCGCGCGTTATTGCGCAGGTTCAGCAACTGCTCCGCATACTCCTGTAGTACCCGGCCGGCATCGGTAAGCACGCCTTCACGAGAGGAACGGTCGAATAAGGGTTCCCCCAGTTCTTCTTCCAGCTTGTGGATGGTCTGGCTCACCGCTGACTGGGTGCGGAACAGTTTTTCGGCGGCTCGCGAAAAGCGCCTCTCATGCGCCACCGCCAAAAAGACTTCCAGCTGCGAAAGCTCCATGGCCGCTCCTTTAGCCAAACTTACCCGTCTATTAGCGGAACTTATTGTGTTCAGTATTACTTATGATGTTTGTAGGATTATAAGCTTTGCTTTATCCTCCTGTCGACATAGCATAGTTTTTTCTATCCAAGGAGGCTTTCGCTCATGGAACGAGCGCGGATTCGGGTGTTCGACACCACTCTGAGAGACGGCGAACAGTCGCCGGGCTGCAGTATGAACGTTCACGAAAAGCTGCGTCTGGCACGCCAGCTCGATCGTGTGGGTGTGGACATCATTGAAGCCGGGTTTCCCATCGCCTCCGACGGTGATTTCGAAGCCGTCCAAGCCATCGCGGCAGCCCTGCGCAGGCCGACCATCGCAGGCTTGGCGCGAGCCTGTTCGCCGGACATTGAGCGCGCCTGGCAAGCCCTGAAAGGCGCGGCGTTTCCCCGCATTCACGTATTCCTGGCCACCTCCGACATCCATCTCAAGTACAAGCTGAGAATTTCGCGCCAGCAGTGCCTGGAACAGGCGCGCGACTCGGTGCGATTGGCGAAGTCCTTGTGCACCGACGTGGAATTTTCTCCCGAAGACGCCACCCGCACCGATCCTGAGTTCCTATGCCAGGTGCTCGAAGCTGTGGTTGAGGCCGGCGCCACCACTCTCAACATTCCCGACACCGTCGGTTACACCATGCCGGCGGAGTTCAACGAACTGATTCACAGCATTCGCCGGCGAGTTCGGGGGATCGAAGGAGTAACTATCTCCGCTCACTGCCACAACGATCTCGGGCTAGCCGTGGCCAACTCCTTGGCAGCCATTGCCGCCGGAGCGCGTCAAGTTGAGTGCACTATCAACGGCATCGGCGAACGTGCCGGAAATGCTTCCCTGGAAGAGATTGTGATGGCGATGCGGGTTCGTCCTGACCTGCATCCCTACGACACGGGTGTAGTGAGCAGCCAGCTTTTTCCCGCCAGCCAATTGCTGAGCGAAATCACCGGAGTTCCCGTACAACCCAACAAAGCCATTACCGGCCGCAACGCATTTGCTCACGAAGCGGGCATTCATCAGGATGGCGTACTCAAGAATCCTTTGACCTACGAGATCATGACACCTCAATCGGTCGGCGTGCCCGATTCCAAGCTGGTACTGGGCAAGCATTCCGGACGTCACGCGCTGAGTCTTCGTTGCGAACAACTCGGCTACCAATTCGAGCGTCGCGAACTTGACGAAATCTACCGCCGCTTTGTTCTGTTGGCGGATCAAATCAAGAATGTCCAAGACCATCATCTCCTGCAGTTAATCCGTGAAAGCTGCGGGAGGTCACAACGCATACCACCCGCTCACGTAGAAGAAGTTACTATCGCGATGGCGGCAGCGGCGGGACAAAGCCGAATATCGGATTATTCGTCCAAGCCGATTGCCCTTCCAAACGATTTTCCGACTCATGAGCTGCCACGCAATTCCATGGCCGAGCACCACTGTGAACAGGAAGATTATCTCTGGGGAGTGTAGGTGGACCTTGCCGATTCTCCGCAGCCTGTGTAGCCAGCCCAGGTAGAATGTCTGTTCGCTAGCTAACCGTGTGACTATGCGTCGGAATCTACAATAGGCGCACCATGCTCCTCAAGCTCACCATCCTCCCCGGTGACGGGATCGGACCAGAGGTCACAGAAGGGGCGACTCGCGTCCTGGAAACTGTGGCCGAGTCCTTCGGTCATCAGCTTCATCTCACCCGCAAAGACATCGGCGGCGCCGCATTGCTCTCCAGCAAGGATCCGCTGCCGCCAGACACTCTCCAGACGTGTCTGTCTGCGCAGGCAGTCTTGCTGGGCGCGGTCGGTGGCCCCGCCTTTGATGATTTTCCCAGCCACCTTCGTCCAGAGAGTGGATTGTTGAAGCTTCGGCGTAAGCTGGGTGCCTTCGCCAACCTGCGTCCCGCGGTTTGTTATTCCGCGATAGCTCACCGCTCGCCGCTGCGCGCCGACCTGATCCGGGGTACGGATATTCTCATCGTTCGCGAACTGCTGGGAGGACTGTACTTCGGTGAGCCCCGTCTCATTCAAGGCGCTTCGGGCGACCGGGCCGCGACCAATACTATGCGCTACCGGGAGCCGGAAGTCGATCGCATCGCTCGAGTGGCTTTCGAATTGGCTCGCAGCCGCCGCCGGAAACTGACCTCAGTGGATAAAGCCAATGTCCTCGAGTGTTCTCGCCTATGGCGCGAAGTGGTCACCGAGGTAGCGCAAGATTTTCCCGACATAGCGCTTTCCCACATGTATGTAGACTCAGCCGCTATGGCGCTGGTCATGCGCCCTGCCGACTTTGACGTCCTGCTCACCGAGAACATGTTCGGCGACATTCTCTCCGATGAGGTGGGCGGTGTGGTGGGATCCCTGGGATTACTGGCGTCGGCCAGCATCGGCGGCCCGATTGGGCTCTACGAGCCGGTCCATGGCTCGGCACCCGATATCGCCGGACGCGGCATTGCCAACCCGCTGGGCGCAATCCTCTCTTGCGCCTTGTTGTTGCGATATTCCTTCCGCCTGGAACGGGAGGCGGCCTGCATCGAGTGGGCAGTAGGAAGGGTTCTCGAAAGTGGTAACCGCACTGCGGACCTTGCCCGAACCGGCGAGATGCCCATCGGTACCACCGAGATGAGTCAGAAGGTATGCGATGCAGTTACAGAACTCGCTCGCGCCGGCAGCGTCCAGCGTGCCGCCCAGGAACAGTCGGTCTGACCAAAGTTACCTACGATTTTATCCTTGGCCCCGCTTGCCTTTTTGTTGCCACCCACTGTCAATACGGTATGTACTGTATTGAACTGCTTCTCCCTGCCCGCTGGACACGCCGCCTGCGACATTTCCACCGTTTCCACAGGCAGGCTCTTGCAACGCCAGGTGTAGAATTAGTGCACTCCGGTGGGAGACTCCCCCGTGGTTTCCAAGTGTGCCAACCCGGCCTGCTCGGCTCCTTTTCGTTATCTGCATGAGGGTAAGCTGTTCCGCATGGAGATGAACCCTGACGGAGCTGTGGATACTCTGCATGTTGTCGCGCCGTCGGGAAAGCCCGCCAAGCATACTGAATTTTTCTGGCTATGTGACGAGTGTGCAATACGGATGACGCTTGCCTTTGAAAAAGGCGGGGGAATCAAGACTCGGCCATTAACGCGTGCACTTCGCGCGGCTTCCTAGACTATCCTGCATACTTGCCGGTGAGCGCATACCACCGGACCTTGAGCATTTCTACCAGCATTTGCACCCCGTCGCGAAAATAACTTATGCGGCTGCCTTCGCTATGCGCCCAGGCCACGGGGATTTCTACTACTTTGAATCCGGACTTTTTGGCCAGAAAGAGCAATTCCGGATCGAATCCCCAACGTTCAATTTTCTGCTGAGAGAAAATCTGCGCCGCCGCCGCCCGCGTGAAGGCCTTGAACCCGCATTGTGTATCGCTGAATTTCAGGCCGAGAACTATTCGCAGCGCCAGGTTGAAGAGGCGTCCAAAGAGCTGGCGGTACCAAGGCTGCCTCTCCGTTTGCAACTCACTGTTCAACCAGCGCGAGCCGATGGCAACATCGGCGCCGCCGCGAATGGCCCGGAGCAGTTTGGGAGCTTCTTCAATTGGGGAGGACAGGTCGGCATCGCTGAACAGCAGCACTTCGCCCCTGGCCTCCAGCATCCCATTGCGCACGCTGTAACCTTTCCCACGATTTCCGGGATTCTCCAAAAGCCGCAGCCCAGGATTCTTTTCCGCATAGGCGCGCACCACCTCTACGGTCCTGTCCCGCGACCCATCATTCACGACGATGACTTCAGCGTCCCAATTCTGCTCCCTCAGATACGCGAGTACCCGCTCCAAAGTGGCCCCAACACGCGCCTCCTCGTT
>Ga0209577_10004058_pt1 | contig 13804 bp, 12 predicted proteins | sample GraSoiAngelo_109_FD_185874 | JGI IMG/M metagenome (GOLD analysis project Ga0209577, IMG submission 185874) | Grasslands soil microbial communities from the Angelo Coastal Reserve, California, USA - 14_0903_12_20cm (SPAdes) (version 2) | ecosystem: Environmental > Terrestrial > Soil > Grasslands...
CACAACCCCCGCCCGGCGGGCGTGTTAGGGACCTTCGTGCGCGCGGGGGTCGCGATCGGGCTGGTGGCGGTCATGGCGAACGCCGCCGTCCCCTCGTCTGCTGCCGCGAGCGCGTTCACGCCGCCCGAGAAGGCCGTGACCTACGACGGGGCGACCGGGCGCTTCCTGATGGACGGGCCGTGGCTGAGCCGTCTGGACCGCCACGACCGCGGCGTGCGCGCTAGGTGGTTCAACGCCCGCTCCGCGCGCGGCTGGCACACGGTGAATGTCCCGAACGCCTGGAACGGCCACAACTTCAGCGTGCCGAGCATGGCGGGGTCCGTGGTCTGGTACCGGCGCGACTTCAAGCTGCCGAGCTCGGACGCGCGCTACTCCTGGCTCCTGCGCTTCGAGTCCATCCGGTACCGCGCCTCGATCTGGCTGAACGGGCACCGCGTGGGCGGCCACGCCGGCGCGTACATCCCGTTCGAGGTGGACCTGGCCAAAGGACTCTCCCGCACGGGGGTCAACCGGCTCGTGGTGCGCGTGGACAACCGCCAGCGCAACACCGACCTGCCGCCGGGCAGCCTCACGGTGGAGGGGAAGCCGAACGGCGGCTGGTGGAACTTCGGCGGGCTCCTGGGCGACGTGTACCTGCGCCGCGTCGACCGGATCGACATGCCGGTCGTGCAGGTGCTTCCCCGCCTTCCGTGCCGGACCTGCGCCGCCACGATCGACTACCGCGTGACGGTGCAGAACTACGGCTCCGCCACACCGGTCACGGTCACGAGCAGCTTCGGCGGCCAGCCCGTGGCGCTCGGCACGCACGTGGTGGGGGCCGGCAAGCGGGTCACGTTCACCGCCTCGCCCACGGTCGGGAGCCCCCACCTCTGGTCCCCCCTCGATCCGTTTCTCTACCCGGTGTCGATCTCCGCAGACGGGGTGGGCGCCCACGCCGGGTGGACGCTCGAGAGCGGGATCCGCTCGATCGACGTGGTCAAGGGCCGCCTCCTCCTCAACTGGATGCCGGTCGACTTCCGCGGCGGGTTCTTCCACGAGGACAGCCCGCGCACGGGAGGGGCCGCCGATCCGGCCTGGATGCAGCTCGTGATCGACCGGCTGAAGTCGATCGGCGGGACCGTGCTGCGCACGCACTACCCGCTCGACCCGTACCTCCACCAGCTGGCGGACCGCGAGGGGGTGATGATCTGGTCGGAGATCCCGGTCTTCCAGCTGAAGACGCACCTGCTCAAGATGCACTCCGTCCAGGCCGCCGCGCGGCGGATGCTGCGCGACAACATCCTCGACAAGTCGAACCACCCGTCGGTGCTCACGTGGTCGATCGGCAACGAGCTCACCGCCGAGCCGGGAAGCGTGCAGAAGAAGTACTTCAAGAGCCAGGCGGCGCTCATCCACTCACTGGATCCCACCCGGCCCGCCGCGCTCGCGATCCTCGGCTACCCGACGGTGCCCTGCCAGCGCTCGGCCTACGCTCCGCTCGACCTCCTGGGCGTCAACACCTACTTCGGCTGGTATCCGGGCCCGAACGGGTCCGTCGCCGACAGGACCCGGCTGGGGCCCTACCTCGACTCACTCCGGAAGTGCTATCCGAGCAAGGCCATCGCCGTCACCGAGTTCGGCGCCGAGGCGAACAGGAAGGGACCGGTCGAGGAACGCGGCACCTACGCGTTCCAGGCCGACTGGAACAACTTCACCCTGGGCATCTTCGCCAAGAAGCCCTGGCTCAGCGGTGCGCTGGGCATGCTCATGAACTTCCACTGCCGCCCGACCTGGTCCGGCGGCAATCCCCACCCGAGCCCGCCGATGCACACCAAGGGCGTCTTCGACTACCACGGGCACCCGAAGCCCGCCGCAGCGGTGCTGAGCAAGTGGTTCCACGCGACCCAGCAGTACGACCTGCCAGGCCCCTGAGCCGCGCCCGGCGGGCGATGGCCGCCGCGTGCGTCGCGATTGCGGCGTGCGCCGCGCCGGCGCCGGCCAGGACGGTCGACGGGCCGAGCGCGGCGGTGCTCGCGCTCGGCGGCCTCGACCTCGCGCGGGACGGGTCCGGGGCAGTCGCGTACCTCAAGCGGAGCCGGGGGCACGCGCACGTGTACGTGTCGCGGCTCGTGGACGGGAAGCCGCAGGCGCCGGTCAGGGTGGACCACGGCCAGCCGGGCTCGTCCTCGGACGTGCGGATCGCGTCCGCGGACTTCGGCGAGACGGCGGTCGCCTGGATCAATGGCGGCAGGCTGTATATCGTCCTCCGCCGCCTCCAGGGCGAGGGGTTCGGGCGACCGGTGCTGATCTGCGACTGCGGCGCCGGCGCGGACCCGTCGCTCGACCTGAGCATCTACGGCACGGGCTACCTCACGTTCACCGCGCCCGGGCCGGGCGGGCACGACGTGCGCGTCGCCGAGCTCGACGACCGAACCTGGAAGGTCCTGGGCGCGTCCGTGGACCTAAACCCCTCGGACGACGCGAGGGGCGCCCGGGTGTCTGCCTCCGGCGACGGGACCGGGATCGCCGCATTCACCGAGCGCGCCCCGGGCGGGCTCTGGCGCGTGTACGAGCGCCGGCTGGTCCGGAGGAAGCTCAGCGACGCGCCGCTGCAGGCAAGCCTGGGGAGGCTCGGCGGACACCCCGGGAGGAACGCCGACAGCCCTGCCGTCGACCTGCAGGACGACTCGAGCTACGCGTGGGTGGCGTTCCGGCAGGACTTCAAGGTCGGGGGCCACACGCGCTCGCGAGCGATCGCCCGAAGGCTGGTCGGCTCGGTCTTCGATACGACGGCCGAGATCGACGGGCTCAGCGCGTCGTCGGGCGCCGGCGCGCAGAGCCCGGTCATCGACGTGACCGGCCGGGGCCACGGAGTCGCGGCCACCTGGCTGACGCCCTCGAACGGGGTCGAGGGCGCCGGGCTGTTCCAGTCACCGGCCTCGCTCGAGTCCGGGGGCGGCTCCTCCCCGGTGGTCGCGTTGAACGAGAGCGGTCGGGGCGCGGTCGCGTGGGAGCGCTCCGGCGCGATCATGGCCAGCTACTACGACGGCAGGCGGTTCGCGAAGGCGGTTCGGATCTCCGGCAGCCACGCCGGCCCGACCGCCGCCCAGCTCGGGCTTGCCGCCTCGGCCAGCAGCGGCCACTACGCCATCGCCTTCGTGCAGGGGTCGAGTGGCTCGCGCCGGGTCCAGGTCCTCTGGTACGCCGGCGCGCCGTAACGGCACGGTCCGATCTCGGACTGATCCGCATCCGCGGGTGGTGCGGAAAGCCGTACCAGCGGATGCATGGTCCCCGTATGGGAACGGGGTCCACGGAGCGCGAACCTTCTGGCCCATGGCGGCACACGCGGCGACCCACGACCAGCTCTTCGACTCGGACCTGCGCGCCCTGCGCGCGTCGGTCGACCTCCGGAAGGGCGCGCTTGTGGTTGCCGCCGTCGCCGCGGTAGGTGCGGCGCTCGTGGTCGCGCTTCCCGGCGCGTACGGCGCGGTGTCGGCAGCCTTCGCCAAGCTCGGGCACGCCGACCCCCGTTGGCTGGTGCTCGCGCTCGGGCTCGAGGCGCTCTCCTTCCTCGGCCACATCGTGCTGTTCCGCGCGGTGTTCCTCGATCGCTCGTCGCGAATCGGGTACGCCGCGAGCTACGACATCACGCTCGCCGGCCACGCGGCCACGCGGCTGTTCGGCGCGGCTGGGGCGGGCGGGATCGCGCTCCAGGTGTGGGCGCTGCGCCGCTCGGGCATGCCCGGCCGCACGGTCGGCACGCGCATGCTCGGTTTCCTGGTCCTCCTGTACAGCTTCTACGCGCTCGCGGTCGCCGCCGTGGGGCTCGGCCTCTGGACGGGTGTGCTGGCCGGCGGGGGATCTATCGGGCTGACGCTGATCGCGGGGATCGCGGCGCTGGCGCTCGTGGCCGGCGCGCTCGGGGCAGCGGCCCTCGCGCGGAGGATGCCGGGGCGCCTGGCCCAGGCCGGCGCCGCCGTCGGCGACGGGGTCCGCGAGGCGACGGCCGTTATCCGCCGCCGCGACCCGCGGCTGGTCGGCGGTCTGATGTGGTGGGCCTTCGACATCGCCGTCCTCTGGGCCTCGTTCCGGGCCTTCGGCGCGGCGCCCCCGCTGGCCATCCTGGTTCTCGGCTACTTCCTGGGACAGGTCGGCAACGCGCTCCCGTTCCTGGGCAGCGTCGGAGGCGTGGACGGCGGGATGATCGGAGCCCTCGTGGCGCTCGGGACCAACCCCGCTGCCGCGGTCGTCGCCGTGGTCGTCTACCGGCTCTTCTCCTGCTGGGCCCCGACGGTTCCGGGCGGGTTCGCGTTCGCCAGCCTGCGGCGCCGCGTGGCGAGCTGGAAGGCCGACGACGAGTCCCCGGAGGACGAACTCGCGGCGGCGCGGCAGCGCCGGCACGAGCGCGTGGCCGAGCCCGTCCTCGTCGCCGAGCCGGTCGCGGCGTAGGCGCACTCGGCCACCGGGGCCGCGCTGGAAACGGGCACCGAGGGAGGGGACATGAATCGAGGCCTGGCGTCGTAACGTCCCGACTTTCGGGCGTCAGGGCCCCTTAAAGCAGGACGCTTTACCTGAACTACGCCGGCCGCGCCGCCGGCGCCGCCCGGGGACGAGGTTGCTCGCCCACCGCGCGGAAGGCGGCGTCGCGGAGCGACTTCTCGCGGGGATCGTCGCGCAGGTGGAAGCCGAGCCGGTTGGGAGCGTACGCGAACCCGAGCTCGGTGTCCGGATCGGCGAAGCCGAACGAGCCGCCCGCCCCGGTGTGCCCGAAGGCCCGATCGCTCGACCCGAACGGGAACAGCGGCGACGGCTTGAGGAACCCGAGCGAGAACGCCGCCTCCACGCGGAGTACCAGGTCCCTGGCTCCGCCGGGCGGCTGGACGGCCGGGGCGGTAAGCGCGCCCATCGTGCGCTCGTCGATGCCCAGCGCCTCGCCGCCGGTCGCCAGGTCGCCGTAGACGCGCGCCACGGCGCGTACCTGGCCGACGCCGGTGGCGGCGGGTAGCTCCACGGCGCGGTACTCGGGACGGTTGAGCTCCGCCGGCCCGCGCAGCCGCGGGTTGCCGAAGGCCCGGTAGGTGAGCGACCGCCGGCGCATGAAGCCGAGCAGCATGGCCGCCGGCATCGGCCCGATGTGGCGGAGGATCTCGGTCCGCCGGTACGCCTTTACCTGCGCTATGCGGTCGTCGGGAACGCTCTCGGGCACCCCGAAGTAGAACTCGATCCCGAGCGGCCCGGCGATCTCGTCCTGGAAGTAGCGGCCCAGGGTCCGCCCCGCGGGATCGACCCGCCTGATCAGCTCGCCCTCGTAGAAGCCGAGGCTGAGCGCGTGGTAGCCGTGCCTCGTCCCCGGCGTCCAGGCCGGCCGCTGCGGGGCGATCGCGGCCGCTACCGCTTCCGGGTCCGCGAGGGTCTTCGCCGTGAGCGGGCGGTCAACAGCGCACAGCCCGGCCTCATGGGCGAGCAGCTGGCGCAGCGTGACCTCCTCCTTGCCGTTCTCCGCGAACTCGGGCCAGTAGGCGGCAACCCGCTCGTCGTAGTCGAGGAGACCCCGCGCGTGCGCCACCGCGACGGTTGTGGCGGCCATGCCCTTCGAGGTGGAGTACACGACGACCATCGTGTCCTCCTCCCAGGGGAGCGTCGCGGCGCGGTCGCGATGACCGCCCCACAGATCCACCACCTTGCGGCCGCGGTGGTAGACGCCGCACGCCGCGCCCAGCTCCCCACGATCCGAGAGGTTGCGCCGGAACTCGTCGGCGACCGCCGCGAAGCCGGGCTCTACGTCTCCATGGACCGCGGAGAGGGCCACGGCCGCCACCCTACCGGCGCCGGCGTCAGCCCGAGGAGAGCTCCAGCTGCTCCACGACCGGCCGGAAGCGCCTGCGGCGGCCGCCGGACCGGTGGGCGCGCTTCACCCGGTACATCGCCGCATCCGCGCGGGCGACCAGCTGAACCACGTCGCCGGCCCGGCCCTCCGGATCGAGGGACGCGACACCGACGCTGGCGTCGAAGGCCGCCCGCGGGGGAAGGTCCGTGCAGCACGTCTCGCGGATGCCGGCGCGGAGGTCGTCGGCCACGGCCTGGGCGCGGTCGGCGTCCACGCCCTGGAGGACGACTGCGAACTCGTCCCCGCCGAGCCGGGCCACGAGGTCGGTGTCCCGTACCCGCCGCCGGATCGCCTGGGCCACGTGGCGCAGGACGTCGTCGCCGCGCTGGTGTCCGAGGCGGTCGTTCACCTGCTTGAAGTTGTCGAGGTCGATCAGAATCAGCGCACCCGCCCTCGCCGTCCCGGCCCGGTGCTGGAGCTCCGCCAGCGCCCGGTTGAACGCGCGGCGGTTGGCCACGCCGGTCAGAGGATCGCGCTCGGCGAGGTCCGTTATCTCGGCGACGACCTCGCGGTGCTCGCGATCGCCGGCGACGAGCAGCGCCTCGGCGCGCCGCGCGCGCAGCCAGAGGTGAAGCGCGAGCGCGCAAAAGGGCACGACCACCAGGATCTCGGCGACTATCTCGGTCATTTGTCCAGGATCGGCACCAGCGGGCTAAAGCTTTAGCGCGGAAATGCCGAAATTGCGGGGTTGCGGCGCCACCTATGATCCCGCCGTGGCGCTCGAGCCCGGGATCTCCCGCACCGATGAGTTCACGGTCGAGGGCCTGCTGCTCACCAACGTGGGCGGCACGATCGGCCTCTCGGTGCTCTCCACGCCCGGCATGATCGCGATGATCGAGCGCAACGCGGCCATCCTGTCGTACGAGCACCTCCCGGACGGGAAGGCGACGGTCGGGTTCGAGGTGTGCGTGAAGCACGTGGCCGGTGTAGCCGAGGGCGCGCGGTGCACGGCGAGTGCCGTGCTCCGGGAGGTGGTGGACGGGCGCAAGCTGCGCTTCGACGTGGAGGTCAAGGAAGGCGACCGCACCGTTGGGGTGGGGACGCACGAGCGGCGGGTTATCGACGTGGCCGCGCATGCCAGCGCTCCCGGGGCCCAGCCCGGGGCCACGAGCTAGCGGTCCGCGAACTCGACCTCGACGGCGAACTCGTCGCCGGCAACCTTCTCGAGCTGGGCCACGCGGCCAGCCTCGATCACATCGTCCTGGACCTTGTCGAGGAGGCCCAGCCGCTCGTCGCTGTCGCGCACCACCAGGCGGGCGACCTCGGCGCGCATGGGCAGCTGGGCGTTCGACTTCGCCTTGCGGATCTCCGACAGCACCTCCGCGGCCACGTCGAGGAGCCCGTCCGGCGCCCCGTCGGCCTGCGGCCCCGCGAGCAGCTCCTCGCGCGTCGGCCACGGCGCGCGGTGCACCGACCCCTCGCGCCACCAGGACCAGACCTCTTCGGTGACGAACGGGAGCGCCGGGGCGAACAGGCGGAGCTGGGCGTCGAGAGCGATCCGCAGCGCACCGTTCGCAGACGCGGCCGCGTCGGCGTCGCGCTCGCCGTAGCGGCGCGCCTTCACGAGCTCGAGGTAGTTGTCGCAGAACCACCAGAAGAACTCCTCGGTGCGCTCCAGCGCGCGCGAGTAGTCGTAGCCCTCGAAGGCCCGGGTCACGGCGTCCACGGTGTCGGCCAGCCCCCGGAGCATGGCCACGTCCAGCGGCCAGGTGGGCGGCGCGACCGGGCCATCGTGTCCGAGCACGAAGCGCGAGGCGTTGAGGATCTTGGTGGCGAGGCGGCGGCCGACCTTCATCTTGTTGTCGTCGAAGGCGGTGTCGGCGCCAGGGCGCCCGCTCGCGGCCCAGTAGCGGACGGCGTCCGAACCGAACTGCTCGAGGACGGGCATCGGGGTGACCACGTTGCCCTTGGACTTGGTCATCTTCTTCCGCTCGGGATCGAGGACCCAGCCGGAGATCGCGGCGGTCCGGAACGGAACCGTCTCGTGCAGGAAGTGCGCCCGCACGACCGTCGAGAAGAGCCAGGTGCGGATGATCTCGTGGGCCTGGGGGCGCAGGTCCATTGGGAAGGTGCGCCCGAACAGCTCGTCGTCCTCGCGCCAGCCGGCAGCGATCTGGGGCGACAGCGACGACGTGGCCCAGGTGTCCATCACGTCGGGGTCGCCCACGAACCCGCCGGCGGCGCCGCGCTGGTCCGGGCTGTAGCCCGGCGGGACATCGGAGGAGGGATCCACCGGGAGCATCGAATCGTCGGGGATGATCGGACGCGAGTGGTCGGCCACCCCCTCGTCGTCGAGCGGGTACCAGACCGGGAAGGGGACGCCGAAGAAGCGCTGGCGGCTGATGCACCAGTCCGTGTTCAGCCCGTCCACCCAATTCTCGTACCGCGCGCGCATCCAGTCGGGTATCCAGCGCATCTCGCGGCCGCGCTGCTTGAGCTCCTCGGCGTGCTCCATCGTGCGCACGAACCATTGACGGCTGGTGATGATCTCGAGCGGCCGGTCGCCCTTCTCGAAGAACTTCACCGGGTGCTCGATGGGCTTCGGGTCGGCGGCCAGCGCGCCCGCCTCGGCGAGCATCGCGGCGATCTCGTCCCGTGCCTGCTTCACGCGCCTGCCCGCGAGCCGGTCGTAGGCCCGCTGGGCGCGCGCCGGGTCTTCGCTCTCGTATCCCGGCTCGCCCCAGCTCACCGGGCGCAGCCGCCCGTCCGGCTGCATCACCGAGCGGATCGGCAGGCTCAGCTCGCGCCACCACTCCACGTCGGTCACGTCCCCGAACGTGCACACCATGGCGATCCCGGTCCCCTTGTCGGGCTGCGCCAGCTCGCTCGCGCGCACGGGCACCCGGGCCGCGAACAGCGGCGTGAGGACCTCGGTGCCGAAGCGGTCGCGATAGCGCTCGTCGTCCGGGTGCGCGACGAGCGCCACGCAGGCCGGGATCAGCTCCGGCCTGGTGGTCTCGATCTCCAGGTCCTCGAACGTCACGCGGTACGCGGCGCCCGGGATCACGCGGTCCTCGAGCTCGGCCTGGGCCACCGCGGTGCGGTAGTCCACGTCCCAGAGCGTCGGCGCCTCGACCGAGTAGGCCAGGCCCTTCTCGAGGTGGTGCAGGAAGGCCCGCTGGGAGGCCCGCCGGGCGCGCTCCCCGATCGTGGTGTAGGTCATCCCCCAGTCCACGGATAGGCCCAGACGCCGCCACAGCTCCTCGAACGCCTTCTCGTCCTCCTCCGTCAGCCGCAGGCAGAGCTCCACGAAGTTCTGGCGGGGGATGGGGATCGGCTCCTTCGGGGGCTCCGGCGGCGGCTCGAAGTCCGGGTCGTAGGGCAGCGACGGGTCGCAGCGCACGCCGAAGTAGTTCTGCACCCGCCGCTCGGTGGGCAGGCCGTTGTCGTCCCACCCCATCGGGTAGAAGACCTCCTCGCCCCGCATCCGGCGGAAGCGCGCGATCAGGTCCGTGTGGGTGTAGGAGAAGACGTGTCCGACGTGGAGCGATCCGCTGACCGTGGGCGGCGGGGTGTCGATCGCATATATCGAGCGGCCCGAGACGCGGTCGAAGCGGTAGATGCCGTCGCGCTCCCAGCGCTCGGCCCAGCGCGACTCGATCCCCTCGAGGGTCGGCTTGGCGGGTGGGCCACCGGGCATGCCGCCAAGCGTAGACGCGCCAGGGGCCGGCTCAGGCGGCGGGGCTCAGCGCCACGACCGGAATCTGGCGGTTCGAGGCCCGCTTCGCGTAGATGTCGTAGCCGGGGTTGAGCGTGGTGGCGATCTTCCAGAGGCGCTCGCGCTCGTCGCCCTGCGCGACGCGGGCCCGGTACTCGCCGGTGCGCCCGCGCAGGAACACCTTCACCTCGGGGTTCGCCCTCAGGTTGTGGTACCAGGCCGGGTGCTTCGGGGCCCCGCCGCTCGACGCGATCAGCACCAGGTCGTCGCCGTCCCGCGCGTACAGCAAGGGGGTGCGGCGGAGCTGGCCGCTCTTGGCGCCGCGGTGCTCCATCACCAGGATCGGCAGCAGCCCCAGCGCGATGCTCAGCCGCCCGTTCGTGGCGGGGATGAGCCGCTTGTCGATCGGGTTCGCGATGTGCAGGAAGAACCACGACCCGGCGCGGGAGGAAACGAGCGGAACAAGCGCCCGCTCCAGCGCGTTGGCCCTGTCCTTCTCCACCTCGACCTAGCCGCGCCTGGCGTTCTTGTCCCGGTCGGCGAGCGCGCCGAACCCCAACGACATCGCGGCGTTGGCGAGCCCGGCCATGAACATCGCCGCGCGCGCGCCCGGCCGCGTGAAGCCCGGCGAGGTGGCCGCCCACACCGTGTCCGTGGCGATCTCGGTCCCGCGCAGCCACGCGAGTGCCCACCAGTCGCGGCGGCGCCCGCGCCGGTCCGCCACCGCGTGGGCAGCGGCGAAGGTGAGCCAGATCGGTCCGCACCGCCGGAACAGGGCCTCCGCGTCGGGCGACACCCGCTCGTGCCCGAGGACCCAGAGGGTCTGGCGGGGCGCCAACAGCGTCGCGGTGCCAAGGACGGCGTCGAAGGCGATCATCCCGCGATTCGCCTGCCTGAGGGCCTCGTCCGCCGTCATGCAGCGGCGCAGCCTAGATGACTGGCGAGCTATCCGAGCGCCTCGCGCAGGAGGGTCACCTGCCCCGGGTCCGGGCTCGCCGGGAAGAACACGAACTCGTCGGCGCCCGCTTCCTCGAACGCCGCGGCGTACTGCTTCACGGTGTCGGCGTCCTTGGCGGCGCTGCCGGCGATCTGCTGCGCGTAGTCGCCCAGCCATGCGTAGTAGTGGCCCAGGTTCTCGTTGGCGGACCTCTCCGCGTCGGGCCCGAGCGAGAAGTATCCGAGCGCCATCCGCCGCGGCTCCCCCTCCCTCCCGGCCTCCTTCCAAGCGGCGTCGAGCTTGGGCATGGCCTCCCTGAACATGTCGGGGGTGCCGCCGCCCATCATCCAGCCCGCGCCGTGTTCGGCCGTGCGGCGAAACGCCGCGTCCGACTGACCGCCCAGCACCACCATCGGGCCGCCGGGGCGCGCGGGCTTCGGCCCCACCTGGTCGCCGTCCCACAGGCGGCGCAGCTCGTCCAGCTGGCGGTCGAAGAACCCCCCACGGGTGTGGAAGTCGATCCCGCTCACCTCGTAGTCGTCCTCACGGCCGCCCGGGGCAATGCCGAGCACGAGGCGGCCCCCGGAGAGACCGTCCACGGACGCGGCCTGCTTGGCGAGCAGGGCGGTGTTGGGGCGCAGCGGGGCTATCAGGATCGACGTGAGCAGTCGGATCCGCTCGGTCACCGCGGCGGCGGCCGCCAGGGCGATCAGCGACTCGTAGTTGTCGTAGACGATGCGGTCGATCGTCCCGAGCGAGGAGAATCCGGCCTGCTCGGCCTCACGTGCGAAGTCGATGAGCGCGGGACCCTGCACACCCCGGATCGCGTTAGGCAGTCCGATCCCGATCTCCATATGCCGGTCAGCCACATCCATCAACTACCCGGGTGGGCGCGGGAACTCACAGAGACCGCGCCGCTGGGCCACCTCGGCTTTCTGGACGACCGGCGGCTGCCACGCGTCCTGCCCGTCACGTTCGCGGTCGCGGGCGAGGCGTTCTGGAGCGCGGTGGACCACAAGCCGAAGCGCGTGCCCGGTCGCGAGCTGGCGCGCGTGCGCTGGCTCCGGCGCAACCCGGCGGCGGCGCTCACCGTGGACCGCTACTCGGACGACTGGGAGCGGCTCGCCTGGGTCCAGGCGCTGGGCCAGGTCGAGGTCCTCGACGCGCCGGCGCCCGCCGCCCTGGAGGCGCTCACGGCCAAGTACGCCCCCTACCGCGAGCGCGAGCCGGCTGGACCGTTCCTGCGGCTGGTCCCCGAGCGGATCCTGTTCTGGACCGCTACTTGAGCTTGAGCAGGTCGATGTCGAAGACGAGCGTCTCGTTCGGCCCGATCGCCGGCGGCTGGCCGCTCGCTCCGTAGGCGAGCGCGGGAGGGATGATGAGCTGGCGCCGGCCGCCGACCTTCATCCCCACCACACCCTTGTCCCAGCCGGGGATAACCATCCCGGCGCCGAGCTTGAACTGGAACGGCTTGCGGCGGTCCCACGAGGCGTCGAACTGCTTGCCGGTCGAGTAGGCGATGCCGACGTACTGAACGGAAACGGTCTTGCCAGTCTTGGCCGCCGCGCCGTTGCCCTTCACGATGTCGCGGACCTTGAGCGACGAGGGCGGCGCGCCGGTGGGGCGTCCGATCGGCGGCTTCTTGCCGAGCTTCTTCTCGCCGGGGGCCGGCGGAACGCGGCTGGGCCCCTTCGGCGCCGCCGGCGTCGTGCTCGTGCTTGCGCCCGTGGGGGCGGGGCCACCGGCCGGGATCGCGCTCGTCTTGCTCTTGCCTCCGCAGCCGGCCGTGGCGACGACGGCGGCGGCGAGCAGGGCCGCTGCGCCCAGACGCGGGCGGGGAAGGATGGCGCTCATCGGCGCCGAGCCTATCGGGTGCTCGCCTAGATCACGGGGCCCGGGCCGGGCGGGACCGGCGACGGGTCCGGCTTCGGCGTCGGGGGTTCCGGTGGTCGCGGATCCGGTCGCGGATCCGGACCCGGCACCGGCTGAGGGCCGGGACGCTCCATGCTTGGAGGCTGCCCACTGCGGAGCGCGGGCAAACTGGGGGCGGTCGAACAGCGGACACCGTCGGCTTCATGCGCTTTGATTGGATGGCGATGCCCGTGGAAGAGAGAACCGTGAGCGTGCTCGACGCGCTCGAGGACGTCTCGGCGGTCCTGGACTCCAACGACCTGGAGCGCGCCCGGACCGAGCTGAACGCCCCGCTCGTCGAGCGGCCGACGGGCGAGTGGACGGTGGAGCCGTCGGGGGACCCGCTCGCGATGGGCCTGCTCGTGGTCGAGGGGGTGCTCGCGCGGAACATCCGCCTCGGCGAGGCCACGACCACCGAGCTGGTTGGTCCCTGCGACCTCCTTCGGCCCGCCCACTACTACGACGCCGACGCCCCCATCCCGGTCGGCGTCGACTGGTTCGTGCTCGAGCCCGCGCGGCTCGCGGTGCTCGACCGCGAGGTGACGGCGGCGGTGTGCCAGTGGCAGCCGGTGGTCACGGCGATCGTGGCAGCCGCGATCTCGCGCGCCTGGAGCCTGGCCCAGCTCCTGGCCGTGTCGCACCTGCGTCGCGTGGACTCGCGGCTGCTCGCCCTCTTCTGGCACCTGGCCGACCGCTTCGGCCGCGTCCAGGCCGAGGGCGTCACGGTCCCGATCCGGCTCACCCACGAGGCGCTCGGGCACGTGGTCGGCGCACAGCGCCCGTCGGTCACCACCGCCCTCAACCAGCTCGAGGAATCGGGGCGGATCAGCCGGCGCGAGGGCGGCGGCTGGCTTCTCCACGGCGAGCCGCCGCGGGAGCTGCAGTTCAGCAAGACCGGCCCCTAGACCCAACTAGCCCCGAGTTCTCCCGCCGCCCTGGAGATCAACGGGCGTCTCCGCGGAAACGTCCTGGGCGTGGCGTGATTGTGTCCAGCTCTCGCCTCGCTCGATCCGCGCGCGCTGCGGCCCGACCACGTAGCGCGGGTCGGCGGCCGACTGGAACCCTGCGCGGAAGATCGAGAACCGCTCGGCCAGGGCGCCCGCGGCGAGCATCGTTCCGCCGGCCACCGCGGCCAGCCGGCTGCGCCCGCCAGCGCCGCCCAGAACCCCCGCTCCCGCGGTCGTGAGGGCCAGCCCGAGCTTGGAGTAACGGCCGGCCTTTCCCTCGTGATAAGGCTCGGCCAGCTCCCCCAGCCCGCGCTTCATCACGCGCAGGCTGATCAATTCCGCCGCCGCGCCCCCCACCGCAAGCCGCCGCGCCGGCCCAGCCACATCGATCGGGGCGGCGGCCGCCACCACGGCGCCGGCGCTGGCCGCGGCGCCACCCGCGAAGACGAACGCCAGCCTGCCCCGCGCCTCGTGCCACACCGGGA
>Ga0209577_10004060_pt1 | contig 13800 bp, 13 predicted proteins | sample GraSoiAngelo_109_FD_185874 | JGI IMG/M metagenome (GOLD analysis project Ga0209577, IMG submission 185874) | Grasslands soil microbial communities from the Angelo Coastal Reserve, California, USA - 14_0903_12_20cm (SPAdes) (version 2) | ecosystem: Environmental > Terrestrial > Soil > Grasslands...
GCTAGCCCAGGACCTGCGTTTTGGCTCACGCTCGTTTCTCAGGAATCCCGCCTTTACCGCAGTGGCCGTGCTCACACTGGCTCAAAGGAATTGTTTGGCGTGACCGCCACCGACCCGTTAACCTTTGTCGGCGTCTCCATTCTGCTGACGCTCGTTGCCTTGGCCGCCTGCTACATTCCCGCACGCCGCGCCATGTGTGTGGATCCTCTCGTCGCGCTGCGCTATGAATAAGGGAGGCAAAAAGGGGCAAATCAGCCCCAAATTTTGAAGCCTTCCCGGTCCTTTTACTTACCGCTATTCCCTTGAGCCGTAAGGTGCTACGGTCAACCTAACCGCAAGGGTAGATTCCTGTCTAATGATTGGAATGCAGCCGAGCGTCGAGAACGCCCAGACCATCGCCGAGAGCGACGCCGTCGCCGTCAAACGCCCGCTGGCGGGCGAACGCGATGCTTTTCGCGTCCTTGTTGAGCGGCACAGCCACAATGTTTTCCGGCTGGCTCATCGCATGACCGGGAACCGCCCCGATGCCGAGGAAGTGGTCCAGGAGGCTTTCTTGCGCGCGTACCAAAAGCTCGGGAAGTTCGAAGCGCGAGCGAATTTTGGAACCTGGGTTTATCGCATCGCAGCAAATTACGCGATTGACCGTATGCGGCAGCGGAAGAAAGAGGAAGCGCGCAAGGTAGAGCCGGCCGTTCACGAAGAAGGAATGGAAAACGATCCCGTGACGCTGGTGCAGGACGCGAAGCCGACTCCAGAGCGCCTCGCGCACAACATCGAACTCCGAAAACAAATGGAGATTGCGCTTGCAGCGCTCTCGCATTCGGAAAGGACCGCCTTCGTGATGCGCCACTGGGAAGGCTGCGCCATCGAGGAAATTGCCGAAGTGCTGAAATCGAGCTCCGGCGCGGCGAAGAACACTGTTTTTCGCGCCGTGCAGAAATTGCGCCTGGCTCTGCAGCCTTTCGTGGGAAAAGGTACGCCGGCCAGAGCGATGGGAACGGAATCATGAAACACATGACCGAGGAAGAGTTGATTACTTACCGCGAAGGGATCTCCGCGCAGCGAGCGGAAATCGCGCGGCATCTGGCGGCTTGCCAGGAGTGCCGCGCGGAACTCGAGCGCATTGAAGCTGTGCTCGCCGCGCTCGATACCATGCCGGTGCCGAACCCGGGCGACGACTATGGACGGCACGTTTGGCAGCAGATTACTCCTCGCTTGCCTGAGCGAACGGCGCGGTGGTGGCAAGCGTGGTTCGATCCCAAGCGGCTGGGGACATTAGCCTCTGTGGCGGCGTTGCTGGTGATGGCATTCTTGGCAGGGCGAATCACAAAGCGGGATCACACTGGCAATGATGTCGCCAGCACGGACCAGATTCGCGAACGAATCCTGGTCGTTGCCGTGGGCGACCACCTGGGCCGCTCCGAGAGGATGCTCATTGAACTTTCGAACGCCGCGCCGCTTGACCCGGCTCAGAAGCAGGTGAACATTTCCGCTGAGCAAAGCCGCGCCGAGGACTTGCTGGATGAAAATCGGATGTACCGCCAAACCGCGTTGCAGGAAGGCGACACAGGGCTCGCCAGCGTGCTGGATGAATTGGAGCGCGTGCTTCTCGACGTCGCGCATAGTCCTGAAGAGGTCACGCCGGCGCAACTGGAAAAGATTCGCCAGAAAATCGAGGCGCAAGGAATTCTGTTCAAAGTTCGCGTGGTCGGCAGGGAGCTCCAGGAACGGCAAAAAGCCACCACGCCCGCTCCGGCGCAGAAAAACTCTACGGAGAGTGAAAGGAACAAGGCATGACCCAGCGGAATGTAGTGTGTAGAACAAGCATAGTGTGGATTGCGGTCGCGGCGCTGTTGTTTTCACCCGCACGCGCACGGGCGGTGCGCCACCGAGCCACGCATCTCATTAAGCCAGATTTTCTTCAGGACCCACAGGATGCTCAAGAAAAGGAACAGGAGCGGCGCGAAAGGGAGCAGGAAGCTCGCGAAAGAGAGCAGGAGCGACGCGAACGCGCCCAGGAAAAAGTCGAACGGCTCGAGGAACTCTATGACGACGGTCGCGAAGCCTTGGATGAAGACCGTTACGAAAAGGCCGAGGCAAAATTCGACCAGCTCGCACAACTAAACGGACCGCAAACCGACGCCGCGCTCTATTGGAAAGCCTATGCGGAAAACAGGCTGGGCAAGCGCGAGGCCGCTTTGACCACGTTGGCCGACATGAAGAAACGGTTTTCTCAGAGCCGCTGGTTGAAGGACGCAAGCGCCCTGGAGCTGGAAGTCAAGCAATCGACTGGGCAGCCCGTCAAGCCTGCAGACCAGAGCGACGAAGAACTGAAAATGCTCGCGATTCAAGGACTCATGAATAGCGACCCGGAGCGCGCTATGCCGCTGCTCGAAAAAGTAATCAACGGCTCGGGTTCGCCAAGGGAAAAGTCCCGCGCCTTGTTCGTTCTCGCGCAAAGCGGCTCCGCGCAAGGCCGCGAAATTATTGGAAGGATCGCGAAGGGCCAAAGCAATCCGGAGCTGCAGCGCGAAGCCATCAAATACCTAGGACTATTCGGCGGCGCGCAGTCCCGGCAAATCATGGCGGAAGTCTACGCCACGAACGCCGATCCTTCCGTGAAGCGCGCCATTCTGCGCGCCTACATGCTGGGAGGCGACAAGGAACGCTTGTTCGCCGCTGCGAAGAGCGAGAAAGACGAATCCCTGCGCCGCGAAGCCATCCGCCAACTAGGCTTGGTGCACGGCGTCAGTGAACTTGAGCAGCTCTATCAAGCAGAAACTTCCACGGACCTTCGCCGGGAAATTTTGCAGGCGTTTTTCCTGGCGGGCGAATCCGGAAAGCTGGTGCAAGCTGCGCAATCTGAAAAGGACCCCGAGTTACGCCGGGTGGCGATTCGTAATCTCGGCCTGATCCATTCCGACGATTCCGGCAAAGCCCTTCAGGCCATTTACGCCCGTGAAACAGATCGCAGTCTGAAGGAAGAAGTGCTGAACGCCTACTTTCTCCAGGGAAATGCCGCCGCGCTTGTGGGCATTGCGCGCAACGAAAAGGACCCGGAACTCAAGAAAACCGCGGTCTCCAAGCTTTCGCTGATGCACTCAAAAGAAGCAACCGATTACTTGATGGAACTTTTGCAGAAGTGAGGTGGCCGATGCACGCAAACGATGCTCTTGCGATTTCGCGAAGAATCCTTGGTCTGGCGATGATTCTCATGGGGACCTTCAGCGCCGTGAAGGAGGTCACCAAAAGCCATATGCTTCAAACGGAATTTGGCGAGGATGTGGCCTACGCCGCGGCTGCGCAAGTGGGAGTCCAGATGCCGCGCCTCGAAAGTGCCAAGGTCGAAACCCGCGCCGTCACCGAGACCTTGGAAGCGACCTTCCGGAGCATCCTCTCCCAGGCAGAAAATCCCGAATGGGTTGGTTACGGCGTCGATGAAGTCGCAGGCGAACGAAATGTCTGTTGCGGCAATTGGAGCGATGAAGGAGGCTGTGGAACCTGCCGTCTGGAAAACGATCGTACCTGGACAAGCGGCACGAAAAGTGACCACCAGGCTGGAGGCACGATCAAGCTCGAAGGGGCACGGCAGCTCGTTGTGCTCTTTCGGATCGAAGGAAAGCAAGTCAATCGTATTCGTGTTGCCTCAGAAGATTGCACCCTGGATGCCGGTGGGTTGCCCTTCCTTTGGCTAACCGGCGTGAAGCCCGCGGAAAGTGTTGCCCTTTTAACAACCTACGTGCGAGGCGCCGAATTCGAACGGCACGGGCATCACAACACCGGCAACGGCGCGTTGACCGCAATTGCGTTGCATGCGGACGCTTCCGCAGACCCGGCGATGGAATCTTTTGTCTCACCAGACCAGCGCGAAGAGCTGCGCAAGCAAGCGGCGTTCTGGCTCGGCGTGGCGCGCGGGAAAGAGGGCCTGAATACGTTGCAGCGCATGGCGAATACCGATCCGAGCTCCGACGTGCGTGCGCACGTTACCTTTGCGCTTTCCGTCAGTCACGAACCGGGTGCCATCGACGAAATGATTCGTATGGCGCACGACGACACGAGCTCCCACGTGCGGGGCCAGGCACTTTTCTGGCTTGCCCAAAAAGCTGGAAAGAAAGCAATCGGAACAATCACTGGAGCGATCGAAAATGACCCGGACACCGAGGTCAAGAAAAAAGCGGTTTTTGCGCTCAGCCAGTTGCCCAAAGACGAAGGCGTGCCGAAGCTGATTGAAGTGGCAGAAACCAACCGCAATCGCGAAGTGCGCAAGCAAGCTATGTTCTGGCTCGGTCAATCCAACGACCCCCGCGCCCTCGCATTCTTCGAAAAAGTGCTCACGAAGTGAATGGCAGTGAAGGACGACACGCCGGAACCGCAAACCGAGCGCGGAAATTGAACCCGACCTCGGAGTATGAGAACATCAAAAAAGAGCATGACACCGAAACAACGAAAACTTGCCTACGAATTAATCACCAATCCCCCACCCGGCAGCAAACTGGCCGCTGCTAAGGAATGGGGGGTTGATCTGACCTTGCTTTACGAGAATTTACTGCGAACGCCTACCGAGCGCGCTCAGTCTTTCGCCTCAACCGTTCGATCTTTCAATGCTCTCCGCGCAGAGGAGAAAAAGACAGCGCTCGGCTGATGAAGGAACTCCCGGAAATTCTGAAGACGCTGTACGACGCCCAGATCGATTTTGTTGTCATCGGCGGCGCAGCAATGCACCTGCAAGGGTCGGCTTATGTCACGAAGGACGTAGACTCTTGCTATTCCCGGACACCGCAAAACATCAAGCGACTTACTGCTGCTCTCAAGCCTTATCATCCGGCATTGCGCGGCGCAGCTGAGGGTCTGGCGTTCGTCTTTGATGCACGGACTGTCACACAAGGAATGAACTTTACGCTCTCAACAGATCTCGGAGATTTGAACTTTCTCGCAGAGGTCGCCGGATTGGGCTCTTTCGAAGATGTGAAAGCAGCGGCAGACACGCAAATCATCGCCGCAATGGAGATACTTGTGCTCTCGCTTGTTGGGCTGATTAAATCAAAGAAGGCCGCTGGCCGACCGAAAGACTTATACGTGGTTCCAGAACTCGAAGGGCTTGAATTGCTGAAGCGAAAAACGGGAGCGAAATAGACTCATCGAAGAAGGTCTTCGAGCTGAACGCGCGCATCGGTCTTCGCGTCGCGGTATTTCACGATGACGGCGGCCTGAAGCGACAGGCCCCACTTGGCTCCTGCAGGATGCGAAACGGCGCGCGAGCCCGGAACCACAATCGCTTCCTCGGGAACGATCAGCGGCTCGGAATCCTTTGCGGTATAAACCGCGTCACGCACCAGGTCGTACACCGGGATGGAGCGATTCAGAATTGTGCCGGTGCCTAAAACCGCACGACGCTTCACCACCGTTCCCTCGTATATCCCGCAATTCCCGCCCACCAGCACTTCGTCTTCTACAATCACGGGCAGCGCTCCCGCAGGTTCCAGAACACCTCCAATTTGCGCTCCCGCAGAAATATGGCAATTCTTCCCCACTTGCGCGCAACTCCCCACGAGCGCGTGGGAGTCGATCATCGTGCCTTCGCCCACGTATGCGCCCACGTTCACAAACATCGGCGGCATGCAAATTACTCCGCGGCCAATGTAGGTCCCGTCGCGAATACTGGAGCCGCCCGGAACGATGCGCACTCCGTCCGAAGCACTAAACGTGCGCACCGGATAAGTGGATTTATCGAAGAACGGCTGTTTTGCAACGTCGATCGACATGTCCGCAATCGCGCCCATGCGAAAACCGACAAGGATTCCCTTCTTCACCCAAGCGTTCACACGCCAGCCGGATTTTGCGCAAGGATCCAGCTCCGCCGCGCGAATTTCGCCGCGGTTTAACGCGGCCTTGAAATCGCGGAAAAGCCGATGATGTTCCTCTTCGTAGAGTTTCGGCGCTTCGTCGAATAGCTTTTCAATGAGCGATGGCTGCATGCGATCTCTCGCGAGCATGCGCAGCGGCCTCGCGTCGGATCAGCCCCAGCGATTCCAGCACCGCGCGGATGCGCGCTCGATTCTCCGCTTTCGGCCCCACGAGTGGCAAGCGCCACACCGGCTCGAGCAAGCCCATTTCTGCCATTGCCGCTTTCACCGGAATAGGATTCGATTCGACGAAGTTGATCTCCATCAACGGATGATAGCGGCGGTGAATCTCACGCGCCCCGTCAAAGTCGCCTCGCAACGCCAGCCGCGTGAGCCGCGCCATCTCCGCAGGAATTTCATTCGAGACGACGGAGATCACGCCGCGCCCCCCAAGCGCCATAAGCGGCAGCGTAATCGCATCGTCGCCTGAGAGCACGATGAAGTCCTCCGGCACGGCATTCAGAATCGCGGCCATTTGTGAGATATTCCCGGACGCCTCCTTAATGCCCGCGATGTTTTCGACCTCAGCAAGACGTTTCACAGTAGCCGGCTCGATGTTCACGCCCGTCCGCCCTTGCACGCTGTAAAGAATAATTGGCAAAGACACGGCTTCGGCGATGGCTCTAAAGTGCTGATACAAACCTTCCTGCGTCGGCTTGTTGTAGTAAGGCGTGACAGAAAGGATTCCATCCGCGCCGATAGCGGCGAGCTCCTTCGCGCGGGCCATGACCTCCATTGTGTTATAGCCGCCCGCGCCGGCAAGAACCGGAACTTTCCCCTTCGCCAGCTTGACCGTAGTCTCGACAACGCGAAGGTGCTCTTCGTGCGTAAGCGTCGGACTCTCTCCCGTCGTTCCGCAGGGAACCAGAAAATCGATCCCCGCCTCAATCTGACGCTGGATCAGACGGTGCAGCGTCGGTTCATCCAGCGCGCCATCCCGCCGGAACGGCGTAACCAGCGCCGTTCCCGTGCCAGTAAAGCGATTGCCAGTAACCATTTTCCTCTCTCCTCCGGTAAACCAAATTTTGACTGCGGGCTGGATTTCGCGGCCTGGGATGCCGCTTTCGAGATACTCAGCTCAATTCACCGAGGATCTCTCGAAATTCGAAAACGCCTTGCTTGCCGGCGAGCCACCGCGCCGCGCGCAATGCCCCCCGAGCAAAACCTTCCCGGCTCCGCGCCGTGTGCCGCAGCGTGATGGTGTCGGCGGCGGAATCAAAACCGATTTCGTGTGTCCCGGGATGCGCGCCCGCGCGATTCGCCGTCAGCGTCAGCGTTCGGTTGTAGCCAGAAGCGCGAATCTCCTGCGCCAGTTTCTTCAGCGTTCCTGAAGGCGCGTCTTTTTTCGCGGAATGGTGAATCTCCCATCCCCACGCTTCATACTCTGGATATTTCGCGAAAAAGCACGCCGCGTGCGCCACCGCCTGCATAAATACGTTCACGCCAACGGAGAAGTTCGGGCTGTACACCAGCCCGGTTCCCGCCGTAAGAACCGATTCGTGAATCGCCGGCAGGTGCTCGTACCAACCCGTCGTGCCGCAGACAGTGTTAACGCCCAGCGCCGCCAATCTCCGCAAATTATCCGGCGCCGAGTCGGGCGTCGAGAATTCCACCGCCGCATCGATCCCTTGTAGGAATTCCGGCACGATCCCAGAATCATGAAGATTATTCTCGCGCGTGAATTTGACGCGCACATCGAATCCATACTCAGACGCGAGTTGCGCGATGAGCCGCCCCATTTTCCCGTAGCCCACAATGGCCAGGCCCAGGCTCATGCGCTGCTCCTCCCCGTGGTCAGCAATTGCCTGGTCATCCGCGCATAAATCTCCACGGCTTCGCACAACTCTTTCTTCGCCACGAGCTCTCGAGCGGTGTGCGCTACATGAATGCTTCCCGGCCCGATGAGAAAAGGCTCGCCCCAGGCCCCGCCGAATGTCGGAATATCTGTCGTGAACGCGACTACCGTGGTTGGCAACCCGTCGAAAGGGTTCAGGCGAATCGCGGGCGTGTGCAACACTTCGCGCGCCTCCGCGCGACCGGCTACTGCCGTCGCAACCGAGTGCCGCAGCGCAGCTGGATCCCCTACCGTGCGAAACATGATCTCCGCTTGCGCATGATCGGCCACGACGTTCGGCGCGCGCCCGCCGCTGATCGTGCCGATATTGAGCGTGCTGCGGCCAAGCAACGGATCCTCCGGCAACGGAATCTGCCGCATTCCCTGGAGGACATCGAGCAGCTTGTGAATCGCCGAATCGCCCAGCTCGGGATACGCAGAGTGAGCGAGCTTGCCCCGCGTCGTAACTTCGTAGCGCAGCGCGCCTTTGGATCCCAACGCCAGCCGATTCTCGGTCGGCTCGCCATTAATAAGGAAACGCGAGCCGCGCGGTTGTGCCGCAGCCGCTTTTGCTCCCGCGCTGTTGCGCTCTTCGCCAACGACAAATAACAACCCGAAATTGCGAGTTCCGCCGGCAAGCAATTTTTCCGCAGCGCATACCATCGCTGCGATGATGCCCTTGGCATCGCACGCGCCCCGGCCAAAAATAAACTGGTCATTTTCGCTCGAAGCAAAATACGGCGGAACCGTATCCATGTGCGTCGAGAGCGCGACTACCGGCTCACCCCACGATGCCAAAAGATTGTCGCGGTTCGGCTCGGCCGGCATGCGCTGAACCTGACCGTTCGTTCGCGACGCCAGCGCCGACAAATGTGCGAACAGGTAGTCGCCCACGTTTTTCTCGTGGTTCGTGGTGGACTCTATGTCCACAAGCGCGCGCGTCAATTCGAAAAGCTGCATCCGCGTTCTCTTTCAACACCACTTTTGCTGTCGTCTTTTTGGGAGGAAGCGTAACGAAAGGAAGGAACCGCGAAGTAATGCCGCTCGGGGCTGCCGCCTCTCGATAGCGCTCCATCCGGTTTTGCGCGGCCGAGAGGCCGCTCAGAACACGGACGACAGTGGACAGGTCTTGGCCCTGCCCCCCAACCCCTGCGTTCCAGCTACCGCAGCGGTTTCGGCGGACAACTCAATCAAACGTTGCCTGCGACCTTAACGGTCGAGGAGCCCCTTTCGCTCGGGTGTCCGAAGCGGATCGGAACAGCGCGCCCGGCTACTTATGGCCTCCGCACCTCTACCAAGAAAAAACCAGTCTAGGACAATGCGATAGAAAATGCCAACAAAATCTAAAGCCTTGCTAAGTCTTTTGAATTCAAGGAATTGCTAGAGTTCCAGCGGGTTCAGCGGAACGTGCTGCGAGGCCACCAGAAGCCGGCCGGTAAAGGCGCTTTCCGCCGGGCGGCGGTTCAACGCCTCTTGCGCGCAAATCTCCGCAGTAAACGGATTGTTGTTCTCTTCGGAAAGATGTGCCAGCACAAGGTAACGTGCTGCGGCATCGAAGCCGTCTGGATCAGAGAGGTATTCGCTCACGGCGTGATTTGAAAGATGTCCCGTACGGCTCAGAATCCGCTGCTTCACCACCCACGGATAAGGCCCAACTTTCAGCATTTCCAGATCGTGATTCGATTCCAGGATCAGGCAGTCTGCTCCGCGGAGGTGTACTTTCACCAGCTCCGGCATGTAGCCGAGATCGGTCACCAGCGCCACTTTTGTGCCGTTCGTTCGAAACGTGAAGCCGATCGGGTCAGCCGCGTCATGGGGGATGGCGAACGCATGAAGCTCAATATCCCCAACCGCAAAGTGCTGGCCCGCATGAATCGCTTCCACGCCACGTAGCCGTTTTCCGAAGGTCTCGGGCAGGATGCGCTGCATGGCGTCCATAGTCGGCTCGGTAACGTACAGCGGCGCCTTCCACAAACCCAGCATTTGCGGCAATCCGTTGCAATGGTCGGTATGTTCGTGAGTGATTAGAATGCCATCGATGTGTTTGACGTCGCTTTCGATGGCCGCGAGCCGCGCCAGCGTCTCGCGTTTGCCTAGCCCGGCGTCCACCAGGAGGCGGGTGCGCTCCGTCTCGAGCAACGTGATGTTGCCCGAGCTGCCGGACGCCAGAATGGAGACGCGCAAGCCGATCGTGTGGCTCCTGACTATAGCTCAGACCTTTAGGCCTGAGGACTCTCCTTCGCCATAGCCCGAAACAAATTTTCAAAATCATGGCAGAGCGCTCGGGTCTCGTCAACAGCTGTTCGCCCCTGTTCGCCTTGGTACCAGGAGCTGACCGGAAGCCGTGCTATTCTCGCTGTAACGAAAGGTTGGGTTGGAGCACCGACGTTCCTATGGACCGAACGACGGATTTGGAAACGGCTCTGAGCTTCGTAGTTCGTCGCATTGAAGAACAGGCAAAAACATCTGGCCAACCGCTTAACGAGGAGGAGCATTCGCTTCTCAAGAATTTGCCGTCCTCAAATACTAGTTATCCGATGGGGGCTACAGAGTTCGGCCCCGCGGAACTCGTTCCGCGAAACATCAATCTTGAGCGGCTTTGTGCGCTAGCAAAGGCCACGTACCTAAATGACCGCAAGATAAATCCGGAGTCACTCGACTGGGAGTTTGCGCTCGCTGTTTTCGCGCTCAACCTTCATCCGCTGTGGGATGTCCTGACACGGCAGGCGTGAAGATGTATCGGAGACCGTTGTTGGACCAACTTCTTGTGATTATCGCTGGACTGTCCCCTGTGATAGCCGTGATACTGTTCGCGCGGAAAGGAACCGAGACCCCATTCCGGTGGGTAGGAGTTCTGTCCTTAATTTACTTGGCTTCGCGGCAGATTGAGCACCGACAGTTGGAAAAATGGCTGAGCGGTCATCAAGCCCCGATTGGTTCTAACCGGAGAAGTTGCTCATAGTAGGCATGGATTGCCAATGGACCAAGGACGCTTTTCGCCCCCCCCCCCGGGAACCAGTTACTCTTCTTCTACTATTACATGCACTTCCTTCATTTCCGTGATTTCCGTGATGACGATCGCGTGCGTCCCGTTGCGCTCAAACACGATTCCGTTCACTCGCACATATTTGCCTACGAAGGGCATCAGCTTTTTCCTCTGACCGTAATCCGGCATTTTGTCAGAGATAGGCAGATACAGGTCGCCATCCTTGGTCAGAATAGCGATCGGCGAACCGGCCCTCACGCATGCCATCGCGCACTTCATGCTCAAGTGAGTTGCGTTTCCATCAAGGTTCTGAATGGGGCATGCAACATCTCGAACCAAGCCCTCAATCGTGGCTTTTGACCTATTGGCGCGGGCACCTTCCATCGACGTTTTCTGTGGAGGCTGAGGAGCTGCCGCTATCGAAGCAACAAGACAGCCAGCCGATAAGCAGAAACGCGAAATTTGCTTCATCCGTCCTCCTTTTCATCAGGGGGCCATCGGGATCAGCGGAATGACAGTGAGTACTCTCGTCCGCTTGTGGTAGAAGCATACAGCGACTCGCGTTGACGCGTCGTTCAAATTTCAGATAACTCCTGGTCTTCTTACCGGTAAAGTTCCTGCTAGTGCTTGAGCTGTCTGGTTTGCCCCAAATGTTGTCGTCACCTGTTACAAGTACGGAGGGTTAGGAGACTAATTTCGGTGGATCTGTGGCAGCCAGGGAACGAGCCGCCAGGCGACTATATGATGCTTAGCCTGTATTTCACGCTAGGGATTTTCTTGCTTTTGGCGGTGCGTAACCCGTCGGCGCATCGGAGCCTAATTCCCCATGCAGGACGGGCGAATATTGCTCGCGCCGCGGTGATGGTGCTTATGGCAATTCACCCTGCGAGCGACCGCAAAGGTCTGCTGATCGGCGTGGCATTAGCAGGTCCCATCGGAATAGCCCTGATCGCACTGGCTCCTGCGAAGCAGTCAGCTGCGGAGGGGCGAGGTGAGCGTTATCCCAAGGTACTGCTAAAGCTGGGCCATTGGCACGTCCGTCGCGGCAGCGGGCCAAGCCATTTGCAAACACTCGGGAACTTTGTGACGGAGTTCGCCACTGCGAACGGGACTCAAGCACTCACCGTGGGCGTGTATCTTCGCGGTCCGTGGAGAGACGTGGCAACACAGGACGGCCTGAAGCCCATCGCGCTGGCAAGCGACACTGCCTCGTGGTCGGTTATTGACTTCCGTCCTGTGCGGGCAGTTGTAGCGGGAGGCCACCTTGGGACAATCCAACCGAATCTTCTGTCTCACCTCTATGGCTTCGACGCCGGACTCGTGATCGGAGGGGCATCACCGGCGACGTACACCGTCCTGGAGCAGGGTGCGCGGAAGCAATAGCAAGCTAAAGGCCACGCCACTTGTGCACGATACCGACCTCGATATCCTCATCCTATCAAACTAGCCAGTTTTAAGGTTCAGACCGGAAGGCCCCGTCAAAGTCTGGTTATCAAACCGGACAAGTTCCTCCCAGGACCCACCGTTATAAAAGGCGCCCCTTTGGCGGAGGTTTTATCAGTGTTTATGCGGGGCTTCGCCTTCGAGTTTTGAAAATTTCAGAAAATCGGTGAAGAAAATACGTAAGATAAAATTTTCAACAACTACTTCTCCGAGTTAAACGGTCTCCAGTCCGGCCTCACCTTCACCGACCCACCTTACGCGGCACTGGACTGTCAAGAGGTCATCGTCAAACGATATCTCAACCCCTTGTCCTCGCTTCAAGCGGAAACTCCCGCGCAACCTCAAACCACCCTCGGACCTATTAACAACGATGCAAGGAAACCGTTCCACACGCCCCTTTAGATTGACGAGCACACTGGCCCGTATTTTCGTGACGACTCTTTTTGATCGCCGCTGCTCGGAAGCGGGAAAACTACGCACTGACAACCGACCTGGTTAAGTGCCTCCGAGTATGTCATACGGGATGTAAGGAAATTATGAATTTATAAAGAAAAGAAAGGAAGAAGGACCACCACCACCGCAGCCTCACCAAAACAATTTGTCAGTTCTGCCTACGAGTTTCGCCTAACCGCCTTGACCCCTCCTGGGCACGCTCATTCCTTTCCCGGTCTGGCACACGTGGATACGACTTCCCCCGATGCGTCTAAACGCGCGCCAGTGCCCAAAGGATGAAAAAGGATGAAGAAAGCAAGAGTGGATTCTAACTTCTAACCTCCAACTTCTGCCGTTTGGTATACTCGCGCGGCAAAATCAAAATATGGACAAGTACGATCTTATCGTCGTGGGTTCCGGGCCCGCAGGGCAGCGTGCCGCCATTCAAGCTGCCAAATTCGGCAAGCGCGCTGCACTCATTGAAAAACTCGAAGTCGTCGGCGGCACGGCCATCAACACTGGCACAATTCCCAGCAAAACCATCCGCGAAGCCGTCCTGCACCTCTCCGGCTATCAATACCAGAGCATCTACGGCGTGAACTACCGCGTGAAGGAACCCATCACCATGTCCGATCTCTCCTTCCGCGCGCTCAACGTCATCAAAACCGAAATCGACGTCATTCGCGCCCAGCTTTCGCGCAATGGCATCGACGTCGTCACCGGCACAGCGAGCTTTCTTGATCCTCACCGCATTCAGGTAACCAGCACACGCGGCCAGCAGGATCTCCAGGCGCAACACATCATCCTTGCCGTCGGCACCAAGCCTGCCGTTTCTCCGCTGGTGCCCTTCAACAACAAAACCATCATCAACAGCGACCAAATCCTCAGCATGCCCGAAATTCCCAAGGCCATGAGCGTGGTCGGCGGCGGCGTAATTGGCGTTGAGTACACCTGCATGTTCGCGGTTCTGGGCGTGCGCGTCACGCTTGTCGAAAAGCGCCCTCGGCTGCTCGAATTTGCCGATCAGGAAATGGTCGAAGCGCTCTGCTACCACCTCCGCGACCGCCGCGTCACGTTGCGTCTCAACGAAGAAGTGGAAAGCGTGGAGGAAACCCCCGACCACACCATCGTCGCGAACCTGAAGAGCAAGAAAAAAATCTCCGGCGAAGCTCTCCTGTACGCCGTCGGCCGCCAGGGCAACA
>Ga0209577_10004061_pt1 | contig 13800 bp, 16 predicted proteins | sample GraSoiAngelo_109_FD_185874 | JGI IMG/M metagenome (GOLD analysis project Ga0209577, IMG submission 185874) | Grasslands soil microbial communities from the Angelo Coastal Reserve, California, USA - 14_0903_12_20cm (SPAdes) (version 2) | ecosystem: Environmental > Terrestrial > Soil > Grasslands...
GAGGGCGCCGGGCAGACCGCAGTGTTGTGTCTCTCCGGCCGAGGTGACAAGGACCTCGAGATCGTGATGAGCGAGGGGCTGATTCGATGACGCTGTCGACGGCTTTGACCGGGACGGCGCGCATCGCTCGGGCATTCGCTCGAGCTCGCGAAGAGAAGCGCCTCGCCATCGTCGTCTATCTCACCGTCGGCTACCCGGACCGCGCGGCGACCGGAGCTCTGTTGCGCGCCGCCCTCGATGGGGGCGCGGATCTGCTGGAGCTCGGCGTGCCTTTCAGTGACCCGCTCGCCGACGGCGCGACGGTGCAGCGCGCCAGCGAGGTCGCTCTTCGTCAGGGGGTCAGCCTCAGAGACTGCATCGCCGAGGCATCGGCGGTCGTGCGCGAGCGCGACGCGACCGTGCTCCTGATGGGATACACGAATCCATTTCTGCGATACCGTGGCGGCGTCGCCGGCTTCGCGTCGGATGCCACCCGGGCTGGCGTGGCCGGGATCATCGTTCCCGATCTGCCTTCGGAGGAATCGGCCGAGTTCGACGTCGCGCTCGATCCGGAAGGCCTCGCGCGGATCGATATGTACGCGCCGACGACTCCCGACGCCCGGCTCGCGCGCCTGCTGCCGGGCGCGCGCGCGTTCGTCTACTGCGTTTCGCTCACGGGAGTCACCGGCGCGCGTCGTGCGCTCGGTGCCGACGTCGCGGAGTTCGTCGCCAGGGTGCGTCGCCACACCGCGCTTCCCATTGCCGTCGGATTCGGCATCAGCGCGCCCGAGCACGTCGCGTCCTTGCGGGGCGTGGCCGACGCCGTCGTGGTCGGGAGCGCCGCGCTGGACGCGGTCTCGGGGGCGCCGGCGGAGGGGAGACCCGAAGCCCTTCGTGCGTTTGTCTCAGTGCTCGCGGCGGCTGGGAAAGGCTGATGCCGGTGCGTGGCATCCGCGGCGCGACGACCGTCGGCAACAACGAGGCGCGCGCGATCTACGACGCGACGCTCGAGATGCTCAACACCATCGTCAAGCTGAATGGCGTGCGGCCCGAAGACGTCGGTTACATCTGGTTCACCGTGACCGACGACTTGAACGCCGCCTTCCCGGCGGACGCCGCACGCGCCGGGCTCGGCTGGACCGACGTGCCGCTCGTCTGCGGGCGCGAAATACCGGTGCCCGGGGCACTCGAGCATTGCGTCCGTGTGCTCATCGCCTGGAACACTCCGAAAACGCAGAAGGAGATCCGTCACGTCTTCCTTCACGGTGCGCGCGTGCTTCGTCCTTCCTGGGCGGTCGATCTGCCCGGCGACGCGCCCCTTGGGGTGCCTTAGTGCTCGTCGTGATGAAGCGCGATGCGACGAAGGAGGAGATCGACGCGGTCGTCGAGCGGATCAAGGAGTTCGGCATCACGCCCGTGCCCCTTCCGGGCGCGGAGCGCACGGCGATCGGCACGTTCGGAAGCACCTCGCGCGCCGCGGCGGAGGCGGTCGAATCATTGCCCGGCGTCGCCGAGGTGGTCCCGGTCAGCCGGCCGTTCAAGCTGGCGTCACGCGAGGTCATCGGAGAGGACACGGTCGTGCGGATCGGGGACGTGCCGGTCGGCCACGGCCATCCCCTCGCGGTGATCGCGGGGCCGTGTGCGGTCGAGTCCCGCGAGGTCACACTCGAGACCGCGCGGGCAGTGCGCGCAGCGGGCGGCGCGGCGCTTCGGGGCGGCGCGTTCAAGCCCCGGAGCTCGCCGTACACGTTTCGCGGGATGGGTGGGGAGGGGCTGGAAATCCTTGCCGAAGCCCGCGCCGTCAGCGGTCTCCCGGTCGTCACCGAGGTGCTCGCGCCCGGCGACGTCGAGGCGGTGGCCGCGGTCGCCGACTGCCTGCAGATCGGCGCGCGGAACATGCAGAACTACTCGCTTCTCGACGCGGTCGGCGAGCAGACCAAGCCGGTGCTCCTCAAGCGCGGCATGTCGGCGACGGTGGAGGAGCTGCTGCTGTCCGCCGAATACGTCCTTGCGCGCGGCAACCGCAACGTCATCCTCTGCGAGCGCGGCATTCGCACGTTCGAGCGATACACCCGCAACACCTTCGACATCAACGCGATCCCGCTTCTGAAACGCCTCTCGCACCTGCCGGTGCTCGCCGATCCATCGCATGGGACGGGCAAGTGGTACCTCGTCGCGCCGATCGCGCTCGCCGCGGTCGCCGCCGGCGCCGACGGCCTGCTTGTCGAGGTGCATCCCAGTCCGGACCACGCGCTCTCCGACGGATTCCAATCGCTCAGCTTCGACAACTTCCGAGCGCTCATGGGTGCGGTCCCGCACGTCGCGCGCGCGGTCGGGCGCACCGAACAGGTCGCCGCGCCGTGAGGATCGGCGTCGCCGGTCTTGGGCTCATCGGCGGTTCGCTCGCGCTCGCGCTACGCGGTACGCACGAGGTCACCGGATACGACACGGACGAACGTGCCCGCGCGGCGGCGAAGGCCGACGGCATCCGGATCGTGACGCGCCTCGACGAGCTCCTACCGGCCGATGCTGTTCTCGTCGCTACGCCGATCCCTGCGATCGTGCCGGCGCTGGAGCGGCTGGCCCCACACTCGGATGGCGCGGTGCTCATCGACACGGGCTCCCTGAAGCGGGCGGTCGCGGACTACGCCGCGCGGGCGCCGGCGGCAACACGCATCGTCGGCGGCCACCCCATGGCGGGAACGACATCGGCCGGATTCAGCGCGGCGGATCCGAGCCTTTTTCGGGGACGGGCGTTTCTTCTCGTGCCCACGGCACGATCAGACGACGCCGCGATGACGGTCGCCGGCGCGATCGCGGGCGAGATCGGTGCGGTGGTGACGGTGTGCTCTGCCGACGTGCATGACCGCGCGATGGCTCGCCTGGTCGCGGGCCCGCTCGCGGCCGCTGCGGCGCTCGCCGTCGCGGGCGCCCAGGCGGAGCCCCTACTCGGGAGCGCGGGTCCAGGATTTCGTGACTCGACACGTCTTGCGGACACCCCGGCCGATCTCGCGACCGACCTTTTGTTTGGCAACAGCGCCGACGCGGCGGCGGCGATCGGATCGATCGTCGAGGGCCTCACCCAGCTGCGAGACGCCCTCGAGCGCGGAGACCGAGAGTACGCGCGGAGCTTTCTGCGGGCCGCGCGTTCGGTGCGCAGCGAGCTCAGCTGAGCGCCAGGCCGGTCAAGCGCTCGGCGAGCCGCCGGGATGTAGAAACGTAGGCGTGAATCGCCTGAGCGACGAAGACGTCGATCGCATTGCGGGCCGCGTCGTGAGCAAGTTTGTCCAATACGTGCTCGTGTTGGTCATCGGCATCTGGGTGGTCCCGATCGTCGCGATCGGCGTCCTTGGCTTCATCGGTACCGCGACGCGCGGTGTGCCTTGGCTTGCCCTGCCGCTCGCGACGACTGCGCTCGCCGGTCCCGTTGTGGTGCTGATCTGGATGTGGGGCCGCTCTAGGCGGGCGCGCTGATCAGGTCCGCTCGGGAAGTCTGAGCTCCAGGCGCCGGCAGCGCGGGCACGCGAGCAACTCGATCTTCATCGTTCCCTCACCGAGCTCCGCCAACTCGCCGAAGATCAGCTTCCACGCGCCTCCGCTTCCACCGGTCCGCAGGGTCGTCTCTCCGAGGGACTGAAGCTCCGCACCGCAACGCAGACACGCGTCGCCCGATGCTCGCCCGTCGTGTGTCATCGCGAAAGCTCGGCGATCATTTCGTAAAACTGCGGAAACGTCTTCGCGACCGAACCCGCGCCCTTGATCGCGACTCCGGGCACCTGCAGTCCGAGAATCGAGAACGCCATCGCGACGCGGTGATCGCCGCAGGCGTCGACGATCCCGTCATGCAGTGGCGCCGGCTCGACGCGGATGGCGTCGGCGAATGCTCGCGCGCGCCCGCCGAGCGCGTTGATGCCATTCGCGACGACCGTCACCCGGTCGCTCTCCTGCTTTCGGGTATGCCCGATGCCGGTGAGCTCGGTCGCCTCGGACGCCTGCGTCGCGACGACAGCGAGGGTGGGGAACACGTCCGAGCAGTCCTTGACGTTGGCACGGATCCCGTGCAGCTCGCCGATCCGGCGCACCGTGACGCCGCCGCCGCGATGCGAGACCCCACAACCCATCGCCTGGAGAAGCTCGAAAAACCGCGCGTCGCCCTGACCGCCCTCACGCAGACGCGCATCGACGCCGTCGATGGTCACCGCGCCGCCGAGCACCGCTGCCGCGGCCGCCGGGTACGTCGCGGCGGTGACGTCGCCTGGGATGCGCATGTCTCTCGCGCGCACCTTTCCCGCCACGACCGTGATCAGGTTGCCGTCGCGTTCGATCTTGACGCCGCGCTTCCGGAGGGACGTGATGGTCAGGTCGACGAACGGCGCTGACACGAGGGTACCCGCGATGCGCAGCCGGAGGCCACCCTCAAGCCGCGCCGCGACGAGCAGGAGCGCTGACGCGAACTGGCTCGACTCGTTGCCCGCGATCTCGATGTCGCCGCCGCGGATCGGCCCGATGATCGTCACCGGCAGACGGTCTCCAGTGACAGTCGCCCCCAAAAGCCGCAGCGCGTCGAGGAGCGGCGCGATGGGACGCTCGCGCAAGCGCGGAGAGCCGGTGATGGTGACGTAACCGCTCCCGAGCGCGGCCAGCGCGGCACCGAACCGAGCGACCGTGCCCGCATCTCGGGCATCGATCGCTGCGCCGGCGCGGTGGCTGGCTCCCGAACCGCGGACGACGATCTCGTCACCATCCCACTCGACGCGATAGTCCAGGGCGACGACCGCCTCCGTCATGGCATGCACGTCGTCTCCCGGATCGAGAGGCCCAAGGTTGAGACGGGATCGGCCGTTGGCTATCGCCGACAGCACGATCTCGCGGTTGGCGACGCTTTTTGATGCCGGAACTCGGGCGCGTTTGTCGACAAGCGGCCGGCGGATGGGCGTGATGGGGCGAAGGTCGTCCATCGGGATGCGAGGATTATCACCGCGATGCGGTACACAGGTGCGGAGCGCGCGGCGCAGGCCGGTCTCGTGGTCTTCGCGCTCGTCTTCGCGCTCGTCGCGTTCGGCGTCCTCTTCCGCGGCGCGGACGGTGGGACCGGGGCGAACCCGAGCCCGAGCGCATCCGCGTCGTCGAGAGCGCCGGACGTCACGATCACGCAACCCACGTGTTGCGCGCAAACCGCCCGCGCGCTCCTCGCGACCTGGGAGTCGAGCGCGCATGTCAACGCGGCGAAGGTGGCGCTCACGCCTGATCCGGGTTTCGAATGCACGGCGAGCATCGACGCGAATGGCCTCAAGGGGACGTTCAGCTGCCGCGGTCTGCTGAAGGGAGCGACGGATTACGTCGCGAACCTCCGCCTCACGACCGCAGCCGGCACCTTTCCTTTCGAGCACCGCTTCAAGACCATGGGCGACCGACTGACCGACGTGAAGTGGTTCACCGAGTTCGAGGATCCGACGGGGGAGCCGCTCTCCTGCGCGGCGGCCAGCTGCCGGATCATCCAGAACTACACGGCCGGCAAAGACCCACTCACCGCGCAGGCGATCCTCGACCTCGGTCGGCAGTTCAATCGGAGCAACGATCCCGGCCTCGATCCCGTCGCGATCGCCACGGTCCTTCAGCGGATGGACGCGGGCAACCACTACCACTATTACCGGTACGACACGCGCGAGGACGCGACCGGCGCGGCGGTGTACTGGCTCGTGCGCAGCGGGAAGCCGGTCATGGTCATCAGCCTCGCCGGGCAGCACGGCCCGGTGCTCGTCGGGTTCCAGGGAACGTTCGGCACCTATTACGACGACCCGAGCAACCGGATCACCGGCGTCGTCGTCGAGGATCCGCAGCGCGGCGACCTGAACCCCCTTACGCAGAACCACCGGCCGGACATCTCCCGCTCAGCGGGGTTCCAGGCAGGTCAGCTCATTGGACTCGACGCGTGGTACGGCGAGGAGTGGTGGCTCCGGTTCCCATATCCCGCGTCGATCAAGATGCCCGACGGTTCATTCCAGAACATCGAGCGCAACGACGGCGCTTATCCGACCCCGCATTGGGAAAAGAAATTCGTGATCCTGGTCGACGACGGCGACGGAGATAATCCGCCCGACCGCGAGGGGCGAGTGAAGTTCCGCTGAGCGAGGCCGAAGACAGCTGCGTGTTCTGTCGGATCGTCGCTCACACCGCTCCGGCGACGATCCGCTTCAGGATGTTTTCCACCTCCACTGGCACGTCATGGCCGACGGCGCCATGGGGCATCCGGCGGGGATAGCGTTCTCGAGGCCGCCGCAGGAATCGTGAATACTGGTCGGTAATGGCGAAGCCCACGGTGCGCAGGCCGACGAAGGCCGGATCAAGTGCCACCAAGGCGCGGGCCAAGCGTGTGCCGAAGACCCATCCGCTCGTCGATCAGCTCCGCTTCACCCGTAGCGAGTGGCTGCGCGGGTTGAAAGGAGTCAGTGAGGAGGGGGCCGCGCGACACTTCGGCCCGATGAATTCGATCGGCTGGATCGTCGGCCATCTGACCTGGCAGGAGCAGCGTTACCTTTTGGACCGGCCGCAAGGAATCATGCTGCGAGAGGACATCCAGAAGGAGTTTTTCTCCGGCGCGCCCATGACCACACCCTCATTCGCCGAGATGCTGAAGGCGTGGCGTGCAATTACGAGGGCCGCGGATCCATTCCTCGACCAGCTAACGACCCAAAAGCTGCTAGTGGACCTGCCGTTCAACGGCAAGCGGTCGGGACAGAGTCAGGGCTCCGCGATACGGCGCATGACGTACCACTACTGGTTCCACATCGGTGAGATTCAGGCGATCCGCCAGCAGATCGACAACGCCGGACTGCCGCAGTACGTCGGCAACATAGAGGGCAAGGCGCCGTACCGTCCGGAGTGATCCCTACGGCGGCGTCAGCTCGACCGCGAATGCGACGCTCGTGTCGCCGTGATCCGTCACGCGCGACCATCCGAGTGATATGAGCAGGTAGTACCTGCCGTCGCGTATCACCTGCGACGTGTACGACCGGTCGCTACCACGGAGCTCGAACGACTCCACTGGCCGGCCGGTCATCGTCTCGCCTTCCCAGACGTCGCCGTGGATCCGATCGACCTCCGCGCCCGCTGAGAAGTCGAGCCGGACGGGAGATCTCGCGCGAACCGGGGTCAGCGGCGCCACCGGCGCCAGGCTGTCGCCGCAGACCCCGCTGCACCCGCCGGTTTGACAGTAGCTCCCTTCGCGCGACCCGGGCACGTTCGTGCCCGCGATCGAGAGGCCGACCGTCGGCCGCGGCAGGCTGCACGATGCGAATAGCAGGAGAAGGACGACCGCACAAAAGCGTCGGCGGCCGCGCATCAGCGCGCGCTCCGGAGCGACACCGGAGGGACGTAGTCTCCGACGAGCTCGCGATGCCACCACGCGCCGGTCTCGCGGTGCTCCTTCGGTGTTGTGAACCGGTAGAGGTACAGGAGCGCCCGGACGAATCGCGGCGGGTGACCGCTGAAGGGATTTGTACGGAGCAGTCGGAGCGTCGGGCGGTCGCCACCCAGGAGCTTTGCCAGGAGCGGCACGAACCACTCGTGGTACATCGGCGACGACATCGCCGCGAACCACATGAGCCAGTCCAGGCGCAGGTGGTACGGGGCGACCTGCGGGGGTCGCCGTTTCACGTCGCCCGGCTTTCCCTTGAACTCGTATTCGCGCCATACGGTATCGGACGTGAGCACCGGGTCGGCGGTCCCTTCGATCACGATCTCGAACCGTTCCTTCGTGACCGAGCCGAACGCGCCGTAGGTCCCGACGATGTGGAAGGGATCGAAGCTCGCGTTCATGATCTGCCGTCGCGAGAGCAGGTTGCGCGCGGGCCGATAGCTCAGGAACACGATGAGCGCCGTCACCGCGAGGGCGATCGCCAGATACCAGCCCGGCGTGTTCTGAGGCCCGTACGGGGTCAGCGGGATGATGCTGCTCAGCGCCGCGTTATCGAACGCCGAGATCGCAAGCGCGATGGTGACAAAGTTCAGCCAGGCGAAATTTCCCGAGACGACGAGCCACGACTGCGTCGCCACGATCACGATCCCCGCGAGCGTCGCGATCGGCTGAGGAAGGAAGAGGAACCACGGGACGACGAGCTGGGCGAAGTGATTGCCGAGCACTTCCATCCGATGGAGGCGCTTCGGCAGGTGGTGGAAGTACCAGCTCAGCGGATTGGGCATCGGCTGAGTCTCGTGGTGGTAGTAGAGGCAGGTCAGGTCGCGCCAGCACTGGTCCCCGCGCATCTTGATGAGCCCGGCGCCGAACTCGACGCGGAACAGAAGCCAGCGCATGAGCACGATGAGGCTGAACTGCGGCGTCGTCGTGGCCGGACCCAGGAAGATCGTGAGGAAGCCGGCTTCCAGCAGGAGCGACTCCCAGCCGAACGAGTAAAAGGTCTGGCCGACGTTCACGATCGAGAGATAGAGCACCCACAGCATCGCGAAGATCAGCATCGATGCGAACGGGATCGGGAAGACGTCGCCGTCGAACAAGCCGATGGTGGCGACCACCGACAGGACGACGCCGGTCCAGGCGACGACGAGGAGCTTGCGATCCGAATAGCCGAATAGATGAAAGAGGGTCGGCGACGTGCGGAAGGGGACGGCACGGATGAAGTCCGGCGCCGGAAGCAAGCCGTGCTCGCCGAGGAGCGGCCGAAACTGGTTGACCGTCACAAGGAAGGCGACGAGGTAGATGACGCCGAGCGCGCGTTCGAAGACGAAACGGGTCAACCAGTAATCGGGTGCCGCGAGCCAGTCCATGGCGGCGGCTACGCTACGCGCGCCGTGGACCCGGCCGGGAGCACGACGCGCGCGCTGGCCGAGGCCGATGACCTCGAGCTCGTGACGACGGGTCGTGTCACCGGGCGACCGCACTCGGTCCGTCTGCGTTTCGCGTACGAGGATGGCGTCGTGTGGCTACGCACCGGCGAGCGCCCCTCGGCCCCTGACGCGCGCGGCGTGCGGCGTCGAACGAAGGCCGAACGGGAGACCGACTGGTTTCGCAATCTCGAGCACGATCCCCACGCCCGGGTCCGCATCGCGGATGCCGAGCTTCCCGCCGTCTACGAGCCTTCGGCCGATCCGGCCGCGGATCTGCGGCGGTCGGTGGAGCTCCTGCGGCTGAAATACGGGGCAGAGTGGGTCGCCGACTGGTACCTCGAAATCGGACGGATCCCGGTAAAGCTCCGTCTGGTGCCTGAGCACTCTTTTGAAGAGGGTCGACAATGGTGAGGATGACCCGCCTTCATCTCGTGCTCAGGGGAGCTGCCGCACTCTCACTCGCTCTGGGCGGGTTCGGCCTCGGTACCACCGCACTCGGAGCGGACGGTCCCGCACCGGTCCTCGTCGGTCACATCGACGGCGAGATCAATCCGATCACCGCGCGCTACGTCGACCGCGTGGTCTCGGACGGGGAATCCGATAACGCCGCGGCGATCGTCTTCGTGATCGACACGCCGGGCGGGCTCATCGACTCGACGTACCAGATCACGGCGCGTTTTCTGGCCACACGCGTTCCGATCGTGACCTTCGTCGCGCCGGCCGGGGCGCGGGCGGCTTCCGCCGGCACGTTCATCACGATGGCCGGCCACGTCGCCGCCATGGCGCCGGCGACGAATATCGGCGCGGCGCACCCGGTCGACTCGAGCGGCGGCGACATACAAGGCGACCTTCGCCTCAAGGCCGAGAACGACGCGGTCGCGCATATCGTCAACATCGCGAAGACGCGAGGGCGCAACGAGCAATGGGCCGAGGACGCCGTCCGCAAGAGCGTCAGCGCGCGCGTGGACGAAGCGGTGGCCATGAAGATCGTCGATCTCCAGGCGAACGACGTCTCCGACCTCCTCGCCAAGATCGACGGCCGCACGGTGACGACGTCCGCGGGTTCCGTGACGCTCGCCACCAAGAACGCGCCGGTCGTCGACGACGGCCAGAACCCCTTCGAGACGCTCCTGCACTTCGTCGTCGACCCGCAGATCGCGGTCCTGCTCTTCACTCTCGGCACGTACGGCCTCATCTTCGAGCTCTCGAATCCGGGCCTCATCTTCCCGGGGATCATCGGCGTGATCGCGATCATCCTCGCGCTCTTCTCGTTCGGCACTCTCGACGCGAACGGTGCGGGAGTCGCGCTGATGGTGTTCGCGCTTCTGCTGTTCGTCGCCGAGATCAAGGTCCAAGCGCACGGGCTGCTGACGGCCGGCGGCGTTGCGGCGCTCCTCATCGGGCTCATCATCGTGTTTCCGCCGTTCCGCCCGACCTTCCCCGGCGTGCGCCAGAGCGTCGAACCGCTCGTCGTGATCTTTGTCGTCGGCTTGACGGCGATCTTCTTCGGAGTCGCTCTGCGCACCGCTTTGCGGCCGCTACCCGTTGTGAGCGGAGCGTCGTTACTGGTCGGTGCGATCGGCGTGGCGAAGACCGACATCGCGCCCCGCGGCATCGCCCACGTGGCCGGCGAGGATTGGACCGTGGTGAGCGAAGGGGGAGACGTCGCGAAGGGCGGCGCGGTGCGGGTAAAGCGTGTCGACAGCGTGCGGCTTATCGTCGAACCGGCGCGGGGCGCCGAAGGAAAGGGAGCGGCTTGATGGGCCTCAATTTGGTCACGCTCGGCATAGTCGTCGTCATCCTGCTGCTCGCGCTGCGAACGATGATTCACATCGTTCCCGAATACCAGCGACTGGTCGTCCTCCGCTTTGGAAACTTCGAAAAGACCGCAGGCCCCGGCATCGTGCTGCTCTTGCCGCCGCCGATCCAGAGCGTCGCCAAGACCGTCGACCTGCGAGAATTCGTGGTGGAAATCCCGCCGGAGGCCTGCATCACGCGGGCGGGGGTGCCGATCTCGCTCGGCCTCCTCGTGTACCAAAAGGTCGTTGATCCAAAAGGCGCCTTTCTGAACACCCAGAACGTCCGCAAGAACATCCAAGCGAGCGCGGCGAACACGTTGCGGGCTGTCGTCGCTGACATCTCGCTCGACGACGCGCACCCCGAGCGCGATCGGCTGACCATCGCCAACGAGGTCCGAGTAGAGCTCGATGAGATCACCCGTCGTTGGGGCGTGCAGATCACGAACGTCGAGATCAAGGCGCCCGCGGCCCCGCGCGACGAAGCTATGCCCCTGGTGGTCGCGCCGTGAAACGCCTTGACAGCGTGCGGCTTATCGTCGAACCGGCGCGGGGCGCCGAAGGAAAGGGAGCGGCCTAATGAATGTGACCCTCGTCACGATCGGGATCCTCGTCGTTATCTTGATCCTTGCGTTCCGCGCGATCATCCACATCGTCCCGGAGTACCAGCGCCTGATCGTCTTCCGGCTGGGGAGCTTCGAAAAGACCGCCGGCCCAGGCATCGTTCTGCTGCTGCCGCCCCCGGTCCAGAGCGTGGCGCAGACCGTGGACCTCCGTGAGTTCGTCGTAGAGATTCCGCAGCAGACGTGCATCACGAAGGACAACGCGCCAATCTCGATCGACTTCCTGATCTATCAGAAAGTGGTCGAGCCGAAGGACTCGTTCCTGAACATCCAGAACTTCCGTCAGGCCATCCAGGGCATCGCGACGACGACGTTGCGTGCCGTCGTCGGCAACATCCCGCTCGACGATGTCCTGGCCAAGCGCGAGCAGATCAACGAGGAGCTTCGGGTAAAGCTCGACGACATCACCCACCGCTGGGGCGTCAAGGTCACCAACGTCGAGATCAAGGAGCTGACTCCGCCGCGCGATGTCCAGGAGGCCATGAACCGGCAGCTGACTGCGGAGCGGACCCGCCGCGCCTCGGTCACGGAGGCCGAAGGCAAGAAGGCGTCGGCGATCCTCGTTGCGGACGGCGCGAAGCAGGCGGCGATCCTCGAGGCCGAGGGTGCGCGGCAGGCCGCGATCCTCCGTGCGGAGGGATTTGCCCTCGCGCTCTCCACAATCAACGCCCAGGCCATGAACGCCGACGCCCGCACGATGACCCTTCAGTACTTCAACACCCTCAACCAGCTCGGGTCGTCGCCGGCCACGAAGTTCATCATCCCGACCGAGTTCACAAGCCTCGCTGGACCCCTCGCCGGCATCATGGCCGCGCGAGGCGACGGCGAAAAGAAGTAGCCGATTACTCGGATCGACTAGCGCGGAAGATGCGGCGCCACGCTCGGCCAGAGCGCGTGACGGCCGCCTCTTCCGCGCGGGCCGGGACGGCCATGGGCCGCGCCCGTGGTCGCGCAGGGAAGGGTGAATACACGCGGGGTGGCATCCGCCACGACGCGGATGCCACCTCGACGTGCTGTGGTGATGGGGAGGGGGACTCCCCTTGACGGAAGGACAAGAAAAGTGCGGATGCGGCTGCCACGGTGCACCCCTAGAAACCAGTTTCGAACAGGCGTTCGCATAATAGAACGTACGTTCGCCATGTCAAGAGCGCGGATACTCGAACCCTGAGCACCGTCCTCGGGGCAGATCTCTTGCCCCAACGGCCCCGGTCAGTCCGCGAACGAGCGGAGCGGGATGGCCACATCCTCGAGCCGGCGTGGACGGGCACCCGGGTCCTCGTCCGGGTCGGCCACCCGGAGCCGCATTTCATCGGTTACGAAGGAAAAGTGATCGGGCCGCGCGAGCTTTACGACGCGATCGTCGCCGAGACCCAGTGCAGCACTGCGATCATCGACGGCGTCCTCGTCGAGGGTTGGAAGGACGAGAGCGATCTCGAAATGGACGAGCACGGCAACGCGTACACGCGGCAGTTCGGAGCCCGGCAGATCTTCGCGGCCTTCGATCTGCTTGAGGTCGACGGCGAGTCGCTTCTGGAGATCCCGCTTCTCGAGCGGCGGCGGCACCTGGAAGGCGTCCTCGCGCCCAGCCCGAACGTGCGGCTGACGCCCTACGTCACGCGCGGGTTGCGATCCTGGCGTGACACGCTGCAGGCGCAGGGCTTTCGCCGCGTCGTACTCAAGAATTGGAACAGCGCGTACACGCCCGGCAAGACGACTGATGATTGGCTCGTGCTCGAAAAGCTGAAAGCGGCGACACCATGACGCCTCGGAGGAACTCGTGAAAGTCAATACCGCGGTCATCGACCACACCCAGCGCGATCCGTGGGAGGTCGCGCTCGAGCAATTCGGCATCGCGGCGGACAAGCTCCACCTCGATCCGAACATGCGCCGCATCCTCAGCACCACTCAGCGAGAGCTGACGGTGCACTTTCCGGTGCGGATGGCCGACGGTGTCGTGCAGGTGTTCACCGGCTACCGCGTCCAGCACAACACCACGCGCGGCCCCGGCAAGGGCGGCATCCGGTACCACCCATCGGTGTCATTGAACGAGGTGAAGGCCCTCGCAATGTGGATGACGTGGAAATGCGCTGTGGTCGGGATCCCGTACGGGGGCGCGAAGGGCGGCGTCGTCTGCGATCCCAAGGGCATGAGCGCGCAGCAGCTCGAGACGCTCACGCGCCGGTACACCACGGAGATCGAGCTGCTCATCGGTCCGGACCGCGACATCCCGGCGCCCGACGTGAACACGAATGCCCAGACGATGGCCTGGATCATGGACACGTACTCGATGCACCACGGGTACACGGCGCTTGCCGTGGTGACCGGAAAGCCGCTCTCCATCGGCGGCAGCGAGGGCCGCAACGAGGCGACGGCGCGCGGTGCCGTGTACACGATCATCGAGGCGGCGAAGCACCTGAGCATGGATCTGGAAGGCGCGCGCGTTGTGGTCCAGGGATTCGGCAACGCGGGCAGCTTCTCCGCCAAGCTCATGGCCGAGCTCGGCGCGGTGATCGTCGGCCTCTCCGACACAAGCGGCGCCATCGCCAATTCAAAGGGCC
>Ga0209577_10004063_pt1 | contig 13799 bp, 11 predicted proteins | sample GraSoiAngelo_109_FD_185874 | JGI IMG/M metagenome (GOLD analysis project Ga0209577, IMG submission 185874) | Grasslands soil microbial communities from the Angelo Coastal Reserve, California, USA - 14_0903_12_20cm (SPAdes) (version 2) | ecosystem: Environmental > Terrestrial > Soil > Grasslands...
AATCATACGACGCGCCCTCGACCGCTTCGGTGGTGCCATTGATCTGCCCGATGTCCTCGCTGGGGAGGAAGCCCTTGGGAATCGCAATCGCCAAATACACAGTGCCTACCAGCAGTGCTAGAGAAACGGCCATGGTCGCCAGTTTATGCCGCAATACCGTCTTCAGCGTGGCGTCATACCAGTCGGTCATGCCTTGCTGCACACGCTCGAAGAAGTTGAACAAGTTGCCGTGTTTCTCGCCTCCGGCCTGATGCGGACGCAGGAAGCGGCTGCACATCATGGGGGTTAGCGTCAGCGATACGAAACCCGACACCAAAATCGCGGACATGATGGTTACCGAGAATTCATGCAGCAAGCGCCCCAAGACTCCGCCCATGAACAATACGGGGATGAACACCGCTGCCAAGGACAGGGTCATAGACATAATCGTGAAACCGATTTCATTGCACCCGTTCAGAGCCGCTTCTAGAACTCCCTCGCCTTGCTCCAGGTGGCGGACGATGTTTTCGAGCACCACGATGGCATCATCGACCACAAATCCTACCGACAGCGTTAAGGCCATCATGGAGAAGTTGTCCAGCGAATAACCGCACAAATACATCACCGCGAAAGTCCCTACAATCGAGAACGGTAGGGCCAAGCTGGGGATAGTGGTCGCGGGGATATTCCGAAGGAACAGGAAGATAACCATGACCACCAGAATCAGTGCCAACTCCAGCGTGAACTTCACCTCTCGCACGGAATTCCGGATCGTAATCGAGCGGTCGAACATGGTTTCGACGCTGACGGCCGGCGGCAATTGCGACTGCAAGGTGGGCAGCATGCGTTTGACGTTATCCACGACCTCGACGGCATTGGTGCCTGGCTGGCGATAGACAGCCAACTGAATACCGCGCACGCCGTTGTACCAGGCTGCTGTTTTGTCGTTCTCGACGCCGTCGATGACGTGACCGATATCGGATAGGCGCACGGGCGAGCCGTTGCGATAGGCTAGGATCAGCGGAGCATAGTCGGGCGCCGTAAAGAGCTGCCCGGTGGCCTCCACGTTCACTGCTTGGTGAGGCCCCCAGAGTGTACCCGTGGGCAGACTGACGTTGCCTTGTTCGAGTGCTTGCTCGACCTCGTCGATACCGATCTGCCGCGTGGCCATTGCCTTTGGATCGATCTGCACGCGCACGGCATATTTCTGGCCGCCCCAGACCTGTACCTGCGCGACTCCGTTAATGGTGGAGATGCTCTGCGCCACCAACGTTTCCGCGAACTCATCCACTGTGGAAAGCGGCATCGTGGGCGAAGTGAGCACCAGGACGAGCACAGGGTAATCGGCCGGGTTGAATTTACTGAATGACGGTGGCGCCGGCATGTTTTGCGGAAGACTGCGGCCGGCCTGGGTGATGGCAGCCTGGACGTCTTGAGCTGCTCCATCAATGTCGCGGCTCAGAACGAACTGCAACGTAATGTTGGTTCTGCCAAGAAGATTCTGCGAGGACATCGAATCCAGGCCAGCGATGGTGGAGAACTGCTTCTCGAGCGGCAGGGCCACGGCCGCCGCCATCGTATCCGGGTTTGCGCCGGGAAGCGAGGCCTCCACCCGGATCGTCGGGTAGTCGACGTTGGGCAAATCGCTCACCGGCAAGGCCCGATAACCCGCCACGCCCACCAGCAGGATTCCGAACATCACCAGCACCGTTGCGACCGGCCGCCGAATGAAGAGTTCCGGTATGCTCATTTCGTCTGTCCTATCCGCGATTGCCTAAGTTATTTGCGCAGCGCGTGCACGGCCCGCTGGCGTGCTCGGCGTCGTTAATCGCTAAGGTTATTCTTGATTTGGACCTTGGCGCCAGGCACTAGACGCACCTGGCCATCGGTCACCACGGTCTCACCAACTTGGAGTCCCTTATCGATGACCGCTTGTCCTTCGACGCTGCGGCTCGACGCCACCGGACGAGGCGCTACGGTGCCGTCGGCCTGGACCACATAGACAAAGGACCCTTGCTGGCCCGCAGTGATGGCCTGCGAGGGAATCACGGTGGCATTCGACTGCTGCGCAAGCGTCATCAGCGTGTTCACATATAAGCCCGGCCAGAGAACGGCACGCGAATTCTCGAACGTCGCGCGCAAGTGAATGGTTCCTGTCGTCGTGTCCACGGTGTTGTCCACAAAGGTGAGCGAGCCTATTTCTGGCGGACCCGAATTGTCCGGCACGGTCGCTTCGACGCGCAGCGGCCCGGCGGCCATATATCTCTTGATGTCGGGCAAGTACTCTTGAGGCTCGGTAAAGTCGACGTGGATCGGGGAGACCTGTCGGATGATTACGATCGGCACGTCAGCGACCTTCACCAGATTCCCCGGCTTAATGACAACTGAGCCGGTGCGTCCGTCGATGGGCGAGTAAATCTTGCAGTACTCCAGATTCAATTGCGCCGTCTTGAGTGCCGCCTCATCGGCAGCGACCGTGGCCTCGGCCGCATCCGCGGCGCTGCTAGAGGCCTCCGCATCTGACGGCGAGACGACACCGTCGGCGAGCAGCTTCGAAATACGTTGTGCCTGAGCCCGGCTGTTTGCGGCGACGGCTTTGTCTCGCATGAGCGTTGCTTGCACTTGCGCGAGCGCGGCTTCGTAAGGCCGCGGATCGATGGTGAGCAACAATTGGCCCTTATGAACGAAGGCGCCCTCTTTGAAATGAACCTCGAGAAGTTCGCCGGGCACTTGAGCTTGCACCGAGACGGTGTAGGATCCGACGTTGCCGATGGCGGTCAGTTGCACCGGCATGGCCCTTTGGGTGACCTTCGCCACCACCACGGGGACAGCCGTAACACGCGGCGGCGGCGCGGCTTGCTGCTTCGTACACCCGGAGGCCACCAGAAGAATGAGAAAAAATGCGGCTAGCGAACCCTGCTCAGCCCCCAAAACGGACTTCGATTTCGACCTTGCGAGCGCAGTATGATGACGGTGCATATATTGACCTATTTTGGCGTGCTCTATTCACCTGAAGGCCCGGAACTTTCTGGCCAGCATTACTTGCTTTTAGACGTCCTTGATTTGGCCCGCGTTTCATCTCATGCGCAGCCCGGTAACTGCCGCTGGCCATCAATCCCACTCTGCCGAGAACCTCTCGGCGATTGCAAAATTTTACACTGGCGGCTGCGAAGATGACAGCAGATTCCGGCGTACTTTTACGAGATTTGAGAGAAAAACTGAGGGCTCGGGGCCAGTCGAAGCCGCGGCACGCAGTTTAGGGTCTCGCAATCCTGAATCTAGTGGCCAGATGCAGTCGCGTCTGATGCTTTCGGCCTCTCCTGCGGTGAAAAGAGCTGTGACCTGGCAGACGCAAGACGCTCTAGGAGGATCGGTTTGATGAGGGAGGTCCACAGAGCGTAGCACTTGGCGCTCGGATGCAAGGCATCGGCAACGAAAAGATCATCGGACAAACGTCCGCGTTGATCGAGCATCGGTGATGCGACATCGATAAAGGCAGCGCGATCCTGGGTACGCAGAAACTCCTGAATTAGTTGATTCGCCTGCTTCATTTCCGGCCAAACATTCCAGCGTGCAATGGAAGGCTTAATGGAAAGCACAAAGATCCAGGTTTCCGGCAACTTCGAATGGATGATCTGGACGAATTGCTGAACGTCTCGCGCGACGCTCTGCGCAGATTTGCGGCCGGGCGAAGCCAGATCGTTGTCTCCGGCGTAAACAACCACGGCAACCGGACGGTAGGCAATCACGACTCGGTCAGCGTAATGATTGACGTCTGTGTATTCGGAACCGCCGAAACCCCGGTTGATCACGGCAAGCGGCTTCATGTCTTCCGCCAGGGAGCTCCAGTAGGCGATGCTCGAAGACCCGGTGAAGACAATACCGCCGGGCGGCACGGGATGGACCTTGTCTTGACGTTCAAACGCGCGAATCGACGATTCCCACTCTTGCGCAGATACGGTGGCGCGGAATTGGCGAAAAGAAACTCCCACCATTCCTAGAAGCAGAAGGGGCCACAGCAGCGCGCTCCTGCGAAGCGTACGAAGGTAGGTGTTTGGCATGAGTGAGAGCGTACGCCTGGGGATGCACAAAGGCAATCTTGCAGAATCGCGAAGAGAAGAAAGGAAGGAGGGCGGCCGGTGCGAGGCCCCATTTTCCCTGGCACCGGTCGCTCCTGATTTAGAAGCTAAGCTTCAACCCGAGTTGCATCTCGCGGGAGCCCCCCGATCCGAGGACCGGGTTGCCATTGATGATGTCCGGCGTGCCGCATCCGCAGCCGAACGAATGGCCGACCGAGGCGTCATCACCGATGTTAGAGCCAACTGCGCCGCCGTACGGATTGGCGAGGTTGGGGCGATTGAACAGATTAAAGAACTCCACGCGGAACTGGGCGCTGAACCGTTCATGAAACGTGAAGGTCTTGAATACAGAGAAGTCTAGGTTCTTGAAGCCCGGATCGCGGAAGAGGTTCCGTCCCATGGTGCCAAAGGTTCCAAACACAGGAGGAACCAGCACCGAGTTTCCCTTTACGTAGCAGCCACCGGCCAGTATCGGCACCGCTCCCCCCGCAGTCGGAAATGCCGCGTTGCCGGCCAGGGTGTTGAGGTCTGGGGCGACCTTCAGACACTGCGCCCCCAGTGACGACGGTAGCTGTGTCACGAGGCCGCTCACCCCGGATTGCTCCGTGCATGTAGCCGGCCCTATGTTACCGAGAGTTACTCCGGTGGCGGGAGCTTGTAGGAAAGCGCAGTGAGGAATGGATTCAGAGCTGGACATAAAGTCGTTGGGGCTTCCGAAGAAATCCCAACGTTCCGTCAATTCGTTGGTATTGCTGAAATTGTTTCCCGAGTCAATGACCCACCACGGCTGGCCGGTCGCAATGTTCAAGATTCCGTTGATCTTCCAGCCCTCCAGCAACTGGCCAAAGCCTTTCTTCCCGGGAAGGGCATAACCGGCCTCCAGAGTGAAGCGGTGCCGGGTGTCGAAATCACTGTTGCCGTACTCCAAATCCGGACGCGTGCTGTCCTGCGGGAGCCCGTTGAAACGGCTCAGAGAACCGTTGTCCAAGCCATGACCGTACGTGTAACCGGCGGTGAAGTCCAGGCCGTGTGAAACGCGCTTGGTCAGGGTTGTCTGCAGGCTATTGTAGGTAGAATGGCCAAAGTTCGAATACTGGTTGATAACGTTCAGATAGGGGTATAGGCCGGCGTAGGGTTGGACGGGGACGACCGCTGGCAGAAGGGCCTGATTGAGGTCAAGCTGACCCACAAGCCGATGGCCGTGATTACCGACGTAACCCACCTCCAGCGAGAGGTCGTTGCCGAAGGCGTGCTGCACGCCGAGGTTATAGTTAACTTGGTAAGGGTTCTTGAGATTCGGGTCCACCGCCGCGATGTTGCACAGCGCGTTCGCCGCCGCGTTGCAATAAGTGAGGCCTTGCGGAAAAACAACGCCATTCCAGTGGAGGTTGCCACCGGAGACATGGGCACTGATGACCGCGATGTTGCCGCCAAACGTCTGAGGACACGATCCTCCCGCAGGGGGAGTTTGGCACGCGCCTGTCGGGACGGTGACCAAGCTGGCGCCTCCCGGAACATTCTGCGCGCCTGGGTTCGCCACGAAATCGGCGGCGGAGAAGGTCGAGTAGATGATACTGGCTCCGCCCCGGACCACGGTCGTCCCTTTACCGGTGACATCCCAGGCAAAGCCCAGCCGTGGAGAAAAGTCCTTGTGCTCGGGCTTCCAGACCGTATTACCAACCCCAGATTGACCCTGCTGTACCAGTCCGATGGCCGGAAGGAAGTTACCAATTTGGTTGTTCGCCTCATGCATCGGCGAAACGTAGGAGTAGCGCAAGCCTGCATTGATCGTCAATTTCTGGGTGAGGCGCCAGTCATCTTGGATGAATCCTGCAGTCGAAGTCCAGGTCATTTTCACATTCGGATTACCGGTAAGCAGAGCCCCAAACGCCGGATTTCCCGCAAAGAAGTCTTCAAGTGGGCAGGATCCTCCGCCACAGTCGGTGGGCCCTCCCAGAGTTCTGCCGCCGAAGAAAAAGATTCTGCCCCGCTGGTCATGGGCGTCGGAATCGGCCTCGATGTGCGCGAACTCACCGCCAAATTTCAAGGCGTGCTTGCCCAGCAAATAGGAGACGCTGTCCTGCAAATCCCAGTATGGGTCGGGTGATGAATCTAAGGGCCGGCCGCCCTGGCTGCCCAATAATTGACCTGCCTGCGAGTTAAAACCCGCAACAACGACCGTTGGAAACCCGCCAATTGCTGCGCCTGTGTTAATGGCGTAGCCGCTACCGCCGGTCAGGCCTGAGCCATCGGCTTTGACGGCAGAGTCGGCCGGGTCGAATTTGAAAACGATGCGGTTGTAGCCAAACCGCGCTTCATTTACCAGGCGAGAATTGGGGGTGTAGACCCAGTTGCCGCTGACCGTCCACGTAGTTTGAATGACATTGTCTCCCCAGTTTGCGTTCACCGAAGCGTGATCTTCGCCCAGGGCGTGGTAGTGGCCAGTCAACAACATTCCGTTGATCCGATTCTTATCGTTGATGGCGTAGTCGATTTTAGCCAGATAGTTGTTGCTGACATTGTTGTTGGGGAAAGTGCTTAGGTAGCCGGTTGTGGTCGAAGGAGCATTCTGGAGGAGGCCGCCTGTGCAGGAATATGATCCCACAACTGCTGCCGTCCCCGAGCAGCCCAGCAGGGCCAAGCTGACGGGACTTATGCAGGCAGGTCCATTTGTACCATTACATAACACCGTGGCGCCGGCATTCTGAAGAGCAGTAATGGCGTCGGGCATGCTGTTCACAGCATCCCCGACCTTCGCGGTTTCTGGAACGGCGACGGGGAAGGTATTCCCGAGGAAGGACCGTATGCCCTCATAGCCGCCAAAGAAGAAGAGCTTATCTTTCTTGATCGGCCCGCCTATCGTGCCGCCGAACTGCTTCAACTGTGTGGGGGCCTTATCACAAGCAGCCAGCAGGCCTGGATTAGGTACGCAGACTCGATTGACCGGCGCGGGATTGAAGAAGTTACGTGCGTCGAAGGCGTCGCTTCGGCCAAAGGCGTAAGCCGCGCCATGGAGAGTGTTTGTTCCCGATCGGATTCCCACGTTCACTACGGCGCCAGGCTTCCAGCCGTACTCCGCCTTCGGATTCTCTTCGAGGTTGAATTCCTGGATGGCGTCGACGGGCAAGACCGTCGCCATATCAGTGAACGGACTCGGCATATCGTTTACGGGGCGAGCGTCAAACCAATTGACGCTGATAATGCCGTCCACCATCCACACGGTTTCATCGGGGCGAATGTTGTTGGTGCTCTGGGTCCAGGGTGAGCCGCCCGGCTGTAGCATCACGCCCGGTCGCAGACCCAAAAGATTCTGGTAATTGCGGCCATTGAGCGGCAGATCGTTGATCGTCTCATTGCTTAGCGCGCCGCCTAGGGTGGCGTTCGTGGTCTCTACCAGCGGGATGGATTCGGTAACCGTGACCGTCTGGTTTTGCTCCCCGGGCTGAACAGTCACGTCAACGCGCACGTCCTTACCCACCTCGACCAACACGTTCTGACGCTCTAGCTTCTTGAACCCATTGGTTTCGACGCGAACTGTGTAGGTTCCAGGAATCAGGGTAGGAGCGTTATACTCCCCGGCCTGATCCGTCATCAGGGTTCGCGCCACGCCTCGCTGCGTGTCGATGACCGTCACTGTGGCGCCCGATATGACGCCGCCAGTTTGGTCCGTAACGATTCCGAGAATACGGCCGTAATTGGTCTGTGAAAACAGCGCGAGAGAGAACAGCAACACACCCGCCAGCGCACCGAGCAGAGGCATAGCTTTTGTCGCTCGGGCGATCTTCAAGACAGAATTCATAGAACCCCCAATTTGTAAGATTGCAACTACAAACACTGCCTAGGGAAGGGCCCGCCTCGGAAAAAGGGTCCGAGATTGTGCGTTTGCATAACACTTGTGCGAGGACAGAGTCAACGAAAATGTTGTCAAGAAAAGCCAGTGCGGTCCCAACCCGCATTCGCAGCGTTAGCTGTGAGTACTGGTTCCTAATTTCATTCCCAAGTAACCCGAGGCTGACGCAGATTGCCTGATGGACGAAGCGGATTGAAGTATTGGCCTAAGGATAAGCGCAGTCGAGTACATAGTGGGCTCGTATATCGAGCAACACAGTCAGTGCGTAAACGTGAACTCGAATTTCCGTTCAAACACTTACGCCCGACATCTCATGATACTCAGGGGTTTTAGGCTCATGACGATTTCTCTGTTTTGATTCATTACCTCGACGAGGCTCCGCACGGTGCCCCGATCAGGCTTCGAGCGCGAGCGCTTGGTTTCCAGAACTGTAACGCGGATCGACAACGAGTCACCCGGCCGGACGGGTATCATCCAGCGAATCTCGTCCACGCCAGGAGAGGCCATGCTGGCCACCTGCGATATATAGTGATCGGCTAGTAGACGCATCATCACACCCGCAGTGTGCCACCCGCTGGCGATCAAGCCCTTAAACGGCCCGCGCTTCGCCTCTTCGGGGTCGGTGTGGATCGGTTGCGGGTCAAAGCGCCTTGCAAACTCGATGATCTCGTCTGCGCTCAAAGAGATTTGACCGTATTCAAAGGTTGATCCCGAAACGTAGTCCTCGAAATACCGCTGATCAATAGGAGCCGCAAAGTTGGTTGTAGTCATCTGGTAAATTCAATCCTCTCGTCAGGGTTGATTCGTCTAATCCTACGCCGACAAATGAATACGGCCTCCCGGCTTCAAGAGCCATTTTGGACGAGAAATCGCCCCACACGACTAAGGCTGGAACCACGTGGCGCAGAAGAACAATGAGGCCGCGGACCCGGATCCGAGGTTCAATGAAGGCCCCATTGGAGGCTCTGCTAACCGTAGACTTCCGCAGCGATGGCCCGAACACCGAACTAATTTTGCGTCACGATCACCTGACGAACCCAGTTACCGCGACACACTTGAAAAAGGGTGCATGGGTGAAGACTTTGGACCAACTGGAACTGGTTTAGGCCCTAAGTGACGTGAGGATTGGTTTCAGTTAACTTCCGGCATGGCGCGACGTAGCCGTCGCCGTTTCAGCACGCGCACCCCAGGGCAACAACACTGCCAGGACCACGGCTACAAGAATCAGCGCAGGCACGTCACCAAGCAAATGGCCGTGCTCCGCTGGCATATTTATTGTTCTTCAAAGCCGATCCGACAAACAGTGATATCGTGGGCAAGGGCACAGCGTCTCCTTGGCTATTGCCCTTGTCCGCATCTGTCGCAATAGGGGCTCGGGCTTCAAGCCGGCACCGCGTTTTCTGTGGATACGACGGATTCAGAACCTTGAACCACGTTGCCGGATAAGGAGCCGTGGCCTTACAGCTTTGGCTCCGGTTCCTAATTCTCCCAGCACTTGACATTGGAGAAGCCCTGAGGTTGCCGATGGCCAACGACCTTGCATCGCAGAAGACGGAGGTTCCTCCATTGCCAGTTATGGTGTTGCTGAAAAACCTGGAGAGAGTTTCTGGGCGTGAAGTGAACGACGCGATGGCTGTTTTGCGACCGTCCGCACAAGTCACTGGTTCCCGCCATCAGCCGCATCTTGCCCTTGGAAAGCCACGCGATCTGAACACTCCTTCTCGGGGAAGCGTTGCTGTATTCTGTTTTCATTTACGCCCCAATTGGCTGCAAACTTGACCAACGAGAGGAAAGGACGCACCCCAGGTCGTGCCGCTGAGCGCAGGACGCATCCGCGCTACGGGTTCACAGCTAATGCCAAAGTTATTGAAGACGGTTCGGACGCACGAATCGAAGTACGCATCACTGACATAAGCCAACAGGGATGTTACGTTGAAACCGCTCGTTCATTTTCCCTGGGAACAGCAATAAAACTGGAGATTACTAACGGCCGCGATTCTTTTGTTGCCCGCGCCAGGGTCGTGTCTTCCTCAGTTACAGGAATGGGCTTGGCATTTGCCGAGATCGCTAAGGAGCAATACAAGGTTCTCGAAAAGTGGCTTGGACTATTGCGCGAACGGGATTGGCTAGTCCAAAACCGTCGAAGAACACAACGAGTTATGTTGCGATTTCCTGTTCGAGTTTCCGGTCAGAACGCTGTCGGCTCTCCGTTTGAAGAGGAAACTCACACGCTCGCGGTTAACGCAAATGGGGCGCTAGTTTTACTCTCCGTATCTGCTAGAAAAGGTCAATTGTTAAGACTCCTCAATACCGCAACAGGAGGTAACGCGGAGTGCGTGGTAGCCTATCTGGGTCAACGCAAAGGTGACTTATGGGAAGTTGGCGTGGCCTTTAGTATGCCGAATCCGACATTCTGGCAGGTTGCCTTTCCGCCAAGCAACTGGACACCGCCCGCGCCGGGGGGGGTCTGAAGCCGCGAGAAATATCGCAGTGATGGATTAGACTGGTGCAAGTACCCTCCAAGGCGCGCGATCTGATGGTGGTACCGCAAAAGGCATCCCCACAACTGAAATCCTGATAACCTACTACACGTTGCATTTTGCGGAGGACGAGCATGATGAGAGTGTTCGATAAGAGGAGATTTGCGCCACTCAGCTTAGCGCTCTTACTTTGCGTTGGCATGACTGGCTGCGCCCAGAATCCTCAGGCTGCGAAAGAAACGGATCAGACAAACGACAAGCCTGGCTTGCTCAGCAGGATTTTGAGGCCGAATAGACCGATCACCGTCCCCGAAGGAACGGATCTAACCGTCGTCCTCGATCAAAGTCTATCGACCGCGGAGAATCGTCCTGGCGATACGTTCCGGGCCGGTCTTGTGGCTCCGATTGTGATTGCCGGCAACACCGTCATCCCAAAAGACGCTCGTGTGAAGGGTCACGTCGTTGACGCGCAAGCGTCCGGCCGGTTGAGCGGCATCGCGCGGCTCGTTCTCACGCTCGATTCGGTCGAGGTAGACGGGGAATCATTCAATATCGCCACTGACGATGAGGGCCGAGTCGGGAAGAACCACAACAAGCGCAACGGCGTCCTCATTGGCGGGGGCGCTGGTTTAGGCGCGCTGATCGGCGGAATCGCAGGCGGCGGCAAGGGTGTTTTGATCGGGGGTGCGGCCGGCGCTGGTGCGGGAACCGCGGGGGCAGGATACACCGGCAAGAAAGACATCCTCGTGCCCGCGGAGACAAGGCTGACTTTTCGACTGGCTCGGCCGGCCACCATCTCTCGAAGAAGTTAGCTGATCCTACGATTTGTGCGCGGCACCATTGTGTGCCTAATCCCAACGCTTCATTTGCAGAGAGCCACGATACAGAGTGATTATCGGCGCCCTATGGCCGAAGCCACGGAGGTCGAACAAAGATGAAAGCTTTCATTAGGACAACATTGCTCGCGTCGCTCCTTCTGGTGAGCCTATCCGCATCCGCGGCTCAGGTTTCGATTGGAATCAGAATCGCCGCTCCTCCGCCACCGCGCGTGGTTGCGGTGCCCATCAGCATCAGCCCTAGCCCCGACTTTGTCTGGGTCGACGGCTACTGGTATCCTGTGGGACACCATTACAAATGGCACCCAGGCTATTGGACGCGACCGCCGTATGCCGGTGCTCACTGGGTAGCTCCGCATCATGATGGAGAACGTTACTTCCCGGGTTATTGGGACGGCAATCGCGGCCGACGGGAACATAACCATCGCTGGGACCGGGACCGAGACCGAGATTTTGATCGGGACCGAGACAGGGACCGGGATCGGGACCGCTGCTAGCAGTACCATTCAACATGTTGTCAATCGCCAGACGGAGAGAATCGAGTGAAACGAGGAGTTCTACGAATGGGACAAACAATTTGGTCACGAGGGTTGGTCCTCAGCATGTTAGCCGTGTTGTTGCTTGTCGGCTCGGCAGCAACGGCTAACGCACAGGTCACGGTTGGCGGTCACGTTGGTTTTGTCATCCCGTGGGTTACCCACGCGGGGGGCCAAACAACAACCATCGCGGACAGGTTTCAGATTGGCTTCCCAATCGGTGTGACCTTCAAGGGACAAGGTCGCCTTGCCTTGGACTTGGAAATGGTTCCGTCGATCGCAGGCAGCCCACAGACCGTCACCCTCACCGTTGACCCAGGAGTTGTGTGGAGCCTGTCGCACGGCGTTGGTATAGGCATGCGGATGGCCTTCGACGTCAATTCTTCTCAGTTTGGATTCATCCCCCTGGTGAACAAGGGCTGGGACTTCAAAGCGCCGAAGGGCATATTCAAGCGGTTCTTCGTTGAGGCGGACTTTCCGTTCAAGTTCAATCGTCCGGCGGGCGGACCCAACACCAATCCGTTTACCTTCGCCACGCACTTTGGCTTAGGTTTCTGAGTTAGGCCTAAACCGTCGCGAGCGTCCTTTGTGAATAGTGAAAGTCGTGCCACGAATCTTCAAGAGGGCCACGCTGTAGGGGCCAAACGTGCTTCACATCGTTTACTTTTTTTCGCCGGATTCTTCCTTTCGCTCTCGTTGTTCGCAGAGCAACCCCGCTGCATCGTAATTTGGTTGGTCGCGCTTTGGCTGAGATATTCGCCTCCAGGCTTACCAGGCATCGCCGAGATCGCTCTCTCAAGTTGCTCCACCTTGCTCCATAAATCGAGCCACATTGTTTATACCATGTGCTCGTGTAAGCCGATTCGAACGTGCCTTGCTCGAAGCGCAGGGAATTGCCGCGCCCTGTGACACAGGCTGGCTCGAAAGTCCCGCAGTCGGAACTGACGCCGTGCTGAATACAAAGGGGTTAGTCCGACAGCCTGATACCGGACCTGCGACTTTCATGAGCTTTCGCGGACCGCAGGCCAGGGTAGAGGAGCAAGCGCATGAGCAGAGCGGATGACGAACCGCGACCGTCGTTCCGCTCATAGCACGCCTCGATCTCGCTCAAGTCGAGTGTCTCAAGGATCTGCGCAACGAAATGCCCCCGATGGTTTTCCGACAGCCAGTCCTGCTCCGACGGGCTCGCCATCGCGGGGCTCAGGTATTTACCTGAGAGTTCTGCAGTTATTTCACTGATTGCCACTTCAAGGATAGGATGTTACGGAAATTCAAAGAGGGGCATTGCGCGCGGAGAGGAGCAGCCCAATGGTACGGAAAAGGAATGAGGATGTGGTCGTATTTACCCAAAACACAACCATCGAGGCGACGGAAAGCAACCAGACGGCCCCGAGGCTGCTCCGAGAGCTCGTCGCTCACCTGCGGCAGAACCGCACACCGTTGCGTGAAGAATGGGTGAGACGCATCACAGAGGCGCAGCTGTTGACGGCGATGAGCAAACCAGAAATTTTTGCTGAAGCAACTTCAGTCTATGACAGCTACGTCGTGGCGCTCGAGACCGGGACGTTCGAAGCCCTACAGAATTATGCGCGAAGTCTTTCCGAACGCATTATTCCTCGAGGTGTGGAAACGCACGAAGTCATCGGCATCGTTCTGCTGTTGCGGGACGTGTTAGCGCGTTCGCTTTTCGCGAAATACCAAGGCAATTTCGAAGAGCTGAATCGTATTCTGGACGCCTACGAGCCAGCCGCGAACCGGATTGCCAACACAGTTGCAGTAGGCTTCGTCCAGGAGCGTGAGCGCATTATTCGTCAGCAACAGGAGGCTATCCGGGAGCTTTCTACTCCGGTCTTGCCGGTCCGTGAACGGCTCCTGATTCTTCCTATTATCGGTGTGATGGATCCCCAACGAGCGCGTCAATTGACCGAACAACTCCTGCACGGAATCCGTACCAATCGAGCCAAAGTCGTAGTGATCGATACCACCGGCGTGGCGGCAATGGATGGAACGGTCGCCAACCACTTAGTGCTGACGGTACA
>Ga0209577_10004064_pt1 | contig 13798 bp, 14 predicted proteins | sample GraSoiAngelo_109_FD_185874 | JGI IMG/M metagenome (GOLD analysis project Ga0209577, IMG submission 185874) | Grasslands soil microbial communities from the Angelo Coastal Reserve, California, USA - 14_0903_12_20cm (SPAdes) (version 2) | ecosystem: Environmental > Terrestrial > Soil > Grasslands...
ATACCGGCGCAGCGCGAAGATCGCCACACCGAAGGCGACGATTATCAGGACGCGCAACACACCAATGAAGGACATGTGCTCCTCTCAGGAACGGGCTCCGCATAAGATTTGCCCGTCCGCCACGCGTTTCGCATATTAGCGCCATGGGAATCCTGGGCGGACTGGGGTTCGCGTCGATCTTCTACTTCGCCGCCGAGTACGAGCACATGACGGGGTGGAAGTGGGCCCTGGCGAGCATTGCGCTCTCGGCCACCGTCAAAGGACTGTTCCCCCTCTCCTTCATTTTCGTCCTCCCCGCACAGTTCGGCCTGTTTGTTGCGCTTGCGTGGATGAACAGCAGGCGCAAGGCCGAGATGGAAGTCGATCGGGCCGCCTCGGCGGAAGCAGATCGTCGCGGGCGGCAGGAGCGCGCCAGACTCGCCCAGCAGCAAGTGGACCCCGACCGGGCAGCCCGCGAGGCGGCGCGCGAAGCCGCGGACGCAGCGGCCCTCCGCGAGCGGCAGGAGCGGGTCAGGCGGGCCCGCGAGGAGCGCGAGCGCGAGGAGCGCGAGCAGGCGGAAAAGGATAAGTCGACGCCGGGGCAATAGTCAGCGAGTTACACTCTGCGCGAGCTTCCACGCGCTCGACACACCAAGCCCCAACCAGAGCAGATCCCAAAAGCTGAACAGTTTCCCGAGCATGGCAAGGAAGCCTTCGCGCCCCAAGATCTGGTCCGAATACGTCCGCACCAGCCGCTCCCGCTCCGCCGGCGTCGCCGCCGAATCACGGGCCCGAGCCTCGGCAATGATCCGGTCCTGCAGCTCGAACGCCATCAAAGCCCGGACGTCCGCCCGCGCCGTGTCGCCCCCCCTGCGAGGCAGTGTGTCGAGCGCGGCCTGAAGGTCGGGCGAAAATGTTCGATGGGTGGTCATGTCGATTACATAGACCGCCCTGGTCGCCTCCGGATGCCGCACGATCTCGTCCACGAGAATCGGTCGGAGCGCGAACGCGAGTATCAATGCCTTGGCGACGACCACCGTGCCGACGGTCAGCACGACCGCGAGGGTGCCAAGCGACGGGCTCGGCGCGCGCGCCGCCCGCGCAAGCGCGATCCCGATGAGACCGCCGGCCCCCCAGCCCGCCAGGCTGACAGGGTTGTGAACCACGTACACCAGCAGCGTCCACAGCACGGCGTACAGGGTGGCGACGATCAGTCCCGTCAGAACGGGACTCGAGGCGCCCGACGCCCCCTGGGGCGAGCGGGGCTTGGCGCCGTAGACCTTGGGCGCGGGGATGCGTGGCTTGCCGGGCGGCGGCGAAGGGTGACCCATCCCTCACCACATCAGCGCCATCGCCACCAACGCGAGCCCCACCATGAGATAGACGAACACCCCCCGGCCGAGCGAGCGCATCGCCCGCCGCCGCCGGCGCGCCCGCCCCCGCCGGATCATGTGAGACTGATAGCGCAACAGCCGCAGCCATAGGGTCGGGTATGTCATGCGCCTTAGGATAGGGACCGCCGGGGATCCCGGCAATCCCGGCCGGCGCACTATGAGGCGGCGGGACGCTCGGCGGGGAGGGTGAAGAAGAACGTGGCGCCGCCGTCCACTTTGCCGTCCGCCCAGATGCGGCCGCCGTGCCGCTGGATGATGCGCTGCGCCAGGGCCAGCCCCACGCCGGTGCCCTCGAATTCGTCCGCCCGATGGAGCCGCTGAAACACGCCGAACAGCTTGTCGGCATAGCGCATGTCGAACCCGACGCCGTTATCGCGCACGAAGTAGACGACCGCCTGTCCCTCGCGCCGCGCCCCGATCTCGATCTGCGGATGGGGCCGGCCGCGACTGAACTTGAACGCATTGCCGATCAAGTTCGCGAGCACCTGGCGCAGCAGCGTGCGATCGCCCCTGGTCGGCTGCAGCGGATCGACGATCACGTCCATTCCCTCGACGTCGGCGGATCGGCGCAGCTCGTCCACCACGGCCCGGGCCAGCTCCGTGAGGTCCACCGGCTCCATGGAGAGGGTCTGGCGGCCGAGGCGCGAGAAATTGAGCAGCGCGTCGATCAGCTCGCCGCCGCGCTTGGCGGAGTCGCGGATGATGCCGAGAAAGCGCTGGCCTTCGGCGTCGAGCGCCGCGGCATAGTCCTCGAGCACCGCCTGCGCGTAGCCGTTGATGGCGCGCAGCGGGGCGCGCAGGTCGTGCGATACCGAGTAGCTGAACCGTTCCAGCTCGGCATTGGACTGAGCGAGCTGCTCCTCGATGCGGCGCCGCCGCGTGAGGTCGCGTGTCACCTTGCCGAAGCCGATCAGGGTGCCGCTCGGGTCGCGCATGGCCGTGATGACCGTGTCCGCCCAGAACCGGTTGCCATCCTTGCGGACGCGCCACCCTTCGTCCTCCACCCGGCCCTCGCGCGCGGCCGCCTCGAGCTGGGCCTGCGGCTTGCCCAGCGCCACGTCTTCCGGCGTATAGAAGACGGCAACGTGCTGACCCAGAATCTCGTCGGCGGCGTAGCCCTTGATCGCCTCGGCGCCCGCATTCCAGCTCGCTACCCGGCCAGCGGGGTCGAGCACGAAAATGGCGTACTCCTGCACGCTCTCCACCAGCAAGCGAAACCGCTCCTCGCTTTCGTGCAGCGCCAGCTCCGCGCGACGGCGCTCGGTTATGTCACGCGTCACCTTGGCGAACCCGATCACCGAGCCGTCCGGGTCGCGCAGCGCCGTGATGATCACGTCCGCCCAGAAGCGGGAGCCGTCCTGGCGCACGCGCCACCCCTCGTCTTCCACGCGGCCGTCGCGCGCAGCCAGCGCGAGCAGGCGTGCCGGCTTGCCCGCCTCGACCGCCTCCGGCGGATAGAAGCAGGAGAAATGCTTCCCGATGATCTCCTCCGCGCGGTATCCCTTGAGGCGCTGCGCCCCGGAATTCCACGTGAGCACCCGCCCCGCGCCATCGAGCATGAAAATGGCGTAGTCACGCACACCCTCGACCAGGAGACGGAAACTGTCCGTGGTCTCAGGGGCCCGAGCGCCGACGGGCTGCCCTCGCGTGGTCATCCGGGAGAAGGTCGGCTGTCCATAGATTCCGTGCAAGGGTGATCGCGACCGAGGCCCGTCGCGCCACCGCCACAAGGCGAGGGATCCGTGAATTTGCGCGAAAACGTGCGCCTCGCTCCATACACCACGCTGCAGCTGGGCGGGCCGGCGCGCTATTTCGTGGAGTGCGCCAGCGAGTCCGAGGTGCGCGCGGCGCTGGCGCACGCCCGCGAGCGCGGCCTCGCGGTGTTCGTGCTGGGTGGGGGCAGCAACGTCGTATTCGGCGACGCGGGCTTTCCCGGAGTGGTACTGCGAGTCGCGATTGGCCGCGATCAGGGAATCGCGTTTGGCGAGGGCGACGGCCCTGGGGGGGCGCCCGAGATCAGCGCCGGAGCGGGCGCCGACTGGGATACGCTGGTGCGCGGCGCGGTGGAGCGCGGCTGGACCGGCGTCGAGTGCTTGTCGGGCATCCCCGGCACCGTCGGCGGCACGCCAATTCAGAACGTCGGAGCGTACGGGCAGGAGGTGGCCGAGACACTGGTGCGCGTCACCTGTCTCGATCGCACCACGCTCGAGCGCCGCACGTTCTCGGCGGCGGAATGCGAGTTCGGCTACCGCGACAGCCGGTTCAAAGGGCGGGACCGGGGCCGCTACGTGGTGCTCGATGTCACGCTGCGGCTGCGGCGGGACGCGCCACCCCGCATCCGCTATCCGGAGCTGCGCGACGCGATCATGCGGGCCGGGTCGCTCGACGCCGCGCCTGCGGACGCCGTGCGGCTGGTACGCCAGACGGTGCTGGCGCTACGTCGCGCCAAGTCGATGGTGCTCGATCCGGCCGACCCCAATGCCCGCTCCGCCGGCTCGTTCTTCATGAACCCGGTGCTCTCACCGGCGGCGTTCGCCGAGCTGGAGCGACGCTGGCAACGTGCGGGCGGCACGAGCGCGATTCCGAGTTTTCCGGCGGGCGATGCGGTGAAGGTACCGGCGGCGTGGCTGGTGGAGCGGGCCGGTTTTCCCAAGGGTTACCGGCTTGGTGGTGCGGGAGTGTCAGAGCGCCACGCGCTCGCGCTCGTGAATCTGGGTGGGACGAGCGCGGAGCTCTTGGCGCTCGCTGATGCCATTAGAACCGGTGTGGAGAGACGCTTCGGCATCACACTCGAATGCGAGCCGGAGGTGGTGCGGTGAGCGGCGCTATTTTTTCCCGGCGACTTTGCCGAGGGCGCCGATTAGGTCGCTGAAGTCGTACGGCTTCATGACGGACGGCTGCCCGCACTCGTCCAGGAAGCGACGGGTTTCGTCGCGCGCGCGGTCGCCGGTGACGAACACGAACCGCTCCGCCAGCTGAGGCCGCTGCTCGCGCAGCTGCTCGTACAGCGCGCGGCCGCCCAAGCGGGGCATCTGTAAATCGGTCACCACCGCGTCGAATCGGTCGCTCGCGGGGCCGAGCCGCTCGATCGCCTCGAGGCCGTTCTCCACCGCCACCACCTCGTGGCCCTCGCGCTCGAGCAGCAGACGCATCGCCTGGCGATTCACGGCGTCGTCGTCCACGACCAGAATGCGCATTTTGGGGAGCGACGGTGTGGCCGCCGTCGCGCGCGCCAGCGGCGCGAGCACGCTCTTGGGGAGGGTCACCACCACCTCGGCTCCGCCGCCGGGGCGCGGGCGCAGCCGCAGCGTGCCACCCGATGACTGCGCCAGGGCGCGGGCAAGGGCGAACTCGATCTCTCCGCCGCCGGCGCTCTGCGTGAAGCGGAACGGCGTCACCAGCCGCTGCTCCGCCTCGACCGAGAGGGGGGCGCCTGAGTCCCACCACGAAATCGTGAGCGACGGTCCGCTCTCGCTCACGGCGATGCGCAGCTCGCGCGGGGGCTGACTGTCGCGCAGGCGACGGAGCGCGAAGTCGAGCAGCTTCATTAACATCTCGGTGAGCTGCGCCATGGGGCAGGCGACCATCGGCAGGTCGTGGGGGATGCTCCGCACCAGTTTCACGCCCAGCTCTTTCAGCGTGCCCTCGCGCTCGGCGAGCACGCCGTTCAACACGATGGAGCAGTCGGACGGCTCGGCGGCGCCGATGGGATGCTGCGCCAGCTCGAGGAAGTGCTGGGTGATCTCGGCCGCGCGCCGCACTTCGCCGTGCAGCATCATGAGGGCGCGGGCGCGCTCGGGGTCGAGTGGGCTGCCGTGCAACAGGTCCGCGAGCGCGCCGATCGCCGCGAGTCGATTGTTGAGCGCGTTGAGGACGTTGGCCGAACCTTCGTCGAGGACCACGTGCTGTACTTCGGGCGGGGCGAAACGCTGCGCCGCCGGTGGCGCGACTGTCGGAGTCGCGGCGGCCGTTTGCGCGGTGCGCAACCGACCGATCAGTACGCCGATGAATGCGCCGACGAGTGCCCCGAACCCGAACGCCACCCAGAGTCCCATGGGGCACCAATCTAGTGCACGCTGGCGCGACGCGCCGCTGGGCGCCGTGTCCGAGGATCGTGATCGGGCTCACGCTCCGGGCGTGGTTGCCCACGGCGGGCGGCGATTCTAGCTTATCTTCACATTGCTGGGCACATTGCTGGGCCCGCCCTGGTGGTGGAACTGGTAGACACACTGTCTTGAGGGGGCAGCGCCGCAAGGCATCCCGGTTCGAATCCGGGCCAGGGCATCCGGTTGGAGTCTACGTACGGCCAGCGTGCGCTTGCGCTGGTCGTTGTGCTTTCAGAACATGCGATCTATACCCGCGTCTTGAACCACAGGGGCCGAGGCGTGCGGAGCCAACCGGTCTCGCGATCTACCTGGGCTAGCTGATTCGTGACCTATCGACCCGTAGCCGCCTCTCGAACGCGTGCCGCAGTTGTTGTTCCCATCGGGCCCGGCATAGAAACGGCACTCGACACTCTGGAGAGTGTGGACGCGTACTGTCCCGAGCCACACCAAGTCATTATCGTCGATGACCACACGAGCGACGGAACCTACGAAGCTCTGATGACGGCGCGGAGGTCTAACTGGACCGTCCTCAGGAATGAACGGCCCTTGCGAATCGAGCGCCTCGTCCACACGCTCTGTGTCGCGTTTCGCCATGTGCTCGACAATACCACGTGCGAATTGGTCTTGCGGCTCGATCAGGACGCACTCCTGATCAAACCAGGGGTGCTGAGCGAGGGCCTCGATTATATGGCGGCACATCGCAATGTCGGTCTGTTCGGCGTCTACGAAGTTGATTACAACCGGCCCCGCAACTGGGAGGTGCATCGCAGGCGAATTACCCAAGAGACCGGCTGGTTGAGACGAATCAGCGGCCGCTCTGCCTTTTACCTGCCATTTCTCCGCGAGGCGGAAAGGCGTGGCTACACGCGCGGCGACAACGTCTTCGGAGGCGCCTACTGGATCACGAGGGCGTGCCTTGAGGAGATGCGGAAGATGACCGCCCTCGATCCCCCGTATGAGTGGCACAGTGCCTTGATGGAAGATGTGTATTTCTCCATCGCAACTGTGGCGGCTGGCTTCGAGATGGGTCACTTCGCCTTTCCCACCGGTCCCCTTTGCTTGGAACAGGGGGGATTGCCATATCCCGCGGCACAACTCGCTGCGAGCCATGCCAAGGTCGTGCATTCCGTGGACAAGGGTCCGAACACGGACCCAGCCTCTAATGAGGGCATCACAGCGCGGCAGTTTTTCCGGCGGCTGCGTCAGAGCCAACGGACAGAGTGACTGGTGCATACTCCGTGTAACTGCTCCGCTATGCAGTATGATCTATACGCATGAAGATTCGGCTCAGGAGGCCCGTCATAAAACTCTCAGTCTTCTGCGGAGTGAGCGTCGATGGCTTTCTGGCCCGGCCAGACCACGCGCTCGATTTCTTAGATGCGGGCGGGCAGGAGCCTCACGGCTTTGAGGAATTCTACGGCAGCGTCGATGTGGTCGTCATCGGCAGGAAGACCTTCGAAGTGGTACTGAAATTTGGGTCGTGGTCTTACGGAAAGAAGCCGGTATTTGTACTGAGCAGCCGTCCGCTCGACTTTTCAGCAGTCAAAGGCGGCGTGGTGGAGCAGATGTCGGGAGAACCGGCCAAAATCGTAAGGCAGCTCAAGTCCCGCGGCTTCAAACATGCTTATATAGACGGCGGCGTTACCATTCAGAGATTTCTTGCAGCGGGATGTGTTGACCGACTGGTGATCACACGCGTGCCAGTACTGATCGGTGCAGGTATCCCGTTATTCGGCCCGGTACCGCGCGACATCAGTCTTCGTCATGTGGCTACGCGCTCCTATAAAGGTGGCCTGGTGCAGAGTGAATACGAAATTGGCGCGGCACAGATACCGTGAACGAGCAATCATCGTCGGCGTGCAGTAGATCCGCTAGCGGAACTGGACGCCAGACGCCTTCAAGAGACCCATGATGGTGTCCGAGTTGACCCCCCAGAGAGTGCCAATGTGGATGTCCTCGACCCGCCCGGCGGAAGCGAGGCCAAGCGCCGAGTCGGGCTTGTAGTGGACTTCCCAGACCGTGACCGTGCGAGCCCGCGCGCCGGGTCGTGTCGTCACGTGAATGTATTCGACGTCGGCATAGCGAAAGCCCCGCGTCGTCACAATGCCTCCGGTTTCCTCGATTCCAGTCCCAGAGACAACAATTCGATCCAACATCATCACCGGGGCGCCCAACGCGACGACCACGGTCAAGGCGAGCGCCCGAAAGCGTTTCGAACCCTTGTTGCGAAACAGGTGCATCGTTAACGCGGTCAAGGCAGCGAGCAGCAGCAGGCCAATCCCGAGCCACCAGATCGGCGGGCGGAAGGTCGTTTCGGCTCCTGAAGCAACGGCCTGAGTGATCAAAGGCGTCCCGGCCTGCGCTGGTGCGTCACGGCGCGAAATGAGAATGAGTTAGCCAAAATCCACGCGCCGGCCAGGACAACGCAACACCCAATGATCCATATTGGGAGTGGGAATTCATCCGGCGGCTGCACTTGCACGTGGACGTGTTTCTCGTTGCGACGGTCGCGCCCATGATGCGCGGGCTGGATCAACGCCGCAAAAACCCCTAACGGAGGTACCACCCAGGACACACATTTGGAGGCGCAGGCGGCTGCTTCCGAAGAGAGTCGCTGCCCGTTCCCCCTTTCGCCTGCCGGAGGTATCTGATGCGGTGCTCCTTGGGACTATCGGCTACTGTCCTTCTCGTTGCCGCGCTGGGTTGTTACCACGCCACGGTCGAAACGGGATTGACTCCCTCCAGCCAGACTGTCGAGAAGTCGTTCGCGTCGGGATGGATCGCCGGGCTGATTCCACCAAGCACGGTGCAAACGGCATCAAAGTGCCCCAACGGGGCAGCGAAGATCGAGACTCAGCTCAGCTTTGTGAATCAGCTCGTCGCGTGGCTGACGGCATACATCTATACGCCAATGAGCATCAAAGTGACCTGCGCTGAGTCCCGCCGCGCTTCGGTCTCTCCGACCGCTCCACGGATTGACGTGGGCACCAACCCAACGGCGGAGCAAGTCAAGGATGCCATCAGCCGTGCGGCCGCACTGTCGCTCAGCGACGGTGTGCCGGTATACATCGAATACTAGACCCCGTGCGGGCAGCGTGCGGACCGAGGGCGCGTCGCTAGATGCGCCCTTTGTTTATGGGCCAGTGCCCGCGCCGGATGCGACACCGGGGGACCCCTGGACTGCGGTGAAGCGTGTAGACGTGCTGACAGCCGTGCCCAGCTACTAGCGGCGCGCTGGACCGGCGTGCATGTTCGACTTAACTCAGATGCTATGAACCCCGGGGCGACTGTCGTGCGGGAGCGCCTATGCCTCGGGGGAGCAAATCGCGGGACCGGCTGAGTGGGAGCATCCACTCGGCCGGTTCTCTTTTCTCGAACGGATCTCCCGCCCCGACCCTGGAACAGAGGAGAGACGCCTATGCGTACCGTTCGCCGTCGGCTACTCGGAAGTGCCGCCATCGCCGTTGTCGTCGGCTGCACGCACACCGTCACGCCGAAGATCACGCCGAGCAAGATCGCTGCCGTGCAGCCGCCAATTCACTCGCGCGCCATCCTCGTCATCACGCCCTCGTTCGAGGCATACACGTCCCAATCCTCCCAAGGCTTCCACCACTACAACTACCAACTCGGGCAGTCGGCCTCCGGCGCGTTGCAGGATTTGGTCACCAACTCGTTCGATCACGGCACGGTGCAGCATGTCACTGACGCAGAAGTGATTCAGTGGCTAGCTGCGCCCCCAGACACGACGGCCGCCGACTTGCTGCTCGTTCCCTACTTCGAAACCGGGGGCACGAAGCAGGGGCTCTTCAAGGTGAGCTCCGACGTGCGACTCCGGCTGGATGTACGACCGTACCGGGGGAAGGGCACCTACTCCTGGGCGGCTGAGGGCCATACCGGCCGAGTCATGAGCTCCCGCAAGGGGTTGACCGGCAGTGCGCTCGAGCAAGCGCTGACGGGGCTGAGCGACTCCCTGGCGGCCCACCGGGCACAGCTCGAAGGCGGCTCGAGTAACTAGCACTGCATGACCTCGCACCGACTCGTGGTGTCGCCCTGCGTAGCGGTTCTCCTTTCCGTGGTCGCGCTCGCGCCGCACGGGCTAACAACGCAGACCGAGCAGTTCGATCTCGTCCTCGCGGGCGGGCGCGTGCTCGACCCGGAAACGGCCTTGGACGCCACGCGCAACGTCGGCATCCGGGAGGGCCGAATCGCGGCCGTCACGGTCGAGCCGCTCGTGGCGCGAGAGACGCTCGACGTGCACGGCCTCGTGGTGGCGCCGGGGTTCATCGATCTGCATGCGCATGGCCAGGACTCGGAGAGCTACCGCTACTACGCGCACGACGGCGTGACGACCGCGCTGGAATTGGAGCTCGGCACATACCCGGTTGCGTCCTGGTACGCGGTGCGCGAGGGCCGGAGCCTCATCAATTACGGCGTGAGCGTCGGCCATGTGGGCGCCCGCAGGGCGCTCATCACGCACGACGAGTCGCTCCCCGGCGCTGCCGCGATCGGCGACAAGAGTCGCAGCTGGACCCATGGCGCGCTGCAAGACGCCGAGCTCCCGCGACTCGATTCCCTGGTGGAACGCGGGCTCGCCCAGGGGGCGCTCGGCGTGGGGTTCGGCATCGCATACACGCCGGGTGCGAGCCGCGAGGAGATCCTCCGGCTGTTTCGGGTGGCGGCGCGCCACGGCGTCCCGTGCTTCGTCCACCTGCGCGAAGGCGGCCGGGATCCCGCCACGGGCGGCAGCGTCGCGGCGCTGCAAGAGGTGATCGCCGACGCGGCGGCGACGGGCGCGCCCCTGCACGTCGTCCACGTGACCAGCATGGGCCAGCGCGACACGCCGCTGCTGCTCCAGCTCATTCACGGCGCACGCGAGCACGGCGTCGATGTCACCACGGAAGCGTACCCGTACACCGCGGCGTCCACTGAGCTGCAGTCGGCGGTGTTCGATCCCGGCTGGCAGCAGCGCATGAGTATCGGTTATCACGATATCCTCTACCCTGCGACCGGCGAACGACTGACCGCCGCCAGCTTCGCGCGGGTGCGCCGGCAGGGGGCGGTCGTCGTGATCTTCCTGATTCCGGATAGCACGGTGCGGCAGACCCTGGCGGACTCGCTCGTGATGGTGGCGAGCGACGGCCTTTCGCCCCATGGCCACCCGCGGCTCGCGGGCACCCACGCCCGCGTCCTGGGGCGCTACGCGCGCGACTCCGGCGCGCTCAGCCTCCAGGACGCGGTGCGCAAGATGACCCTGCTGCCGGCCCAACGGCTCGAGCGAGCCGTGCCGGCGATGCGCGCCAAAGGTCGGATCCAGGTGGGTGCGGACGCCGACATCACCGTGTTCGACCCCGCGCGCGTCGTGGATGAGGCGACCTACGAGCGGCCGGCGCAATTCTCGCAAGGGATCGTCCACGTGCTGGTGAACGGTGTGTTCGTGGTGCGGAACGGAGCCTCGGTAGCAGGCTCTCCATTTCCAGGGCGGGCGATCCGGCGGGGGTCTTGATATGCGTGAGCTCATCGGTCTCGTGGTCGCGTCCGTCGCGTTCGTGCCGGCGCTTCACGCGCAGGGAAAGTTTCCACCCGATTCGTTCACGAACCTGAAAGTGCTGCCCAAGACGATCGGCAAAGAGGAGCTGCTCGCCACCATGCGGAGCTTCGCCCTGGGGCTCGGCGTGCGCTGCACCTACTGTCACGTCGGGCGGGAGGGGGCGCCGCTCGATTCGGTCAAGTTCGCCTCGGACGACAAACGCACCAAGCGCGCGGCGCGCGTAATGATGGACATGGTGAAGCACATCAACGAGGAGCACCTCGCCGATGTGCCCGAGCGCCCCGAGCCCCACGTGGTGGTGCGGTGCGAGACCTGTCATCGCGGAGTGGCGCGGCCCCGCCTCCTCACGGATGAGCTCGCGCTCTACCTCGCCGATTCGGGGCTCACGGCGATGGCGCGCCGCTATCGCGATCTCCGCACGCGCTACGACGGCAGCTCGGCCTATGACTTTCGTGAGCTGCCGCTCGTGGACCTGGCGCGCAGTGAGGCGCGCGCGGGGAGGACCGAGAATGCGATGGGCCTGCTGCAGCTCGCCGCCGAGTTCTTTCCCAATTCCGGTATGACGCCGGCGGCGAGAGGGGACGTGTACCTGCAGAAGGGCGATACGACCCAGGCGTTGGCGAGTTACCGGGAGGCGCTCGCCAAGGATTCGACCATGGGACCGGCGCGCATGCGGATCAGGCAGTTGACCGGCGGTGGGTCAAAGCGACCGTAGACGCTTCGGACTTGAGGTAGGCGTGGTGGTCGTGGCTAAGCGCGCCCTGCGGCAGCCACTGCCACAGCGGCCCGAGGTCGCGGCGCACCTGGTTCTCGTAGAACGCCGGGAGCTCCGTCGTCGCCCGGTCGAAATAGCCCCGCAGCTGCGGATCGGTATCGAGCCGCCGGCGCACTTCGCTGTGGTACTTGATGCGGCCGTACCCTTCGGACGAGACTGCCCGCACCACGTTCATCCAGCGCGGGATCGGTGCTCTGGTCGCCCGGAAGCGCCGCACGATCGCCCGCCGCGAGAAGGTGTAGCGGGTCAGATCGATCACGTGATCGTAGAACTCCTGCCAGGAATAGTTCTGCGGCTTCACGTTCATCGCGTGGTTGTTGTCCAGGAAATGAAACGGGAACGGCAGCACGCGATCGTTCCGCTGATACTGGAGATTGAGCGGCGCCGCCCGGCCGAACGCGGAGAGCAGCGAATAGCCGGGAAAGGCGCCCGGCGTGAGATCGACGAACCGCTTGGTGAGCTCGAACGGCTCCGGGCCCTGGTCCGAGTCGAGACCGAGCACGAAGTTGGTCTGCACGTAGGGGATGTGCCGCAGAATCATGTTCACATGCTCGGATACCTGCTCGACCTTGGCTTGCCCCTCCACCTTGCCGGTCTTCGACTTGTTCCCCAGAGCGAACCACGACTCGACGCCGGGCAGGAGCGCCTTGAACCCGTTGCGCTTGAGGCGCACCACGTGCGGCTCGGACAAGAGCGACAGGCTGCTCTCGGCGATGAAATCGATACTCCCGGGCGGGGCCGCCGCTTCGATCGCGTCCAGGAACTCGTCGAACCGCACACCGAAGTTAGGGTCGTGCCAGCCGACGCGCGGCCGGCGCAGCTTTTGCCGCAGGAACCGCAGGTCGTCCTGGATCACCTCCAGGTCGAGCGGCTGGTAGGGGACGACCGAGTCGATGCAGAAGCTGCAGGTGTAGGGGCAGCCGAGGCTGCCGAGCATCGGCACGAGCTTGAAGAGGGGCGCCTTCTTGATGGTCGGGGCGATGAACTTCCAGCGCTCGCGCACGCCGGGCAGCGCCACCGGCTGCCGGCAGGCCGCGAGCTGCCGGCCCTCGGGGCGGTGCGGAGCGCAATCCTCCAGGACATCACGCACCACGGTGCGATCGGTGAAGCCCAGGACGTAGTCGAAGTACCGGCGGGCGTCTTCCGGATAACAGCGTGCGTGCGGGCCTCCGAGCACGGTGACCGCGCCGCGCGAGCGGAACAGATTGCTGAGCGAGTAAGCCAGCAGGGCGGCTTCGGTGAAGGCCCCGATGAACACCAGGTCGACGTCGGCCGGCAGCTCGCGGACGAGGTCCTCGAAGCCGGTATAGCAGACGAAGGTGACGTCGTGCCCTTCCGCCTCACACCACACGCCGACCACTTGCGGCATGATGCTCGCGAGGTTGGCGTGCATGATGCGCGCGTACAGGGCACGCGTGGGACCGCGCGTGACGAGGTCGACGATGCCGACGCGAAGCTTACGCACTTGCTACCGCACGACGGGTGATCGGGCACTCCTCGCGAGGTTGCCCCAATCTAAGAAGTCAACTGTGCCGGGCCATATGGGTTGCGATTTGCAACTAGCTATTGGCCGTACAGGGAGCTAGGTTGGGTCATGCGCGGAAGGGCAGGGCTACGACCGCGCATGCACTAAGATGACAGCGGCCACCCAGCCAATGCCTGGGTTGAGCGACAAGACGTAGGCCACGCGGGATCCGCCGACCGATCGGCGTGTCTCGCGTTTTTTTGTCGGAGGCGATGAGACGAGCCTGGCGAAGCCACAGCGAGAGCCGGCGCCCCAGCGACACTGGGTGTACGCGTATCAGATCGAGCCGCCGCAGTCCGACGGGCGGTTCGCCAAGGTGAAGACGCTGCTGCGCCGGGCGCACCTCACGGCGCGGCGCGCGGCCCGGATGTGGGCGGGCCGGGTAGTGTTGCAGACGCGCGTCACCCACATCATGATCGTCAGCGACAGCCCCAGCCGCCGGCGCGCCGTCAACCGGGCGCTCGAGGCCCA